>Ga0082212_10003552_pt1 | contig 22035 bp, 22 predicted proteins | sample TergutNt197P3_FD_71548 | JGI IMG/M metagenome (GOLD analysis project Ga0082212, IMG submission 71548) | Neocapritermes taracua P3 segment gut microbial communities from Petit-Saut dam, French Guiana - Nt197 P3 | ecosystem: Host-associated > Arthropoda: Insects > Digestive system > Gut ...
TGCAGGGTTTTATACCGCAAAGATACAAAATCCGGTCGAATTTTCCTAACGTTTTTTTGCTTATTTTTACGATAATAAGAAGTTTATAACAATGTTAAGGAGCGACTATTTACTCAACCATCTCACATAAGCAAAATCCATCCGGTGGGGTAGGTCTTTGTTATCGGGATAAATGCGTAATCCGAATTTGAATGTTCCGGCTTCGAGTTCGTGCATATCAAGCGTGTAGTGTACTTTTGTACCTTCGGTTTTAATCACGCTCATAGGAAATATCTTGACTACATCCGTATTACTTGCCGGAACCGTATGATATCGCACGATTTCCGCGCCAATATCCCCCGTAATCCCATGCCTATCCAACACCAAAGAAATTTTTACTATATCGCCTACTTCAATTTTTCTTCTATTAAATTTTCCTTCGTATCTTAAATCGACAACTTCTATTGAATCCCAATTGGAAGCCATATTTTCTTTCCATAGCGCTAATTCTTTTGCTTTTGCAAAAGAGTTTTCTATCAATCCTTTGGAACGGTTAGCCAATTTATTGTAGAAACGGTCGATATAATCGTCGAACATACGTTTGGTCGTATAATGAGGCGCAACCTGGGCGATGGAGTTTTTAATGTATTGAATCCATTCGGGGGAATACTGTTTGCTGTTTTTGGCGTAATACAGCGGGATGATTTCGTTTTCTAACATGGAATAGATTGTCGCAGCGTCTAACTGGTCTTGAAATTGTTGGTTATCGTAGGTGCGTTTTTCGGTCAATGCCCAACCGGCGCCTTCGCGATAACCTTCATACCACCATCCGTCCAATACTGAAAAGTTTAGAACACCGTTCATTTCTGCCTTTTCGCCGGAAGTTCCGGACGCTTCCAAAGGACGCGTCGGCGTGTTCAACCAAATATCCACTCCCGAAACCAAACGTTTCGCTAAACGCATGTCGTAGTTTTCGAGGAATATAATTTTCCCCAAAAACTCCGGACGACGGGATATTTCTACGATATGTTTTATCAAACCCTGCCCTCCTCCGTCGGCGGGATGCGCTTTGCCCGTAAAAATAATCTGAACCGGATAATGCGGATTGTTTACGATTTTCGACAGACGTTCCAAATCCGTAAACAGCAAATGGGCGCGCTTGTAGGTTGCAAAGCGGCGACCGAATCCTATCAGTAAAGCATTCGGGTTGATTTTTTCGAGTATGGATATCACTTTCGACGGGTCGCCCTGGTTTTTCAGCCAATTGTCTTTGAATGTCTCGCGTATGTAGTTCACCAAACGTCTTTTCAATGTCATCCGGATACTCCAGATTTCTTCATCGTGTACCGAATAGATTTTTTTCCATATTTCGGGATTGGATTGGTCGCGGTAGAAATTGGCATCGAAATGTTTTTCATAAAAACGCCGCCATTCCGAAGCAGTCCATGTAGGCATGTGAACGCCGTTGGTTACATATCCTACATGTAATTCCGGAGCAAAATAACCTTTCCATATCGGGGCGAACATCCGCTTGGAAACTTCGCCATGCAGAAAACTGACGCCGTTCGCTTCCTGACAGGTGTTCAGTGCAAATACGCTCATGGAAAACTTTTCATTACTTCCCGGATGGGTTCGACCCATATCTATAAAATCTTGCCACGATATTTCCAATAAATCCGTAAACCGGCTCATGTATTTGTTAAGTAAAGGCTCTTCAAAATAATCATGTCCTGCAGGAACGGGAGTATGACAGGTATATAAAGCGGAAGCTCTTACAATTTCCAATGCTTCATTGAAATTCAAGCCCTCGTTCCGGATATAATCGACTAAGCGTTGCACATTGATGAATGCGGCATGACCTTCGTTGCAATGAAAAATCTGTTTTTTTATTCCCAACTGATTCAAAAGCAATATTCCGCCGATGCCCAATAAATATTCCTGCCTGAGACGGTTTTCATTATCTCCTCCATACAGTTTATGCGTAATACCGCGATCCCAATCGTGGTTCATATCCAAATCCGTATCCAAAAGATACAACTTAATCCGTCCGACATTTACTTCCCAAACATAAGCATATACATGGAAATTATTATAAGGCACTTGCAGTATAAACGGCTTTCCTGAAGCGTCCATCATTTGTTTGATTGGCAGCTGCTCGAAACGTTGGGTTTCATAATCGGCAATTTGCTGGCCATCCATCGACAGCGTTTGGGTGAAATAACCATGTCGGTATAAAAAGCCGACTGCGGTCAGGTCTATATTCATATCGCTGGCTTCTTTGATGTAATCGCCTGCCAAAACGCCCAAACCGCCGGAATATATTTTTAATATGTTGGTTAGTCCGTATTCCATACTGAAATAAGCTATGGAGGGCGCATCCGTTCTGACCGGTTCTTCCAAGTATGCTTTGAACTTATCATATACTTGCCGGATGGTATTCATTAAAGTTTCGTTTTCAGTGATGGCTTTTAAACGGCTTTGGGAAAGCAGTTGCAGGAACAACACCGGATTTCCTTCCGTTTTGTTCCAAAGGTCGTTGTCGATGACGGAAAACAATTCGGTCGCTTCATAATTCCATACCCACCATAAATTGTAGGCGATTTCTTCCAAAATCTTCAACTCATGGGGCATCTTTGAATGTATGTTGCTTTCTATCCACACCGGGTCATTCGAGTAATTGGTTCTAATCTTCATTTTTTATTCTTTTTTGTTTATTTGCAAATGCGATTGTATATGCTTCTAAGTAGTATTCAATAAAATGCGACCAGTCCGCTTTTCGGGATAATGTCCGGGCGGCTTCCCGAACGGATTCAGCCTTTTCCGGCGACATTTCTAAAAAGTCAATAACAGTATCTTTTATTTCTTCCGCCACATCGAAATAGTTGGTATCGTCGCGCTCAATAATTACAACGCCTTGTTCCCAATCGTTTCCTTTAGCGCCTTCTGCTTTCGCCCACAGTCCGAATCCCGCCAAGTTAGTAGTGATGGTCGGAATACCGAAAGCGATACTCTCCAAAGGCGTATATCCCCATGGCTCGTAATAAGAAGGAAATACGGTCAAATCCAATCCGATAAGCAAATCATAATAACTTAAGTCGAATATTCCATCCTTCTCATTCAAATAAGACGGAACAAACAGCAGTTTTACGGGAAATGATTTTTGGTTGGTAAAATCCAAGTGTTGCAGATAACGGCATATTTTATCTTCTTCCGGAAAATTCAAGTCATGCGTGTAATAAGGATTGGGCAAAGGCAAGCGCGCTATTTCTTTTTTTCGCAGGCGATTTTGCAAATCAATCCGCGGACCGTTTATCCATGCGGGAACCAATATAAAAACAAGAACAGGCTTTTTGGGATTTGCCAAACGGACATGATTCATCGCTTCAATGAAAACGTCGATTCCTTTGTTTTTATATTCGTAGCGCCCGCCGGTTGCAATTAGTAAAGCATCTTCGGGAATCTGTTCGCCGGTTAATTGACTTGCAACCCGGATCAGAGCCTCCCGGGCGAGTTTTCGCTGGATTTCCGCTTGCGCTCCAGAAGGTACAAAATGAAACTCGAATCCATTAGGAGTCACTATATCAGGGCGCTTTTCCAATAACTGACTACATTCGTCTGCGGTTAATTCACTGACAGTGGTAAAACAATCCGCAAAACGGGCGGTTTGCTTTTCCAACGAATGTTTGGCTTCCAAATTCAATTCCCGTGCCATATAGTCTCCGTTGTAACTCGTCAGTTGGTCATACAGGGGCCTGTTGTTTCCACAGATAGAACGGCCGATGGATGTTGCATGCGTAGTAAAGACCGTAGCGATAGCCGGAACATGCGCTTGCAGATAGAGGGCAGCCATCCCCAACATCCATTCGTTGAGATGGGCAATCACGTTCTTATCCGACAGTTGCAGGTAATGGTAAAGACTTTCGATGACTAATCCGGTGGAATATGCAAACATACACGACTCGTCGTAATCACCGTAAGCGGCAATCGAATCTACTCCGAATTTTTCCCAGATTTCGAAATACAGACTGTTTTTTATTTCGTAATACGATTGAAAATCAACCAATACAACGATTGGTTTACCGGGGATATTCCAGCGCCCCACGCGTACGTTCAGTTTTTCTTTTTCGCAGGCCTGTTTTTTCCACCCTTTTAGCAAAGTTTTACTTTCAATAAAATCCGGATTGTTTGATTCTTTCCACAAATCAGGACCAATGAAAATGATTTTATCAGGGAAAAACGTTTGAAGAGTATTTGCACGGGTGGATAATACCGTGTAGATTCCGCCAACCTTATTACAAACTTCCCATCCGGATTCAAAGATGAAATCCGGCGTTATTTGCTTCTTTTCTGCCATAGACCTTTCCATACAAAACGAGCCGCAAAGGTAGTGTTTTTTTTTCGTAAATTTTTATTCGCGTCCGTGTGTGTTGTTGAAAAATTCTTCTACATTTGTCTCAAAAATAACGAGTCAGATAAACAGACGAAAAATATCGTATCGACAACAGCTCGACAAAGCTGGTATCGTTATTAAAATGAAATTGGATATAATTTAAACTTCAATGAGTGAATATCATGAATGAAACGGCAAACATTTTCGTGCAGGTAATTAAATCTACAGATGTCGTGGTTGTAGGCGTAGGGTTGCTTTTTATATTAATCGGAATAGCTGTAGGCGTATTCAAACAAATTTGGTTCATTTCGGGAATGGACGCTATGCCAAAGGAAAAATGGCTAAGATTTATTCCCATAGCAATTCTCATGGCAACCGTTATTAATGTAAAAACATTTGCTCAAGGTGAATTAGTAATTACGGATACTAATTCCGGTTTAAGACTTTCAGCGATAAACAAAGAGTTTCCTGTCCTTAAACTCCTGTTACCAAACCAATCAGATTCGGAAAGGGGGATTGAAATTGAATTTCCGGAACACGTAACCGGTGTGAATAATAGAAGCGGACAATTGGAACACCTCTATCACCTCTATCTTGAAAGCACAGCTAACTCAACCAATAGAGTATTAGGGCCGGTATGGACTATTAATGATAATACACTTGTATATGAAACTACATTAAAAGACAACATGAAAATGGTTGCCTGTGCTAAACTCGATTCAATTGGCATTAAGTTTAGTTATACATTTACAAATCAATCAGATAATTCATATCAACATCTTCAAGCAATTACCTGCGTCCAACTCTATTCCTTTTTTGCCGATACCTTATTAGAAAGGACTTACATACACACTGATAATGGTTTTGACATAATGGCGTCCGAAACTCCTGAAAGACTTAGCATGCCTTTAGATGAATGGTTGCCTTGTCGTTATCATGTTTCGTATAACTGGCCAATTCCAAATATAAAAAAAGAAAAGGGTCAAGATTCAATAATGAAATATTACAGATCAATAAAAGCCAACTATCCATTTATTGCAACATTATCCCATGATAGAACATGGGTTGCTGCAACATTTACCACACAAACGGGAAACTTGTGGACAAATCCCGAAAGAAGTTGCCATCATGTAGATCCTGAAATTTCATTAATAAGACCGAATGAAATAAAAACCATCAGGCTGACAACTTTCGTATATGAAGGTAATTTGAATATGATTTTTAATTACCTTGACGAAGATAAAAAAAGATATGTAGGTGAGTAATAGACGGGCGAACAGCTAACCGGCGTATCCGTTTCCCATCTGTAAATTTTCTTGTGGGTTTTCTATATTCCAAAATATAGACTTAAAGAAATAAAAAGTATTTTATTGTAAAAACAACTACTTTTGTAAAAACGAGAACAGTTTTTGAAAACTTTTTTGTACTTTTGCCATAATTGTTATATCTGTATTTTATTAAAAATAAATTAAATTCTAATTCATGAAAAAGATATTCTTTTTATTTTTTATCGCAATATTGGCGATTGCTCCCGTAAAGTCTCAATTGGTAAAATGGACTCCTGAAGATATCCAACAATTGACAAAAGGATGGGGAGGCGAACGTTTTCCCGATGGCAGACCCAAGGTCTCGGATGCGCATCTTGAACGATTGGGCAAAGTTTCCATTGAGGAAGCATGGGAATTTTTGAGAGCTCGGGGTTACGAAAATCAATTCGAGAATTTCTCAAGTACCTACGAAAACAGTTGGGTCATCATCCATCCCGATCAACAAATGATTGGAAGGGTTGTAACTGCTCAGTATATGCCCATGCGATTCGATTTTGACGATTATCTTCAGGAAGTTGGTAAAAAACAGGGTATTGACAGGGTGAATAATAGTTTGCCGGTTAATTCCTTGGTCGAGGGCGATGTTTATGTTGCCGACGCTTTCGGAAAAATTATTGACGGGACCCTTATGGGTGATGCGGTTGGCGGTACAGTTTACCAAAACAGCAAACGAGGCGTTATTTTGAACGGTTCGGTAAGAAAACTTGATGCACTGTATGAAATGGAGGGATTTAACGGATGGATCAGGGGTTTTGACCCCTCAGCTATCAGCCACATGGTATGTTCAGCGGTTAATGCACCCATACGAATAGGACGTGTAACTGTGTTACCGGGCGACGTGGTTATTGCAAGACGCTCAGGCGTTATCTTCATTCCGCCTCAATTTGTGATAGATCTTATCCTCTCGGTTGAAATCGCCTCATTTCGCAGCGACTTCAACTCCCAACGGCGTGAAGGTAAAATTGACAATAACACCGATTTCAGAGCGTGGATTAACGCGCAACCCAATTTGCCAATCACAAAAGCAGAGTTAGATACCTATTTTGATCGACAGGCAAGTCCTCGAACAAATAGATCACAACGACAATAAATGACAATACTATAAAGGCAGAAATTAATAAAGTTATGAAAAAAATAATCCTCTTTTTATTATTTCCGGTATTGACCTGCTGTTGCGGCAATCAATCGCAGCAACAGGCAGTGTTACCGCCGGCGTCGGAAACCGACGTAGCAATGGCTGTCAATCAGTTGATGAAAGGATTTATGAACACCGATGAGAATATATTAAAGTCGGTTACGGCTGATGAGCTTGTCTATGGACATTCAAGCGGAGTGGTGCAGAATAAATCCGAATTTATCGCAGAGATAGTCAGTCGTACACCCTTGGTTTATGTGAATATAGAACTGTTAGACCAAACCATTCGAATTACCGGAGATGTAGCTGTTGTACGGCACATTTTCATGTCGGAGACTAAGAATACCGATGGTGAGCCGGGTAGTTTGAAAATAGGCGTTATGCAAATATGGCATCTGCAAAACGGAATGTGGAAACTTCTTGCCCGGCAGGCCTATAAAGTATAAACAGATTATAAATAATGATAAAAAAAACAATTCTATCTTTAATTATTGCATTAGCAAATATTTACATAATTGCTGCCAACGACGGGGTAATTGAGAATCCTGTATGCGAATTTAGCAATACAGGAATAACGCATATTACGAAAATTGAATTGGGTGAAAAAGAAACACGCCTGCATGTTCATGAGATTTTTATTCCCGGCTGGTGGGTTAAATTCCCTAAAACAACTTATATTGAAGATTGCGCCACCGGCAAACGTTGGCAGGCGACCGGTATTATCAACGGAGCGTTCGACGAGGAAATTTCCATGCCCGAATCAGGCGATTCAACTTTTGTTTTGATTTTTCCACCCTTAGACAAATCAGTTACCAAAATTAATTTATGCGTGGATGATGAAAGTGATATGGCTGTTGTTTTCGGTATATCATTAGACCCTAAAGCCAAACCTCGTAGCAAAGAAATTCCAAATGAGGTCATGCAATGGATAGATGACGAATTGGCTAAAGCCGGAAGAAAATCGCTCATGGATTTTAATGCCAATGAGTTTTTTGCTACAGATACCGCCCGCTTAACAGGTTATATTAATGGCTATGACCCTCGCGCCGGTTTTTCTACGGGAATGATTTATGCAGGAAATGAAATCACAAGAGAGGATTTTCCTGTAGTCGTTCAAATTCACGAAGACGGACGTTTTGAGGCTACCATTCCAATGAATTATCCTAAATATATGTATGTTCGGTTTAGTCGCCCTTCTGTCAATTTTTACATCCAGCCCGGACAAACGCTTGCCATGCTGTTAGATTGGGAAGATTTCAGAATGGCAGACCGGTTAAGAAATATTTCATATAAATTCAAGAATATTCGGTTTAGAGGAGCAACGGATTTTATAAGCAATGAATTATCCGCTTTTTACGAAAAATTACCCGGTCTTCCTGTTAGAGAAATTTATGAAGGATTGGACGGTAAAACTCCGGATGAATTTAAATCATTTTATAACGATCTGATGTCGGAATATATTCACGCTTACAAAAAACTTTTAGAAACAGAAAAACTTTCCGAACAAACGAAAACTATCCTGCAAAATAATTTTCAGATAATGTACGCTACCTATTTATTTGAATATGAAATGAGGAATAGGGGATCTGATCAAATTTCTCTTGATTTTTATGATTTCTTACTGGATATTCCCATGAATAACAAAGAATTGTTATCAATAGAGAGTTTTAGTACATTTATCAATCGGTTTGAATACTCTAAGTTGTTTTCGTTAGGGCCGACTGCATCTCCGGTAAAAAGTTTTACAGAATATCTGTTCGAAGAATTGAACATTCCAAAAACGCCGGAAGATGAAGTTTTTTTAGCCCTGCAGGATTCTATCCGTTCACCGGAACTAACTAAGGAAGAACGGGAAAAATTAATAGAAGAACTCAATCCTGCTTGGAAAAAACTTTCTGAAAGGCATGGACAAAATCACATGGGGGACTATGAAAAAGAATATGGTGAACTGAAAAGATGGCAAAATAAAGATTCTATATATATGAATTTCTTTAAATCAGAATTGGGAATCGTATATGATATAACCAAAATCCGATCGTTAGATTATAGATTTAGAGAAGTGTTTAAAGATAACAAAGAAAACGCATGGAGTTTTTTAACAGCTCTGACTTCCGATATTCCTGAATCGTTTTTAAGAAAAGAAGCGGACAGGCTTTTCCTGAAAAATTTTCCGGAAGTTGAGCGAGCGGCTTATGAACTTCCCGATACCCCTGAGGCGCAAATCTTCAAAGAACTGATAGCGCCTTTCAAAGGTAAAGTTCTACTGGTTGATTTTTGGGCGACATCTTGCGGACCTTGCGTTTCCAACATCAAACAACAAAAAGAACTTCGGAAAAAATACAGGGACAGTCCGGATATGGCTTTTATTTTTATCACTTCCGAAAACGAATCGCCTGCGGGCGCTTACAATAATTTTGTGGAAGAACAGGAGCTGCTCCATACCTACCGGCTCAATGCCGACCAATACCGTTATCTGCGCCAACTGTTCCGCTTTAACGGTATCCCCCGTTATGTTCTTGTAGATGGGGAAGGTAATATATTAGATGATAATTTTAGCTCTTACAACACTGTGAATAAGTTAAACGAACTCTTTCCAAACACTTTATAATTGATTATATGCGAAAACTGTGTGTCTTTTTTCTTAAACTGTTCGGATGGAATTATGAGTTGTCGATGGAAATTCCCGACAAATGTGTAATCTGTGTAGCGCCCCACACAAGCAATTGGGATTACATAATCGGAATGCTTTTTTATACATCAATAGGCGGCAAACCGAACGTTTTAATGAAAAAAGAATGGTTCTTCTTTCCTTTTAATCATATTTTCAAATCGATAGGCGCCGTCCCTGTTGACCGTAAAAAAAAGACTTCAACTACCGACCAGATGGTAGAGTTGTTTCATTCGAAAAGTCATTTTCAGTTGGCTGTTTCGCCTGAAGGTACGCGAAGGAAAAACACACAGTGGCGGACAGGCTTTTACTATATCGCCCTGAAAGCCGGCGTTCCGATTCTCTTGGCTTATATTGATTATTCAAAAAAAGAAGTCGGTGTTAAGGAAACTTTTTACCCGACCGGAGATGCTAAAAATGATATTGAAGAAATAAAGGCTTATTATAAAGATGTGCAGGCCAAGCATCCCCGAAAATTTGCGATCGGATAAATGAACGATTTAAGAATCAGCCTTGTTCAATCCGGAATCTTTTGGGAAGACAAAGAACGGAACATCGAACATTATGGTAATTTTCTGAAAAGACTTTCCGGCAAAAGCGACTTGGCGGTTTTACCGGAAATGTTTTCCACCGGATTTTCCATGCAAGCCTCGTCTTTAGCGGAAACCAACTATGGAACAAGCATTCAAACCCTTCGCTCTTGGGCGAATGATTACAACTTAGCCGTGTGCGGAAGTTTCCTTGCAAAAGATGATTCGAAACGGATATACAACAGAGGATTCTTTGTCGAACCCAACGGAAACACCCAATTTTACGATAAACGGCATCTGTTCAGGATGGGTGAAGAAAATCAACAGTTCACTGCCGGCGACCGACGGGTGATTATTCCTTACAAAGGATGGAATATCCGGCTTGTTATCTGTTACGACCTGCGCTTTCCTGTTTGGCTTAGAAATAGGAAGAATGAGTATGATATTTTGATTTGTACGTCTAATTGGCCTGCTGCCCGTGCGAATGTATGGAAAACCTTGTTGCTTGCCCGTGCGATGGAAAATCAATCTTACGTTTGCGGGGTTAACAGAATCGGGAAAGACGGACATTCTATTGAACATCAAGGTGATTCGGTTTTAATTGACTTCAAAGGAAACCGGATGTCGGAAGCAGGTCTTGATAAAGAATCGGTGGTTACGACCACTATCAGGAAAGATTTGTTGGATGATTTCCGTAATCGTTTTCCGGCTTGGATAGATGCCGATGATTTTGAAATATACAACCCTGAGAACCGTCGCAGCGAATAAATTAAGCTACCATAATCGAATCACATTCGTAACATACGACACAAAAAAGACTACCATTCTTTCGATTGATAGTCTGTCTGTTTTGAAAAATGAATAAATTAACCTATCCGGGAATAATTGCTTCCGAAGGACAAGCATCTACACAAGTTCCGCAATCGGTGCAAACTTCAGGGTTAATAACATAGATATCGCCTTCAGAAATGGCGCTATCGGGACATTCATCAATGCAAGTTCCACAAGCAATGCAGTCATCAGTAATTACGTGAGCCATATTTTTATGATTTAATTAGTATTTTTTCTTACCGTGCAAAGGTATGAATAATTATTGAGAGCGCCAAAAAATCGGGTTTTCCAACTCAAGCAATTGTATTTTTATATCCAATCCGCCCGTATATCCGCCAATACCGCCGTCCGCAGCAATGACGCGGTGGCAGGGAATAATGATTGAAATCGGATTTTTACCGTTTGCCGAACCGACGGCGCGACAGGCTTCCGGACGGTTGATGGCTTGCGCTAACTGGGAATAACTGATGGTTTTTCCGTAAGGGATTTCCTGTAATTGTTTCCATACGGTTTGTTGGAAAGGCGTTCCTCCCTTAGGCGACAATGGCAAATCAAATGTCCGGCGTTTGCCCGCAAAATATTCATCCAATTGGGTACAGGCTTCTACGATTAAGGGATTTGTAGAAGTTTTTTTTTCAAAAGGAACATTTTTAACTAAATTGACGCCGGTGATTGCTTTGTCGTCGGCTTCTATTTCATAGATTCCAACGGGAGCTGTATAATGATGGACGTTCATAATTCATAATTTATAGTTCATAATTCTTTCACTTTTTCCCGGTAATAATGCCACCGGTCGATAATGCTTTGAACATAATTGGCGGTTTCTGTCCCCCTGAAATAGCCGAATTTACATACCGGATCGTTATAGTATTCCGGCAGTCTTTTCAGTTTGAGGTATTCTTCTACATCCTTCCATTCTTCGGGATTATTTCCGAATTTTTCGGCTAAAGCCTGTGCATCGGTGATGTGTCCGGGGCCGGAATTGTAAGCAGCAATAATGAATCTGATTCGTTCGTCTTCGTTTTCGATAGTTGAAAATGTACGATTCAGTCTCTTGATAAATTCGACGGCAGCCTTGATGTTTTTTTCCGGATCGTTTATTTCATCAATGGACAGGCCAAACGCTTGCGCTGTTGCAGGCATCAAACCCATAAGTCCCGCAGCGCCTGCCCATGATACGCCTCCCGTTGAAAAATTGGATTCCTGGTAAGCTATGGAGGCTAATAAACGCCAGTCCCAATTGATTAGCAGGGCATATTCTTTGAAGAAATGATCGAACGATGAAATTTGCGTGGGGCTGACTATCGGCGTGGGTTCATGCCCGGGCATTTTGCTTATTTCAAAATAACGCTTGAGAATTTGCTGGTATTGTGAATTGTTTTGATTTTTTTCAAACCACACATTTATAGCTTCTGCTAAGCTGGGATTTGTTTTTCGAACCGCCCAGGAGGAACGTTGCGGATGGCTAACCAATAAAGAGATATTGATATTATTGAAATATGTTTTATTGAGTTTCGCCATATCGATATCGCTTATGGTATAGGAAATTTCACCCCGGGAAACCATTTCAATCAAATCTTCTACCGTAACTGTGTCTTTTTCAATAATCCGGATGTGAACGCCTCCTCCCAGTTCATCATTGAGGTTTTTTAAGCGCCGCTGGTACTTACTGCCGTGAATCACCCATACTTCTTTCCCAATCAGACCGGTAACATCCGATAATAAGGTATCGCCCCTGTTGGCTCGCTGAACCAAAACCTGTTCGTTGATTACTTCGCGTCCGCAATACAATACCTGCTCTTTTCCTTCATTGGTTATCGGAATGTTATAAGCAATCAAATCGCCTTCGCCTTGAAGCAACATTTCCATGAGTTTCGTTTCATTTTCAGCTAAGCGAACATTTATTTTCAGATTGAGATTTTCGGCAAAGTCGTTCAGCAATTCATATTCGTATCCTTTGGGTTCGCCTTTATAAATGAAATAAGATGTGGAACCCGATAAAGTCAGGACATTGATTTCTCCCTGATTGAAGATTGTAAGCAAATCATCGATTATGCCCGGATTCTTTTTATTGAAACGGCAGGATATGAGTATAAAAGAAAGCAGGGAGAGAATGAGGATGATAATTATCAGGGGATTGCGGGTCAAGCCCGCAATGACAGATGGTTTCAGGGGATTGCGGGTCATGGTACGACTATGCTCACTAATGACAGACGGTTTCAATTCAGTAGATTCCATACATTAAGCAGTCCAATAGGATAGGAATATTTTCCTGTATCACGCCTGCTTGCAACAAATCGGGGATGTCGGGCGTAAACGATTCGAGGAACTTTTCGAATGAATCGCCTTGCGCGCTCAACGCTTGCCTGTAGAGTTTCAATGCTTCTTTGTTTTTACCCATTGCTAAACAGACGTGACCGGCATTGAGATAATCTATGGCATTGGGGTTATTTCCCAATATTTCGGTATAATAATCCATAGCTTCCTGATATTTCCCTGTCAGAAAAGAACACCAGGCAATGGGTCTCCGGGCTTTTTCCTTATTTCCGGTTAGATATTCAACCTTAAAATAACATTTCAATGCTTCGGAATAATTCTTTAACTCCAAATAACAATGACCGATATGGAGTTGAATGGATAAATTATCCGGATTCAAGGTAGCGGCTTTCCGATAATATTCCAAAGCTTTTTGCGGTTGTTTCAATGCGCGGTAACAATGCGCTAATTTTTTAATTGTCCATGAATGATTGGAATTTAGCAATTCGGCTTTCAAATATTCCGTCAGCGCTTCTTCTAATTTTCCAAGCATCTGCAGGCAATACCCTTTTTTCTGCAGGAAGGTTTCGTTATTTGGATTCTCTTGCAGTAACTGTTCGAAAATTTCGGAGGCTTCCGTAAAATGATTCCTTTGGAAATAATACTCCCCGACAATTGTCAGACTTTCCTGATCGGAAATAAATCGACTGATAGCAGGTATCAGGTAAAATTCGGGTTTTATTTCAAAAATATCATCAAAATCGTTGTGGCGATGGAATAGTTTAAAGAAACGGTATAAATCCTGAATATACTGACGTGCAACCGGATGAATCTTGTCGGGAGGATTGTCGGGTAATTCCGCTTGCAACATCTCACGTATAGCGGACGAGTCGCCGGAAAATTGCCCCGGCATCATTTCTTTGTATGAATCGGACATTTGAGAGATGCTGAAATAGAACGAATATTTGTCGGAATTACACAATAAATTGGACTGGAACAGAATCTTTAGAAAATCCGAAATCGTCGGATCTTCCATAACCGCAGAATCGAAAACAAAAGGAACAAACCAGTTGTGTATTTCGTTAAAGAAAGGGAAATTTTTCAAGTGGATGAAGGACGAGAGCATGACATCGGCTCCCTCCAATTGTAGTTCGGTAAATTCCTGCAAACGGTCGCTTAAACCGGATTCTTCAATGAGGTTCTGCCATTCGGGATTCTTCTCATCAAATCCGGTTTCGCCGAATAATTCATCTATATGAATCTTGTTATTTAATTTCGGGCTGATTTTCATCATGCCGGGGATAATTTCTTCCGTCATGATGCGGGTGATTTTTTCGGTTTCCTTGCTTAAGATAAAGTGCAGGATGATGTAACGGATATCTTTGATGAAACGGTTTTGTTCCATTAAATGTTGTAGCCGATTGTTGATATTCGGGTAAAGATGCAAACGTTTATCGTAACGACGCAAAAACAGGAGTAAGCCGGTCAGCGCTCGCTGGCGGAGTTCTTCCTGTTCGTTTTCACAGGTATCTAACAGGACTTGCACTTTCCGTTCGTCGAATATTTCTTCCAAACTGAGTGTAATTGCGGAAATAATAAGGCATTGTGAAGAAAGCGGATAAAGTTTATTATTCAATGCCTGCAACCACAGGTTTTGTTCATCGGGTTTCCATAAGTCGCTTAGCCAAATTTTACGAAAGAGATTGGATTCGATTTTTATCCTTTCTTCTTCCATAGTCTGTAAATTTTTTCTTTTTTCTTCACTTTCTTCCATTAAATCGAAAAGCGTGATTTTACCTGTCCGGTCATCGATTGCTTCAATGAGTTGTTTCGGAGTTTCCGCAACATAATGTGATTGGCGGATTTGATAAGGATACGACCAGCGTTGTATTGTTTTGATTCCAAATACAGTCAGGTCTGCCAACTGATAAACCGCACGAAGTAAATCCGTATAAATTTTCTCCTGTTCCGGATCGTTAACGCCTTCGGATAGATAGAGCAGCATCCTCTTATAATTATCTTCCCATTCCGAAAGATTCTCTTTTATCTGCCAGTTGGGCAAATCGTTCAAAAGAAGACTTATTCCGTCAAACACTTGTTTGAGTTGTTTTTGCTCCAACGCTTCAGTTGTTTTTTGGAAAAAGGATTTTAATTCTTGCTTGTTCATTTAAAAGTTCGTCTTGATTCGTATAATACGGAGTTTTCATTCATAAATGCTGTGCAACTGTATAGTTGTTGCCAATATAACGTATCAGGAAATAATTTTCCTCATCTTTTTCGTATGTCTTAAAAAAAACGTACCATAGTGTGTTTTTACTTTTTTTGAAGATAGCGTATTTCATGTTTTTTCCGTATTTATCGAAATATTTCGGCGCCGGTTTATGCAAACGCATTGGCAGGGTCGTAATAATGTCATCGTACAGTTCCACTATATACTTTAAAGCTGTATCCTCAAATGAGAAATACCCCTTATCGTATAGGATAACTGTCAGATTTTCCAAATATTCGAGGACTTCCGGTAAAAGTATTACGTGCATTTATTTACGTATTTTTTGTCTATTTTATCTAATGTCATAGTTAAGCTTTTCCGAAATTCATCCGCTGAAATAGCCCTGTGAAAATCATAATCAGGTTCTAAAATCTCATCATATTCGTTTGTGTTATTATCAGTTGTGCATACCAAATGAAACCGCTTTTTACCTCTTCTGATAAGAACCTCGTCGATTACAGCCAAGTCAAAATACTTTTTCTGATTAGCTGCGAATTCTCTACTGTTTACTACTGTCATGGCATTTATTATTACATATCAATTTCGCAAAGATACAAAATCAATTACGAACTACTGATATTTTGCTTAAGAAAAAACTTTGAAGCGCTATTTTTTATGAAAGATTCATGGCGGCGAAATTTTTCTGTATATTTTTAACGCAAAGACGCAAAGGTTTTACGCAAAGGACACAAAGAGATTATCGAAAATATGTTATAAATTATTCACAATTCGTCTTATCCCATTTTTTAATAGGACAACATTAAAATTCATCAGTAACCCTAATTTACAATTACTCAATCTTAAATATGTTAGGGTTTGTGCAAGATGCAAATCATTCAATGATTCAACTGATTTTATTTCAATAATTAACTTTCTCTCAACCCACAAATCTACTCTATAGCCTGCTTCCAATTTAATGTTTTCATACACTAACGGTAACGCTTTCTGCTTTTCAACGAATAAACCGTATCTGTTGATTTCATAATAAAGGCATTCTTCATAAGCGTTTTCTAATAAACCGGGGCCTAATACTTTATGCACTTTTATCCCCAAATCTAATATAATTTTTGATAATTCATTTTCTGTCATGCAATTTTTTGTGTATTAATTCTTTGCGTAAAAATCTTTGCGTCTTTGCGGTTAATAATTTTTATATGTGAACGGAATTAATTTGATTTATTTTTACCATTTTTTTAATAGTACCTCAAACTTTTGCTTAACCGATATTTTAATTATAATTATTAATTCTTAATTGATTAAAGCAGTTCCGGCAAAGCGGCCGGTATTCCTCTTTCTCACCAAGGAGTACCAACTTTTCATCGCTAACCAAGCGGTGTGAATATCCCGCTAATTGACCGCATTCTACACAAATGGCATGGACTTTGGTTACATCGTCTGCGATTGCACAAAGCGCCGGCATCGGACCGAATGGGTTTCCTTTGTAGTCCATGTCCAATCCCGCAACAATAACCCGGACACCCTGATTGGCTAATTGGTTGCATACGGAGGGGAGGCCTTCATCAAAGAATTGCGCCTCATCAATTCCAATCACATCCCTGCCGCTCGAAAGCAGTAATATATTTCCCGAATGTTCAACCGGCGTACAGGGGATGGCATTTTGATCGTGCGACACAATATTTTCTTCGGAATAGCGGGTTTCCATCGCCGGTTTGAAAATTTCCACCTCTTGTTTGGCGAATTGCGCCCGTCTCATCCTTCGAATTAACTCTTCCGTCTTTCCGGAAAACATAGAGCCGCAAATAACTTCTACGGACCCTGTTTTTCCCGGATTGAAAAGCTGATTTTCAGAAGAGTGAGTCATGGATTATTTTTTCTTCAATCCCTCCATAATTCTGTTTTCAATCTCTTCGGCTAATTCGGGATTATCGCGCAGACATTCTTTGGCAGATTCACGTCCCTGTCCTAACTTGGTTTCATTGTAGCTGTACCAACTTCCGCTTTTCTTGACAATGTTCAGGTCGGCTCCCAAATCGACCAATTCTCCTACTTTGGAAATGCCTTCGCCAAACATGATATCAAATTCCGCTTTGCGGAAGGGAGGCGCCAATTTGTTCTTCACTACTTTTACGCGCGTCTGGTTTCCTTTCACTTCGTCTCCATCCTTCAACGAAGTTACTTTACGAATATCGAGACGGACGGATGCATAGAATTTAAGCGCATTACCGCCGGTGGTAGTTTCCGGACTTCCGTAGGACACGCCGATTTTGTCGCGCAATTGGTTGATAAATATACAAGTCGTATTGGTTTTGTTAATAGCTGCCGTTAGTTTTCGCAAGGCTTGCGACATCAGTCGGGCTTGCAGACCCATTTTGGATTCTCCCATTTCGCCCTCCAATTCCGCTTTGGGAGTCAATGCGGCGACAGAGTCGATAACAACAATATCAATTGCCGAAGAGCGAATCAGTTGTTCGGCAATTTCAAGCGCCTGCTCACCCGAATCCGGTTGGGAAATCCAAAGGTTCTCGACGTCGACGCCCAATTTCTCCGCGTAAAAACGGTCGAACGCATGCTCTGCATCAATGAAAGCGGCGATGCCTCCCGCTTTTTGAGCCTCCGCAATGGCGTGGATAGCTAAGGTTGTTTTTCCCGATGACTCGGGACCATAGATTTCAATCACCCTTCCGCGCGGATAGCCGCCTATACCCAGCGCTGCATTTAACGCAACGGAGCCGGTTGGAATAACCGCCACTTCTTCAACGGCATTGTCGCCCATTTTCATGATGGAGCCTTTGCCGTAACTCTTCTCGATTTTGTCCATTGCCGCCCGCAAGGCTTTCAGTTTTTCCGAATTCGGATTCACTTGTTCTTTTTGTTCTTTCATTACTGAATTGTTTTCTTTTTCGTTCATAATTCTAATAGTTTAAGTTTTGATTTATTATTATTTTGATTTTATATATCAATACAAAGTTACGAAGAAAAATTCAAACAGCAAAAAAACCGGTTAATTTTATCCGTCTGTGTATATGTGAGAACTTTTATTTAACTTTGTGCATAAATAAACTGTTTCAAAAAAATAAAAACAAATGGTATGCACATTGAAGAACTGCGCAAATACTGCTTGTCGCTGAAAGGATCCGGCGAGGGGTTTCCTTTTGACGATACGACTTTGGTTTTTAAAGTATTAAATAAAATGTTCGCCGTAATTTCGCTTGATAATCCGGAATTGTGTATCTCTTTGAAATGCGACCCTGAAAAAGCGATTGAACTGCGGGAAGAATACGCTTGCGTTGAACCGGCCTGGCATTTTAATAAAAAATACTGGAATACGATTTATCTAAATCGCAGGATGAGCGACGAAGATGTGAAATTCTGGATTCGACATTCCATAGATGAAGTTCTGAAGAAACTACCCAAACAAACGCAACGTGAATATTATTCCTGTTGAAACGGTCTCCTCTACCAATTCATACCTAAAAGAATTGGCTAACAAGCAGGCGCTTGAAGAAGGAACGCTTATCGTTTGCGATAACCAAACGGCAGGAAGGGGTCAACAGGGAAATACATGGGAGTCGGAAGCCGGAAAAAACATTACTTGCAGTATGCTCCTGTATCCTTCGTTTCTGCCGGTTTGGCAGTATTTCCTGCTTTCGAAAGCGGTTAGTTTGGGAGTGAAAGAAACCTTGGATATTTATACAGACGGGATTACCGTCAAATGGCCGAATGATATTTATTATAAAGATAAGAAAATAGCCGGAATATTGATAGAAAACGAATTAACGGGAAATGAATATAAGTTGTCGATCGTCGGCATCGGAATAAATATCAATCAGGAACGTTTCATGAGTGACGCTCCCAACCCTGTCTCTCTGAAACAAATCACAGGCAGGAATATGGATACGGAAAAACTTTTGAAAGAATTGGCCGGAAACATTTTACATCGTTATGAGCAACTGAAAGGCGATAATACCGAACCCATTGTCAGGATGTATCATGAAGTGTTGTATCACAAAACAGGTTTCCATTACTTTGAAGATAAAGACGGATTATTCGCCGCCCGTATCGACGGGGTTTCCGATGACGGCTTTCTGCATCTTGTTACTGACCGCGATGAAGAGCGCAGTTATGCTTTCAAAAATGTTCGTTTTATTTGAATTTGATTCCAAAAGATATGATTTTAATCGCAGACAGTGGATCGACAAAAACGGATTGGTGTGTATCGGCACAAGGGAAGCAGCTACAACGGATTACTACTTCAGGACTTAACCCCTACTTCCTTACTGAAGAAGCGATAGGACGGGAAATCCGTTCATCGTTGTTGCCTGAATTACAAAACCATACATTCGATGCCCTGTATTTTTATGGCACAGGATGCTTGCCCGAAAAAATTCCAATTATGCAAAGTGTATTAGATGGTATCTTCAATATAAAAACCATTGAAGTCCATTCCGATATGTTGGCTGCCGCCCGCGGATTGAGCGGAAGAAATTCGGGTATTGTCTGTATCTTGGGAACAGGGTCTAATTCCTGTTATTACGATGGGAAACAAATTGTAAGTAATGTACCGCCTTTGGGTTATATATTGGGTGATGAGGGAAGTGGGGCTGTACTCGGCAAGTTGTTAGTGGGCGATTTTTTGAAAAATCAACTGCCGCTGGGATTGAAAGAGAAATTCCTTCAGGAATTTGATTTAACTCCGGACACGATTATAGAGCGGGTTTATCGGCAGCCGTTTCCGAATCGTTATTTGGCAAGCCTTTCGCCTTTTCTGTTGCGAAATATCGAAGAACCTGCCATACGTTCGTTGGTATTCAACGGTTTCCGGTCGTTTCTGACGCGTAATGTCATGCAATACGACTATAAACGTTTTGCGGTCTATTTTGTCGGTTCTATCGCGTATTATTACCGGAATATATTGAAAGAAACTGTTCTCACAATGGGAATGCAATTGGGAGGAATTATGAGAAATCCAATGGAGGGGTTGGTGAAGTATCACGGTGAAAATAAACAATAGCCTAAGTTTTATATAAAAATGAAATATCAAAAAATATTTACAATCATTCTTTCATTAACGATTTTTCAATCTTTAGCGTACGGACAAGTAAGCGAAACTATCTTTAATAATTCTACCACTGATTCGATTCCTGAAAAACAAGGTCGCAGGGCAACCGAAATTATCGGCATTGCTCTTCCGGCAGCTATGATTACGTATGGTCTTGTTTCGTTGGGCGACAATGGTATCCGGAAGATAGACCATAATGTAAAAAATTCACTCGAGCAGAATAACAGATTTTGGCATATCCAAGCCGATAATTATATACAGTATTCACCTGCAGTTACAGCCTATACATTGAAATTCTGCAAGATGGAAAGTACTCATAATTTTGTGGATATGACTATTCTCTACGGATTAAGCAACCTGCTTGCCGGTGGCATTGTTCAGGGAACGAAAATGGTCAGCGGCCGAGAGCGTCCTAACTATTCCAATAAACATTCTTTTCCTTCCGGGCATACGGCAACTGCTTTTGTAGCAGCAGAATTTCTACATCAGGAATATAAAGATAAATCGGTTTGGATAAGCGTTGGCGGATATGCTATGGCTTCATTTATCGGCGTAGCCCGTATTTATAACGACAAACACTGGTTGAGCGATGTGATAACCGGCGCCGGAGCAGGTATTTTATCAACGAAAACTGTTTATTGGGTATATCCCTGCATGCAGAAAATATTTTGTCCGAAAAACGTTGCCGGTAGAAAAGTTAAAAACACCACTCAGGCATTGTTTTTTCCAAGTTATAACCAACAATGTTTGAGTTTAAATTTCTTATACTCTTTTTAATTAGTTGAATAAATATGCTTAAAGAAAATGAAATGATATTCGGCACTCGCGCCGTAATCGAAGCCATACAGGCAGGAAAAGAAGTGGATAAAATCTTGATGAAGCGCGATTTGCAAAGTGATTTATCACGAGAATTGTTTGCAATTATCAAAGATACCAACATCCCTTTACAGCGTGTTCCGCAAGAAAAATTAGACCGTTTAACCCGTAAAAATCATCAGGGAGTCATCGCTTTTATTTCTGCTGTAACCTATCAGAAATTGGAAGATATTGTTCCGTTTCTATACGAACAAGGAAAAATTCCTTTTATTGTATTATTGGATGGAGTGACTGATGTTCGCAATTTTGGAGCTATTGCCCGTACATGCGAATGCGCCGGAGTCGATGCGATTGTTATTCCTTCCCGCAACAGTGTTTCTGTCAATGCCGATGCGGTAAAAACTTCAGCCGGAGCTTTACACACATTACCCGTTTGTAAAGAATCGAGTATCAACGAATCGATTAAATTTCTGAAAAACTGTGGATTCAGAGTGGTTGCTGCAACAGAAAAATCTAAAAAAGACTATACAACAATTGATTATACACTCCCTACCGCTATCGTCATGGGAGGAGAAGACATGGGTGTGGCTATGGATAATCTCAGAATTTGCGACGAAATGGTGAGCATCCCAATTTTAGGGAATATTGCTTCCTTAAATGTCTCAGCCGCCGCTGCAGTATTATTATATGAAGTTGTAAGACAAAGAAAATAATGATTTTTTATATGTAAATTATATGAAAAAAGTGATTTCAACAAGTAATGCTCCGGCAGCTATTGGACCATACAGTCAGGCGATTAGAGTAGGAGATATG
>Ga0082212_10003553_pt1 | contig 22035 bp, 16 predicted proteins | sample TergutNt197P3_FD_71548 | JGI IMG/M metagenome (GOLD analysis project Ga0082212, IMG submission 71548) | Neocapritermes taracua P3 segment gut microbial communities from Petit-Saut dam, French Guiana - Nt197 P3 | ecosystem: Host-associated > Arthropoda: Insects > Digestive system > Gut ...
AACCAATCCTAAGTTGTGAAACGCCACGCCTTTTTAGATTAACGCCTGCGTTCCGATAATAACATGCTCTTCACCGTTTTTAATTTGCGCTTTAACAGCGTTTTTTTCGCTTGCCGGAAGCGAACCCGTCAGCAATACGGTTTCGATTCCGAGCGGCTCTAAGAAGCCTTTCAGCGTTTGACAATGCTGATTCGCCAGTATTTCCGTCGGTGCCATAAAGACAGACTGGAAGCCGTTTTTATGGGAAAAATAACAAAGCGCGGCGGCAACCATTGTCTTGCCGCTTCCTACGTCCCCCTGAAGCAGACGGTTCATCGGGACAGCTTTTTGCATATCGCTTACGCAGTCGGAAACGGCGCGTTTCTGCGCGCTTGTGGGGTTGAAAGGCAAAGCGGAATAAAACCCGTTTAAATCCTGCATTTTCATAATTGTACCGGTCAGTTTGCGGTTTCGGTTTTTCAGCATGGTCATGCCGAGCTGTAAAATTAAAAGTTCTTCAAACGCCAATGTTCTCTTCGCCGCTTCAAGTTCTTCTTCCGATGCCGGAAAATGTATTTTTTCAATTGCCGTTTTCCGGTCAAGAAGTGAAAACTCTTTTATAATTTCTTCCGGAAGGTCATTTTCTTCATTAAAGCAGGGCAGAACGATTTTTAAATTATTCGCAATCATGGTCTGCGTCAGCCCTGCCGTAAGGCGGTATTTCGGGACAAGTTTATTTTTATCCTCTTCTTCAATAAAAACAGGGGAGGCGATTTCCTTCTGAAAATTATTCTCATTGATTTTACCGTAAAAAATGTAATCTTTCCCTGTAACAAGCTTATTGAAGCTGTATTCGGTATTAAAAAACACGCATAAAAATTCGCTTTCGTCGTCATGCAAAACCGCTTTATAAATCCCCAGCCTCATTCTGTCCGAAAACCCCGTAAAATAAGGAGAAAGCTTCTTCATTACTGTCGCCTTAACCGTACAGAATTCACCGGATTGCGCCTGATTTATTTTCACCGGTTTCGTATAATCAATATAACTGCGCGGGAAATGAAAAATCAAATCCCGCACGGTGGTGATATTTAATTTTTTATACAGCACGGCGCGTTTTGCCGATATGCCGTTTAAACTTGTTATGCTGTCATTAAGATTCATTATTTTTTACTCTTCTTCAAGCGGTTCATATTTTATTTCGCTGAGAATCCTGAATGCGTATTCAAGCTCCTCTGCCGTAAGTGCAAGCGTGTTTTCCGATTCCGCGCTTTTTATATAATACAGCAGATTATTTTCCGCACCTTTTTTGTAAAATACCCAGTTATCGGAGTCTGCAAAATCAAGCAGTTCTTCTTCATCAAATTCTTGCGGAATGATTTTAATTTGCAAGAGTGTTGTTTCGTTTTCGCTATAAAATTTTACAATATCGTTTTCAAAATCCACCGCCGCCGTAATATCTCCAATCCATCGCCGCGGCAGGAAAAAAACAAAATCATACTTTTCCGAAAAATATGAATAATATTTATCGATAAGCGAAAATCCTTCAAATTTACGCCAAATCACAGGGCGCAGTTTTTCAGCGTTCGGCAGACTGTCGTTTCCGGGGAACTCCGCTCCGCTGTAACAAAGGTCAATCAGCCCGTCACCGTCAATATCACGCGGATTGGCAAGCTCGGTAACATTGCTCACTCTGCGCAGGGTTTTATCAAGGTTGTCCGGATTCTGTACAATCGGGTTGATTAAATCCCTGCCGTGATAATAAAGCACGTCTGTGCCGTAACTTTCACCGACTTCCTGTTTCCTGTGATTGATAAAAACAGCTTCAGACCTTTTCGTCACGTACCCTTGTGTAATACCGGTATACTCCCCGGCAGACGGGTCAAGCTCACACTGCGCAGAAATCACCAACTGCCCGTTGCTGTAATTGTAAAAAACGGCGATTGCCTGTGTTGAGCGGTCATTTTTAATCATCAGCAGTTCTTTATATTCCCTGCCGAAGAAATAATCGACCTGCATGAATGAAAACACGTCGCCGTGCTGTTCTGCGGGTTTTTCATATATATTCCCGATAATCATACAGCGTTTTTCGTTATGCCCTATATTATAACTCAGCAGGATAAAATCTTCTTCTTCCTTACCGAACCGCTCAAAGCTGATGCTTTCAATATCCGTACCGATAACGGGCATATCGTGAAGCGATTCCCACTGCCCGTCCGCGTTTTTAAAAAGGAAGTTCATCCACAGCGAACGTTCGGTGTTCATAATTGAAATCTCGTAGAATACAACCGCACTGTCCTGCTTTTCGCCGTAAACCGCGAAAGCGCTTCTGTGTTCGCCGCTTTTCGGGTATTTCAATTTAAAACCTGTTCCCTTATTATCGGTTAAAGCCTTATAGATTGCCGATTGCTCGTCCGTTAATCGCGGCGGTGAAAGCATGTCCTCGACTGTTTCAAAAGCACAGCCCGAAAACGTTAGAATAGTTATAATTGCAAAAATAAATATTAAAAGCCTTGTTCCCATTATTTGACGCCCGCTTCCGCATCGCTGTCATTATCACTTTTGACACGTTCCGGTTTACGTCTGGCAATACAAATTAAAAGTATTAACAGCGCAATCGTTTCCGCAACCGAAACCATATCGGGCATGATAAATTTTGCCGCGTGTTCCCTTGTCACCGCGGGCGCGCCGAACCAAAAAATAACCTTCGCCGTCGTTTCCGAAACCGACAGCAACGCCGCCGTGAATCCGAAAACACAAGCTTTGATTCGCGTGGTTTTGCTTTCAGCGCGTAAAAACATTCTCCCCGCCGAAAGATAAAACAACGCCAGCGAAAGAACGATTAAAAGTTTGATTAAATACTCGGACATATTTAATATAATATAATTTTCAAGGAAGAGCATTACAAGCCTGATAACATAGTAAGCGGATAAACCGAGCATAGCGACACCGACCGAGGGAAACGCTCTCTTTTTAAACAGCAGAACCCCTCCCGCGAAGCTGTAAGCAAATGTTCCGAGAACAACAGCCGCAAATCCGCCCGCGTTTAACGAAGAAATATTTTCCCTGAACGCCGAAAAAATAATCGAAAATCCTGCAAGCATTAACATAATGCCGGTTAATGCTACATCAGAATCATCGAATTGTCCGAGTTTTTTACGAAAAAAGAAAGTTTTTCTCTTCTTTTCAATAATTGCTAAAACCAAAAATCCTATAAAAGCCGTAAATAAAGTAATATAGTATACATGCTTTATCGTTCCGGCGTGCGGGAAGAAGAAACCGGTGTTAAAATCAATAATTCCGGAAACAAACTGCATATAACGCACAATAATCGCCGCCGTGCAGGCCGCGATAAAAAATGTTGCCAAAAATGTCGATTTCTTTTTCATGCAAAGAAGCTCCCTTTTTAAAAGTATTATTTTAAATCGGACGAGCATATAATCAATTAATTTTATATTGATACGATAAATTATATATTATTTTATCCCGCAAGTCAAGAAAATTTCCCCTTTTCCTGCGTGAAAATTAGGTGAAAAACAATCAAAAGCATAAATGAAAGGAAAGTCAAAAAATGAAAAACGCAGTCATCATTACCCTTATGTTCTTTTTGCTGTTATTCCTTGTTCCTTTTTTATGGGGACAAAACATGCCCTTTTCGGGTATATTTGCGGTTTCTGATTATCCCGCGCCGGAAAGTTTTCGCGTTTTAATGACGGAAAGCGGTGAAGTGCTTGAGCTTTCAACGGTTGATTATCTAATCGGTTGCCTTTATGCGCAAACCGCACCCGGCTATTCTCTTGAAGCGTTAAAAGCGCAGGCGGTTGCCGCACACACCTATGCCATACGCCTTTCGCTTAATAATAAAAACCGGAACACATCCGGCGATTCTTTAAAAGACGCTGATTTTTCCGATAACAGCGTAACCTGCCAGCCTTATTTTACCGAAGAGAAAGCCCGCGAGTTCTACGGTTTTGAATATGAGTTTTATTATAATAAAATAAAGGAAGCCGCCGAATACGGAGCAAATTACGTAATTTTATACAACAATCAGCCGATTTATGCGGTTTATCACAGTGTTTCTGCGGGGATTACAAATACGCCCCGTTATATTTGGGGAGTGGATTTTCCTTATTTAAAAAGCGTTCCGAGCGAATGGGACAGGGATTTTACGAACTTCCTCTGTACGAATGAAATTACAATGCCCGTCATGCGTGACCTTCTGCTTTCCTTTGACCCCAATATCATTATGCCGCTTGATTACGGGCAGTGGTTTTCCGAATATTCCTCCGACAACGCGGGTTATGTGTCGGCAATCAGTGCGCGGAACCTCACTGTTTCAGGCGGCGATTTATGGCGGCTTTTGAACCTGCGTTCCGCTTCGTTCGTCATCGAATACACAGAAGGCGTGTTCGTTGCGACCACGAAAGGTTACGGGCACGGCGTAGGGTTAAGCCAGTACGGCGCGGATTACATGTCAAAAAAAGGATACACAGCACAGGATATACTTGAATATTATTATACAGATGTAAATATAGTCAGATGTAGTTATAATTGATTTTTATTTTGTTTATAATGTATATTTGGTTTCATCATTACATTTCGGAACGCATAAATGCGTTCCCTACGAACCCCGCATTATATTTAATAATCCGTATAACTGTAATTTGCCGGATTCTGCGCGACGCCGTTCACACGCACTTCAAAATGCAGGTGCGCGCCGAACGAATAACCTGTATTCCCGACCGAACCTAAAGTATCGCCTTTAGTGACATCCTGTCCGACCGAAACCTTAACCGAATAATGCTGCATGTGCGCGTAAAGCGTTGTAACGCCGCCGCCGTGGTCAACCACCACATAGCTGCCGTAGCCGCCGCCGTAATCGCCCGTTCTCGCTACAATGACCGTTCCGGACTGCACGGCGTAAATATTTGCACCGTTTATGCCGGCGTTTCCCACATCCATACCGTAATGGTTTCTGCCAAGCCCTGCGTCCCAGCCGAAGGAACAGGTAACTAAATGAAACTGCGGGTCTAAGGGCCACCTGAACCCGTCGCCGGAATAATCGGCGCGGTTCAGATTTTGCAATTCCTTGATGAGTGCTTCGGTAATCCGGTTTTGTTCTTCAATTTCTTCATTGTTCGCGTTAAACTGGCGGTACATGTCGTTGATGGCACTTTGAAGTTCCTGTATCCCTACAGCGTAGCCCCAAAGCTTGTTTTGCTGTTCCGTCATTTCATTGTCAAGCTCTTCCATATCGGCTTGAAGCTTTGCCAATTGTAATTCAAGCTCTGCTTTTTCTCCTTCGCAGAACAGTCGGTCGGCGTCAAGTTTAGCTTGAAGCACTTCAAGGCTGTCAATAATTTCTTCCTGCTCTTGAATAGCGTCAAGCAGACGTTCCATAAATTCAACGTTTTTATCGCCCGCTTTTTTTAACATATCTGCCCGCATAACCAAATCAAAGAAATTCTTTGAACTCATCAGCAATTCCATGCTGACATAATTTCCGGTCATGTAATTATCCCGGACAAGCTCAGCGAATTTTGCTTTATTTAACTCGTTTTCCCTTTCAAGAATTTTTATTTTTACCAACCGAAATTCAATTTCTCTTTCGGTATCGGAAATCTCATCTTCAAGTGCTTCAATATCCGCTTTCTTGGCTTCGATTGCATTAATCTGCAACTCAATCATGGTTCTCTGCGCGTCGATTAAATCCTGTATGACCTTTATATTCTGTTCGACCAATGATTTGAAATAAATCTGCTGATTCACGTCGCCTTTAACGTTTCCGATTTCCGCTTCAAGCCTTTTATTTTCCGCCGCAAGCGCGGAGGCGTTATTTTCTGCCGCTTTCATATCGGCGTTAATTTCCTCCGCTGTACGGGCGGAAATTTTATAATTACCGAAATTCCCGTAATTTCCCGATAAAGACAACACAAAGCAGACGGTAATGAAAAATGCCGCCGCTTTTTTTGCTATTAATCTTAAATATTCTTTCATATATATGACCATGCCCCTTTCAGCACACAAAAACCCCATGTAAATTGGCATGGTCTCGTATTTTTGTGCTTCTTTTTATTTAGTATTTTCAAATTTAACCTACCTTCGTTTAAAAGATAACTCTTTTAAACTTTTTTCCTGTCAATCGAGAAGAGTATATCTTCTATGTTATAACGTGTGTTTTCAGCTTCTCCGTCATCTTCTTTCAAAAGCCGGTCAAGGCTGGGAATCGCCGAAGTATTTTGCGCGGTGCGCGGCGTACTACGCGCCGAACTGCGGACAGGGGTTTCTTTCTTTTTAGGCGTATAGCGTTTTACGCTTTCCTGCACAGGCGGCGGTGATTTCGGCGGTTCATCATTTACCGAAAGCAGTCTTTTTATTTCGCTGGTTTGCGCGCCCTCAAGCTGTTCCATATATTCTTTTCCGGAAATTGATTCCGGTTCAAAAATATCCGCTGTTTCAGATGCAAAAAAGCTCGCTGTACGATTAACGTCCTCGTTTAATTCACTGCGCAGTTCATTTTTAAAACTGTTCTGCGCGTTAATCGCGGCAATCGCGTCGTTCAGCTTCTTCTGTGAAAGCGGCGCAGGTTTCTTCTGCGGCTTTTCGATTACGATTGCTTTGGATTTCGGCTGTTTGAAGAACGGGTATTCTTCTTCTTTTTTAATTTCAGATTTTATTTCAAGTTCGGATGTTTTGCTGTTTTCTGTTTTGGAATACGCGCTGATTGCCGTTGCGGCAGACATTTTTTGTCTTGGTATGTATGTCGGGATTTCGTCCTGCTTTTTGACGGGCGCGACTTTTCCGCCCCCGCGCAGGACGGCGAACATTGACTTTGAGCCCTCATAAACCAATATAATCATACACGGAATCACCGCAATCACCAAAACGCCCGCCGGCGATTTGGCAAAACCAATCAGCCCGCCGAGAAAATCGCTGTATTCCAAAGCTTTTCCCACGATTTGGCTTTGCGTGAGAACAATATTCGCGCCCCGTTCGCTGACCGCGTCAAACCCGTAAATATTATCATTTTTTTTAACGGTAATAATTTCCGCGACACCGGCGCGGTTTTCAACATTTTTAAAAACCACGATGTCGCCCGGAACAAGCTCATCGGGCGCGACAATGCCGGTTATAATTGCGGTTCCCGGATTTAAGCCTTCCATAACGTCTGTTTTTACTATGTAAATATTTCTGCCGAAAAGGTTAGGTGCGTCTCCGCCGAAAGAAAAAATCAGCGACAATGTCAGCATAAATAATGTAAAAAGCGCAAGGAAACCGCAAGCCGCACGTATCAGCAGCTCAATTGGTTTTCTTTTGAGTTCGATAAAAACCGCCCCCTCTTGACAAACGGAAAAAAATCATGTAAAATAGTTTTTGTGTTGTTATTTTTCATTATAACACAAACGGACAAGTTTTGCAAGCGGCGGCGAACCGCTGCGGGTAATATTTGCGAAAATTTAATCAGTATTAATTATTTATGCTGAAGTAGCTCAGTTGGTAGAGCAGTTGATTCGTAATCAACAGGTCGTGGGTTCGAGTCCCATCTTTAGCTTTACAGACGAGAACCCACAAGGTTCTGAGTCCCATCTTTAGCTTTACAGACGAGAACCCACAAGGTTCTGAGTCCCATCTTTAGCTTTACAGACGAGAACCCATAAGGTTCTGAGTCCCATCTTTAGCTTTACATTTAAATCGGTAAATTTTATCAGTTGCTCTTACTCTTATTAACTCTGAACGCGGTCGGAGTTAATTTTTTGTTGCTTTTAAACACCCTGTTGAATGTCGCTATGCTTTGAAAGCCCGATTCAAGCGCGATTTCGGTAATGGGAATTTCGGAATTGGCAAGCATGGATTCCGCTACCTTAATCCTCACCTGCGTCAGATATTCGTAAAACGACACACCCGCAAACTGCTTGAACCAGCGCGTAAAATGATATTTGCTGAATCCGGCAATCCCCGAAACAAACTCAAGCGGCAGGTCGTCCTTATAATGCTGGTTTATGTATTCAATACAGCGGTTGAAGTTGACGATATGTGCTTTTCTTTTTATTAAGTGCTCCGAAAATTCGTTCTCGGCGTTGTTCTGCTGTTCCCTCGTCATCAAAACCGCCATGTTAATCAGCTTTGCGGTAATACAGGCTTCATAACACTCCTTTTTCTTTTCCCATTCGTCAGCTGATTCGAGCATTAAAGATTTTAAAACCTTATGAAGCTCCGGCGATTCATTCTCGGTAATCAGCCACGGCTTAAAAAAAACGAAAGAAATACCCGAAAGCCCTTTCACCGCTTTCAGCATGGAAAAGTCAAACTGCAGAATAATCCGCTCTCCCTGTGCCTTCGGCGTGCGGATTTCGTGTATATCGCCGGTGGGAACTACAATAATATCAAATTCTTCAAGATGATAGGGGTATTCGTTAATTGATACGTCATAACCGCCCTTGACGGGCATAATGATTTCAACCGCGCTGTGCCAGTGCTTGGGATATCCGACAGGCTCTTTATTGCGGTACAGCAGAAAAAGCGACGAAACATCGTAATCAACGGTTTCAAGCATTCCTTCAAGCTTTTTTATCATCAGGACTAACCTCAGTGATTCATTAATATATATTATATAATACCCTACTTATCATTAATTGTCAAGACAATATCAGTTGTTGCGCATTAATAATATTATGGAAATGAAACCTTTATTCTTCAAAACGCGCAAATATTGCGGAAAAATCTGTATTCTCATAAATTACAGCAATATATGATTAGAAAGAAACAAAAATTGAGTGTATAATATATATTAACCAAAAATTTTTATATTTCACACCTTGATTTTTACATTTTTATAAACGAGGATAAATTTTTATGTATATTAACCCTTCTCAAAAAAAGAAACTCTACGCAGGAATCGCCGTAGCAGTGCTTGCGGTTATCGTTATTTTCGCACTTACCAGAGGGGGTGTGAGCAGTTACCGGCACAAATATGAAGGGTTTGACTTAACCGCTCCGGCTTCAGGGCGCACCAATACATATGCAAGATACCTGAACAACCATGAAGGCGCGGCTTTGCCGTCCGATGGCGTTGTGATTGACGTTGCTTCCTTTGAAAAAGGCACGTCAAGCGGTGCTACTGTTGAGAACTACGAAGGATTCAGCAATGTGCTGATGACTACCGATGAAAGCGTGGTTGAATATAAAGTCAACGTACCCAAAGCCGGATTCTACAACCTTAAATTAGATTATTTTCCGGTCCCTAAGAGGGGCATAGATATAGAACGCGCTGTTTACATCAACGGGGAACTTCCTTTTCTGGGAGCGGACATTATCACGTTTTACAGAATTTGGAGCGACGCGCCGGGCGGGATTAAAAAGGATAACCAAGGAAATCAAATCCGCCCGAGCCAAGTCGAAACCCCAAGGTGGGAGAGCGCGTTTTTCATGGACAGCCAAGGGTATTCAACCGAGCCTTATAAATTTTATTTTGAAGCCGGCGAGAACACCATAACCCTTTCCGCCGTAAACGAACCCGCGGCAATCAAAAGCTTTGAAATAACACCTGTAAGAGAATTACGCTCATATAAAGAGTACATAACCGATTACAGCCATTTAAGCTATAACTTAAATGAACCCATTAAAATACAGGGAGAAGATTCCACTTTCCGTTCCTCTCCTTCCCTTTATGCTTTTTTTGACACTTCTTCAGGAACAACCGAACCCTACAGCGTTGAAAAAATCATTCTCAACGCAATCGGAGGCGAACGCTGGCGCGTGCCGGGTCAATGGATAGAATGGGAAGTTGAAGTGCCTGCGGACGGGCTTTACCGCATTTCGGTAAAAGCGCGCCAAAATTACAACCGCGGAATCGTTTCCAACCGCTCTCTTGTCATTAACGGTGAAATCCCCTGCAAAGAAGCTCTTTCTATTCCTTTCTTTTATAACAACCAATGGCAGCTTATTTCTCCGGTGGACGAAGACGGCAACGAGCTTTATTTCCCGCTGAAAGCCGGAAAAAATTCAATCCGCCTTCAGGTTACATTAGGTGATTTAAGCACAGTGCTTGCTCAAATAGAAGAAAGCATCTTCCGCTTGAATGAAATTTACAGGCAGATTTTAGTGCAGACGGGTGCAAACCCCGACCCTTACCGCGACTACCGCCTTGATGAGCATTATCCTGAAATATTTGACAGGATGGATTTTGAGAGCAAATACTTATATAAAATTATAGATGATTTAATTGAATATTCCGGTCAGATGGGACCCGAGGTTGCTTCATTGCAAACCATTGCCAGACAGCTTGAAACATTCTGCAAAAGACCCAATCAAATTGCTAAAAACGTGGTCAACTTTAAAGAAAACATCGCCGCGGTCGGTAACTCCCTTGTAGGCTTGAACTCGTCGCCGCTTGACGTTGACTGGCTTACCGCAAGCACCGACGGCAACAAGCTTCCCTCCGTCAGCGAAAACATTTTCGTAACCATTCTGCATGAAATCCGTTCGTTTATTGCTACTTTCTTCATAGATTACAATAATATAGGCGATAAACATGAAAAAGGCGCAAACGTCACCGAAGTGTGGATTTTCAGCGGACGCGACCAAAGCACCATTTTAAAAACCATGATTGACGATACATATACGCCTGATACCGGTAATAAAGTCAATCTTAAATTAGTCGGCTTGGAAGCACTGATGCCCGCCGTCGTCGCGGGTACAGGTCCTGATGTGGCTCTGACCGTCAACAACCCCGACCCTATCAACTACGCTTTCCGTAACGCCGCTTTGGATTTATCCAAGTTCCCCGGCTTCTCGGAGCTTGCGAGCCAGTTTTATCCGAGTGCTTTTGTGCCTTATGACTATAACGGCGGTATTTACGGTTTCCCGGAAACCCAAATCTTCGGCGTTATGTTCTACCGCACCGATATTTTAGATGAAATGGGTATTCTGCCTCCTCGAACATGGGAAGAACTGACTGCAATCATCGGAATTCTGCAAAAAAGCAATATGAGCGTGGGTATTTCAACGGTTGAGCGTAAAATTAACGGTATACCCAATCCCGACCTTTCCAATTTCCTTGCGTTGCTGTATCAGCACGGCGGTTCGCTTTACAACGAAGAACGCTCGCGTTGTATTTTAGATAATGACAAATCGGTTCAGGCGTTTACCACATACACAAAATTCTTCACGCATTATAAAACACCCTTGCATTATGAATTTGCCAACCGTTTCCGTTCGGGAGAAATGCCCATAGGTTTCGCCGATTACAACACATTTAACATGCTTGCGGTTTTCGCGCCTGAAATCAGAGGTTTATGGAAATTTGATATTATGCCGGGTACAGTAAGAGAAGACGGCACAATTGACCGCTCTGTTCCTTGCTGGGGTAATGCGTCCATGATTTTAGCCAACGCCAAAGACCAAGGCAAAGCATGGGAATTCCTCAGATGGTGGGTCAGCGCGGAAACGCAGGTAAGGTTCGGACGTAAGCTTGAAAGTACGATGGGCACAAGCGCCCGCCACCCCACGGCAAACAGAGAAGCGTTTGAGCAGTTAGCGTGGAACTCGCATGACGCAAGAGTTTTAAGAGAGCAGTGGGAATGGGTCACGGGAACACCGGAAATCCCCGGCGGTTATTACTCGGGACGGCACATCGTCAACGCGGTGCGCAGGGTAATTAACAGCAAGGAAGACGTAAGAGAAACCCTGCTTAACTACAACCGTGACATTAACAACGAAATCAAGAAAAAGCGCGAAGAATTCGGACTTGAATAATTATTAATTATAAATTATTAATTAACTTTAAGGAAAAGTTTGAAAGATAAATCTTTCAAACAGGAATTTGCTCATTGTGCAAATTCCGGAGAGGAACGGTTATTAAAATGGAAAACAACCGCCCGAAAATGGATTTCAAGGAAAGATTCTACTGGTTCAAATATGATGTAAAAATGAGCAAGACTTATTATCTGTTCCTGCTCCCGTACGCATTAGTTTTTATTACCTTCATGGTTTTGCCTGTATTTATTTCTATTTTTTACAGCTTTACTTATTACAATGTATTTGAAGAAGCAAAGTTCATCGGCTTGCAGAATTACACCAATCTGCTTTTGGGCGATGATATTTTCCTGAGGGCTGTTACTAACACCTTGCTGATGGCACTGATTACCGGACCTGTCGGGTATTTAATGGCGTTCATTTTCGCTTGGTTCATCAACGGACTACCCAGATTTTTAAGAGCTTTTGCAGTTCTTGTTTTCTACGCGCCTACAATCTCCGGCGCGGTGTATATGATTTGGTCGTTAATTTTCGCGGGCGACCAGTACGGGTATGTAAACTCTCTGCTCAGGTCTTTCGGGATTACCAAAGAGGGCGGACAGCCGTTCTATTTCCTGACCACCCCTGAATATATGATGCCGATTATATTGGTTGTCATTCTGTGGATGAGCTTGGGCGCGGGATTCCTTGCTTTCGTGGCAGGCTTGCAAACCATAGACCGTTCGCAGTATGAAGCCGGCTATATCGACGGCATCCGCAACCGCTGGCAGGAACTTTGGTTTATCACACTGCCGAATATGAAAGGTATGCTCCTTTTCGGCGCGGTTATGGCAATTACCCAATCCTTCGGTGTTGCGGACGTAACCGAAGCCTTGTGCGGCTTCCCGAGCACCGACTACGCCGTGCATACGATTGTAAACCACTTGAAGGACTACGGCGCGCTGCGTTTTGAAATGGGTTATGCGTCCTCAATTGCCACGATTCTGTTCTTAGTTATGATTTTATGTAACAGATATATTCAAAAAGCTATCGGACGTATCGGTAAATAATAACTGTCCAACGATTAATGATTTCAAGTTAGGGAGAAGTTTATGAAAATCGGTCTTCAGCAAACACGCTCTATCGGCGGAAATATACTCGTATATTTAATATTGATTCTTTTCGGCGCATTCTTTGCGTGGCCTTTAATCTTTGCGATTAATAACGCGTTCAAGCCGCTGAACGAAATTTTCCTGTTCCCGCCTAAGCTTTGGGTTCAGCAGCCTACTTTGGACAATTTCCAAGACCTCTTTGTTATGATGGGCAAGTCCAGAATCACGTTCTCACGCTACATATTCAATACCGTGTTTATAACGGCGGCAGGAACATTCGGGCACATCATCATTGCTTCCATGGGCGCGTATGTTATATCAAAGTATAAATTCCCCGGAAGCCAGCTCTTCTTCAAAATCGTTATTATTACGCTTATGTTTAACGGTTACGTTACACAAATTCCCAACTTCCTTGTTATGAACCGGCTGGGTTGGGTCGATACGTTTGCTTCCGTTATAATCCCCGCGTTTGCCATGCCGCTCGGGTTCTTCCTGCTGAAGCAGTTTATGGACACCGTTCCCATGACGCTAATCGAGGCGGCGAAAATAGACGGTGCGAAAGAGCTTTCAATTTTCTGGCGGATAGTCATGCCGACGATTAAACCCGCGTGGCTGACAGTAATGGTGTTCTCAGTCAATGCGCTGTGGCAGACCCGCGCTTCCAACTTCATCTTCTCCGAACAGCTCAAAACCCTGCCGTACGCCCTTTCGCAGATTGTTGCCGGCGGCGTGCAGAGAGCGGGTGTCGGCGCGGCGGTTACGCTGTTTATTATGATAGTTCCGCTTGTGGTGTTTATTTCGGCGCAAAGCAATATTATTGAAACCATGGCAAGTTCCGGAATCAAAGAATAATCAGAAGGGGCAAGGATAATGAGAAAACTGAAAAAAACTCTTTTTACTATATTTGTTTTATTGCTTGCGGCGGTTTTCGTTACCGCAATCCCCGCGTCCGCCCTTGCAACAAACTATTCTTATATTTACGGCTTCTGGGGCGAAGAAATACCCACCCCTGACGCTTATTACGTTTCGGCATACCTCACAGGCAATGATTTTGAGCTTGACGGCGAACCTATCGGTAATTTCAGAGACCCGCAGGGGCTGTACGTAAGAGATAATCGCATTTATGTCTGCGATACAAGGAATGACCGGATTGTTCTTATTGAGTACGATGAAAAAACAGATGATTATCATTTAGTCAGGGTTGAGTATTCGGTTATGATTAACGGCGCGCCGAGCGAATTCAAAGCGCCGGAGGATTTATTTGAAGACAGAAACGGCGATGTTTATATTGCTGATACCGGCAATCAGCGCATATTGCACCTTGACCATGATTTTAACGTAATTAATATAATCGTCAAACCCGATGAATCAAGCCTTGAAATTGACCTTGAATTTCTGCCGCAGAAGTTAGTGGTAGATTTTTCCGGACGTGTTTTTACACAGGTTAAAAACGTAAACAAAGGGCTCATGGAATTCGACGAAAAAGGCGAATTTACTTCCTTTATGGGAGCAGGGCGGGTTCACCTTTCTATTGCTGATATATTTTGGCGTATGATTTCCTCCGATGAACAGCTTAAACGGCAGGAGCTGATTGTTCCGACCGAATTTAACAATGTTGCGATTGACCATGAGGGATTTTTATATACAACCCTCAGCACCTTCCAACCGCATGAGGTTGAATACGTTCACCCTGTACGCAGGCTTAATTCCGTCGGGACGGATATTTTAGTGCGCAACGGCTATTGGGTTCCCGTCGGGGACTGGTTCTACTCCTTTGACAACAATCTGCCTTACAACGGGGTGTCAAAATTCGTGGACGTTGTTGTCTTCCCGAACGACTCATACGCCTGTCTTGACCGCACGAAGGGCCGTGTTTTCCTGTATGATTTCCAAGGGAATCAGCTTGCCATATTCGGCAATCCGGGCAACCAGCAGGGATTTTTCCAAAACCCGTCGGCGATTGACAGAATGGGGAATGACATTTTAGTGCTTGACGCGCAGTCAGCGGCAGTGACGCATTTTAAACAAACCGATTACGGTTTTTATATCTCGGAAGCAATGAATTTTTATTTCAACGGGCTTTATAATGAATCTGCCGAAATGTGGGACGAGGTTTTAAAGTTAAACGGCAGCTATGACCTTGCTTATATCGGAAAAGGACGGGCGGCGCTCCGCAATGAGCAGTATTATGAAGCCATGCAGTATTATGAAGCAAAATATGATGATGAAAATTACGGAAAAGCGTTCGCGCTCTACCGAAAAGAATGGATTGAAAAGCACATTCAGGAAATTATTATCATTATCGCAGGGCTTTATGTGGCTTTAAAAGTATTAAAATACGTTATTAAGAAAACGCGTAAGGGGAGGGAAGAAGCTTGACGATAGCATCTTTAAAACAGAAAAGCACCTACGCTGAGCTTGGCGGTCAGCTTAGATATGCATTATACTGCATATTTCACCCCGCGGACGGGTTTTGGTGCATCTGCCGCGACAAGAAAGCAAGCGTGGCTTCCGCAACCATAATTTTAATTGCTTTTTCTATAATCAGTGTTTTACAGCTGACCCTTTCAAATTTTCAGTTTGTTCTTGTTCCGATAGAATATTTCAACGCGATTATAACTTTTTTGTCTACGCCCGTTATGATTATTCTTTGGAGTGTTTCCAACTGGAGCTTCACTACGCTGATGAACGGGAAAGGAAAGCTTTCGCATATTTATATCGCAACGATATATGCTTTTACGCCGATGATTATTGCGAACACTGTCGGTATTGTTTTAAGTCATCTGCTGACTTATGACGAAGGAGCGTTATATCATTCAATGCAGATGATTGCCCTGATATGGACAGTTATGCTTCTTTTGGTTTCTATGATGCAAATCCATGATTATACAATGGCAAAAGCGGTTGGTTCAAGTATTCTCGGAATAGCGGGCATGGGATTTATTCTTTTCCTTTTCATGCTGTTCTTCAGCCTTATCAGTGACGCGGTTATGTATTTTATCAGCATTTATAACGAAATAATTTTCAGAATGTATTAACTATTATATTCAGTTTCCTTTGTATTCTAAAGTAAACCCTATCCTAAGAGGAGAAAAATAATTTATGAAAAAAATTCTGTTTGCGGTTACGGTTATCCTGCTTGCTGTATTTACGTTTGCCGCCTGCGCTCCCTCGGGAGAGGACAATGAAAATATAAAAATCCGCTCTTATACGGACAGCGGACACGGTCCGTACAGCGCGGAGAACGAGTATTTAAAACTCACGTTCGACCCTGAAACAACGTGGTTTACTTTAACAAATAAAAAAACCGGCGAAGTGATGGAATCGAATCCGGCTGACGCGGCGGACAGCACCGCCAGCGGAATCGATAAAAGAAGAATGCAGTCGCTTTTGGTTTTGGTTTATTCTGACCTCAACGGTGTAACCAACACGCTTGACAGTTATACCTACAGCGTTTTAAAAGAGTATTATGAATATGACATTCTGCCGAACGGTTTTGAAGTTCACTTCACCATCGGCGATATTGAACGTACTTTTTATATTCCGGAAGCAGTTCCTGAATACAGAATGACAGAGCTTCTCGAGCCGATGGAAAAATCCGATAAAGACAACATAACCTCAACAATGTACAGATTAATTAATATTGAAAAACTCCGCAGCAGCGAAAACGAAGCAGATATGCTCGAAAAGTATCCCGACCTCAGGGAAAACAATGTTTATGCTTTAGTTGATGGGGTTCAAACGTATCTGAAAGAAATGGCTGAAGGAATCTTTGAAAAATACGGCTACACGGTTGACGATTATTACAAAGACCTTGAATATTACGAATCAAACAGAGTTGTAACCGAACCTGTGTTTAATGTTACGCTGCGGATTGAGCTTGACGGCGAAAACCTGAAGGTTACGATTCCGTTCGACGAAATAGAATACAGAAGTAAATACCCGCCGGTATCGGTTGAGGTTCTGCCTTATTTCCTGAGGGGCGGCGTTGAAGATGAAGGGTTTATGTTCGTTCCAGACGGAAGCGGTGCGCTCATTAACCTGAATAACGGCAAGAACAATCAGAACCCCTACGTAAACAGCCTTTACGGGTGGGATGTAGGGCTTGCCCGCTACGCAATCGTAAACGACCCAAAAGCGCATTATCCTGTTTTCGGGCTTGAAAAGAACGGCAGTTCGGTGCTTTGTATCATTGAAGAAGGCGTTTCTTACGGGAACATCAAAGCCGATGTCGCCGGAAGGTCCGGCTGTCCTTACAACAGCGTTTTCTCCGATTTCGACTTGCTTCACAGCGAAACCATGGATATTTCTTCAAAATCAGATAAGAAAATTCTGCTTTTTGAAAAAGGCTTTCCTGCCGGCGAACAGCTTTCGCAGACTTATTATTTCTGCGGTGATGGCGGCTATATGAAAATGGCGGAAACCTACCGCGATTATCTCATGGCAAAATATCCGGAGCTTCAGAAGAAAACCGAGAGCAATGTACCGGTAGCGGTGGAAATCACCGGCGCAGTCAACAGAGTTCAGCATATCGCGGGGATTCCGAGCGATATGTCCTTTAAGCTCACTACATACAAAGAAGCCGAAGCAATCGTGAACGATATGTCGGCAAGGGGCTTTTTCGATGTCAACTACCGGATTACCGGCTGGTTTAATAAAAGTTATCAGCACAGCCCACCCTCAAGCATTAATCTTATTTCTACGCTCGGCAGTAAAAAAGATTTAGAAAACTTAATTAAGACGATAAACAACAGCGGTTCTGACGTATTTCTTGAAGCGGATTTCCTGTACATGCGCAATACGAAAGCTTTTGACGGTTTTAATATAAACCGCGACGCTTCCCGCTATGTCAACCGCAAAAGAGTGCAGAGTTACCCGTACAGCTTTATTTGGTACGGCGAAAGGATTTTCTGGGGAACGCTTGCTTATCAGGCACGTCCGGAATATATGATGGGTATGATTGACGGTTACATTAATAAAATCAGTGCATACGGAGCTGAAAATGTAGCTTTCCGCACCATCGGAAACGATTTGGCAGGCGATTATAACGAAAAACGCCGCGTAAGCCGCGAAACCGTTATGAATATGCAAACAGAAAAGCTGAAAGAGCTGTATACAAACGGAAACAGCATTATGCTCCAAAGCGGATATTCCTACGCCGCTCCTTATGCTGACTTTATCACCGACATTCCGCTCACATGGCAGGGCTACGGTATATTGGACGAAGAAATTCCTTTCTACCAGATTGTTCTGCACGGATTGGTTTCTTACGCCGGCAGACCGGTGAATCTTGCTGAGGATTATCAGTTGAATATTCTCAGAACGGTTGAAGCAGGCGCGGGACTATATTTCGCTTTCATGCACGAAAGCCCGGCGGTTCTTCAGGATTCAAAATACCATACCTATTACGCTAACCAATATTCCATGTGGGCTGACGAAGCTGAAGTGCTTTATAAAGAATTCAACGAACAAATGGGCGATATTTACAACCAATATATTATTAATTATACGATTCTGCGTACGGGCATTTCCGTTACGGAATACGAAAACGGCGTACAGGTTATCGTTAATAAAACCTCCGCTCCTTATGATTACGGCGGAAAAACAGTTCAACCGAGAGATTACTTAGTGGTAAGGGGGGGAATGTAAATGCTCAAAAAGCTTCGCAACCTTGATTTCGCGGGGAAAAACGCCATAGCGGGTTATTTGTTTATCTCTCCTTTTATTATCGGTTTTCTCGTTTTTATGGTTGCGCCGATTCTTGAATCAATCCGTATGTCTTTAAGCGAGGTTAACTTAAACCTGACCGAAAGCAAATACGCCATGGTCTTTAACAATTTTACTAATTATAATAAGGTTTTCCGTGTTGACCCTGTTTTTAACAGGCTGCTGACAGATGAATTGATTAAAATGGTTTACACCGTTCCGGCAATTATTGTTTTCTCCTTCTTCGTGGCTTTAATCCTTAACCAAAAGTTTAAACTGAGGGGATTTGTACGTTCTGTATTTTTCCTGCCGGTCATTCTTTCAGCTGGTGTTATGCTCGGACTTGAAGTGGATAATTCGCTTCTGCAGGATATGCAGCAGTTAATCGCCGAAAGCAATGCCGCGACAAGCAGAATCACCGGTGTCATAGAAAGGCTTCTTTTAACCGGCGGATTCTTTGACAGCTTCCTATATTATATTATAGAAATCGTAAACGGAATTTACAATATCGCGCTAACCTCCGGTTTGCAAATTATCATCTTCCTTTCCGGCTTACAAACCATTTCCCCCAGTATGTATGAAGCGTCAAAGATTGAAGGTGCGACCGCGTGGGAAAGCTTCTGGAAAATCACATTCCCGATGATTAGCTCCCTCATTCTTGTTAATATGGTTTATTCGGTTATAGATTACTTTGTCCGTTCAGACAACCAGGTTATGCAAAGGATAACCGATACAATCGGCAAGGGCGATTACGGTTTCAGTTCGGCGATGGCATGGTCGTACTTTATTATTGTTATTGCCGTGGTCGGTGTTTTGGCGGCGATTATTTCACGGAGGGTTTATTATTATGAATAAAGAAGTTGTTTTAGTGTCTGATGCTGTTGAAACAAATCTGCCTGACAGCGTTAAAGATAAAAAAACCTCTCTCAGCAAGAAAAAATATAAACCCGAAAAACAAACATTCAAACAGCTTTTGGAAAGAAACCGCGAATCAGGCGGCTATCTTTTCAGGAAAACATTCGGTAAATGGGCTTTCTCCATAGGCAGAGGCTTGCTTTTATTCGGATTTTGCTTTTTGATTTTACAGCCGCTGCTGAATAAAATTTCTATCAGCATTATGGCTGAAACAGACCTTTATGACGGGACTGTAAACAGTATTCCGCGCAATTTTACACTTGACCATTACAGGCTCACCGCTCAGCTTATGGATTACAAAAACGCGCTGTTTAAAACATTCGGGATTTCTCTTGCGGTTGCGTTTTTTCAAGTTGCCGCCTGTACGTTTGTCGGTTACGGTTTCGCAAGATTTAAGTTTCCGTTCAAGAAATTTTGGTTCGCGTGCGTTATGATGATGATTTTAGTTCCCCCGCAAACCATTCTGAGTTCTCTCTATCTGCATTTCAGCTTTTTCGATGTACTTGGTATTATAAAGCTTGTTTCGGGCAAACCAATCAATCTGCTGAATAATCCGACGCCCTATCTGCTGATGAGCGCAACCTGTATGGGACTAAAAAACGGTTTGTACATCTACATGATTCGGCAGTTCTTCCGAGGCGTACCGAAAGATATTGAAGAAGCCGCCTATGTTGACGGCTGCGGGAAATTCAAGACTTTCTGGCGTATTATGCTTCCGGACGCAAGGGCGATTATCACCTCCTGTTTCCTGTTCTCGTTCGTGTGGCAGTGGACGGACTCCCTCTTCACAAGTTTATTTATGCGTGATATGAGACTTTTATCAAGCTCTGTAAACTCCATTGCGGGCACGCTGAGGGATTATTTCCAAAACACGTACGGACGCGATACTGTTCCTACGCCCGGGTTAAGCAATCAAATGGTGGCAACGGGAATGTTAATGTTCATTGTGCCGCTCATTCTGCTTTACCTTATTGCGCAGAAAGGCTTTGTTGAAAGTATCAGCCAGTCGGGCATTAAAATGTAATTAAGGGAAGCCATTCAATCTTCCTTTAATATAAAAACAACCATCAATATTCTGTAGGAGGAATAACATGAAATTAAAGAAACTCTTATGCTTGCTCTTTGCTTGCATGCTTTTGCTTGCGCTTGCGGCAGGATGCGGCGACGGAGACAGTACCGAAGACCCGGGCAAAACCGACCCGGGGAAAAATGACCCCGGTAAGACTGACACCGGCGACCCCAGCGGCGGCGAATATCGCGACTTAGGCGGAATTGACGTTACCATCGGCATTTGGTGGACGCCCGACACAAGCGCACCCACCACGCCTTACGGCATGGCAAGAGAAGATTATCTTAATTCAATCCAGGATAATTACAATTTTACAATCAAGCAGGTAAAAACCTCTGAATGGGGAAACCATGACACCATTGCACAGACATCTATATTAAGCGCTAATCCTTCCGCTTCCATCATAACCTTAGACAGCGGCAAAACAACGGCGTTATTGAAAAACGACTTGTTTTATAACATTGCTACCTTACCGAGCTTTGACCCGAATGAAGAAATATGGAATAAACCCGTTGTTGATTCCATGACTTTCGACGAAAAAATACTTGGTTTTGCGGTTGGTTATGAACAGAGAAACTGCATATACTTCAACAAAAATATCCTTGAAGAAGCCGGAATTGACCCGGAAGAACCGTATAATATGCAGGCAGCCGGCACATGGACTTGGAGCAATTTCATGGATATGTGCGATAAAATTTCCCGCAGTACAGACGGTACGGGTATTTATAATCGGTATGCTATATGTGCTTTCCATCAGGACACGCTTGCTTCGGCTGTTCTCAGCAACGGCGCGAAATTTGTTGACAGAGATGAAAACGGCAGATATTTCAACGCTTCCGGTACGCAGGAATTCCTTGACGCCGCCGACTTTGTCCGTTCGTTTGCTACCAGAGGGCATGTACATCCGCAACCTGAAGGCACTGAATGGAACTGGCATATCGCTGTATTCAACGAAGGGCGTTCCGCTTTCAAAATAACTGAAGAATATGCGAAAAGCGAACTTAAGGATGTTTCTTTCAACTGGGGCATGGTGTTCTTCCCCAAGGGTCCGAACATGGACAGCTATGTTTCTGTTTATAAAGAAAATATTCAGTTTATCCCCTCGATTTTCTCGGCTGAATTAGCGGACGATATTATATTCGCTTATTCGCTTTACAACCAAAAAGTGCCCGGATTTGACGGGGATGACGACTGGAAACTCGGTGCAAGAAGTGCTTTCAATGATTTACGTGCTGTTGATGATACTCTTACCAGAATGCGCGATAACGACAACAATGTTTTAAGGCTTGACCCGTATGTTGCGGGATTCTCAGTCGGTAAAGTGGCATACAACATCTGGAACGACGAAAAAACACCGGCACAGTTAATTGAAGAAGCGAAATCCGAATGGGATATTATGGTTATGGACGCTAACGCTTTGGTTTTCGGTAAAGAATAAACAATTAATTTAAAAAACGCTTGACAAAAATGAAAATTTATCTTATAATAGTTATAACAATAAATGAGATTATTTTCAAGGCTTCA
>Ga0082212_10003554_pt1 | contig 22033 bp, 22 predicted proteins | sample TergutNt197P3_FD_71548 | JGI IMG/M metagenome (GOLD analysis project Ga0082212, IMG submission 71548) | Neocapritermes taracua P3 segment gut microbial communities from Petit-Saut dam, French Guiana - Nt197 P3 | ecosystem: Host-associated > Arthropoda: Insects > Digestive system > Gut ...
GGGAAGGGAAGCGCGCCTGTTACTGATGCCAGGAAAAAGGCCGCCGCTTCCAATATATATAAGGTTTATTTCCATGGGCCTGCCTATCAGGTCATCGATAGCGCCTGGCGTTCAGGCAAACAGATAGTCGCGCGTTTTGCCGAGAAGCTTCCGCCGAATCACGATCCTGAAAATCTGCCGCTTCTGGCCGCGCCGCGCCTGACGGAACTCTGTTTCCAGGCGTCGAGTCTCGTCGGTCTTGCGGAACACTCGCGGCTGGGACTTCCCGGCGGTCTGCGTGAAATGAAAATTCTTTCTCAACCCAAAGGCGCCGTTTACGCGGTTGTCGATGCGGGATCCGGCGGCGACTCCGATTCGCATGACATCTCAATCGTAGACGCTAAAGGGAAGATATATATGACAATCAGAGGCTATCGGACAACCGAGCTTCCGGCCACGGTATCGGAAGAACTTGCCGCGCCGCTGAAAAAAGCACTTAAGTAGTTGGTGCGGATTCCATTCGTGTGTGGCTCAAGAGCCGCACACGAATGAAATTTTCAGTCGAGTTTGTACAAAACGCTGACCTCTTCTGAACAATTTTCCTTCTTCGTGCACGGGTCAAACTATTATCCTATGCGCTTGTTTTTATTGCAGAATTTCGTTTTTCTATAACCTTCAGGGCTTTTCGGGTTATGTTTTCGGCGGCCATTTCAAATTTTCCCAGGAGATACGCCAGCCTTCCCACTTCGCCGAAGCGATCTTTTGCCCCGATGAAGCCCAAAGGAGCGGGACATTCCTCCGCGAGGACTTCGGCAACCGCGCTGCCCAATCCGCCATGGATACTGTGGTTTTCGCAGGTCACGGCGCATCCCGTCTTACGTACGGAATCCACAACCGTTTTCCGGTCTATGGGATTGAGAGTGTGAACATTAATAACCTCTGCGCTGATTCCCTTTTTTTGCAGTTGTCCGGCGGCTGCCATCGCTTCCGTAACCTCGATGCCTGTGGCAAACAGTGTTACATCGTTTCCCTCACGCATCACGTCGGCCTTGAACAAATCGAATTCATAGTTATCCGCGGCAAACCATGCGGCGGACGGAAGCTTGCGGAACAGCCGGATGTAAACAGGCCCTTCGTGAGCCATGATTTGCGGCAGCGCTTTAGCCAACTGGCAGCCGTCAACAGGTTCGTAAATGACCATGCCGGGTATGCAGCGCATAGCTCCCACATCTTCAAAGCACATGTGCGTTCCGCCGTTCAACTCCGTCGCAATGCCTGGATCCGTGCCGACGATTTTAACGTTTTGTCCGGCATATCCTATGCTCAAAACGATCTGGTCAAAAGCGCGGCGGACAACGAAAGCGCAAAATGAGAAAATTATCGGCTTGAATCCATAGCTTGCCAGCCCCGCGCTGATACAGGCCATATTGCTCTCGGCAACGCCCGCGTCAAAGCAGCGTTCGGGAAAGAGGCTGAAAAGCGGAAGCGTTCCATTTGCCCTGGCAAGATCGGCATCCATAATGACGATATCCGGATCATGTTCAATAGCGTCCTTAAGAAAGTCTGCCATGACCGCGCGCATTTCCATGGTTTCAAGCATGTTTACCCAGCTCTTCCAGCGCCTGCCGGTGCTGTTCCGGCGAAATGTTCACGTTGTGATTGTCACGCCATGATGCTTCCAGAAAGGAAACTCCTTTGCCCTTGAACGTATCCAGAATAATCATCGACGGCTTTTCTTTCCGTGATTTGGCATGTATGATTGCCTCGTCAATCGCGGCAACGTCATGCCCGTTCACCTGCTGAACGTCCCAGCCAAAAGCCTTCCATTTATCCGCCAGCGGTTCAAGGTCATTGATTTCTTTCGTCGGGCCGTCTATCTGCATTTTGTTGTAATCGGTAAAGGCTATAAGGTTGGAAAGCCTTTTGTGTCCGGCATACATGGCAGCTTCCCAGATCAGTCCCTCGTCGCTTTCCCCGTCGCCGATAACCGTATAAATACGCGCCCCATCTTTGCGCAAAGTCGCGCCAAGAGCTATCCCAACGGCGCAGGAGAACCCCTGGCCGAGGGATCCGGTAGTCATATCAATCCCGGGAGTAAGATTCATATCAGCGTGGCTCGGCAGCCTTGTGCCGGGCTGGTTTAATGTATCAAGCCACGCCGCAGGGAAAAAGCCGCGCTCGGCAAGTACGGCGTAAAGCGCAGGTCCGGCGTGTCCTTTTGACAGCACAAAGCGATCACGCCCTTCCATCTTCGGATTGCCGGGATCGACGCGCAGATGGTTGTAATACAAAACCACCAATGTTTCGACGATGGACATACATCCGCCAAGATGGCCCACGCCAAGCTTGCCGATTGCGTCCACGGTCAGATAGCGGATTCGCCGACATTTATCGTTAAGAAAGTGTTTTATATTGTCATCCATGCTGATACCGGGTGAAAGTCAAAAGGGTGAAGTCCGAATATTTTTGCGATTTTCTAAAGAAAATCGTAAAAATATTCGGACTTCACTGAACCTAAAACACGCCGATTTTATGCAGCTCATGAACGCTCTTCCAACCCTCGCTCATAGGCTCTTTCAGACACGCCTCAAGCTCTTCCCGTTTGCGGAAAGTGAATTCTTCAATCGGCGGCGTGGTTCCGGGAGGAAGTTTCTCGCGTATATCGTCGATCATCATTGTCAGATACCTGCATATCGCGGCGATTGGCCGCTTCGCCTTGTAAGCCTCACCCCGGCTGGGGTATCCAACGACGCCTTCCGGCGTGCCAAAACGTTCGATGGCGTTGTGTCCCTCCGCCTGGCTCCAGGTATGCGGACGATCCATGCTGTCAACTGAATTGTCAAAATGGCCGGAGAGGCAGAAGCCCTTCGGCTGGGCGTCAACGCATACGCTCATATCAACCATGCCGCCGAACAGCAGGTTGGCGACGGCGGTTTCCGCTTCGTCCGCATGGATAAAATGCGTGGTAAGACTGTCTTCCCTGTCTATCGGAACAAAGAACTCGCGTACCGCGCGGTGCCATTCAACCAGTGTTACGACGGCGGGCAGTTGATAACGCTTGAAAAATTCGTGTACCGCCGCCTCAAGCATCCATTTTTGCCCGTGGTTGTTGACCATTATCATCTTTCGGAAGCCGTCGTCCCAAAGGCCAAGCAGTGCGTAAACTATGGTTTCGCGAACAACCTCGTCGCTTACCATGACGGTTCCCGCTATGCCGATGTGATGATACGGATGCCCGCCATAATTTAGCGGCGGAAACGCCAGCGAAACTTCATATCCCTTTTTGGCGGTATACCTGCGCACGCCCTCGCAAATAGAGGTGCACATGAAAGTATCAAGACCGGAAGGGTTATGTATGCCGTGATTTTCCGTGCATCCGATGGGAATAAGGACAATGTCGTTTTTCCTGCGTTTCTCTATCACGCGATGCCGCGGAGTATTCTGTATATAACAGCCGGGTTTGCCGAGTTCGCTTTCGGCCGGGAGACCGTATTCATCCAGAATTTTATCGATTTCACTCATCGGAGCTTCAAAGATTTCCTTTTTCAGCCGCCCGACGGGGTTATCCTCAAACCGTATGTTTTCAAAGCTGGTTTTAAGCCATTTGTCCGCCATTTTTCAACCCCTTTCCATTAGGTGCGCGACATAAAAGTTCCCAGACATGGGAGCCATGGGAGCGCAGGCGTCCTCGCCGGTCGTGTAAATAATAAACGCGCGCCAATGGCGCGCTTCAAATGTAGTGGCACGATTTATCGCGCCCAATTTTATTTATTACACGACCGGCGGGGACGCCGGCGCTCCCATGGCTGGAACTATTATGTCGCGCCCCCCTTTCCATTGTTTCGTTTGTATCAATCATGAATAAGTATTATGATCATATTCACACAAAACACAAGTATATGGAGGGCGTATCGATGGACAAAACACCAAAAAGAGAAGGAAAATACCTGGCGAAATTCGGAGGGGGAAAGGCGTTTCCGAGCAATTACGGCATTTACGTGGAGCAGTCGGATCAGGTTTTAAGCACCGATAATTTTCTCGTGGGCAGTTCCTACTGCCTGCCCGGTCAGAAGCACGAAGCACATAAGCATCCCGAACACGACGAAATCATTGTCTTTTTGAACGCAGTCGGCATCCAGACCGTGGGAGACGACGAGGTGTACGAAGTGCGCGACAACGACATGGTGTACATCCCCGCGGGCATTCCTCATTCAATCGAGAACATCAGCAATCAGCCATTGAAAATGGTAATCGTCAAGGTGAACAAGGGCAGGGTGAGAGAATAAACATGTTGGATTTCATCGGTGAAAATGAAGCAAAGCAAATTTTGTTATATGCAAAGGAAGCATTTTCATTGAAGCCGAAAACATGGGATGTGACATTGAGGAAGATATCCCAACTCCGGACGAAATTACTGCATTTGAAGAATACCGTGCCAGCCGTCAGGCCAAATTGACATCCCGGGAGAGACAAGAAGTGCATTGTAAAAAGTGCGACAGCGATTGGAACACAAGCACCTCTGTTTCGGTATGCCCATTCTGCGGCTGCCGCCTGGATGCAGGCAAACAGGAACACGACATCCGCAGCGCCTTTGTACAGACATTGGAAACATATGGGCTTGAGATTCTCTCCGAAAATACCCGACTCGTCAGCCTGCTGGCGGACTACGCCCCTCAATACGCTAAAGAGCGTGCCCTCATAAAAAACGCGCTGTCGATTGGCGTGGCAAAAATATTTCTGGATGCCAACGGCAAACCTGACGACGAACGGCAGCGGGCGTTACTGATTGCCCGCAGAGATTTGAAAGATAAACTGTACCTTGATGATAATGGAATCGACATTATCGCTGCCTGCTTTACAAGCGCTTTTCGCTGGCAAGCAAATATGATTCAAGACGCGCCGATGCCGGAAACACCTGTGCAGCAGGAAAACAAATCCAGCAACACCGTAACGCTTCTTGAGCCTCAACCGCAGTCTGCGCCTAAATTCGCCACGGTAGTCCGGGCCACAGGCATTGCCGCAGAAATTTTGCAAGGCAAAAAGCGGAATCTTCAATTCGGCGATTATAAATGGCGATTGCTTGCGCTTGACGCGCAGTGCGACAAGGCCTTGATTATAACTGAGGATATTATCGAGAAGCGTTGTTATAACGAGGCGATGATTGATAGTACATGGGAGACGTGTACCCTGCGGAAATATCTGAACGGCGACTTTTATAACAAGTTTGACGATTGGTATAAGGCGCGGATGCTGACTACGAACATTGCGAACCCGGATAACCCTGAATATGGAACAAAAGGCGGAAACGACACGACGGATAACATCTTTCTTTTAAGCATAGATGAGGCCAGAAAATATTTCAGCGGTGATTCAGATCGAGTGGCGAATCATGCGGGACGCGCGAGTTGGTGGTATCTTCGATCACCCGGCCGCCTCCCCTGCCTTAACGACGGCCGATATGAGTTCCGTGCCGCGCCTGTCCGCCATGACGGTTCCGTATTTGTCAGGGGCTACACTGTCAACGATTCCAACGGCGGAGTGCGACCCGCTTTATGGCTGAACCTTAAATCTTAAAGCCATGTTGAAAAGCAAATCGAGATACTATTATACGCGGCTTGACAACAACAGCCGGGGCATCTATAACGGCATTCTTTCGGCATGGGAGGCGCGTAAGCCCGATCCGTCCTTTATTGCGAATCCGGCGAACACGCATGCCGATATTCCAAAAATCGTAAAATACATCGCTTTTGATAATCCGGGCTTGTTCTATGTGGATTTCAGCCGGATTTCCATTGTCCGATCCGGCGCGAACATAACGACGCAAACAAACTTTCTTTATGTAGATCGGCAGATTTCCGATATGGAAAAACAACTGAAAAATGTTATTTCCAGGGTTTTGGTTTCGTGTAAATTCAACGCGATGGAAGAATATGATAAGGAACTGGCATTGCACGACTATCTTGTAAAAAACGTTTCATATGCCGACGAGGGCATGAATGACAAAACAACTTCCGTTGTCGGCGCGCTGATTTCCAACAGCGCCGTGTGCGAGGGATACTCAAAAGCATTCAAGCTGCTCTGCGACCATGCCGGGTTATCATGCATCGTAGTTTCCGGAATGGCCGCCCCGCTGAATGAGCCGGGAGCGCCTCACTCCTGGAACATAGTAAAGCTCAACGGAGTCTGCGCCCATGTCGATGTTACCTGGGACAGCACTACCCGCTGTGACAGCGATACCTGTTACGACAATTTCAATCTGAACGATGAAGACGCGGCTAAAGATCATTCATGGGACATGTCGCTGCTTCCTGCCTGTACATCATCACAAAACAATTACTTCTTCCGAAACGGGTTGTGTGTCGGCAATCGCTCCGAGTTCAAAAAATATTTTGCCGCACGGGTGAAGCGTGGGGAAAAAACAATTGAAGTAAGGCTGACCGGAAGGGAAAGAACACTGGAACAGGTAATGAGCGCGGTGCGGGAAACGCTGCTGGAAATCCGGCGTTTTGGGTATTCAACAAGCATCCGCTATAGTCAGAAGCGCGGCGCGGTATTGATTAAACTGATATAGTTATTACGCGGCAATAGAGAGGGGTATGGGAGAATTAAAAAAAGACAACGCAATCAAAACAAAGAAATATAAAACCGTAAAGGTCGTTGAAAAACTCGGGGAAGGCGGTCAGGGCATCGTCTACAGGGTTGAGTACGACGGAAAGCAGATGGCTCTTAAATGGTATTTCAAAGGCAAACTCAAAAACCCCGATAAATTCTACAAAAACATTGAACACAACATTGAAGAAGGAAAGCCCGCCGACGCGTTTCTGTGGCCGGTGGATGTAACGGAATGGGTGGACGGCACGTTCGGCTACGTTATGCCCCTGCGCCCGAAAGAGTATGGAGATTTTTCAAAATATCTTCTTGCCAAGGAGAATTTCAAAAGCGTCCGGGCGCTTGTAAACGCCGCGCTGAACATCGTTGATGGATTCAAATCCCTGCACGAAAAAGGCTACAACTATCAGGATCTCAATGACGGAAACTTCTTTGTCAATTTTTCGACCGGCGACGTCCTGATATGCGACAACGACAATGTTATGGGGCATGGCTACTATTCCGGCATCGCGGGCAAGTGCCGTTACATGGCGCCTGAAATAGTCGTCGGGAGCAAACTGCCGGACAAGCAGACCGACCGCTATTCACTCGCCGTTGTGCTTTTCCTGCTTTTATTTGTAAATCATCCGCTGGAGGGAAAAGCAACCAATCCGCCTTGCCTGACGGAGGATCTTGAAAAGAAGTATTACGGTTCCGCCCCGGTTTTCATTTTTGACCCAATAAATAAATCAAATATACCCGTTACGGGAATTCATCGGAACGCCATACTGAAGTGGCCATTATTCCCTCAGCACATCCGCGACCAGTTCATAGCAGCTTTCAGCCATGAACAGCTTCATAGCCACGAAACCCAAAAACCGAGGCTGCTGGACAGCGATTGGTTGAAGTTATTCATCCGATTACGAAATGAGATAATAACCTGCGGCTGCGGAAATGAGGTTTTTACGGATCCGACCGAACCGGTAAAGTGCGCCGGTTGTGGAAAGCAAATCGCGATTCCGGCTTATCTGAAGTTCAAAAAGTGGAATGTTCCTCTTTTCCCGACCGCCAACCTGTATCCGTGCCACACGGTTGACGGCAGCGATGATTTTAGAAATCTCGTTGCCGAGGTAATAGTGAGTACGAAAAAGGCCGGTTACATGGGCATAAAGAACCTGTCGGATACAACCTGGCATGTAACAGGCGCCGACGGAAAGCCGGCGCCAAAAGGCAGAGACGAAGTTGTAACAATAGCAAGCGGCCTGAAAATCAATTTCGGCAAAAACTTTGAAGCAGAGATTATCGGAAATTAGAAAGGAGTTTCCCGCAATGTCATTACTCGACAACGTAGCAATCCCGCGCAAAACCATGGTGCTTTTCTTTGTGGTCGATACTTCCGGCAGCATGTTAGGTTCGAAAATCGGAACGGTCAACTCAGCGATCGAAGAGGTGATTCCTGAACTGAAAGACCTCTCCGAATCCAACGCGGACGCGCAGATTAAAGTCGCCGTGCTTGAGTTTTCAACCGGCGCGATCTGGCAAAACCCATCCGGCCCGGTTGAAGTCGAAAACTTCAGTTGGCGCGACCTAGACGCGAATGGCGTAACCGATTTGGGCGACGCCTGTTTGCAACTTAATGAAAAGCTCTCAACAAAAGCGTTCATGCAGGAAGCCACAGGCTCTTTTGCCCCGGCCATATTCCTGCTCTCGGACGGAGGGCCTACCGATGATTATAAAAAAGGCATTGAAGCTCTAAAGCGGAACAACTGGTTCAAAAAAGCTATCAAAGTCGCCATAGCCATAGGCGGCGACGCGGACAAATCCGTGCTTGAGGAGTTCACCGGTCATTCGGAAACCGTTCTTGAAGTTCATAATCCCGCGATGCTCCGCAAAATGATTAAATTTGTCAGCGTCAGGGCTTCCGAGGTTTCGAGCAGGAGCGCCAATGTAGGTTCCGGCGACGATGGCGGCGAAAGCAAGCAGGACGCGTTTATTGAAGAATTGAATAACATAAAGGTTGAAGCCGCGGATAGCGCGGATGCTGCCGATGACGGCGATATCTGGTAATATTTGGATATTTGCCCGATAACCAGTGGTGAGAATTAATGCCGAAATACCGGTCGTTTGCTCATTTTACGCAAGGGGCTGATCACATAAAGCATAATACCGTCTGCCAGGACTGCGCGGATCATTATGCCGACAAAAAACTGGCTGTGGCGATAGTTGCCGACGGACACGGAAGTCGGCAGTATTTTCGGAGCGACACAGGCTCGCGGCTTGCCGTCATATACGCCATGTCCAACATAAAAGAATTCGCAAAAGACAAAACTTTCCCTGCCGAAAACATCAGCAACGCTGAAATACACGACAAGCTGCGCAGGCTGGCGAGCAGCATTATCGGTTCCTGGAAAAAAGAGGTGGAGGCCGATGAAAAAAATCATCCATTAAAAGACGACGAAAGAACATTTGCGCTTGAGGAAAAATATAAAAACCGTTATCTGAACAATCCCGAACCGCGCCACATACACCAGGTATACGGAACCACGCTGATTGCCGTCGCAATAACCGATAACTACTGGTTTGGGCTTCATATCGGCGACGGCAAATGCGAAGCGCTTTTTGACGATGGCAGTTGGGCGCAGCCGATTCCCTGGGATCAGAAGTGTTTTTTAAACTCCACGACTTCAATGTGTGACGATGACGCACTTTTTGAATTTCGGTACTGGTTTGGATATCGGAATTCAAACGGAGATGTGTTTGAGTTTAATTACGGGCCGGATAGCGATGGCATTGATTCCGCCAAAAAACCGGGGGCGGTGCCTGTGGCTGTTTTCATCGGCTCAGACGGCGTTGATGATACCTACCCGGTTCATGAAAACGAAAGACACCTGAAATACCTGTATCGCTCGGTTGTTTTGAGCATTGCGGAAGACGGCTTTGATAGTACGGAAAGGCAAATAAGCGATCTGACTAAAAAACTGGCGGAACAGGGTAGCAAAGACGATGTTTCAATGGCGGGAATTGTTATTGACGATATGCCGTCGGAACTCATTGTCGATTTAAAAGCGCAGGATTCGCGTGAAAAGTAATTATCAGGAGGTTGTTTAAATGAGTCATGATCTGTCAGATGCTTATAATGATATGGTTTTTTTTAGAGAATCTATCAAAGAATACGATAGTCTTATAATAGAAAATCCAGATTATACGTATTTATTTTTTGAACGCGGTAAAGCTTACTTTGACTTAGTAGTTAATTATCGTTGTTTGTCAGAAGGAGAAATTGATTTAGCAATTGATTTTGCAATTGCTAATTTGACAATATTTATTAAAAAAAACGCAACTAATTCAGCAGCTCTTTGCAAAAGAGGCGACGCATATTTAAAAAAATATTTTTATATGTATGAACATATGGAACAATCTCCCGTTAACAAAGATGATTATAATACATATCCAAGAGATTGGTATTTTAATCTTGCCATCATGGATTATAATACGTCGCTTAATTTTGACAAAACAAATCAATCGGTATATTCAAATATCGGAATGGCCTATTATGAAAATTCATTCAAGGAAAAGAAGCATTTTCATCTTTCTCTTGCGATAGAGTATTTAGAAAAATATTTATCATATAATTTTGATTTGGAAGTATGTTTAAAATTGGGTTTGTCATACTACCAGATGTATGAAATTAATAATAAATTAAACTTTTTAAAAAAGGCATTGTCAAATATTATACCAGTCATCATATTAAAAATAGAGTTTGGTTACAACCTGATACACGATTTAGAATGTGATGTGATTATTTCCTGTTTTACCACAGCTATGAAAATAATGCAAAATAAGGGATATTTTTATGTTTATAGAGGTATTTCATATATGTTAAAAACTTATAAATATGAATCAAAGGCTTATTATGAAGAACGTGAATACGGTTTAGATGAAGATGGTTACGATGACAAGGGAGAGGTTGAGAAATTTTCAAAACTAGCAATTTCAGATTTATTAATTGCACTTACGTTGATGCCTGATAATATATATGTATATCGCAAATTAAGCGCTTTATATCGCGAAAGATATAATAGTCGTTGTTCTATAAGAAGAAGAGAAGAAGATAAAATCTATTCTGATAAATATGAGCAGATTGCTTGTGATATTGAAAGAAAATTTAAAGTAACCGTGGAGCAGACATTAGATCTGGAGCGTGAACAGTCCGGCGTCGTAACGCGTTCAAAGCTTCAAGCGCAGCCGGTGCCTCAGCAAGTCTTGTCAGTCGGAATAGCAGACCGAAATACCACAGACATTGCCACGGAAATATTGCAAGGCAAAAAACTCGATATTCAATTTGGCGATTACAAGTGGCGAGTGCTTGCATTACAAGGCGATAAGGCATTGATTATAACGGAGGATGTAATTGATGAACGACCTTATCACGAAGAACCGGCATTATTCGTGACATGGGAAACGTGTACCCTTAGGAAATACCTGAACGGCGAGTTCCTACAAAAATTTACGATTGAACAGCGAGTAAAAATTATCGAAACTCATATAAATAATTCAGACAACCTGTGGTACGGTACGTGGGGAGGAAACGAAACGCAAGATAAGGTATTTCTGTTGAGCCTGCAAGAGGTTGACAGATATTTTGGCGACAGTGGAGATTATCAGAACAGGAGACGGAAAAATTTTTGTTGTGTGTATGGTTCGTTAGGAATAAGTGCGTATAACAACGGTACAATTTTATCAAACGCTTTTGATTGTGACAGGGAGTCAAAATTGGGCAATGATAATTACAATTGGCGGCTTCGGTCGCCCGGAGAGTATGGTAGCAGAACCGCGTTGGTTGACGATGACGGTTATGTACGTGTCTGTGGCAGCTGTTACGGCGGTTATGTCGAAAGCAGTTGCGGTGTACGTCCCGCTTTGTGGCTGAATTTGAAAACTTAAACCTGTTAATCCGTATACGCTATGGAAGCATTTTATAAAATTTCCCCTGCGGTCATCCTGAGGCGATGAATGTTGAATAATCGGGGCAAGAGAAATGAATTGTAAAAAGTGCGGCAGCAATTGGAACACAGGCCAATCTGTTTCGGTATGCCCATTCTGCGGCTACAGACTGGGCGAAGGCAAACAGGAGTACGGCATCCACGACGCCTTTGTTAAAATAGTAGAGTCATATGGGCATGGAATTTTTACCGAAATGACCACGTTCATCAGTCTGCTGGCAGACTTCGCGCCTCAGTACGCCAAAGAGCGTAACCTTATAAAAAACGCGCTGTCCATTGGCGTGGCAAAAACCTTTCTGGATGCTGACGGCAAACCCGATGATGAGAGAAAGAGAACGATTCTTATTGTCCGCCGGGATTTGAAAGACAGGCTGTACCTTGACGATAATGGAGCCGATCTTATCGTTACCTGTTTTACAGATGCATTGCATTGGAATGTAACCGTGGATAAGTCCATGCCTTCGCCGGAATCGCTTGCCGAACCGGAGAACAAGCCACGCCAAAAAACCGGTATTCAATTTGGCGATTACAAATGGCGAACGCTTGTCGTGCAGGGTGACAAGGCATTGATAATAACGGAGGATGTAATTGACCAACGTCCTTATCACGAAAAATTGGCAACCGCGACATGGGAAACCTGTACTCTGCGTAAATACCTGAACGGTGAATTTCTGCAAAGATTCACAAAGGAACAGCATGAAAAGATTGTCGAAACAACTATAGGCAATCCAAACAATCTGTGGCGGGACGCGCCGGGCGGAAACGAAACGCGTGACAAGGTATTTCTGTTGAGTCTGCAAGAGGTTGACAGTTGCTTTGGCAATAGTGGGGATTATCAGAACAAAAGGCGGAAAGAGTACGACAACGGGAAATGGGCTGCTGCCGACGACGGTTGGGATTTGTCCAACGCCCATGACAGCGACAGGCTGGCAACATTTGGCTATGCAGGCTGCTGGTGGTGGCTTCGGTCGCCCGGTAACACTAATGCCCATGCCGCAGTCGTCGAAGATGATGGCCATGTATGCGTCCATGGCGAAATTGTCTTCCATCGCGGCGTCGGCGTGCGCCCCGCTTTATGGCTGAACCTGTCTTAAATTTTTATCCTGTACCGCCAAGTAACAAAAGGAATTTTAATGGAAGCAAGCGTAATTTTATCAAAATGCAGCGTTCATAATCGTACATTTGGTATTCGCATTGAAAAGAGGAATAGCGATTGGGTCAGGACGTGGGCATTTAAAATCGATGAAGCGGAAGCCAGGCGCGAAGGGTTTGATAAAACTACAATAACCGGCACTCTGGATAAATGTCACGATTACCCCGGCTGCCCTTATTGCGGCGAAATATCCGGTTTTGTTCTCTGCGGTTGCGGGAAACTGAGCTGCTGGAATCCTGGCAGAAAATCAATAATATGTTATTGGTGTGGCATGAACATTGATAACATCATTAATGCGGAGTATTTCAATGTTTTATCCGGAGTTATATGAAACATAACAATTGGAATTTTTATGATAATTCAAAAGGCGCGCTTGCCGCTATTTTGAGCGAGTACGGCGCGGATGTTTTGCTTGGAAAGCTCAATTCTTACTTTCCTGATTTTGCCCCGTCCGTTTCCACGGATGACAAATGGCTGGTTTATGCCGTTTATGAACTTGGCGCGGCGCAGATTTTGAAAAGCAATCTGCAATCATCGCAAGCCGACAAAGAACACGCTGTAAAGATGGCGATACAAAGATTAACCAAAGCGCATCTTGCGCCGGATAGCGTGGAAAGAATCATATATGAGTTTATTGCCGCTCTCGGATGGCAGGTTGGCAAGCCTGATAAAAGCGCGATTCAATCCGACCCAAATGTACAATCGCAGAGTATGCCTGCCAACATCACGGGTCAGTCAATTGTAAATACAATTGTTACTACTTTAACTAAAGGCGAAGCGACAAAATCATATAGAGATCATGGAGTCGACAATAGAGATCATTTTTTTAATGACCTTGAAAACCATTTTTCTGCAAACAATATTTCTTTTATAAAAAAGCGATATTATTTTAAAGATGGTTCAAGCAGGCATTATGCAATATACATTAAGAGTCGAGTTAAACTTGGCGTAGATATGTTATCAAGAGACGGAAAAATTCGTGTAAATATTTTTATGCAAAATGCTCGCCCGCTTTTTGACAAACTTCGCTTACAAGAGGCTCAAATAGGAAGTCTATTGACTTTCCCTCTTAAGTGGAAAAGGGAGCGCGGCAATACGGCATCAAGAATAGAAACGTACATTTCCAATTTCGAGATTAACGCAACGGCAGATTGCCTTTTAGATTTTGTGCGCGTGTTTGAGCCTATATTTGAAAAACTTGACGTTACTCATAAAGATTATTAAGAGTTGGTTGCTTCAATCACTCTGCGATTGTCATGGTAACGCCACAATAGTTAGGGGTAATGGTAAAGTATACATCTGTGGCGAAGTTGTTTTCCGAAGCGACAGAATTTGACCCGCTTTATGACTGAACCTGAAATCTTGAGTCGGAATTTGGCAAAATGTCTGTATAATAGGCGATGCAAAGATATTTTATATACCATACTATATGAAATTTATATAGTATGGTATAGTTGTACAAATAGATGACAATGATTAATAAAATCCGGCATTTGGCTGACAGACTGGAAAGCGTGCTAAAAACCCGGCCATTGGTGTATTTAAACGGGCCGCGGCAGACCGGGAAGTCTACTTTGGCGCAAATGGCGGGTGCTGACGCGAATTATGTCAGTTTTGATTCTCCAGTCGCGCTTGCGGGCGCAAAAGCCGATCCTGCCGGATTTGTGAATTCCTTGCCGTCCGGATGCCTGAATATACTGGACGAAATTCAGATGGCTCCGGAAATTTTCCCTTATCTCAAAATGGCCGTCGACAGGAATCGTTCAGCATGCAAATACCTTCTTACTGGTTCGGCTAATGTAATGGCTTTACCCGCGTTATCCGCGGCGCTGGTCGGGCGCATGGCGATTATGACTCTGCTGCCTTTCTCCACGGCGGAATATCTCGGCTTTCCAGACAGCGCGTTAGACGCTTTGTTCGACGCCGCGTTAACCACGTGCAAGGTTGAAAACGGCAGTCTGATAAACGACATGACTTGCGCGACTTTTCCGGAAATGGCTCTGCATGATGAGATAGACCGCACACAGTGGCTGAATGATTATATCACTACCCTGTTGCAGCGTGACGTGCGGGCGCTTGCCGAAGTCAGAAAACACGAACAGTTGTTTTCACTGCTGTCCGTCATGTCAATGCGCGCCGGCGCTCTGTTGAATGACGCTTCAGCGCACGCGGAACTGGGCATGAACGCGATAACTTATCAGAGATACAAAGCGCTGCTGATAAATATATTTCTGATTTTCGAGCTGAAACCGTGGATGCCTCCGCACAGGCTGGACAAACGATTCACCAAATCTCCCAAACTCTACTTCAGCGATACCAACGTTCTGACTTATCTGATGCGACGAAATCTAACAGATATGTTCCGGGACGACAGGACGGCGTTCGGGCGCGTATTTGAAAACTATGCGGTGACGGAAATTTTGAAACACGCTTCCGGACGTGCCGATATCGGTGTTTCATTTTTCCGTCAGGCGGACGGCGCTGAAGTGGATATAGTGCTTGAACGCTCAAACGGCGACATGGTCGGAATCGAAGTAAAAGCGTCGGAGTCTGTTGGCGCGAATGACATTAAAAATTTATCCAGGCTGAAATCAATTGCCGGGGATCGATTCAAACGCGGACTGGTCTTATATACCGGATCGGAATTGGCGCCTTTGGGCGTGAATATATGTGCAATGCCTGTATCGTGGTTGAATACCCGCAAGAACAAGGAATAAACTTTTTCTGTTTTACGAAAGGAACAATTGCTGCCATGAAAGACATGATGAATGCTATCGTTATGGAATCCGCCGGAAATTTCGGCATGAAATCGGTTCCGGTTCCCAGGCCCGGTTATAAAGAAGTTCTGGTCGAGATCAGGGCGGTTTCCATCTGCGGCTCCGACCCAAAGGTTTTTAACGGCGGATATCAGAGCATCGGATGGCCGCCTACGTTTCCCTTTATACCCGGTCATGAGTTTTCCGGCGTGATTGCGGCGCTTGGCGACGGCGTCACAGAATTTGCCGTGGGCGACAGGGTGGCGGGAGAGGCGCACAATGGCTGCGGAACCTGCGAGAACTGCAAAAGCGGGAAATACAACCTCTGCCTGAACTACGGAAAACCCGCCGCGGGACACAGGCATTACGGCTTCACCTGGCAGGGAGCGTATGCCGACTACAACGCCTACAGCGTTAAGGCTCTGGCAAAAATACCGGATAACGTAACGTTTGACGAGGCTTCGCTCTGCGATACGGCGGGCACTTCCCTTCAGGCGATTCGCCTTACAGGCATTGTACCCGGAGGCTATAGCCTGATTATCGGGCCGGGGCCGATAGGCATTTTCGTCATGCAAATCGCAAAGGCAATGGGAAGCAAAACAATCATGGTCGGCCGTAAGGAACGTCTGCGGCTGGCGGGAAAGCTTGGAGCGGATTACCTGGTCAACTATGAAGAATGCGGCGATATAATCGGGCGCGTTCGCGAAATCACCGAAGGCATCGGGGCGGATCAGGCTTATGAATGCGCGGGCAGCGGAGATTCGATGAAACAGTGCGTGTTAAGCGTCCGCAAGAACGGTCATGTCGCTTTTGTCGCCCTGACCACGGCAGACGAATTTCCCATCCCGGTAAAAACAACCGTCATGAACCAGATTACGCTTCATGGTTCGCGCGCCAATCCTAATTGCTCCAAAGCTGTTCTGGAGATGATGTCAACGGGAGCAATCAACGTGAAAGACATGATTACCCATACTTTCCCGTTGCGGCAGTTTGAACTGGCGCTGAAAACCTTTGTCGAACGTCTTGATGGAGCGATGAAGGTTGTGGTGAACCCGAATATGAATGTTTAAAACAGGTCAGAATGTGTCCCTGTGCGTGTGGCGACAAGAATAAGGTTCTCACGCTCGACGCGATATATGAGCAGCCAGTTTGATTGTATGTGGCACTCGCGGTGTCCGGCGTAATTGCCTTTCAGCGCGTGGTCACGGTATTTCGCGTCGAGCGGCATTTCGTCGCACAGCGCATCTAACACCGTTTCGAGTAACGAAACGTCAAGTCCCCGTTTTTTCGCTTGCTTATAGTCTTTGCGGAATTGCGCGGTTGTCTTTAGTATTAACACTCGGCGTCAAGCTCCTTAAACAGTTCGCGCGCCGACGAATAACTTTTCGATTTTATTCTGCCTTTAGCAATAGCTTCCGCTTCACGCATAGCCGCTTCGGTCTCCACGTTATAACGCGGTTGAAGCATTTTAAAAGGCAAGCCTCCCACCATCAAGGATTGGCGCAGGAAAATAGTTACGGCGTCGGATACCGTGATGCCGAAATTACTGAAAAGTAATTCAGCGTTTTGCTTTGTATCCGGGTCAATCCTGATATTCAGATTGGCTGTCTTGGCCATATTTTGCACCTCATTTTTCTAATATATTTGATAAATGTAACACGTTGTGTACACGTTTTACATAACAGAATAAAACCAACGGCCTCCGGAACCGGTACTGTATAATGTTATTTCCGAAAGGAGAACGAGATGGGCAGCGAAAATGTCATGCAAATCAGGGATAACATTGAGCGATGGGCGGTTTACCGTGATGCGCTGATGTGGGATAAATTTCGCGCGCTGTGGCATCCCGACGGCATTATGACCGCGACCTGGACGGAAGGCCCTTTCGAGGACTTTATCAAAATCACCGAAGAAGGGGTCAAACACGGGCTTAACATTTTGCATATCCTCGGCGGCAGCGCCATTGAAGTGAACGGCAGCCGCGCGGTTGCGATGACCAGGTTCATGATTCTTCAACGCGCTCCGCTGGACGGCATCCTTTGCGATGTTACGTGCTATGCGCGGCACTACGACCTGTGGGAAAAACGCGGGGATAAATGGGGTCTCGTATATCGCGCAACGATTGCGGACAAAGACCGCGTTGATGCGGTAAGCGCCGATGAAAAGCCAGTTCTGGATAAAGCGTTGCTTGATCAGTTCCCGATTGAATACCGCCACCTTGCCTATCTTCAGACAAAGGCCGGATACAACGTAAATAAAGACTGCCCGAGAATGAGCGGCGGCAAGGCGCTGATGGAACTCTACGCGAAGGGTGAAAACTGGCTGCGGGGTTAGAAAGCGCTGATTTATTAATCCGTCTCTGAAAGATCAATAAGCGAAAGGGCGGCTCCGTGGGCTACCGTGTATTGCGGGGTTTCCAATACATGAATGTCGGTAGCCAGTTCGTCACTGAGCGACGTTACCAGGCAGCCGTTAAGAGCGGGGCCGCCGTCGAGAAAAATATCTCCTTCGTATTCGCCGTTTCCCATAAGCCCCGCCGCGCGACGGGCCACCGAGGCGCAAAGCCCGCGTATAATATCTTCACGCGCGGTTCCCGCCGCCAGAAGCGACACGATTTCACTTTCGGCGAAAACAACACAGGTGCTGTTGATGTCGATTTCCTTTTGTGATGCCAATCCAAGCCGGGAGAAGTCTTCAAGAGGCACATCCAGAATACGCGCGGCCTGCTCGAAAAATCGCCCGGTTCCCGCTGCGCATTTGTCGTTCATCCGGAAATCGCGCACACGCCCGTCCGGCGCTAGACGAATGACTTTTGAATCCTGCCCGCCGATATTGATGATTACGCCGGCGCGGCCGCCGCTTTGCCTGAAAAGCCCAAGGGCGTTGGCGGAAATTTCGTCGATGTTCTTTTGCGCTCCGGTCAGTAGTTTTTTGCCGTATCCGGTCGCGGCGATCTGATATCCCGCGCCGTTTGCGCTGATAGCAGACAACCCTTCGTCAATCAACCGCCGGACTACACGCTCCTGATTTGGAACAGTCGGAGCGCTCCCGCGCCAGAGCGGTGTTTCGCCTGAATGAATAACCACCTTGATGACCGTGCTGCCAAGATCCGCGCCGATTAAGAGATTCAATTTGATTTCCTCAACGTTTGCCCAAATGCCAGACATGGGAGCGCCGACATGGGAGCGCAGGCGTCCTCGCCGGTCGTGTAACAAAAAACGCGCGCGTAAACGCGCTTCAAATGTAGGGGCGTAGCGTGCTACGCCATTTGAACCGGGCTTCGCCCGCATCGTTTATTACCCGACCGGCGAGGACGCCAGCGCTCCCAGGTCACAAGTTTGCCGGAACGCTTCTATTCGCGTCAGCAGGTTGCGGCTGTCCTCCGCCGTGTAATCTGTTTCAAGGCGCAGGAATTTCAGTCCGCGCCGCATGATAGGTTCTTCCAGTAAAAAGCTTTCCATATCGTAGGGATGGCAGCCCTTGAGCACATGAAAAACTACGCCTTCAAAATTTCCGGCGTTTCCAAGAATGCTGTTTATACGTCGATCGTTGTCGGCAAAGGTCGGGCAGAGGCAGCCTTCGTGATAGCGTCCGGCCAATGCCGCTATCATTTCGTATTCCGAAGCGCCGGCGTCTTTTATTCCGCCGGGGAAAATACGTCCCGATGAACAGAGATCGTCGTCTGTCACCGTTAAACCGGCTTCTTCGAGGAGCAGCGGTATTTTGAAATTTGGAAAAAAGACGGGCGATCCCGCGAAAAAGACACGGCCGCCGCTCTTTTCATTACGCAGATCCGGAAGCAGTGCGTTCACTGCGTCCGTCCAGCGTTCGGGATCGTCAAGGAAAAATGAATTTGCAATTACGAGAAACCAGACAAATGGAACGGATCCAGCGCGGCGGCGCTCTTGCAGCCGCGTGAGCGCCTCCCACGCGCTGTTGTAAACGGCAATGGAAGCGGCCAGGCGTTTCCTGTCGATTTTCTTTCCAGCGTTTTTCTCAAGAAAATTTTTAAAGCCGAATACTTCCGCAAGCCATCGTTCCCGCGCAACAGCGCTTTCTTTGATATGTGGAAGCTCCAGCCAGTGAAAGCGCGAATTTTCCGTTCGCAGCATCTGGGGCAGTTTTACAATCCAGTCGCAGGTGGTCGGCAAAACCCAGGGCTGATTTTTTAAAGAATCATTGAGGCGGAAAATTCCATGTACCGCGCGAAGCATGGGACAGTTAAGCGCCGGCAGGCGTCCGTCCGCGCCGCCGAGAGCGTCTGCCGCGTAGGAACCTGAAAAAATTTTGAATGGCAGAAATCCCGCGGCGTGAATAAGTTCAACAGGCGCCTGAACGCATAGAAGATTTATAACGGGTTTTCCAGCGCGTTTTTCCAAGGCATCGGGTTGAATGCCGCCGGCCAGTAGTTCAAGAAAATAATCATAGCCGGGTACATGGTCGGAACGGCCGCGCAGGGACTCCAGTTCACGGCTGATTTCGCTTTGAATGCGAGAGCCTGCTTTTTGCAGACGATCTGTTTCGCGCTGATTTTGTATGTTCATGGTTTCCGTGCGCTCCTTGCCGCGTAGAGCCGCGATGAAGAAAAAAGATTAAATCGAAACCATCTCAGGCGCAGCGCGCCGTTTGACGCGCATGACTCCGCGCAGCTTGCGCAGTTTAGGCATTCGCCCGTCTGTACGTCAGACTTATTGCGTTCTTCGGAAACTTCGGCGATATCCATCGGACAGGCGCGCCGACAGTTGCCGCAGCCTGTGCATGCGTCCGTGTTTTTTGACAGCCGAAGTAAGGTAAGAGGTTTTGCCAGATGAATCATCGCCAGCAGCGGGCAGAAGATACAAAAGAAACGGTCTTTGAAAAACATTCCAACAAGCATAACGCCGGTAACTGCGAGCAGCAACGCGGAAAACGTCAGCGTGACAACGTTGCTGAGATTTAACGCCAGATACTGCGTATTGCCTTCAAACAGCGGCAGGAGAGATTTGCCTGGACAGATATTGCAGAAAGGAAGATTGAAATCCTGATGCAGAATCTTCGCGGTAATAAGCGGCGGAATGACAATCATAAAAACCAGCAGAACGTACTTTATCGGCGCCAGTACGCGCTTTGTCTTTTCCGTAAGTATCCGCTCGCGAACTCCCAGTTTTCGGCGCAGAAACGTAAACCAGTCCTGGATGAGGCCGAATGGACAAAGCCAGCCGCACCAGGTTTTACCAAGCGCCGCGACAAGGATAATGAAAACCATCAGCCAGCCGAGCGCGGTCATAAGCGGCGCTCCGCGCAAGGCCTCAAGAGTCATACCGAAACCGTAGGTCCATTGAAAACCCATGAGGTAACACTGGCCGCCGCAGCCGCGGACATAAGGGCATGCAAAACATGGAACCGCCGGGCCAAGATGAACGCCGAAACGCCCGCCGTAAATGAATAAGATAAAACCGATATGCTGCACCGCCGCGCGGAGCCGTGTCACCGTTAACGCCATGCGAAACGCCTCCCTTTTATTACAACCGCAATCAGGGTCAATGCCGCGGCTGAAAAAAGCACGGCGAAACCTCCGGTAAAATCCTGGTTGTCGCGCATTGAGCGGTACATCGGCAGAAAGCATGAGAACCGTACATTGCCCTCGATATCTTCCGTTTCAAAATCGTCGGCAACAAACAGCAGTTCGTGAAAATTCATCAACGCGCGGGTAGAGAGTTTTCGGCCGCTCGGAAGCACGTAACTGTAGACATCGTTTTCAGGCCGCAGTTCCGCAATCCTTTCACCGTCCAGATAAACCCGCACCGCGACGGCGGGGCCGCTTCTAATGCTGAAATTAATCGGTTCTCCGGTCATTACCGAGTAAAATCCCGGCCTTCGGATATCAAGGCCGGGAAGCGGGGGGAGAGCATCGAGTTTTTCAAAATCCGTTTTTTCGAGTCCGGATTCACCATACAAATTCAAAGCAGTCTGGGTAACGTACGTAACGCCGTCGGCTTTTGCCACGGCCCAGAGTTCAAGCTGAACATAGCGTCCACTGTAAATGATGACGTTTCGCGTATCGGCGGAAACTTTTTTATGATAAACCGATTTTGGCGTTTCCTGCTGAACGGCCTGATTTCTGCGGCGGCCTGAATACGTAGTGTAAAAAAATTCCAGTTCATCGATGTTTATGGCGTCAGCTCCGGATAGCGTAAAATGAGCCTCAACGCCGCTGTCACGCATCCGGCGCTGTCCTTCAAAATGCCAGCGTAAAGAATCTGCTTCTCCCGCAAACGCAAAGTTCTGAAACGCTCCGGCCAAAAATACGGCAATCAGGAAGATTGAAATTTGAATCGTGAAACGAATCGAATGGAAACGTGACTGCATTTTCAGCTCTCTTTCTCTCGAAGAGTAAACTGAAACAGGTGAAGGCAGGTTTCCTGACTTACGGAATATCAGATTTTTCCAGTATATTCCGATTACAGTGGCGGGACCGCGCGGGATTTACACCCGCTTCCCCTTTGCCCTGGATTTTAACCCCGGGTCACTTCGCCGATATTTCAGAGAATAAAAAGTATAGATACTATATTTGC
>Ga0082212_10003555_pt1 | contig 22029 bp, 19 predicted proteins | sample TergutNt197P3_FD_71548 | JGI IMG/M metagenome (GOLD analysis project Ga0082212, IMG submission 71548) | Neocapritermes taracua P3 segment gut microbial communities from Petit-Saut dam, French Guiana - Nt197 P3 | ecosystem: Host-associated > Arthropoda: Insects > Digestive system > Gut ...
GTTAGTAGCCCGCCAGTAAATCGATTGTCCTAACAACGATTCGCAACACCAATACCCTCCGCACCAGGACGTGCCCATGAAAGAGTCTTTTCATGGCCGTCCTGGTGTTGGTTCCGGCCCTCAGGTCCCTGAGGTCCGCGGGCTTTAGGTGGCCGCCTTTGACGGAGAGCACCATGACCTGCAGATCCCCGGTGCCGTCGTAGAACCAGATGCGCCCGTCGATGCCCCGGTCGCCGGATTTGCGCGCGCTGGGCACGCCTTTGACGGCCTCGTTCCGGCCCCGGTCAGGTCAATCGCTTGGTACCTACCGCGCTTGTCTTCTTCCCTGTAGAAGGTTTCCACGTATTCAGGGTTCAGGCTCTGTTTGATGTCGTCGTTCCACGTGTACCTGTCGGACATCGAGTAGAACAAAAGCGTGTCGTGTATCGGGCCCCAGCGTTTCGCGCTATTGTGGGCGCTTGTCCTTTTCCAAATGACTTCATTCCTAAAATTCTCCTGCCCGAATATCCCGTCCATCACCTTAAAAAGGGCGTTTTGGGTATGTTCTGGCATCCACGGCGGCATAGCCGACCGCAGGGATGTGAAGCGCAAAAAAGGCGGCTCCGTAGGGCGGGGAAAAGCCAAAACCCTGTGGCAAACTTCTGTGGTGTCAGAGAAGGCATCATCAAAAATCTATTTCCATGGGGCAAGGCTATAGAATGAGCATGGCGTACAGATGCTCGTCTCCGAAGTGCCTTTTTAGTAACGACAGTTGAGCAGCATCTGTAAAAAAGAACAATTTGGGTTCAAATTAATTCAACAATTATTGATTCTGGCGACAGGTCAGCCAAGGTAGCAACGGCTCTAATCTTTATGCGGGCATCTTGAGCGGATTGCGTTAACACATAAACTTCATTCTCGATCTCTGTCTCAGCTTTTGAATATGAAAGACCATCGGACAGCCTTTTGTATTTATTTTCCATATCCGGGGCATCTTCAATAATTGCCAAAAACTTTTGCATAGTTGCAACATGTGGGTATTTGGCAAAAAATTCTCCACGGCTTTGGTCAAGAATCTGCCCAAATGCCATTGGCTTGTATGCGGCCATCCATCGCAAAAATGATAAGTATACATCCTGCCAGTTTTTTACCTCAAATTCTTCATCGTTGATAAAGATAGTTTTCGGTGTCCTGCCGGATGCAAATTCGTCGCTCTCATCTTCTAACAGTGCAAAAGACGCTTCATCCTCCGACTCGTTAGATGTATCCCAGTTATCTGCCTTTTCCATGTCAGGTGGGAGGGGGAATGTCATTAGAAAGCGATCAATCATTCGTTTTTGATGTGCTAAAATGTCATTCTCATTCCAGGTTTCACGCCTTAGCACATCTTTTCTATATCGCAAATTTGAATCATTTAGCTTATCTTGTTTTGCCTTTAGAGGTTTGTTACCCATTTCTTGGTTAAACTCTGTCAGGATTAAATTTCCAATATTATCTTTATAGGTCTTGTGAATTTCTACCCAGTTTTCACCAAGTTCTTTCCTCCAAGAAATACTTCTGTCTATAGATTGTGGCATTACGTGTTCAATCGTAATTTTTTTATCACGGAAATCGACAGATACTTTGGACATGCGCTCTTCAATTTTTCCCAATATTAACTTGCGATATGCTTTCAATTCTCTGTAAAAATTCATACATTTTAATTCATCTTTAATTTCGTTGTCATTCGGCATACGTAAATAGTATTTACCACTTGACAATAGTCTTAAAATTTCAGAAGTGGCATCATTGAGCAATTCTTTGTTGTCACGAATCATCCGACACAAACATGGGATGTCCTTATTTTCGCCTTGCGATAATTTCAATACACGATGTCTGATCAGGTAAGTTCGGATGACAATCAATGCTTCAATCAAGTGATCATCTGACAGCTTTTTTTTGCGAAATCCATATTGGTGATATTCCAATAGCCCCAATACAAAGGGCTTAAATGCTTCTGCTTTGATATCGTGAAAAATATTACGCAGTAGCTCGAGAATTCTGCCATTTTTGCTGACATCCTGCGAAATTGTAGCTTTTGGAAGTTGTTCAACAATCCATGAATATAAAGGCACAATTCGAATTATATCATCTACAAGAGCTAATTTGTCGAGATTGAACTCTTTATCAACAAACTCTTTGAACTGTGCATACAGTTCTTTTGTATTATTGTCGCTAGCGACTTTATAGTTTTCACTCTTTTTGTACTGCATATAATCTCTAAAAAACGATGATCCGCCGTCTTTTAAAGTTCTTTCGATGAGTGGGTGCCATCTGTTGTTAAAAATCTCAGTTTGCTCATCCGTATCCATGCCAAGCAGAACATAATTACGTATCAAATCTGCTAAGGTCAGTGGCTTTCCTAGTGAATTAAGTGTTTCAAAAATAATTTGTGGGTCCTCTCTTTTGTGTTTTCCTTCCTCTAGGAAGATGCATGCAACATTAACTCTGGTGAGCGCCTTGATATACTCCATGGTCAAATAATCTGCCTTAATTATCTTGCTACGAAAATGATTGTAACCGTCAGTCAATTTTCCGGAGATTTGACTACCACCTTCTACCAATGCCTGGTAGGAATCCCAATCACTGGTCACTTGTTTTAACTTGATTTTGCCGCTATATGTTGACGAGGGATTTATCAAAAAATGGTCATGAATATCTTTCTTGAGTTGCTCATTGCTTTCGTTGTCCCGTAAGGCTGTCAGCATTAGAAGTGTGGTTGTTAATCTCTGTTGACCATCAACAACGATCTGGCTTGCTGCAAACCCTCCCGACTGTTTTTTAAATACTAATACACCAAAAAAGTGTTCTTGTTTATCAATCTCTGATTTATCGCGGTCGCTATCGATAATGCGAGAGATATCATCGAAATACCTATTGATTTCCGCTTGACCCCATGCGTACGCCCTTTGAAAGGGCGGAACAAAAAATGATGTACTGTTCTTTGATAGCACGTCATGAATATTTTCGGGTCCGGCTCTCATCGGCTACCTCCAAAATCGTTTTCTCTTCTATACTATCGCATGCGTGGGGAGCTGCGAAGCATTTGATCATTTGTCTCCCTCGTTTTCCAGCGTCTTTTGCCTCTCGATCAACTCACGCCCCAACTCCAGTTCGCGCTTGAGTTCTTCCTCTGTAGGCAGATAGAGCATGTACCTTGACGCGAGCAGATTTTCGTTGTCCGCGAGGACAGAGTACTTGGCGATGGTTTCGTCTTTATCGGCGCAGAGGACTATCCCGATTGTCGGGTTGTCCTCGGGCTGTTTGATCTTGTCGTCAAACAACCGGACGTAAAAATCTATCTGCCCGACATCCTGATAGGTCAGCTTGCCAGTCTTTAGGTCGATTACGACAAAGCATTTCAGGACGTAGTTGTAGAACACAAGGTCTATGTAGTAATGGTCGCCACCCTCTGTGGTTACTCGCTTCTGGCGCGCTACGAGGGCGAAGCCTTTGCCGAGTTCAAGCAGGAAGTCCTGCAACCTGTCAATCAGCCCTTGCTCTAAATCGCTTTCTTTGTAGTCCCTGTTTTCTCTCAGATCAAGAAATTCCAGTATGTACGGGTCTTTGAGGATGTAACCGGGGTCTGTCTTGGGTTCGAGGGTCTGTATTTCGTTTCTTACCTCATCTTGTCCGCTTTTCTGCGTTGCAAGCAGTCGCTCATAGAAAAAGGAGTTAATCTGTCGCTCCAACTGACGGGATGTCCACCCGTTCTCGGCACATTCACGGATATAGAAATCTCGGCGGTTTGGTTCTTCCACCCGCATGAGCATCCGGTAGTGAGTCCACGTCAATTCGGTACGCAGTGCGTACCGAATTGGAAAGGCATTCGTAAACGCCATGATAACCTCCTTCTAAAAATCTAGGCGTTTACGCAAAATTCGTTACATGGTCAATACAACATGCCCTGCCTCAACTGCTCCCCGAATGAACTCATCTGCAAACAGAGCAGTCGTACCTTTTTTATGTGGACTATTGGTAATTACTGTGACCTGTATGGAATCAACTGCCCGGAAAAATGCTACAGCGCAATTGGCTCGAGAACTGAGAACTAGTATGTGACCCGGCCAGACCTGCTATACTTACTCAATCGCCGCGCCTTGCCAGGCGAGTCACTGCCAAAAGGTCAGTGGCGAGAAATTCGCCTGTGAATACTCACTTACAAACGGAGTCAGAAATGTCAGACACCATCATGGAAACCAAAAACCTTCCCATATTCATTGAACAAAAATTTGGTGCTATGTCAGTTAAAATTTCAGAACAAACTGACTCGCTAGTCCTACGACCAATGCTAAATAATGAAAAAAAATACAGTTGCCCATTTTTAGGCCTCCTCAGTAACCAGGAAGGAATGGTAGAAGAACAAATCGCAAAACGGAGGGCAAGCGAAAGGGGTTAATAATGAAATTCTACACACTGGACGCAAATGCAGTATTGGCCGTAATTGGCAAAGAGCTTGGCTATGAAGCCGTTTGTGACGCGTAAGAAGAGGCATCTAATGGCAAAGCAAGGCTAATAATGCACACGATCAATCTGACAGAAGTATATGCAATCATTCATGAGCGGGAAGGTCGAGAAAAAGCAAACGAAATACTTGAAACAATACGAACAGACAAACTTATAGAATTTCATAGCAGTCCTGACTTCATAAACAACCCCAGTATTGCCTGCAAAACAGACAAAGATGACTCAGTATTCCTAGAAATTTTCTCCAAATTCAAAGAGCAATACAGTACTCATTTCACAGATACATTCGTCTTGGCCACAAATGACATATATGCAGAAAATGGCGTTATTCTGACATCAGACAGAGGTTTTGACAAATTCAAAAAAGCAAATCCAGACAATTTGACTTACTTCCGCTAATAATAATCGGGGGAACTACAGCGGTATTTTCGATCCATCAAACCGGATTTTGAGGGCATCGGCAAGCCCGAACCACTTAAATACAATCTGCGCGGTTTCTGGAGCCGCCAAATATAGGAGAGAATTTCTTTTCGGCGCATCATTCAGGCGATTCCCAAAGTCTTTAGCTTACACTTGGTTAGAAGCAGCAATACTGCAATGGCAAAAAACTTGTGCAACCCGCAGTTCAAGAAGTGCGATAAGCACAAAAGGATGCGACACTAGTCGTTCTGAAATGTAATAGTGACTTGTCCCAACAAAAATTGGTCTCCGTCTGTCAGTATGGCTTCCGAAACTTTTTGGTCATTGACCTTGATACCATTTAAGCTGGGTTGATCCTGAATCAGGTAGCCTTCGGATGTCCGGCGCAACGTGGCGTGGTAGCGGCTGACGCTTGGGTCAGAAATTCTCAGATTGTTGTCTAATTCCCTGCCAATCCGAACTTCTTCGTCCACAATTTCAAATTCGCGGATTCCGGCACTTTCGTGAATAAGCAATTTGGCCATGTTGACCTCTTTCGTGATGTATTAATTATACCAATAGGAACTATTACTGGTATATAATTTGTAACTGGGAGTACGCAGATGGTTCTATTTAATGCCGCCACAAAGGAATTAACAGCGAAAATAGTGTACTACGGGCCAGGTCTGTGCGGCAAGACAACCAACCTCACCCAAATCTATGGTGACCTGCCTGATAACGAGCGTGGCAAAATGCTCTCTCTCAACACGGAGACTGACCGTACCCTCTTCTTTGACTTCCTGCCAATCAATCTGGGAAATATTAAGGGGATTAAGACGCGTATCCAGCTCTATACCGTACCAGGACAGGTATTTTACGACACTACACGAAAACTCGTACTGCGGGGTGCAGACGCTGCCGTGTTCATCGCAGACTCACAGGCTCCTATGCTGGACAGCAATAAGGAGAGTTTTCAAAACCTGATTGACAACCTGGCAGAGCAGGGGATCGAACTCAGCAAGTTTCCACATGTTATCCAATGGAACAAGCGGGACACGCCCAACGCCATGCCGATTGAGATGCTAAACAGGGAAATCAACAGGTTTGGTGTGCCAACCTTTGAAGCCTGTGCAACCAGTGGTGATGGAGTGCATGAAACACTGGAAGGCATTTCAAAAATTGTGCTGAATAGTCTATCTGACAAGTATGGCGGCTCCCCTTTCGAAGGCGGAGAAAGCTCCAACCTGCCTCCTGCCCAAATTGATGATTCAGGAACTTCAGATGGCACATTGGGAACAATGCCTCCAACAGCTGCCGCTACAGGTTCATCATCTATTGAAATACCAATAGTGTTGGAGCGCAAACAGTTCCAAGGGCCAGGCCCCTTTGAAATAAAATTTAAGCTCTTCCTGAAATAGCATGGGCCTGGGATCAAGGACAGGGGACAGGAAACAGGGGTTAGAGATTTGGAGTCAGGTGTTGTCCAAATTTCTTGTCTCTGGTTTCTAACTGTGAGGTGCCAATGCCCCGACAAGTCGTAACCCGCTTTGCACCGTCTCCGACAGGGATGCTACACATTGGTGGGGTGCGCACCGCACTCTTTTGCTGGCTCTTTGCCAGAAAGCATGGTGGACGATTTATCCTTCGGATAGAAGATACCGATACCAGCCGAAGCACAGATGACAATATACGCATTATAGAAGAAGGCATGACTTGGTGTGGACTTGATTGGGATGAAGGCCCTGTTGCAGGCGATCCATCAAAGTGGGTAGGCCCAAACGGGCCATACAGACAAATGCAGCGGATGGAATCTCACTATAAGCCCGCTGTAGAAAAATTGTTGGAACAGGGTCACGCATACCGCTGCCGATGCACCAGGGAAAGCCTGGACGCAAGGCGAAAGGCCGCTGAGGATGCAGGTATCACCTTGCAGTACAACAGGGGAATGGATGCAGGTAAGGGCTGCCGTGACAAAAACTATGATGACAGCCAGCCCTTTTCGGTTCGTTTGAAAATGCCTGAAGGCGATGAGCCATGGCTTGAAAATGGAAGCATAGTACTCCATGACCGCATCAAGGGACGCATTGATTTTCCAGCCCAGAGCCTTGATGACTGGATTATCGCCCGTACTGGCGAAACCGGACAAACGGGGGTTCCTACCTATAACTTTTGTGTGGTGGTAGATGACACTAACATGGAAGTAACCCACGTCATACGCGGGGACGACCATGTATCGAACACGCCTAAACAAATAGCCCTCTACCACGCACTTGGCTCTAATACGCCTGTTTTTGCCCACGTGCCGATGATTCTGGGCATGGATGGAACAAAGCTCAGCAAGCGACACGGGGCCACAAGCATCACGGAGTATAAGGAGCTTGGATTTTTACCCAACGCGGTGCGACTGGCTCTTGCCCGCCTCTCCTGGACTCCCAAGGTCAGCGGCAAGGCACTAGAGAGCGCAGATGAAATGATAATGACAGATGAACAGATGATTGAACTATTTGACCTGGACGATATTCAGAAAAGCCCGGCCAGATTTGATATGGAAAAACTCAACTGGATCAACCATAAGCTGGTTCAACAGGCCACCTGGCAGGAACTGGAACCACACCTTCGCCTCTTTTTGCCGGACGCTTGGGACACAAAGCCTGATGAATGGAAAAAAGTTGCCATAACATCCACACAAAAGGGTAAGTCCCTTGCAGAAATGGCAGCTTTTTTGGAATTTTGTTGGTTTGCACCAACGGTATTTGAAGGCACTGAAAAACATATTACGCCAAATGTCATACCCGCGTTGCGTGAAGTAGCGGCCCTGCCTGATTACGATCATGACACGCTTCAAACCTCATTCAAAGACATCCTGGAACGCCACGGCCTGAAAACCAAAGACCTGGCACAAGCTCTCCGAGTTGCCTTATGCGGTAAAACCGTAAGCCCTGGTATCTTCGATACATTGTATTTACTTGGGGTTGATGAAGTGAGGGAGAGGCTGAAGAAGTGGATTTAACAAATCAGAAAGAACTACCATGACCCAAGACCAAAACCCTCAAGAATCAAAGAGCCTAAACTTCCTCGAAGAAATCATCGAGGCCGATCTGGCATCCAACAAGCACCAGGGGCGGGTGATGACCCGCTTCCCGCCGGAGCCAAACGGCTATCTGCACATCGGACACGCCAAGAGTATCTGCATCAACTTTGGTCTGGCCCAAAAATATGGCGGCAAGACAAATTTGCGCTTTGACGACACAAACCCTGTCAAGGAAGATGTTGAATACGTAGATTCAATACGTGAAGACGTGCGCTGGCTTGGTTTTTCATGGGCTAATGAGTACTATGCCAGCGATTATTTTCAGCGACTATATGATTATGCAGAATACTTGATTCAGCGTGGCGTGGCCTATGTGTGCGACCTGACGGAACCTGAAATCAGAGAGTTCCGCGGCAACTTTTATACTCAGGGTCGGCTCAGTCCGTACAGAGACAGAACACCAGAAGAGAACCTGGATTTGTTCAGGCGCATGAGGGCGGGAGAGTACGCTGACGGTTCCAGAGTGTTGAGGGCAAAAATTGATGTTTCCCACCCCAACATGAATATGCGCGACCCCCTGATGTACCGCATCAGGCGTGCTTATCACCACCGCACGGGGGACTTGTGGTGTATATATCCCATGTATGACTACGCTCACGGCATCTGTGATGCCTTTGAAAATATCACGCATAGTATTTGTACTCTCGAATTTGAAGACCATAGACCTCTCTATGACTGGTTTTTAGAACAGGACATGGAAAAAAAATTTTTCAAGCGTCCTCTGCCCCGCCAGATCGAATTTGCAAGGCTGAACCTAACCCATACCGTCATGTCTAAGCGCCGCCTGCTGGAACTGGTGCAGGAAGGCATTGTTTCAGGCTGGGATGACCCCAGGATGCCCACTATTAGCGGTCTGCGCCGCAGAGGATACACGGCGGAAGCAATCAGGTCATTCGTGGAGAAAGTTGGCGTGGCCAAGGCAGACATGGTTGCCGAGATGGGCTATCTGGAAGCCTGTGTCAGAGAGTGCATGGAAATCCAGGCTCCACGCAGAATGGCAGTGCTGCACCCACTAAAACTGACTATTACTAATATGGCAATGGAACAAGCCTTTGACGCTGAACTTCCTCACCATGCAGAAAGACCAGAGTTGGGGGTGCGTAAGATAAAGTTCACGCCCGAACTTTGGATAGAGCAAGATGACTTCAGAGAAGACCCGCCCAAAAAGTGGTTCCGCCTTGCCCCAGGAGCCGAGGTCAGGTTGAGGGGTGCAGCCATTATCCGATGTGACGAAGTAATTAGGGATTCAACAGGCAAGGTGATTGAATTGAGATGTACCAGGGATGAAAACGCAAATAGGGGGAACCCCGCAGATGGCCGCAAAATCAAGGGCACTATCCATTGGGCCAGCGTAAACGAAGCAATTGACGCAGAAGTCAGACTGTATGACCAACTCTTTTTGGCCAAAGATCCCATGGACACTCCCGAAGGAGAAGATTGGAGGCAGGGCATTAACGACAGGAGTCTGGAAATAATTCAAGCCAAGGTGGAGCCGACACTGGCAGACTGTCTGTCTGGGCAGCACTTTCAATTTGAAAGGATGGGCTACTTTGCGGTTGATAAGGATTCCACCCCGGAGTCGCTTGTCTTCAACAGAATTGTCGGACTCAAGGACGGTTGGGCAAAAATTGAAAAACAATTACAGTAGGCAGTTGCAGTTGTAGTAGGCAATGGCAGAGCGTATTTGTGCCAAACTCCCTTTTGGATAAAGCTGCACAACAAAATGGAGGGCACAGAAGTGCAACCTGGTTTTGAAATTACATAACGTATGAAGACAATTATAGCTAATCCAATGACAGGCCTTGGCAAATTTGATTTGATGCCAGTGAGCATTGCAGTCGCAAAAAACGTAGGCCCGGCGATAGTGTCAATGCTGATGGTACTCGTATACAATCTTGCGGACACATTCTTTATCGGGCTGACAGGCGATGATATGCTGGTAGCCGCTGTCTCGCTGGCCCACCATGTGTACATGTTATTTATGACATTCGGAACCCTCTTTGGTATCGGTGGCACTTCTGTAATTTCCCGTGCCTTTGGTGCTGGGCGGTACCGTTATGCAAAGAGGGTTTCCTCGTTTTGCATGTGGTCGAGCGTTGCGGTGGGCATTGTAATCCCTATAATCTCGCATATTTTCATGGGTGATCTTTTGAGTCTGCTCGGAGCAAGCGCAGACACATGGAAGCCTACCAAAGACTATTTGAGCATCGTGCTGCTGGGGGGGCCATTTTTGATGATGGCAAGCTGCTTCTCGGGCATTCTTCGCTCCGAAGGCCAGGCAACCAAGGCAATGATGGGAATGTTGATCGGAAACATAACCAACATAGTTTTGGATCCCATATTAATCCTTTGGGTGGGCTGGGGAATCAAGGGTGCCGCCATTGCCACCGTCATTGGAAATGTAGCAGGAGCGACGTGCTATCTTGCCTATTTCCTGAAATCCGGTTCCAGACTGAGCATAGATCCACGCCACTTTACTACAGGGAAAAAAGTTGCAACCAACGTACTGGCTATCGGCTTGCCTTCAGCCATCGGCCCCCTGTTCATGAGCCTCTCACAAATGACCATGAACAGATTAATGGCAGGGTTCGATGACCTTGCAATTGCTGCGGCAGGCGTTGCCGCCAAGTCCATTATGATTATTTACATGGTTTCAATAGGCTTTTCGCAAGGAACCATGCCTCTACTGGGCTATTGTGTTGGTGCTGGAAACTGGGCACGCTATAAAGAAATCCTGAAATTCTCAGTCATCTCTTCTACAGCCATCTGTATTGCCATGACTGGCCTGTGTTACGTTGCAAACGATCAAATAATCGGAGCATTCCTGACAGAGGAGCAGTCCTTTGAATATGGAACCCGATTTGCAAAGATATTACTGTCAACGGCGTTTTTATCCGGCGCATTTTTTTCTATGATAAGTGCTATCCAGGCTATAGGGGACTCCATTCCAGCCCTGATCCTGAACATCAGTAGGCAGGGCATAATCTATATTCCGGCCCTGTTCATTCTGCGATGGCTGCTCGGGGCTTATGGCTTAATCTGGGCACAACCTGTTTCCGATGTGCTATCGCTGACGCTTGCAACAATGCTACATGCCCACGCATTTAAGAAACTAAAACAATTGAGGGCCTGAAAATTGAGGACTTAGCATCATCGCGTCACTCCATTACCGGCGCAGTCTAGCGCATTCGCGCTTTCACCATGGGAATTGGTAGGTTGCTTTGGCAGTCCACCCACAAATGCAGGTTGTTCCGATTTTGAAGGGCTATGACTATAGTAAGGAATTTGCTTTGGATGGCAACCTGACATAACAACTGTCACAATATGACAGTATGACAAATCCGAAACAGATAACCCCGCGCTCCCTCCTTTCTTCGGCTGGGGTGGTTGGACTGATGACCCTCCTGTCACGCCTCACGGGTGTTGTTGTCCAGCGCATGATCGGCTCACGCCTGGGATTGAATGAAATATCGGATGCATACCAAATTGCCTACAGGTTGCCAAACATGCTGCGCCGCTTTACTGCAGAGGGTACGATGACGGCAGCCTTCTTGCCCACCCTTGTTGACGTGGAGACAAAACAGGGAGAAGGACAGGCAAAAGTATTTGTGTCGCAATTTTTAGGCACCTTAGTAGCAATATTACTCGTCATTTGTGCTGCTGGTGTGCTATTGATGACTCCCATAACTGCCCTGCTGATGCTGGGTAAGTTGGCCCCGGGGGCTGGTTTTATCGACCAGCTTGTAATCATGTGGGACATGCTTTGGGGCAAGGTCTACTTTCCTGACAATGTAGCCCTGAGCGCAACATTGGGACGCATAATGTTCCCCTACCTGCTCCTGGTCAGCGTTACTGCGGCAATGGCGGCTGTTCTTAACATGCGCCGCCGTTTTGCCCTCGCAGCTTCCACCAATATGTGGGGAAACCTGGTTTTTATTGGTGCGAGCTGGACTGCTTTTCATTTCATGACCCAACCTTACGGAGCCAGGGCGGCAATTGTTTTTGCATGTGCGATGCTGATTCATGGGATGGTGCAAATAGCTGTGTTGGCACCTGCATTCAGGCGCATGGGCTTTCATTTTGGTTGGGTTGCCAGGTTCAGAAATCCAGACGTAAGATTGGCATTAAAACGGATGCTACCCGGTATAATCGCTGGAGGTATACATCCCATTAACGTATTTGTGAGCCAAAGCCTGGCAAGTCAATTATCACCAGGCGCTCAAACAGTCCTGGCTAATTCGAACCTGTTGGGTGAACTTGTCCTGGGGCTGTTTGCAGTTAGTATGGCTACAGTTAGCCTCCCCGCCATGAGCCGCCTGGCCAGCGAAGGAAATCTTGATGGAGTCCGTTCGAGCCTGGGGGAAGCCCTGAGGGGAACCGCCCTGTTTGCAATACCCGGCTCTGTCGGGATGGCACTTCTTGCAACCCCAATAGTGGCCTTGATTTACCATAAAGGAGCATTCGGGGCCGAGGCCGTGGCATGGACTTCTGCAACATTGCCGTATCAGGCCATGGGCCTCATTTTTATTGCATCGGCACGCATCAGCACTCAGGCACTGAATGCCATGAAGGACTATCGAGGCCCTGCCATTGCTGCCCTAATAGCTTTTACTTGCAACGTTGCCTTGAGTCTCATTTTGATGAAGCCTATGGGCACAAACGGGATGGCCCTCGCCAACAGCATTTCCGCCATTGCCGGACTTGCATTCCAGGCAGTGCGCCTCAAGCATAGCCTTGGGCGATTACCGACCAGGTACGTTGCAAATGGATGGCTGAAGATGGGGGTCGCAGCCTCTCTGATGGGTATAGTCGCCTGGTATGGAAATAAACTATTCTATATTCATGACCCATACTTTTTTCAAGGTTCTTTTGCAATAGCCTGGAGGTTGTTCCCTCTCATAACCATTTGTGGTGCGCTCTATTTTGGGTTAGCGGTGATTTTTCGCATTCCAGAGGCAAAATCAATTGCAAAGACAGTACTAAAAAAAATAACCAATAATTGAAACCAGGTGCAATAATTTACTATGGTACCAGATCAACCCTCCCTTCCCAACGTTGATGAACTTGGCGGCATCCCCGTCCTGGATCAGGAAACTCTTGAGCAATTAATAGAAATAGATGGTGGAGAACTTGGGTTGATTACAGAGATGTTTGGTCTATTTTCAGCGGATCAGCCACGAAGGCTGTCCCTTCTGAAGGATGCCATTGAATCCAATGACTTGACTAAGATAATGGAAATATCCCATGCGATGAAGGGATCAGCCGGGACAATTGGAGCTGCACGTCTGAGGGCTGTCGCAGCAATCCTTGAGGCACTCGGAAGGGGCCATAAAGTTGAATCAGCACCTGAATATCTGTTTGGTCACTTAGAGCGAGCCTATCTCGAAGCCCATGATGCATTGAAAAGACATATTAACGAAACGACGCAGAGCTGAGAACGGCTTCCCTTGCTTCAACCACGGCCTGCTAATAAACTCTCACGTTTCTGGCACCTTTTGGCGGTGGCTTGTCGGTGATGTGTCCCTGTCCATCAGCGTTTTCCCAGTAGTACATGGGCTGACGTGGGGCTGGCTTTTGGGCCGCCTGGACATCAGAATCAGCAACACTTGCATCAACGGCGAAGCCGCCGTTTCCATTATTCAAATAATCTATAGAACCCTTAGCCCTTGGATCTGCCACGACTGATTTGTTTCTCCATAGATTCATGACCTTGGGCACATAGGCTCTCGTCTCTGCGTAAGGAGGGATGCCGTTATACTTCTTGACGGCATTTTCGCCGGCATTGTATGCAGCAATCACTTTTGTGAAGTCATTGTTGAAATGATCCATCAGCCATCGCAAATACTTAACGCCGCCAGTAATATTCTGGACAGGATCGAATGGGTCAACCACGCCAAACCGCGCAGCCGTGGCAGGGATCAACTGCATCAATCCCAAAGCACCGGCTCGGCTACGGGCGCGCTCATAAAACGCGCTTTCGGCCTGAATAACCGCCCTCACCAACCAGGTATCCACGCCGTGGTCGCTTGAAATCTTGTCAATGAGTGAAATTAGTTCTGGACTGCGGAGTACTTGTGACATCTGTGCGTTTGTGATTGTCGTCTTGACAGATCCAGCTGTAACGTCAACCAGTCTGTATCCCTTTCCTTTCATATAGTCAGGAGGCAAATTATTAATTAGTTTTTTTCCGTTGGCATCCTCGTAGGTATAGTAATACTGTGTAGTTTGCCTCTGGGCAAACAGCGAAGATGAAATTACCAACGCAAGGGCGAAGAGCCTGAACAACATGCCATCATTGTAGTCTGCACCGCGGTTTATTGCAAATTGCTACGGTAATAATTTTGTTTTTTTCTATTGAGGTAATTGCAAAACCTAGTTGTACGTCTGCGCCGCCATTTCGCTGTCCGCTCCAAAGTCGCGGTCTGCTTTATTTTGGCGCAGCCTACCAACTCCGTTGTTTCAAAACCCTATTGGGTTTTGAAAATGGCTCTATTGATACACTACAGTCCCATGGCCCCTGGCTAATTTGCCAATGACCCATGGGTTCTCTCCTGTTGACCGGAGCTGATCCATCACATAATTGCAATCCGACCCATTGACTACTATCACCATTCCTGCGCCCAGGTTGAATGAACGCCTTGCATCTTCGACGGGCATATTTGCATTTTCAATTATGAACCTAAAGATGGGTGGTATCTCCCAACTTGCGGTGTCCACCACGAAATCTAAGGTTGGCGGCAGTATGCGGGGTACATTATCCGTCAGCCCTCCACCGGTGATGTGTGCCATGGCCGCCACCTTTTTGGTTTTAACAAGAGGCAATAGGTGGTGCAAATAGCTCTTATGTACTGCCAGCAGAGCATGGGCAACGGTTTGGCCAGTTCCTGGCAGTTCATCGTTAATATCCAGGCCCGCTACCTCAAAACAGATTTTGCGTGCCAGAGAATATCCGTTTGTATGAAGGCCAGAAGATGGCAGGGCGATGATGACATCCCCTTCAGACATAGCCTCTGTCTTTGGCAGCAGTTCGTTTTCATCGACAATTCCAATTATAGACCCTGCAACATCCACTTCACCCTCACGATATACGCCGGGCATCTCGGCAAGCTCACCACCAATGAGAGCGCATGCGGCATCCTTACATGCCTCTGCCATGCCACTGACTATTAATTCGATCACGCTCGGTTCCAGTCGCTGGGCGGCTATGTAGTCCAGAAAAAATAACGGCCTGGCTCCTTGTACCAGGATGTCGTTGATGCAGTGATTTACCAGGTCTGCCCCTACCGTGTTCCATGTATCGGCCATTCGGGCTACTTTCATCTTGGTTCCAACCCCATCCATGCTGGCAACCAGCAGTGGTTTTGATTCAGGGAAAACAGCGCTGAAAAGCCCCCCAAATAGCCCTATGTCACTCCTTAGACCAGCCGTGGCGGTTGACTTGACCAATGGCTTAATGAGGTTAATGGCCTCATCCTGCCGATTGATGTCAACACCTGAATCTGCGTAGGTAACTGTAGGTTTGGGCATGTTTGTCTATTCTCCCCGCTCCATTTTCCCATAAAGAGATGAAAACATAGAACGTTGAGTTAAAGACATTTTTTTTGATATAGTAAAAAATATGGGTATGGATTTTGAGCGGACGGTGCAGGCAGTGGGTACGTTATTGGCCAGTCTGGGGATGGATACCAATTCACCTGAGTTGAGAGAAACCCCAGAGAGGGTTGCCTCCTACTGGGCTGAACGCCTTGCAGGTTATGAATTTGACTTCGACTCTGAATTCAGGCCCCTTTCTGGCCAGATACCGCCATGCCCGATAATTTTAGAGAAGGTTCCCTTTGCCAGTACATGCGAGCACCACCTGGCCCCTTTTTCAGGACACGTGACCCTTGGGTATCTTCCAGGGGACTGGGGAGTTATAGGTCTCTCAAAACTAATAAAGGTAGTCCATGCTTTCGCCAACAGGCTGCAGGTTCAGGAGCGAATGACCTGGCAAATATTTGATATTCTTGAGAAACACCTTCGCCCGAGTGCCTGGGGTGTCAAGGTTGTAGCAGAGCATACATGTATTGCTCAAAGAGGGTTAAAAACACCTGATGTTCCGGTTATAACTATTTTATTAGGTGGAACTTGGCAACAAAATACTCCAAACGTGTTTCAGTGATATTATTATATTGAACGGAGAGTTTTCGTATGAATCAAATCAGTGGCATCACAGTTCTGGTGGTAGAGGATGACGATACAACCCGCCACTACGCAATCAGTTGTCTGGAAAAGGCTGGGTTTGGAGTGAAAGGGGTAGCATCCGCTGAAGAGGGATTATCCTATGCGAAAAAATACAAACCGGATGTGATTGTTCTGGACATCATGTTGCCTGGCATTGATGGCTTTGAAACTTGCACAAAGCTACATGAAGCTGAAATAGATTCGATAGTCATCATGCTGACTGCAAAAACAGAAGACATTGACAAGATTCATGGGCTGGAAATAGGAGCCGATGACTACATGGTGAAGCCCTACAACCCTGACGAGTTGATTGCCAGAGTAAGGGCGATTTTGAGGCGATGGCTACCTACTCACAAGACTGAAGATGTTATCGAATATAAAGGTGTCCGCATTGACTACAAACACCTGCTTGCCTATAAAGAACGCAAAGAGCTGGACTTGACAAAGAGAGAAATCACTCTCCTGAGTATTTTCCTGAGAAATCAGGGTAGGCTATTGTCCAGGGAAGAACTATACAAGAGCATCTATGGCGAAAACCACTTCGGCACACAGAAGGTGATTGATGTCTACGTAAAGAGGCTCAGAGTAAAAATCGAGGACGACTCCAACAATCCGCAAATAATAAAGACTATATGGGGCAAAGGCTACGTTTGCGGCGAGTATGAAGACTAGTGCAATGTAACATTTTAATGTTATGTTGCACCAGGGTTGTTCCCTGAATAAATTGTGTTGCCGCCATTCGTTGCATTCAAAAATGCGATGAATGTCATGATGACGCGACGCATGGCATCCACCTTAATATTGGCTTTCTAGCCGCACCGGTTTCATCAAGACGGCAGACGGGTGCTTTGGTCGGGGACTGCTTGACGGATTCCGGGTCAGACTCGGCGCGTTTGGCAATGTCGTCCATTGCCTCAATGAAGGCATCCAGTTCCGCCTTACTCTCGCTCTCAGTGGGTTCGATCATCATGGCACCGTGGATGACTAGTGGGAAATAGATGGTCGGCGGATGGAATCCCCTATCGATCAGACCCTTGGCAATATCCAGTGTACTTATGCCATGCCTGGACTGGTGTGTATCATCAAAAACAACTTCATGCAAAGTAGGAGTGTCGTACTGGAGATGGTATGTGCCTTCAAGTTGCTTTCGGATGTAGTTTGCGTTTACGATGGCCCTCATTGTGGCCTCCCTAAGCCCGTCAGAACCATGGCTCAGACAAAAGGCCAATGCACGTACCTCCATGGCGAAGTTGCCAAAATAGCTATGCATCTTGCCGATGGACTGCGGACGTTTCCAATCCATGTCAAAGTTGTTTGATGCCTTTGTGATGACAGGGCGTGGCAGGAATGGTTCCAGCGCAGCAGAACACGCCACCGGCCCACTGCCAGGGCCACCGCCTCCGTGGGGAGTGCCGAAAGTTTTGTGCAGGTTCAGGTGCATTACGTCAATGCCAAAATCCCCTGGCCTTGCTACGCCCATCAGGGCATTCATGTTAGCACCGTCCATATATAGCATGGCATCAATGTCGTGCAGCAATTTGGCTATTTCGGCCATTCCATATTCGAAAATACCAACAGTGTTGGGATTTGTAATCATAATCCCCGCCACTTCGGTGCCATGCTCCTTTATCAAACTCAGAAGACCCTTTTTTGTTTTTCCAGTGGTGGCATCAGGCACGTCATCAAATGAAATCGTGCCATCGGCCCTGCTTGGCACCTCAACGCATGTATAGCCAGCCATGGCCGCTGTTGCGGGGTTTGTGCCATGGGCACTGTCAGGAATCAGCATGATGCTGCGCTTAGCACCTTTTGATAAGTGATATGCACGAATGAGCATCACTCCAGTCAGTTCGCCATGGGCACCGGCTGCTGGGTGCAGTGTGACTGCTGCCAGTCCCGTTATTTCCTTCAACCATTCCTGAAGAGTCCACATCAGGGCCAAATTACCTTGCACATGTTTTGCGGGAGCCATGGGATGGCTCTCAGCAAATCCTGGCAATGCAGATACCTTTTCACTCAGACGCGGATTGTGTTTCATCGTACAACTTCCGAGCGGGTATGGCCCATCATCTACACCGAAATTCCATCTGGACAAACGGGTGAAATGCCGCACGACATCTACTTCACTCACTTCAGGTAAAGCACTATAGGAGTGCCGCTTCAAATGAGGGGGACGAGTATCCCTGGCTGTGGGAACGTCTAATGCAGGCAAATCCATTCCAATCTTGCCAGGCACGGTTCGCTCAAAAATGAGAGGTTCTTTTGGTATCAGTGCCATATCTGCCTCAATCGTTCATTCCGGCGACAATGGCCGCCAGTTCGTCAATTTCCTGTTTAGTGTTCAATTCTGTAGCACACCACAATATGCAGTCACTCATTGAATCAAAATACTGACCTATCGGCAGTCCAGGCAGGATGCCATTTTTCATACATGTTTCCTGAATGGTCTGCACATTGCCTTTGTACTTCAGTACAAACTCGTTAAAGAAGGGGGCGCTGAAAGGAGCCTCAAATTTTCCGGTTTCAATCAACCTGGCGTGCAAATACTGTGCTTTTGCTGCGTTCTGCTCTGCCAGACCCTTAAGTCCTGTAGGGCCGGCCAATTGCAAAAATATGTTTGCCCTTAGTGCCGCAAGCCCCTGGTTAGAGCAAATGTTAGAAGTTGCCTTATCCCTTCTAATATGTTGTTCGCGGCTCGCCAGCGTCAGGACAAATCCACGCTTTCCGTTGAGGTCATTGGTCTGACCAACGATCCTGCCTGGCATTTCCCGTTTATGGACATCCCTGACTGCAAGATAACCCAGAAAAGGCCCGCCATAACTGAGAGAATTTCCAAAGCTCATCGCCTCTCCGCAGACTATGTCCGCGCCTGTTTTGCCAGGAGCCTCCAGCCAACCGAATGCCATTGACTCCTGCGTAACTGAAACCAGCATTGCACCCACAGGTTTTGTTATTTCCGAAATGGCACTCAAGTCTTCTATGCAGCCCATGAAATTCGGGTAGCCCACCAGGACACAGGCCACTTCGGGGCCAAGTTTGCCTCTCAAGTCCTCCAGGTCTGTAGTGCCGTCCTTTAATGCCACCTTGACTAATTTCAGACCCTCGTGGGGTGTGATATTTGTCCGCAGAACTTCTTCATAGTATGGATGCAGGCCCTGGCTCACCAGAATAATATTTTTCTTTTTCTGGACGCGTACGGCCAGCAATGCAGCTTCAACACATGCCGTGCCGCCGTCATACATTGAGGCATTGGATACTTCCATGCCAGTCAGGTCACAGACCATAGTCTGATATTCAAAGATATGCTGCAATGTGCCTTGGCTTATTTCAGGCTGGTAGGGCGTATATGCTGTAAACCACTCCTGACGACTGGCCAGCAAATCGATTGCACTGGGGATAAAGTGAGCATAGGCACCTGCGCCAAGAAAACGGGACGAAAACCTGGTATTTTGCCCCGCCATTGCCTCAAACTGACGCAGAACTTCAATTTCTGAAGCCTTTGAAGGCAAGTCCAGCTTATTTTGGAGGCGCAGGGACTTGGGAACGCCGGAGAGTAGTTCCTCAGCATTTTTTATTCCGATTGCATCAAGAAGTGCTTTGTCCTCAACTGGTGCTGAAGGCAGGTATCGCATGGGAATATCCTTTAACAGAGAGAGTAAAGTCCATCACATCATGGTACCACGTTAGATTTTTTTTGGGAAACCCTGTGACAGGAACAAAAAAAATCGAGACGATTTTTATCTGGAAAAACTCCCGAAATGAAATTAGCTCTGGTGTATAGTGTAAGCTGGTTCTGTTCATTTTAGGAGGCCAGTGATGCCTGTAGTAACACCCGCCCAATATACACGTATGCTAGACCGCGCCAGAGAAGGTAAGTTTGCCTATCCCGCCTTTAACGTGACCTCTACTGAAACAGCAAATGCAGTTCTGCTGGGGCTTAAGACGGCCAATGCCGATGGCATAATCCAGGTTTCGACTGGTGGAGCAGAGTTTATGTCTGGCCTCGGTATTAAGGACATGGCAAAGGGGGGTATCGCCCTGGCCAATTATGTTCACTATATGGCCCAGTACTACGATGTAAACGTGGCACTACACACGGATCACTGCCACCCCAAGTATTTGGACAAATTTGTCCTGCCACTCATCGAAGAAACTGAACGCAGGCGTGCCGCAGGGCAGCCTAATCTCTTTAATGCCCACATGTTTGACGGTAGCGAGTTAGGACTAACAGATAATATCGCCAAGTCAGCCGAACTACTGAAACGCTGCGCTGCCTCCGAAATTATTCTTGAAGTTGAAATAGGCGTAGTGGGGGGTGAAGAGGATGGACATGACACGTCCGGTGTTTCAAAGGATAAGTTGTACACAACACCAGAAGATATGGTCGCCACGCATAAGGCCCTGGCTCCAATTGGCCGTTACCTGCTTGCTGCCACATTTGGCAATGTCCATGGGGTCTACAAGCCTGGAAACGTAAAATTGAAGCCGACTATCCTGAAAGACGGCCAGGCGGCCATTTCAGCAGCATGTGGCGGCGAGCGCAGTCTCTTGGTGTTCCATGGTGGTTCCGGCTCCAGTCTGGACGAAATTCACGAAACCCTTGAATATGGTGTCGTAAAGATGAATGTGGACACTGATACTCAGTATGCCTTTACAAGGGCCATTGCAGACCACATGTTCAAAAACTATGATGGCGTACTGAAGATTGACGGCGAAGTGGGCGATAAGAAAACCTATGACCCCCGCCCCTACATGAAGAAAGCCGAGCAGAGTATGGCAAACAGGGTTATTCAGGCGTGTAATGACCTTAGGAGTGCCGGGAAGAGCGCAGGGAAAAACCTTTAGAAAAGTAAGGCTTATGTCAGCATCCGATTTGCGTTTTCAGGATATTTCGAAAACCCTCCTGGAAGCGGATTCGTTGATTGACCAAATCAATGACCTGCCTCTTGCAAGTGCAGTCCTTCTCTATGAAAAACTGGAGGCATCTGCGCGAATTGCATGTGCAAATATCGGCAGGATTGACCCTGAACTACGAGTAAAGGTATGTGACTTTCAGGATCGAGTTTTGGAACGCCTGACTGACCTGAATGTGCCTTTCCAGCCACTCAGACCACTAAATGTGTTCACCCCGGCCGTGCATGACCACCGACGTTGGAATAACTTTGAACTAATGAAGGACAAGGGCCTGGCCGGGTACGTGCTTGCGAAAGAGATTGGTGGTCGCTCGGTCATGTTTTTCGGAACAAAAACTTCCGATTATCCAAATTTGCAGTTGCTGCCTGAAATGGAGTTTTTATGTTCTGATTCCCCCAGCGGGGTAGAAGACACATACCATAGGCATTTGGCCGAATATTATCCAAAAATGGATGTGCTGATACTTCATGGAATGTACAAGGAAACCACAAAGTACCTCAGGGGATATCGTAGTCTTCGTCCCGGTGGCAAGGTGTTTTGCGGCCTCGACATGAGTAGCAGGTGGATGGAAAAAATAGGCTGGGGGCGAATTGATGTACAGACATTTGCACAACAGTGTGACGTGATAGCCACATCGTGCCGTTCATTGCGAGATGCACTCAACAGGAATCCGGCTGTCAATTTCCCATGTCGCTGGTTGCCCAACGGTTTTTATAACCCAATGGACATTAAAGTTGTAGCCGACCCCGGCCATAAGGAAAATGTCATACTTTCGGTTGGAAGGATAGGAGCGAGAGTTAAAAATAACGCCGAGCTACTAATTGCATTTGCAATGGTTTCAGATGTCCTGGCAGGCTGGACTGTGCGCCTTGTGGGCCCTGTTGAACAAGAATTTCATGAAATATTGGAAATGTATT
>Ga0082212_10003556_pt1 | contig 22025 bp, 17 predicted proteins | sample TergutNt197P3_FD_71548 | JGI IMG/M metagenome (GOLD analysis project Ga0082212, IMG submission 71548) | Neocapritermes taracua P3 segment gut microbial communities from Petit-Saut dam, French Guiana - Nt197 P3 | ecosystem: Host-associated > Arthropoda: Insects > Digestive system > Gut ...
CTCTCCGAGGCCGCCTCGTCGTATTCCAGACAGGCGGCCGCGCCGGCGGCTGCGAACAGAAGGCGGCTACGGTCGGAGGTTGGGATAATCGGCGCGTCCGCGGTCAGGAGCAGGACCCGGCGGACGGCGCCACTTTCCAGAAGGCTGCCGGCCAGCCAGAGCCCGTGAACGAAGCCCGGGCAGCCCTGGTTCAGGTCCAGACAGGCGCAGCCCTTGGCCAGGCCCAGGCGGTGGTGGATGAAGAAAGAGGAACCCGGCTGGGAATAATCCGGTTTCTGCATGACGCAGAGCAACACCTCTATCCCCTCCCGGTCCAGCTTCAGGTCCCCGATCAGGCTCTCGGCCGCGGCCAAGGCCAAATCCGCGGGCGTCAAGCCGGGCGGGCAGTTATACCTGGTTCCGTAACCGACTATCTTTTTGGCCCGGGCCAGCTTGACCTGGTCATTGTCGAATTCGGAGATATCCTCGTCTATGGACCGCGGGTAATCGGGAACCACCACGTTCAGCCCGGTCATTTTCATTTTGGTGAATCTGGATTGGGGCATCGTAAGTCCTCTTTCATAGATGAGGGACCAGGCCATCCTGGTGGAATTCGTCGGTATGGATTATGGGCAGAATGGCCGCCTCTTCGTCCAGGGTCACGGAAGCCACGGCCCAGGAGAGACCCGCGCCGAAGGCGCAGAATAAAAACTCCTGTCGCCGCCCCGCTTGGCCGCCAAAGGCGTCGCAGAGGGTGAGCGGGATGGAGGCCCCGCTGGTGTTGCCGTAGCGGTCCAGAGACAGGGGCATTTTTTCAGGCGGCAGATTTATTTTGCGGGCTATATGTTTCATGATGAAGGCGTTGGGCTGATGAAACACGGCCGCCTCGAAGCCGCCCATGTCCCGCTGGTGATGGTTCAGAAATTCCAGGATCAAAGCCGGCACGTCGGTCATGGCGAAGGAGAAGACATCGGCTCCGTTCATAAACAAGTTATAGTCGGACCGGCTGTTGCCGTCGGACCAGACTTCCGGTTCCCTGGGAGCCGTCGGCAAGCGAAAGGCTCCGGCCGGAACGATGAGGCTTTTGAAGCGCCCGCCATCGTTCTTGAAGCCGAAATTCATGGGGGCGGCCCCAGGGGCTTTTTCCAAAAGTGCCGCCGACCCGGCATCGCCGAACAAGAGGCGCGACTTGTCCCCAGGGGCCACGACCTTGCTGGTGCTGTCAGCCACCAAGAGAAGAGCCCTGGAGGCGCCGAGGTTCTTCAATAAAGCCCCCGCCACCTGAAGGCCGACCACGAAACCGGAACAGGCCAGGTTCAGGTCGAAAGCCACACAGTCCAAAGGCAGGCCCAGCCGCTTCTGCAAGATATTGGCCGTGGCCGGCGCGAAATAATCCGGGTAGGTGACCACGAAAACCAGAAGGCCGATGGAAGAAGGTTCGATTTTAAGCTCCGCCTGGAGATGCTTGGCCGCGGCGAAAGCCAGATCTCCGGCCGTCTGGTCGGGATGCACATGGTAACTTTCCCGGATGCCAGTGGTGGCCACGATCTTGTCCACCATCTCCGCCCCGAAAACGGGATAGTAATCCTCGCTTTTGACTTTGCGGGTGGGCAGGGCCGCGGCCACCCCGGCCAGCCTGACCTCGTTCAAATCACCGGTGAGCATAATCGATACTTTCCTTCAAGACCGGACCGCTTCACAAAAAGCCGCGATATCCTCAGCCAGGTCCGGGGCCGAGAGCCGGAACTTCCTCCACAGAGAGGCCTGGTCATCGGCCTTGGGAAAATGATCCGGCAGTCCCAGTATCTTCAAGGGGGCGGCCCCTTTCAGCCCGGCCCGGACCTCAGCCGCCGCCCCGCCCAGGCCCCCCAAGCGGCTGTGTTCCTCCACGGTCACCACGGCGGGATAAATTTGGAAGACGCCCGCCAAGGTCTCCGCGTCCAAAGGTTTCAGGGTGTGCATATTATAGACGGCGACCGAAAGGCCGCGGCCGGCCAAAATTTCCGCCGCTTTCAGGCTCTCGTGGACCAGGGTTCCGGTGGCCAGGACGGCCGCCTCGGTTCCCTCCCGCAGAAGCCGGGCCCGGCCAATTACCAGCTCATACTCCTCCTGATGGACCACCGTACAACCCAAGCCCCCGGTCAGGCGCAGATAGACCGGACCCTCCAGGTCGGCGGCGGCATAGGCCATTTTCAGGGCTTCTCCGGCATCGGCCGGGGACAAGATGGTCAGGTTGGGAATGACCCGCATGAGGGCTATATCCTCGACCGCATAATGGGTGGGCCCGGACATGCCCATGACCAGGCCGGCCGAGGACCCCACCGCCTTGATGTTGAGCTTCATGTAGCCCAGGTTGTGGCGAAGCTGCTCGAAAGCCCTCATAGTCAGAAACGTGGCATAGGTGGTGATGAAGACGCGGCAACCTTCCTGGGCCAGGCCGGCGGCCACGGCCGCCAGGTTCTGTTCGGCTATACCCAGATTCAGGAATTTCTCCGGGTGCAGTGACTGGAATTTGGTCAGACCGGACAACAGGGCCAGGTCGGCGGTCAGAACGCGCACGTCCGGCCGGCTCTGGGCCAAATCCGGCAAGGCCAGGCCGAAGATGCTGCCGCGCTGGCCCAGCCGGGACAACATCCGGGCATTGGTGGGGTTGAGTTCCATCATAAGCCGGCCGCCTCTCTTATTTCCCGGGTGGCCGTTTCGTGCTGGGCCGGAGAAAGAACCGCGTGGTGCCATTCCCGGACGTTTTCCATGAACGAGACGCCCTTGCCCTTGACCGTCCTGGCAATGACCGCCAAGGGCCGGCCCGGGGCCCAGGGAGGCTCCAGGGCCTCAATGAGTTCGCCGGGCTCGTGTCCGTCCGCTTCCCGCACTTCCCAGCCGAAGGCGCGCAGTTTGGCCCCCAAATCCCCCAGAGCCATGACTTCCTCGGTCGGGCCGTCGTATTGCAACCCGTTTTTATCAATTATGGCCGTCAGGTTGTCCAGCCGAAAATGGGCCGCGGCCATAAAGCCTTCCCAGTTGGAACCCTCGTTCAGTTCCCCGTCGCCCAGAAGCACGAAAACCCTGAGACCCCGACCCTTGACGGCCAGAGCCCGGCCCACGCCGACCCCCAAGGCCTGGCCCAGGCTGCCGCCGGCGTATTCCAGGCCCCGGGCCGGCTCCCAAGCCGGGTGCCCGGCCAGGTCTCCGTCGCTTTGTTCAAAGCCGGCCAAGTCTTCCGGCCGGACAAAACCGGCTTCGGCCAAAGCCGTATAGAGAGCCAAGACGCAGTGGGCCTTGCTGACCAGGAAACGGTCCCTCTCCGGCCAAGCCGGGTTCCGGGGGTCGAAGCGCAGCACCCGACCGTAAAGAGTGGCCATAATTTCCATACAGGACAAGGCCGGCCCCAAATGAGCCCCATGGCGGCCGGCGGCCAGGGCCAGGTCCAGGGCCGCCAGACGCAGACGCCCGGCCATTTTTTTTATTTCGTCCGCCCCTGGCTTGGTCATAACAAACCTCCGTCCACCCGCAAAACCTGGCCGGTGATGAAAGAAGCCCGGGCCGAGGCCAGAAAGGCCACGGCTTCGGCTACCTCCCGAGGCTCCCCCGGCCGCCCCAGGCTGGACCTGGCGATCATGGCCGCCCGGGCCTTGTTTTCCATCAGGTCCAGCATGGCCGTGCGGGTCAGGCCCGGGGCCACGGCATTGACCCGGATGCCCAAAGGGGCCAATTCCCGGGCCGCCGTTCTGGTGGCCAGGGCCAGGGCCGCCTTGCCGCCGCCGTAAGCCGTAAACCCCGGCTCGCCGTCCAACCCGGCCACGGAGACTATATTGACGATGGCCCCTTTATTTCTTCGGCCCATCAGCCGGGAGATCTGCCCCATCAAAATGATCGGCCCGAAGCAGTTGATCTCGAAGATCCTCCGCAAGTCCCGGCTGGCGGTCATCTGCAGCAAGGCTCCATGGGCCTGGCCGGCATTGTTGACCAGAATATCCACCGGCTTCTTTTCCGCGGCCAGGGTCCGGACCGCCTTTCGGATCGAGTCTTCATCCCCCAAGTCCAAAAAGAACGGCTTCACCCAGACGCCGTATTTATCGGCCGTTTCTTCGGCCCAGGCCTTGAATTCCTCGTCCGGAGCCCGAAGGCCGGCCCAGACGTTCGCTCCGCGGGCCGCGAAGAGTTCCACAACAGCCCGGCCTATCCCTCCCCGAGCGCCGGTTATGACCGCGTTTTCACCTTGCATGACTTATAACCTTATAGGCAATTAATTTCAAAATCAACTTAAGGCCACCAGCCGGGAAAGAGACCGGATAAGGTCGAAGCCGTCCCAGAGAAGGCCGATATCCAGGGCCGAACCGACAGGCACGATGCGGTCTATGCCGGTCAAGCCTTCCCGGAGCACGAAATCCCTAAGTGTTTCCGGGGTCAGACCGTAATAGGTCACGGTCTGGCATCTTTCGGTGACCAGGTCTTTCAAGGCGGCCCAATCGGCCAATTCGGCTTCATAGAAATAGCCGTAAGCGCCCTTCAGACGGTGGTCAGCCTCCGGGGGCAGTTTGTTCAGGCGAGCCAGATAAACCAGGTTGCCCCGCCTTTCCAAGCCGGCCAGGCTGTCGGCCAGTTCCACAGCATCCAGGCAGCCCCGGCTGAACTTGTCCACCGCGGCGGCGGGCGCGAGGTCGTAGCGGGCTTCGGCCTCGGCTGAGACGGCCGACCAAAATTTAGTTCTGGCCGTTTCCGAGCCGCTCCGCCATAAAACCAGGCGCGGGGCGGAACAGGCGTTCTGATCCAGGCTATAGGTGTCGTTGTAGAAATTCCGGGCCAGGGCCCTGACGGCTTCCTCGGAAGCCCCGGTCACGGCCGGGCCGTCCAGGACGGTGAATGAGTAACGGTCTGGAAAGCAGATATCCAGGCAACGAGGTTTACATTTCATGGCCCTTATCCGGGCCACAGTCTCGTTCCCGCCCCAGATGATCCGCACGTTGGCCCGGGCGCAGAAGGCCGCGGTGACGGCTTCTTCGGCCGGGTAGGAGACCAGAGCCGTGCGGGTGGCGATGGATGGGAAATCCCCGCTGATTTTTTTAAAAGCCCGGATTATGATTTCGGTCTGGACGAAGGGCCGCGAGGGAACCCGCACCAAGTTGGCGTTGCCGGCCAAAAGGGAGAAAAGAAAGGAAAAAGCGAAGTTGACCGGCACGTTGGCCGGCGCGATATGAAAGGCCAAGCCGCGGCCCAGGCGGGCCTCCCCGGCCGGCCAGGCCTCCCGGAGCTTTTTGATCTGGGCCGGACGACACCAGAAAGCCAAGGCCGCGACGTCAGGCCAGGCTTTGGTTTCCTGGTCCTTCACCAGGGTCCGGGACAGTTCGGCCGCAAAAGCGCAGGCTTCGTCGTCATAGACTCTAAGTGGCCGGGGCTCCAGGTCGGCCGAGCCGAATAGATAATCAAGGCCGTTCATAAGTGTCGCTGCAACCCCGCAATTCCGCCCCCCGGATTCGGCCGTGGATTTTAAAATAGCGGCCCAGGCGGCCGCAGGGGCAATCGTCCTCGCCCAGTATCTCCCCTTCATCTTCAGTCAGAAGGATATGCCCGGGATAGCTGGTGGGGATCAGGGACATCAATTCCAGAACGCCCCGCTCTCCGAAACCGGCCGGGGCGAAATCCCGGGCTCTTCTCACCAAGGCCTCGGAATAGATGGAACAATGCATATACCCCTTTTCGCACTCCACAAAGACCGAGCCGAGTTGTTCGGCCAGGCCGTAATAGTTGTGGATCCTGATCCGGCCGAAAAGCTTTCCGGCCGTTTCGTTGTAAATGGCGGCGTCTACGGCCTGGTCCTTCATTTTCTTCCAACCACCGCTGTGGAACAATATACCGTCCTTGAGATTCACGGTTTCCCCGGCCTCTTCCATTTCCTGAAAGACATGCCGCCAGATTATGGCCGTATAGCCGAACATCAAAACTGTTCCGCGACCGTGTTTTTCCAGAAAAGCCTTGAGCCGGGGCCGGTTCAGGCTCATATCCTCGTTCAGGGCGTAACAGATCTCGGTCCCGAAGGGAAGAAAGCCGAAGAGGCCCGCGCCCCGGGCTGAATACAGGGCCGGGTCGCGCCGCACCGATTCCGTGTCCATTAAGAGGAGGGGCAGGCGCCCCCGGCCTATAAAGGAACAGATGATGCGGGCCAGGACCTGGCTTTGACGGCGGGCGTTGTCCTTGTCCAGAAATATTCTGGAAACGGCCTGGCCGGAAGTGCCGGAGGAGGTCATAACCCGGGTCACGCTTTCCCGGGGCACACTCAATAGTTCCAATTCCTTGAACAAGCGCACCGGGAGCAAGGGCTGGTCTTCAGGTTCGGGCTCTATTCCGGGGCGGGGGGCCAAGCCCTGGGCGTCCAGAATCAGGCGGTAGGGCGGACAATTTTGATAATGGCCCCGGGTCAATTCACTCAAGGCCACGCGATAAAGATTTCTTTTTTCATCCTTAGCCAGGCTAAAGGGGCCCAAGCCGGCCAGGTCTTCCCAAGGGACGGCCATCTCAGGAGAGGTCCGCATAAAGTATTTTGCCGGCTTCATTGCGGGGGATCTCCTTCACCGCCGCTATTCGGAAGCCGGCCCGGTTCAAGGTCAAACGTTCGCTGAGATATTTTTCCGCCGTCGGCATCAGCTTCTCGTCCGTCACATAGACCGTCAGCCGGTCATCCTCGCCGGCGCAGGCGCAATCAAGGCCGGCCTGGTTAAGCCGGGCCTCAATTTCATCGAGATTGACCCGGCTGCCGAAAAGTTTCAGGAAACGCTTTTTCCGGCCGGCCAGGTAAAAAAAACCATCCTCGTCGAACCTGGCCATATCGCCCGTTAAGAGGCGCTTCCCCCGTTCGTCGCCTTTGGCCAGGTCGTGGCGGCTTTCGGCGTAGCCCAAGGTCACGTTGGGGCCTTCATAGACCAGTTCTCCCACTTCCCCCGGCCGGTCTATGGGCCTCTGGTCATCATCGGCCAGCCAGAACCGGCCCCCGGGTATGGCCCGGCCGATGCTGGCGGGCCGGGAGAAGGCTTCCTCCCAGGGCAGCCAGGACATCCTGGCCGTAGCCTCGGTCTGCCCATACATGACGATGAAGCGCCAGCCCTTCTCCCGGCAGATCTGGCAGAATTCCAGGAGCAGATCCGGTTCCAGGCGGCCCCCGGCCTGAGTCAGGTATTTGAGGGAGGGCAGGTCCATCCGGCCGAAGCGCAACTTTTTCAATATCTCGTAAAAATATGGCACTCCGCCGAAGGTGGTAGCCTCTTCCCGGCGCAGAAGCCGCCAAAAATCGGGGCTGATGGGCGAGGCCTCGGTCATGATCAGACTCGCCCCCCGGGCCAAGTGGGTGTTCAAGATGGACAGGCCGTAAGTGTAGTGGAGGGGCATGGTGCTGATAGCCCGGTCCTCCGGCCTTATGCCTAAATATTCGATGATGGCTTCCGTATTGCTCGCCAGGTTGGCGTATGACTGCCGGACCAGCTTGGGGCTGCCGGTGCTGCCGGAAGTGGTCAGGAGGAGAGCCAGGTCGTCATGAAGTTGATAGTCGATTTCCAGGCCGGTGGCCCAAAGGGCCTGCCCGCCGAGGCGGGAGGTCAGGCGCCCGCCCGGCCAGGCGGCCAACCGTTCTTCCGGGCCGAAGATGAAGGCCGGGCGATAAGCCGCGGCCAGTTCGGCCAAAAGTTCCCGGTCCAGGGCCTGGTTCAAAAGCACCGGGACCACACCGGCCCGCAGAAAGCCGACATAGGCGGCCACGGTTTCAGAGTTGTTTGCGGCCAGCAAAAAGGCCTGTTTCCGCCCCCCCACTCCACCAGCCAACGCGGCGCCTTCGACCAAGAGCCGGGCATAGGTCCACCGCCGGCCCGATTCGTCGATCAGGGCCACCCGCTCCCCATATTGGTCTAGTGGTCCGAAAAAGGTCACAGCTAGATCTCCACGCCGTATTTTTTCAGGATTTCCTTTCCCTTTTCATAGGAGCTCAAATCCAGTATGTCTTCGGTGTCCATCATAATGTCGAAGGCCGCTTCCAGGGCGGCTATCAACTGCATGTGGCCAATGGAATCCCACTGGGGGATGGATTGATAAGTCAAAGCGGATAGATTGCCGCCCACATCCCCAAAGGCTTCGATAAAGGCCGCGTCGTATTTTTCCAGGTTATCCATATCGGTCATTCCTTATCCTGGTCGCGCTTTTCCGGGCCGGCCAAGTTCAGGGTCCGGGCCGTCAGATAGAAGGGCCGACCCTTGCTTTCCAAGGCTATCTGGCCGATGTAGGCCCCCAGGATGCCCAGGAAAAGCATCTGCAAGCCGAAAAAAAAGCAGATCACCACCATGGTGCTGGTCCAGCCCGTTACCGGCGAGCCATGAAGAAAATAGGAAAACAACACCTTGGCCCCCAGGGCGAAGGCCAGGACGAAAAGCCCCAGGGAACAATAGATGGCCAGGACCAGGGGCCGGTGGGAATTGCTGACGACGGCGTTGAAGGCCAGGCGGATGTTCTTGCTCAAATTATAGGCGCTGCGGCCCGAGGGCCGGGCGGCGTGCTCCACGGCCACCACCCCGACGCGGGACACTATGCGGCCGACTATGGCCCCGTAGAGGCGCTCTTTTTCCTGGAAGCGCCGATAGGCCAGCACCACCCGGCGGGTGATGACCGAAAAGTTGGCCGTGTCTTCCTTGACTTTCGGGCCCCCTTCCACCAGGGCGTTGATGGCCAGGCGAAAGGCCCGGGACCGGACCCGTTTGAACCAGCCGTCCCGGCGCGCCTGGCGGCTACCGAAGACGGCCTCGAAGCCGCCGGCCTGAAGATGGTCGTAGATGATTTTTATCTCCTCGGGCTGGTCTTGCAAATCGCAATCCATGACCACGGCGTAATCGCCCTCGGCCTGGTCCAGCCCGGCGGAAATGGCCACGTGCTGGCCGTAGTTGCGCATCAGGTCAATGACCTTGACCCGCGCGTCCCGGGCGGCCAATTCGGCCGCCGCCTCCCCCGAGCCCAAGGGGCAGGCGTCGTTGACCATGATCAACTCAAAGTCGGCCCAGGGCTCCAGGGCGGCCCGGAGCCGTTCATAGAGCGGGGGCAGAAGCTCGGGCGCGCCGTAAACCGGGGTGACCACGCTCAGGAAGGGCCGGTTCACGGGTTCACTTCCGCCCCGGCCGGGCATAAAAATCCTCCAGGGCGCGGATGACCCGGTCCAGAATATCCACATCCAGGCCGTTCCATAAGGGCAGCCGGATAAGGCGGGCCCAGAGGTCGTCGGTCACCGTAAGCTCGCCCGCGGCCCGACCGTAACGCCGGCCGGCCGGCGAGGAGTGCAGGGGCACGTAATGGAAGACGGCCTGGATCTGCCGGCCCCTCAGAAAATCCAAAAGGTCCCGCCTCTCTTCGGGCGAATTGACCAGGATATGATAAATGTGCCCGTTGGGCTGGCAGCCCGGGGGAATGACCGGGCGCCGCAAAAACCCCCGCCCTTCCAGTTCGGCCAGGCGGTCATGGTAGTAATGCCAGTATTCCAGGCGGCCGGCCGTAATGGCCTCGGCCGCCTCCAACTGGGCCAGGAGAAAGGCGGCCGTGATCTCGCTGGGGAGGTAGGAGGATCCAATATCCCGCCAGGTGTATTTGTCTATTTCGCCCCGCTCGAAACTGGTGCGGTCAGTGCCCTTTTCCCAGATTATTTCCGCCCGGAGGGTCAAGCCAGGGTCGTTGACGGCCAGGGCCCCGCCCTCGCCGGAAATTATGTTTTTGGTCTCGTGGAAGCTCAAGGCCCCCAAGCTGCCCAGGGTCCCCAAGGGGCGGCCCTTATAGGCGGCCCTGAAGCCCTGGGCCGCGTCTTCGACCACGGCCAGGCCCCGCTCCCCGGCCAGGCTCAAAATTTCATCCATGGCGCAGGCCACCCCGGCGTAATGGACCACGGCCACCGCCCTGGTCTTCGGGGTAAGGGCCGCGGCCAGGAGTTTTTCGTCTATATTGAGGGTGTCGGGGCGGATATCCACAAAGACCGGCACGCCCCCGCGCAGGACAAAGGCGTTGGCCGTGGAAACGAAGGTGAAGGACGGCATGATGATCTCGTCCCCCGGCCGGATATCCAAAAGAAGGGCGGCCATTTCCAGGGCCGCCGTGCCGGAATGGGTCAGAAGCACGGCGGCGGAGCCCAGGTTCTCGGCAAGCAAGGCCTGGCTGCGCCGGGTGAAGGGGCCGTTGCCGGCCAAGCGGCCCTCGGCGTGGGCCCGGACCATGTATTCCAGTTCCCGGCCGGCCAGATAGGGCTTGTTGAAGGGGATGTTTCGGGTCAGGGAAAAAGGCCCGGTTCGGTCAGTCATGGCTCTCCGGTTCCTGGGGTGTTCAGATGACGCGCTGGGCTTCTTTACAAGCTGATTCCAGAGACGGCAGACACGCGGCCTGGTTATCCTCGCAAAGTATGACGACCATATCCATATTACAGGTCTTTCCGAGGCTCGCGGCTATTCTTGCGGGCGAACAATTCGGAATAAGTCATACCTTCCGGTTTCAAGCCAAGGTACTCGGCGGCCAAAGTTGTTATTCTGGTGTGCGATTCCGCTTCACGCTTGAATAGAATCGGGACACCCAGGGCGGAATAATCTATCGTCTCCGGATGTTGGGAAATTATGACCACCTGCTCAAGGCTTTCTCCCGGTCCGCAGCCGTCAACAATCAGACGCAGCCAAGGCTGTATTTCAGCTATGGAGATGTAATTATCCGGTTCATCGATGAACAGGCAGGCCCGCTGACCTTTGTGGCCGATGACGAGGGAGAATATGGCGATAAGCATTTTCTGGCCGTCGGATAGCTCGGCGAATGAATAATCCCGCTTGCGGTTTTCATTTTCATCCTGAAATACGGCTTTCAGAACTTTGGTTCTTTCTCCGCTCTTAATGGAATTCAAGGCTGTGAACCCTGGCAGCGGTTTAGGCAATTCTTTCTTGATTTCATGAACGGCGTCCATATTTTCCTGGCTTAGAAAGCGGTACCAGGCGGCGAAGTTTTCCATGTGCCAGGAAAGTCTCATAACTTCCTCCTGGCTTTCAGAAGACATCAAAAAAGGATTCGGGTTGACTATTACAATATTATCCATGTATTTTTTGAAGGCGGTCAGTTTCCTGTTGTCATGGCGTTCCTCAATCAAACCTACACCGGATTGAAACCAGCCCAAATTGATCTTCGGCCCCGGCCGGCCGCTATCGTTAAACAGTTGAGCTTCGCCATTTTCACTATTGAACAATTGGGTCTGATCGAGCCTCAAATTTTCTCTGTTGATTTTCGTCTTTCTGTTGTCGTCAACGTGTTCTATGGCTATTTCATAATAAAAGATTCCCCACTCGGTTTCCAAATCCAGCTCGAACCGCTGAATGGATTCGTTGTGCCAGCGGGTTTTGTCAGCGGCCGGGAACAAGTCTTTCGTCGTCTGGCCGGGGATCACAATAAAATCGCGTATCTTGCGCAGAACTTCAAAGACGGCGCTTTTGCCGCTGCCATTGTCGCCCAGAAGCAGATTAAGCGAATCAAATATGATTTCAAAGTTGACCAAGGTCCGAAAATTATCAATGTAAACCCGCTTAATCATTAAACAACCTCTTGCGTAAGGCATGGACCCCGGCTTTCGCCGGGGTGACGGCCCGGGGGTGTCCGTCATTCCGGCAAAAGCCGGAATCCATTCCAACATTTTTTATTTCACCAAAACCGGCCGCCTGAAATCAACCTCAATATAGCCTTAACCGACTTAAATTACAATAGATTGCTAAAATGGCCGCCATTAGAACCAATCTCTATCGACCGATCTAGGATAAGTGGAATAATTCTAATGTAAGGCCTTTCCCCTGTCAACTCCGGCCTACCCCAAGGTGTTGCCATTCTGGCTTAAAATTTTGTGAAGGGGCCGTTGCCAGCCAGATAGGGCTTGTTGAAGGGGATGTTTCAGGTCAGGGAAAAAGGCCCGGTTCGGTCGGTCATGGTTTTTTTCCTTGACTAAGCTCCAACTGAGCCGGCTTGGTCAATTGTTTGAGGTTCTTCTAAAGCCGCGGTCTGATTTTCACGGTTCCCGGGAAAACCGCCGGTGGTTTCATTTCCCGACCGGGGGGCAGGTAAAGTTTATAGGCCAACTGGTCCGCCGCCAAGGTGTAGCGGTGTGTTTCCATAAACAGCTTGACTATATTTTCATTGGAATAATTAGGCAAATTCAATACCCAAAGATCGAAAACGGAGTTTACGGAGCTTACCATGAGCACGGCCGGCAACCGCCCTTCTTCGGCCGCCCTGGCCAAGCCTTGGTTCAAGCTATGCGGCGACTGACTGGCAAGGTCCAGCCAGGGGTTGGGCAAGAGCGGCGGGGACTCGCTGAAAAAATAGCATAAGGGGCAGTTGCCCATTACCACCAGGGGCAAGTCTCCATATTGGGCCAGTTTCACGGCCAGTTCGCCCAGCCAAATAGCCCGGGCCGGATGGGTATTCATTCCGGCCAGGGTTGGTATCCCCGGCACTTCCGCGGTAGCGGCGCCGATGATGGTATCGTGATGGGTTTTAAGCATTTGGTCGTCATCCAGAGATCGCAGGCTGAAGGCCAGGAGGAACCAGAAAAGGACATTGGCGCAGACCAAAGCAGGCCCCAGGTCACGGAACTCCCAGCCCGGCCTTTTGGTTTCCAGCCAGACGGCCAGATCCAGCCAAAGGCGCCAGGCCAGACCCAGCATAACGGCCAGGGAAAGATGGGTGTAATAAAGGTAATGGGACACCCAAAAATCGCTACCCAAGGGCATGGCCAGGAGGATGACGATGACCATGGCGGAGAGGGAGCTTAATAAAGGCCGTCTTTGATGATACCACAAGAGACCGGCCAGAGCTATGACCGGCCCGGCCCCCAGTAGTATCAGGCACATACCCGGCAGATAAGCCGGGCCGCGGGAAGCGAAAGCTTCGTAAAACCGGCCATCGATTATGATCAGGGCCGGCCCCGCCGCCAGGCCCACAGCGGCCAGGAAAGGGGCCGCCCCCCACCTGCGGCGCAAAATGACCAACCCGGCGGCCAGGGCCAGGGCCAGGGGGCCGCAGAGAAAAAGAGCCCGCCGGAACAGCCCAGCCCCGTCCCGGATAAACAGATCATAATTATCCCACATGGTGAAGGCCGAATGGTAGTCCTGGCTTTTGAACAGAAGAGTGATCAGAGCCCCCGCCTCCCTCTCCAGCCACGCCGGCCCCTGGACCAGCCAACAGAGGCCTAAGAAAGCCAACCAAGTCAGAAGGATGGTCAGGATGAAACGCAAGGTCAGCCGGACGGCCACCCGCCTTTGGCCCAGGCAGAACCAATAATGCCAGAAGGGCACGGCCACCAGGCCCCACTGCAATATATTCGGCAGGCGCACAAAGGGGTTGAGGCCCAGAAGAACGGCCGCCAGATACAAGAAAAGCGGCTTGTCCCGCTCCAAGCCTCTGTAAAGCAGCAGGATGGCCGCCGAAAGAAAGAGATAGCTGAAACTGTTATAGCTGGCGATGTAAATCAGGGCCAGAGGAAAGGCATTGGCCAGGGTCAGAGCGAGCAGATTGAGCCAAGGGGGGAAATGCTCCCGCACAATTAAAAAACTTAACCAGGTGATGAGAGCATTTATGGCCACGCAAATAACCTTGTAGGCCAGAAACAGCCCGGTTTCAGGTAAAAGGGCGTAAATAAGTCCGCCCAGCCAGTTGCTCAGTATCATGGTCAGGGAATTGACTTCCGGCCAGATGAAAGCGTAGCGATAATTATTGAGATAGTAGCCGGAGTCTATGAGATCAAAACCCCGGTCGATAATCAGTAAAGGCCAGGCCATAATCAGGGCCAGGGTCAATCGGGTCAGCCAGAAAGCCGGGCCTCTGGTTGCGGCGGGCTCAGTCATGTTTCTGCCCAGGGGATGTCGCGGGTCAGGCTGAAAGGCATCAATCCCCTCCCCGGCCCGGCTCGCCGGAACCGGAACCCTGCATTTCACGCTCAACCCTGCGCATCAGTTCAAGCTGGTAACGGTTAGTCCTGACCAATTGCCGCTCGGTCCGGCTTTTAGGGACCGGAGGCGGAAAAAACGCCGGCGCGCCCCGGCCCAGGCCGGGCGGCAGATAGAGTTTGAAGAAGGCTTGGTCAAGTTCCAGGGTGTAATGATGTCTCACCAGGAATTCTTGCAACAATCTTCTTTTGTGGGGATTTTCCCATTCCAGAGCCCAACCGTCGGATTTCGGATTCACCATGAGCACCAGGGGCCAGCGGCCTTCCTCGGCCGCTTTTTCCAGACCGGAAGCGAAGGCTTCAGGCGACCCGCTGTAGAGATCCAGCCAGGGCGCGGGTAAAAGCGGTTTCGACCCGCTCAGCAAAATGCACAGGGGGCACTGGCCAAGAACCACCAAGGGCAGGTCCCGGTAAGGCGCTGTCCGCCGCCGCACTTCGGCCAAATTCCAGGCCCGGGCCGGGTGGGTCCTGAGGCCGGCCAAAAATTCCACCCCCTCCACCTCGGCCGTGGCCACGAGGTGGGGGATATCGCCGTGATTTTGAAACATTTGCGGGGCGTCGAGGCTCCTGAAACATACAGCCAGAAAAAACCAAAGCCCCGCATTGGCGCAGATTAGGGCCGGCCCCGCCGCGCTGATTTGAAAGCGGGGCCAGCGGCTTTCCAGCCAGGCGGCCCCATCCACCCACAGCCGGTAAACCAGGCCCAGAGCCACAGGGAGGGTGAGGTGGGTATAATAGAAATAGTGGAACAGGTTGTAATCGCTGCCGAAGGGCAGGGCCAGAAAGATGACGATGGCGGCCAGGGCCAGGGAACTGAGTAAGGGCCGCCTTTGGTGATACCACAACATCCCCGAAAGGGCGGCCAGGAGCCCGGCCAGGCAGTAAAACATGAGGAAGGCGTTGAGAGGGTCGGCCCAGGCCGGGACGTGCAGGATATAGGGCACATAGTAGTTACCGCCGATGAGGGCTAAAGCGAAGCCGGCCGTCAGGCCCACAGCGGCCAGAGACGGCTTGACCCACCACTGGCGGCGGTGAAACAAGGCCAGGCCCGCGGCCAGGGCCAGGGAGAAAGGCAGGAGCGGCGCGCTGTGGGCCAGCATCCCGCCGCCTTCGCGGATGAACATATCATAAGTATCCCACATGGTGAAGACCGAGTGCTGGTTCGTGCTCCCGCTTTCATGCAGGAGGAGACCCATGAGGCCGTCAAGTTCCCGGCCGACGACTTCCGCGCCCAAGACCAGCCGGACCAGGCTGAAAAAAACCAGCCAGGCCAGGAGCATGACCAGGCTAAAGCGCAAGGTCAGCCGAACCGCCCGCCGCCTTTGACCCAGGCAGAACCAGTAATGCCAGAAGGGCACCACGGCCAGGCCCCATTGCAATATGTTCGGCAGGCGCGCGAAGGGGTTCAGGCCCAAAAGAATGGCCGCCAGATACAGGAGTAGCGGCCGGTCCCTTTGCAGACCCCGATACAGGAGCAGTATGGCCGACGAGAGCAAGAGATAGCTGAAACTGTTGTAACTGGTGGTGTAGATAAGGGCGATGGGATATATGTTGGCCAGGGCCAGGGCCAGCAAGTTGAGCCAGAGGGGGAAATGCTCCCGCAGGATAACGTAACTCAGCCAGGTCACCAGGGCATAGGTGGCCACGCAGATGATCTTTAAGACCAGGTATTGCCCGGTTTCGGGGAGCAGGGCGCAAATGAGGCCCCCCAGCCAGTTGCTGAGGATCATGGTCAGGGAATTGACTTCCGGCCAGGCGAAGGCGTAGCGGTAGTTGAAAAAATAAAAGCCGGAATCGGTAATATCGAAACCCCGGTCTATTATCAGGAGGGGCCAGGCCATGATGAGGGCCAGGGCCAGGCGGGTCGCCCATTTTTCCAGTCGCGCGTTCATGAGTGGCCTTCTCCAGCGGTCATGGCCGGTTCACCAGGGTCAGCCCGGCGAAGATGACCGCCGTGCCCAGGAGGTTGAAAAAGGTCAAACTCTCATTGAACAGGAGGGCCGCCCAGGCCAGGCCCCAGAATACGGCCAGGCCCCGGTTGAAATAGGCCACGGTCAGGGGCAGGCGCTTTAAGATCTGTTGCCAGCCCACGGCGTAAAGGGCCAGGAGCCCCACGGCCCCGGCCAGGGCGGCCAGAACCTCCCAGGACCAGAAACCGGCCCGGCTCCAGGCCTCGGCCGCCACCTTGACCAGGGCCCCGGCCAGGGAAAAGATGACCAGCATGAACTGGAGGACGAGGAAGTATTTCATGGAGAGTCACAAAATAGCGCTTAAAAAGCGGGCTTCCTGGCGGAAGCCCGCTTTTTACTTTTCACTGAACTAAAGTAACCGCTCGAAGCTAGGTTTAGCAATCGGTGACTAAGTTCAGCCCATCGGTGCTAGATTTGTTGCCACAGCTCTTGCCCGTTTTTTCCATCCCGTTTGCGCTGTCATACTTCCAAGCTTCAAGATTCTCGGTAGGAAAAGTAAAACCGGTTCTGCTCATCCATTCCACGGCGGTGAGCACACCGGAGGCGTTGACGTTGTCATAGACGTAAATGGGGGAATTCTGGGCGATATGGCCGGCGAAAGCCACGAAGCCGGCATCGCCATAGGACGTGCCGTCAGCCACGATGAGGAAGGCCACGTTGGTGTCCGGGCGGAAACCGAAGGTGCCCAGGAGGGTGAGACCGGAGAAATCGCTAGACTGATAGCCTTCTTCAATTTCCGGGGCGGTGTCGAGAGCCACTTCGGCCAGGGCGATCTGCTGCAAGAGGGACTGGCTGGCCGCGTTGCGGGAACGCTCAATGTAGCGCTGATACATGGGGACGGCGATCATGGCCAGGATGGCGATGATGGCCACGACGATCATGAGTTCGATGAGGGTGAAACCTTTTTTCATGTTTCTGCTCCTTTTTTTAGGGGTTGGGCTTTTAAGCCTCTAACCTCGGGGCTCCAAGGGAGCCCGGTCATTTTGAAAACTCGAATGATTCTCGGCCAAAACCTGAAAAGGCCACGCTTTGGCCGTTGAGGCGCGTTCTTAAGCCTAATAACCGTTAGTAATCACATCAAACTATAAGCAAGCCTCGTGCCAAGGTGGGAGCAAATCCATTAAACCTTAAATTTTTTAAACAGCTTATTTTAGGGGTAATTTGGGGGTGGGTCCGGGAAGATGGCCGATCAGACCTAATTTTAGTCTGCCCGAAAAATGCCAAAGGCAGTTTCAGGGCAACGCAAACTTCTTGGAGTTTTGCTTTAAGTAAGTTTCAGGGCGTGGCGCTGGGAAAGCTTGAGCCTGGAACATACTTATAAATATTATATTAAATAAATTTATTTATACATAATTTAAAATAAATTATATATAAATTCAGATCGATCAGGAACTACCTTCCGACACGGCTGTCTCCAAGGTTTTCGCCACCCATTTATTAAGACTTACACCGTCATGGGACGCCTTTTTAGCGATTTTCTGATGGTCTTACCCCCGCATTCACAAGAAAACGGCGGACGGATTTCACCGCCCCCTTGTCCGTGTCCGGCCGGAACAATAATCCCAAATCGGTCATTAGAGGCATGGACCCCGGCTTTCGCCGGGGTGACGGGCCAGAGGGTGTGCGGCTTTCGCCGGGGTGACGGCCTAGGATGAAGTGTCCGTCATTCCCGCGAAAGCGGGAATCCATTCCAACATTTTTTATTTCACCAAAACCGAACGCCTGAAATCAACTTAACATAGCCTTAACTGGATTAAATTGCAATAGATTACCCAAATGACCGCCATTTGAACCAATCTCTATCGACCGATCTGGGTTAAAAAAACCGGACCCCCTATCCAGGGGGCCCGGTTTTTATCACGCCCGACTAAGCTTTATTCGGAAACGATGACGAACTGGGCGCGGCGGTTGCGGGCCCAGGCGGCTTCATTGTGGGCCGGGTCCAGGGGCCGTTCCTTGCCGTAGGAGACCACGGACAGGCGGCCGCCTTCTATGCCCAGGCTGGTGATGTGGTTATAGGCGGCCCGGGCCCGGCGGTCGCCCAGGGCCATGTTATAGACCTCGGTGCCCCGTTCGTCGCAGTGGCCCTGGATCTCAGTCCTGACTCCCGGATACTGCTGGAGGAAGGCGGCCTTGGCCTGGATGATGTTCGCGCCGTCGGCCCGGATATCGTAGCGGTCAAAATCAAAATAGACGTGATCGCCCAAAAAGGCCGACTTGAGACTGTTGTAGGTGGTGTCGGCGGTGCCGTAGCTCTGTTTTTTGCTCCCGCAACCGGCGACCAAAGGCAGGACCAGAAGGCCGGCCAAGAGCAACATGGTCAATTTCTTCATGCTTGAATCCTCCTTCAAGGTAAGCCGGCCGCCGGCCCTCCCGGGGGCCAGCGGCCCAAACCATAAAATATCTCAGCTATCCCCTAACGGGCCGGAGGCCCGAACTCGGCTATACTAGTCCGCTTCCGGCCAAAAGTCAATAGGCCGGGGGTTTGACGGGCGACCAGTAGGGCTGTTCCTGGGGCGGGCCGTAGGACGGCATAAGGGGTTGTTGGCTGTCGCCGTTGGCGGCCATGACGAAAAGCTGGGACCGGCCGCCGCGGGTGCTGGAAAAGACGATCATGCGGCCGTCCGGAGAAAAGCTGGGCCTCTGGTTGGCCCCCTGGCCGCCGGTGAGTTGCCTAAGGCCCGTGCCGTCGGGCCGGATGATGCAGATATCCGTCTCCGCTTTTACAAAAGCAATGTATTCGCCGGTGGGCGACCAGGCCGGGTCGGTGGCCTTGGCCCCGGAGACCAGGGGCCGGCCCGGGCCGCCGCCGGCCGGGGCCACGTAAATGGTGACCACCCCGCCCTGGTCCGAGGCATAGGCCAGGCTGGCCCCGTCCGGGGAGAAGGTCGGGGAGACGTTGATGCCCCCGGCCGTGGTCAGCCGGGTCTTGTTGCGGCCGGAAAAGAGGTAGATATCCGTGCTTTGGGGCCCGGAGACGGCCGCGGCCACGGAGCCGTCGGGCTTAAAGCCCGGGGAGAGGTGGATGGGGCCGGAGGAGATGGCCCGGCCGTCCACCAAAAGCTCCCAAACCTTGTTTTTGCGGTGCACCCAGGCCTTCCTGCCTCCGGGGCCGAGGGTGGGCTGGGTGCTGGGCCCGCCCCGGACCGCGGCCACCTGGACAGCCTCGTCGCTGCCCAGTTCGGTCAGCATGATGACCTTGGAGCCGGGAGGGCCGCTGGCGAAGATGATCTCCGAGCCGAAAACGCCGGGGACGCCGGTTATGGCCTCCAGAACGGCGTTGGTGAACTGGTTGATCATCTTGCGGCCGTCCTTGACCGGGCCGGTGTAACGCCGGCCCAGGAGCTGCCGGCCCAGGCCCACGTCAAAAAGGCGCATTTCCAGGGTCAGCCGGGAACCCGGGGCGCTCATGGTCCCCTTGACCAGGAAGTCGGCCCCGATTTTGGACCAGGCGGAAAAATCGGGCTGGCCGCCCTGGTCCAGGCCGGCCCTTTTATCGGCCCCGGATTCCAGAAAGACGCGCCGGTCCAGGCTGTTGAAAAGCCCGGTCATGACCAAATTTTTGGACAGGCGGTCCGGGAGCGCGGCGGCGGCGGCCTGGTCCGCCTGGCCGCCCGCGGACTGGGGCAGAAGATCGGCTATGGCGATGTTGAATTTCCGCCCGGCGCCCCGGTTGATGTCGATATAGACGCTGGGGCCATCGCTGAAATCCGCCGGGGCGGCCTGGGCCCAGGCCAGGGGCGCGGCCAGGAGGCTGAAAACCAGGGCCAGGAGACCGAACATTGAAGCCCGCATTAGAACATTGAACCCATTGTGAACTCCCACTGGCCGGAGCCTCGGCTGCCTTCGGGGCGCTTGCCGACGGGCTTGCCGTATTCCAGGCGGAGGGGACCCAGGGGCGAGAGGTAGCGGATGCCGCCGCCGACGCTCTTGTAGAGGTCGTTGACCTTGTAGCCGGACTCGCCCTTTTCCCAGACGTTGCCCATGTCGTAGAAGGCCACGCCGTAGAAGCCCTGGTCCATGAGGATGGGGAAGGCGAACTCGAAGTTGAGGGTCATCATCTTCTCGCCGCCGATGGCCTGGTCCGGGTGCTGGGGGTCGCGGGGCGAAATGTCATACCAGTCATAGCCGCGGACGCTGTTGATGCCGCCGATCATGTATTTTTCATAGACCGGAAGCCCCTTGTCCTTGTTCTCCCTGAGATAGCCGGCCTGGCCGTGGGCCATGAGGGAGGCTCCCTTGAAGAAGGGGGCCGGCAGCCAGTAGGCGCCTTCCAGCTCATAGCGGGAGAAGCTGGTGTCGCCGCTTAGGATTTCCAGGGCCTGGCCATAGCTCAGGCGGGCCACGCTGCCCGAGGTGGGGAAGAAGAAGTGGTTCCGGGTGTCGCGGCGCAGGCTGATGAGGGCCTGGACGTCGGTCTTGTAATTGGCCATGTCCTGGAGATAAATGGAGGGGTTTTGGGGCAGGTCGGTGATATCGACCTTTTCAAAGGAAAGACGGCCGCTGATATAAAAGTCGTTCCACAGGGGGTAGCCCAGGCGGACGGCGCCGCCGTTGGACTTCTTGGTATAGTTGGTATATTCGTTGGTGTAGTTGAAAAGGTCGAAACCGGCCGACAGGGGGATGTCGAAGACCCAGGGGTCGGTGAAGGAAAAGTTGTAATACTTGCTCTTGGAGCCGATATTGGCCTCGATGGAGGCCCGGCGGCCGTAGCCGAAGAGGTTGTCCTGGGTCAGGCGGATGACCCCGAACACGGAATTGTAGCTGCTGTAGCCGCCGCCGATCTGGAAAGCGCCGGTGGGGCGTTCCTTGACTTCCACGCGCAGGTTCATCTTGTCGTCCGAGTCGGAAGGCCCGGGGTCGAGGTTGACCTGCTCGAAATAGGTGCTGCGCATGAGGTTGGCCTGGCTCTTGCGCATATTGCTGGAGGAGAAGAGATCGCCCTCCACCACGGCCAACTGCCGCCGGATGACCTTGTCCCTGGTCTTGTCGTTGCCGACAATGGTGATGCGGTCGAAATAGACCTGGCGGCCCGGCCGGACCTCGAAGACCACGTCCAGGAACTCGCCGTCGGGGGAGTTGTCCAGGCGGGGCTCCACCTGGTTATAGGCGTAACCAAGGTCGGCGTAATAGGTCTGGATGGTCTTGACGTCCTCCTGCAGGAGTTCCCGGCTGAACCATTTTTCATTTTTGAGATCGGTCTTTTTCAAAATGGCCTGGGGATCGTCGCCCTCCAGGAGTTCGCCGCCCAGGGACACCTCGCCCACCTTGAAGCGCGGCCCCTCCACTATGGGGAAGGTGACGACGAGCCGGCCCTTTTCGTCATGGCCCAGGTGGGGGTCGCCGACCTGGGCCTGGAGAAAACCGCTGTTTTGGTAATAGGATTCCAGGCGCTGGGCGTCGCCGGAGAGTTTTTCCGGGTTCAGCTTGCCGGCGCCGGAGAGCCAGGAAAAGAAGAAGCTGTGGGTGGAACTCTCTATCTGGCGGCTTAAGGTCCAGTTCGAATAGAACTCGTTGCCGTCGAACTCGATTTCCTTTATATAGACCTTGCCGCCCTCGATGATGTCGTAAACCAGGGTCCCGCCGCCCCCCTCGGTCTCCAGGCGGGCCGTGATCTGGACATCGTTGTAGCCCTTCTTGGCGTAGAAGCTCCGGAGGCTCTCCACCGAGTCGGCCACGGCCCGTTCGCCGGGGATGTCGCGGGGCTTCAGGCCCACGGCCTCCGTAAGGGCGTCGGAGTCGAATTTTTCATTGCCCCGGAAAACGATGCTCTGGATTTGCGGCCGTTCCAGGACGATGAAATGGACGGCCTTGCCGCCCCGGACATCATCCACCCGGACCTGGACATCGTCAAAATAGCCCAGGGCGTAGATGCGCTTGATGTCGCCGGTGGCCTTGGCCTCGTTGTAGCTCCCCCCGGGCTGGAGCCGGAGGGAATTCAGGATGGCCTGGGAACTCATCATGGTGTTGCCGGTGATGTCCACGGAGACCACGGGAGCCCCGCCGCCCGAGAGGTGGTCGGTGGTCAGAAGCACCAGCCGTTCCAGGGTCTGGGGGAATTGGGCGGTGCTGTCCGCCGTCAGGGTCTGGCGCCGGCTGGG
>Ga0082212_10003557_pt1 | contig 22023 bp, 20 predicted proteins | sample TergutNt197P3_FD_71548 | JGI IMG/M metagenome (GOLD analysis project Ga0082212, IMG submission 71548) | Neocapritermes taracua P3 segment gut microbial communities from Petit-Saut dam, French Guiana - Nt197 P3 | ecosystem: Host-associated > Arthropoda: Insects > Digestive system > Gut ...
GTTTCGCCGATCCGCATATCCAAAATGCTTTCAACCATTGTCGAAAGCCGGATATCGGTCGCGGTGACCCCGGCGGGATTCCCATCCGCGCCGGTGAAGGCCTGGGCGCAAGTCGTAATGATATTATTAAACGCGTCAACGTGTGTATCAAGCCATATCGCGCCATCGGCATCAATTGCTTCCAAAAACCACTGCCGGGTACGCGGGTCATAGTCGGGATTATAAGCCGCACTGACCGACCAGCGCAGGTTAATTCCGGTGACACTGCCTAAATAGGCGTTGCTTAGATTCGGATTCCCGGCGTGGACATTGCCGAACAAATATTCCGCGTTGCTGATTAACAGCATTTCCGCCTCAATTTCGGGCGATATGGTGACATCGGGGGCCGTCATCATCTTAACCGTCGGGATATCGGCGGGAACCTCGTCCGGCAACGGCAGCGGCCGGCCCTCAAAATTGGCGGGATTCCGGTACAGCTCGCTTACAAAGGCGGCCATCAGGGTAACCTCTGACTGGATTTTTTCAAGCGTGGCATTACATTCGGCGGCCTGTGAGACCGAAAGCCGCGTCATATATGCCTCTGCTTGCGATATCAGCGCCGCACTGCTATTGTCCGAAGCGTAGAATCCAAGCTGCACGTTCACATCCTGTGAGTAACCCGACAGATTCAGCAGCTCGGTGTATGAAATCGTTGAAACGGCGATCATCGAAATCGTCGAAACGCTGAGTATCACCAGCAATAGCTTTGTTGAGAATTTTAAATTTTTCATCCTTACCTCTTTATCTTTTCGCCGCCGCAAGCAGCATTCCAATCAACGCATGATAATCATAACCGGCCGCTGCCGCGCATTTATTAAGGCTGCTGTACCCTGGCATTACCCCGGGGGCAGCATTGATTTCCAGCAGATATAGCTTTCCATCGCTTAAATGGTAATCCAGCCGCGCAAACCCTGAAGCGCCGGTCAAAGAGGCCGCAAGCAAGGTCGTCCTGCTGATTTCATCAAGGCGTGCGGGGCTGAAATCATGGTCTGTCACGGTAATGTCACCCGAAAATAGCTGAAATTCCGCCGTGGCATTGTCAATCACCTCAACCGGCGGCAGCGCCGTGATAACGCCGTCTATTTCAATCAGGCCCTGCGTGAAAAACCGCCCGGCGACATAACGTTCTGCCAGCAAAATTTCATCGTAGCGGAACGAACCCGCCAGTTCCTGAAAGGAGGAAACGTCGTTCACAAACACCATGCCGAACCGCCCGCCCTGTGTTGGCGGCTTAACAACGACCGGCAGACCCAGCCCATAAGCCTTGGCCTTATTTACGAAAGAATCAAAATCATCATTTTCGTATTCCGCAAGGCTGTATTCAAAAAAATCCGGGGTCAGGATGCCCGCCGCCCGCCATATCCTTTTGCAGACAGTCTTATGGTTAATCAGTGCCGCCGCTTGCGGGCGTGACCCGACATAGGGTATTCCGCAAAGCGCCAAAATCGATTGCACTGCCCCATCGCTGTGATGTTTGCCCTGCACAATCGGAAACGCAGCATCGGGCGAGGCGTCCTTCAGGTTATTGATTAAGCCATCGTCATATTCAATCATGCAAACATCATGCCCAAGCGCTTCGAGTGCGTCCGCGATGCCCCGGCCTGACCTCCGCGACGCGTTCTGCTCCTCGGAAAACCCGCCGCTTATTACCGCTACCCTCACCTTACGACCTCTCTTCTGTCAAGCAATGTAACCAAAACCGCCCCGCCGGCGGCGCAGACGATAAACACCATGCCCATCACGGCAAGCCCTTGAAACCCGTTCATGATAAACAGCCAGAAGACGAACGGAGCCAGCATCGCGCTGAATTTTTTAAACAGGCTGAACAGCATCATCATCCGGGAAACGCCGATTTTTTCCGCGACCCTGGTGTCGAGAATATAAGCATTCTGCACCGAAAAACCGAACCCGTCCGCCGAACCAAGCAGCGCTCCCGCGATAAAGACGGCGATAAATCCGCCCAGATAAGCGGTGGCAAATAACGCGGCAGCGATAATAAACATATGCAATACGGTCTGGTACAGCGGTTTTCTGATATATGCCCACACGATTTTCAGCAGGACCGTTGAGCTTAGGTAAACCAGGCATAAATTATAAATCAGCGAAACCCGTCCGATATATGCCGTCGGAAGCTCCAGGCTGCTGACATAAAGCGGGGCAAGGTAACCGCGAAAGGCTTCCGAAATGCAGGTCGGGATACAGATAAGGACCAAAAATGCCGCGAATGCCGCGATATCCCTTGCGGATAATTTCACCTTGTTTCCGCTTTCCGCCGCCGCTTTTCCCAGCGCGTTACGCAGGGTCAGCGGAAAAATCGCAGCGACAAGCGCCATTGCCGCCGATATCAGCAGAACTGTCCGGTAACCGGCCAAGTCTGCCAGAACGGCCCCAAACGCGACTCCGCACATAATGCCCGCGTATATCCCCGAAGACAAACCCGCGAAATTCGCGGTCCGTTTTTCGCTTGACGCGCTTAACGAAGCGATATTCCGCAGGGTCATCCAGCAGAATCCATAACCAACGCCCACCAGCGCCCTTGCGCCAATAAAAGCATATACATTAGGCGAAAGCGCCGACGCGGCCAGCCCGGCAATAAAGATGCCGGTTCCGGCAAGATACAGCGTTTTCCAGCCTTTTTTGCGGAAAAACCGGGGCGTCAGCAAGATGGCGGCGCAGTTGAAGAACGCTTCAACGGAGTAGGGCAGGCCCGCGAAAAAGTCCGCGTTGGGATTGCTTCCGGCGAAATCGCGTGCCATCAGCGGAATGAACGAGGTGGCAAGAAATCCGGTAAAATAAAACAGGAACGCGATTTGCCGCAAATAGTCAGCCGGATCGGCAGCGGCTTTTGCGTGCATTTTATTGTCGATCAGCTTGATGGCAAGATACACCATCTCCGCCATCAAAAGAACCGATATCACCAGCGACATCAGCAGTGAAAGCGCGAAATCCTGCAAATGTTTTGCGAAAAAAGACGTTGACTTTTTCATTAGCATGATGCCGTCGCTTAACGGAAAACGGTAATACTGGGCCGAATCGCTGTCAGCACTGGTATCGGCAAGAAAAACCGCTTCCACGGATAACGGAAGCCCGCTTTCCAAATCAAGGGCCGCATAATCGGCTTTCCTGTTGCCTGCGGCTAAGCCCTGCAATTCGGTAAAATAGGCATAGGCGTTATCAAAGCTCTCATTTTGCAGCTCAGTCTGGTTTACGGCGTATACCGAAAAACCGAAGCTGAACTGCATCACGACCTGAAAGCAGATAATGGCGAACAAAATCTCACGGGTCGCCAAACGTCCGTCAAACTCGAAAATCTGTCCCCTTAACGCATAGATGATCTGGGCGGCAACCGTCACGAAAACGACTAACAGCAAGCTTCCCAATAAAACGGAGGACATGCTGCTGTGCGAAACATCAAGCATGATCCAGACGAAAAAACTGAGGGCGGCGGTTAGGCCCGCACTGAAAGCCGCCAGGATATAGCGGATTTTTTGAGCCGGTAGAGTATTCGTATTACGCATATGTAATCCTTCGCCGCTTCCCTTAATTCGGCTTGACCGCCTTTCTGATCAGCAAAATATTTTTGTCTTCCTCACGCCGGTATTCTACCGCGTCCATCATTTTCTTTACCATATAAATGCCCAGTCCGCCAATTTCACGTTCCTCCGCGCCGATGGCCGTATCGGGGTCGTCCCTTTCAAGCGGGTTATATGCTTTGCCTTTGTCCTCAAACGCAAGCACCACCTCATCCGCAATGGCAATCCGGACCATCGCGCCGCCGGTTTCCCGGCTTGGTTCTGCACTGTCTGCCGCAGTCTCCGGCGGGTAGGCATAGCAGGCGATGTTGACAAAAATCTCTTCCGCCGCGATGGCGATTTGGTTCTTGACCTTCACCGGGCATTCCGCTGCTTCCAAATGGCCGCTCACAAAATCAAGTACCGCATCAAGATTTTCAACCTTCGCTTCAACCCATAATTCGTCCATAACCCACCTTTTTAACTGAAACTTATTTTGTTCCTCATCTTTGAATATAACTAATTTTTTTTGGTTAATCAATATGTTTTTGGTTTTTCATGCAAATAGCGTTTATTGAGACTGAAAAGTGGTGGTTCTCCATAGTGGATATTATTGCTATATTAACGAAAAAAATAAGTGTATTTTTCAGAATATTCATGGTATACTAGGTTTAAGAAAGGATGGAATTACTATGCCAGCACCTAATCCTCAAATTATAATTGATAAAGAAGATGCAGCCAAATTAGAACTTTATAGACTTATTGGCGAAGGCGTTCGAGCGGTTCAAGAAGGCCGGACCAGTACATTTAAAGAAGTAAAAGACAGGATAGAGAAAAGGAGAGCCGAAAAAAATGGCTGATGTTATTTTCTCTGAACCTTCTGAATACGATATGATTGACATTGAGTATTATATAACCAATGATTTAAGCAATCCGCAAGCCGCGATAAGGATTATCGATGGTATTACGGATACGATTGATAACTTGCATACATTTCCTGAAGTAAGCCCGATAGTATCAGATGAGTTATTATGCAATCTTGGTATAAGAATTATACATTTTGATAACTACAGTGTTTTTTACATATACATTGAATCAAGAGATGTCGTTTATATAATGCGTGTTTTGTATAGTAAAGCTGATTGGAAGAATATATTGCTGGGTTATCGAAAATAAAAGAGGCAAAAAAATTAATACTTTACCTAAAGCCGATGGTTATGCCGTCGGTTTTTTTGCGTGGGGAGGGCAACCATATGGCTTTACTCCGTTATTCTATTCAACAGAAAGGGAGGAGCTTTTTATGAGTGATTATGGCTATATTCGCAACATGACACACTGCTGTCATGTAGATAGCAGCTTCTCATAACTTTTCGTAGCATCGCGGAGTCCGCGTAAATACGCACTTTTTATGAAATTAGCATTTCAGAATTAGCAAGGTTTTTCATAAGTTTTTGTAACTTTGTTGACCAAAAGTTGACCAAAAATTAATTGTTGGCAGCCGGATAATATCAAAAATTATGTACAAAAATAGAAGAAATGATGATATAATAAATTATAGCAAGTATATCCTTGCTTCAATAGTTCAAGAGTAGGAGGTTTTTATGTATAGGAAAGTTGAAGATACTCCGCATATGACAATGCATGAAGCATCTGAACGTTATCCCGATAATTTTATTTTAATGCAAATGGACAACAGAGATATTTATGATCCCGCCGGAATAGTTTTATACCTTGGTGACAATTATAATGAATTATTTTCGCTAATGATGAAATTCGATGTACCGCTTGGATTAGTAGTAGAAGGATTGAATCATCAACGTAGTTTAGGAGGGATAGCAGTCGGTGAATGAAGTGATGATCAGCCCGAATGGTTTATAATTGTAACAGTAGATATAAAAGTTATGAACTCCGCCGTTATGAAAAGTGTGGATTACAAAGTTGATACATACGATATCAACATATGCAAATTCGATTTAATTCCAAACAAACGGAAGCTACTTTTCAACCAAAAAGAGCAGTCTATCCATTCGATTGATGATGTTGACCAAAAGTTGACCAAAACGAAAATAGGGAAGAAAAAGGGCTAAAAATCCTTAAATTTTAAAGATTTCCCAAATAACATGACACACTGCTGTCATATTACTTATTATATAATGCATCTATGCAGCAAGGGCATAAACCACTCACACAGGAGGAATCAACATGGCTAATAATGAATTAACCGGAATCGCAACGAAATTCGCCGAATGCGGCTGGGATGTAATCGACGGCCCCGCCAAAGCGTGGCTTAATGCCACCACTGAACTGATTGCTGCCGCTGAAAAAGCTGACGCTGAGTGCGGAAGCTGCGGCTGCGAAATGGATCCGCTCTATAAATCCGCATTGAATCTGCTCCGCACACTGTAAACCTTATCCAAAACCACTATTTATGCCCTTGCCGCCAGTGCGCGGACAACCCCACATATCAGGAGGAACGAAATGATTGAACTGCCCGAAACCTACGTGCTTGCCGACCAAATTAACCATACGCTGGCCGGCAAAACCATTAAAAATGCGACCGCCGGCACACATCCCCACGCTTTTGCGTGGTATAGCGGCGACCCTAACGAATACGGCAAGAAGCTGAAAGGAAAAACGGTCACCAACTCCAATCCCGGCACCGGTTACACCTGCGGCGGCAATACCGAAGTATTATGCGATGATATGCTATTGGTGATAAGTACACCGATAAAATACCATGCACCGGGCGAAAAGCTGCCGAAAAGCCATCAGTTGCTTCTGGAGTTCACCGATGGCTCACATATGAGCTGTACCGTGCAAATGTGGGGCGCAATGTTTTGTTATCTGGCCGGAGAAAATGGTTTGCCGACGGAATATGTCGTCAAAAAATGCCCTGACCCATATACCAGCGCCTTTGACGAGGCCTATTATGATATGCTTTGGAATCATGTTAAGCCAAGTATTAGCGTAAAAGCCTTTCTTGCAACCGAACAGCGGATACCCGGATTCGGTAATGGGGTATTGCATGATACTCTATTTAATGCCGGATTACATCCGAAACGCAAAATAGAAACATTAAATACCGCCGACCATCAAAAATTATTCAGCAGCATAAAATCCACCCTTTTTGCGATGCGCGACGGCGGCGGACGAGATACGGAAAAAGACCTGCATGGGCGAAAAGGCGGTTATCAGACGATTTTGTCCAGTAAAACGTTGAAAAATCCCTGTCCTGTCTGCCGCGGCGAGCTAAAGCGTGAAGCCTATTTAGGCGGAAATATTTATTTTTGCGGAAACTGCCAGCCATTAGCCATGTAAAGGAGCTTCCATGCATCGATCATCATACTGCGGAATTAATTGTGAAAAATGTAAGGCTTATATCGCGACATTAGCGGATAATGACGAGCTAAAAGAGCAACTCGCAAATGAATGGGGCGAATTATATAAACGCCATTTTTCAAAGGAAGATATGATTTGCTACGGCTGCAAATCCGACACTTTATTTGTGCTTTGTTCCTTGTGTGACATACGAACATGCAACGAAAAGCATGAAATAACGAATTGTGAAGACTGTGCGTCATTTATCTGCGAAAGAATGAACCGGTTTTTTGAATATCATAAAACACATGATACCGGGGGTGTCTTTGACTAATCAAATAAGATATGGGGGTACTAGATGAAAAACATTAATATTGATAACGGCAAGGCTTTTGACTGGGGCCAGACATCGGCAGATTATGCGAAATACCGCGATATTTATCCGGAAATTTTTTATGAAAAAATAATCGGAATGGGATTATGCACAAAGGGGCAGCGTGTCCTTGATATCGGCACCGGCACTGGAGTCTTGCCCCGTAATCTGTACCAGTACGGGGCCGATTTCACCGGCGCGGACATTTCCGAAAATCAGATTTCGCAGGCGCGGCGGCTTTCGCAAGAAGCCGGAATGGACATTCCCTATCTTGTTTCATCCGCCGAAACGGTTGATTTTCCTGATGCTTGCTTTGATACCGTCCTCGCTTGCCAATGTTATGTTTATTTTGACAAAAAAATCCTGTTCCCCAAAATCCATCACCTCTTAAAGCCCTTCGGCTATTTTTGCATTCTCTTCATGTCATGGCTTCCCGATGAAAGTGAGATTGCCGCTAATAGCGAGGCATTAATCCTAAAATACAATCCCGCTTGGTCGGCACACGGAATGAAACGTTTTACTTATGATTTTCCGCTTGAAGCACAAGGGCTATTCGAAATCGCGGATTCTTTTTGTTATGACGCTTCGCTTGCATTTACGCGTGAAAGCTGGCATGGCCGGATGAAAGCGTGCCGGGGAATCGGTGCGTCTTCGTTATCGGAGGCGGAGATTGCGCAGTGGGAAAATGAACATCAGGCCTATCTGCAAACGATGCCGGATACCTTTGATATTCCGCATTATGTTACCGTTTTGAATTTGCGTAAATTGGAAAAGAGTAAAACGATATGATTGATTGCCATACTTTTGACGTATGGGCGGACAGCTATGATGAAGAAGTTCGCTTAACGGATGAGAATAATGAGTATCCTTTCGCGGGATATCAAAAAATAATGGCTTTTATTTACAATGAAGTGACAAAACAAAACGCGGCGAATGTGTTAGATGTGGGCATCGGAACCGGAACGCTGGCTACGGCATTATCCAAACATGGACAGATTATTACTGGCCTTGATTTTTCAAGCGAGATGTTAGCGATTGCCAAAGCTAAAATGCCAAACGCCACTTTTTTTCAATGCGATTTCGCGAATGGACTACCATCCGAAATCATTGGGACGAAGTATGATTTTATTATCAGTACCTATGCGCTTCACCATTTGCCAGACCCATTAAAAGTGACGTTTATCAAGTCGTTATTGCCTTGTTTGCATAACAAAGGTATGATTCTGATCGGGGACATTGGCTTCACTACTAGAGTTGCGTTTAACAAATGCCATGAACAAAACGCCGACAATTGGGATGACGACGAATATTATTTCGTATTTTCGGAACTGGCTGATGCCTTGAAATATACTTGCTCCGTGACATATACACAAATATCGCATTGTGCGGGAATTATAGAGATTCGGGCATTATAGGTGTTATAGGCTTTAATGCCATCCTGCCTGCTCCGTGTACCAAAAGGAGCGCAAGGATTACCTATGATAAATTTTTCTCGCGTAAATCTTTAAAAAACCCCTGAAGCATCCGCTCACATTCCGCCCCCATCACCCCTCTTTCCACCTTAACCTGATGGTTAAATTCCGGCATTTCCAATATATTCAAAATCGAGCCCGCACAGCCTGCTTTTGGGTTCATGCTACCGATCACCACCATCGGAATCCGCGCCTGCACGATCGCACCCGCACACATCTGGCAAGGCTCCAAAGTCACATACATAACGCAACCATCTAATCGCCAGTCGCCAACCATTTTATTCGCTTTTTTGATTGCCGTTATTTCGGCATGAGCCAGCGAGGTCTTGTCAGTATTCCGCCGGTTATAACCACGGCCGATAATCTGTCCGGGAACCAACACTGCCTTGTGTTTGCTGATGGCGATTTCCTCAGACTTCCGCCGGTTTTCCGGATTCTCATGAAAACTGCCCGCATAAACGATCACACAGCCGATCGGCACCTCTCCTAAGCGGGATGCCTTCTGCGCTAGCCTGATGGCGGCTTTCATGTATTTTTCATGTGCTAATTCAGACATCCTGTTATGCCTCCTTTACATTCTCTTTCATCTTTCTTTTCTAATTGCCTTTATTCCATATAGCAACCATCCACTCAATGCACCAAATATAACAACGATAGCGCCAATTATTATATACCTCTTTTTCATGTTATTATCTTCTCGCTCATAATCCATTTCCATGAGTTTAAGGCTGACTCGGTTTTGGATGATTTTCGCCGTTTCTTGCGCCGATTTTTGACCGCTGAAAAAGGCGGCGGTTTCTTCGTGAACGATTTGCGAGATATCAGACCCCGGCTTTACCATGACGGTAAGCGAATGAATGATGTCATAAATTTTTCGGATATCATTTTCGGTCGGAATGCGGATATAATAACCTTCCGAATCCTCGTAACCTTTTCTGCCGGTGGCGATTCGCGCATCATTATTTGCGCTGTCAGAAGCCCATTCCTGCATGGCGATTTCGGCACTTTTATTAAGGGCGGATAAAAGAACCGGGAAAGCAAACCTGTCCTGGTCAACCGCGATATGCTGATAATCGGTCAAAATAAATTTAAGATATTGCCAGGCTCCTTCCTTGACGCAAGAATCGGCGGAAATAGCGAATTGCTCATAATACGGCCACAAAAACGAGCCGCATGCCCCATCAACGGTCGGATAACCGATATATGATATTTCCGTCCCGAAATAATGGGCTTCCAAACGCGTACTGTACCAATTATCAAAATTAGGAAGCATTGTTGCAAGAAGCACCGGATTCCCTTCCTGGAAAGCCTCTTCGGTCACCGAATAATTGCTTTTTTCCGGATAGTATTTCTTCGTCGCTTCCAAAAGGTCAATAAACGCCGGGGTATCATAATAACATAACCCGGCATAATAATCAACGAACTCCGAAATCATATAACCGTGAATCCGCACAAAGAAATCCCCGCCCGACATCGCCCAATTTGACTGCGAAATCGGAATGGTTCCGGCCGGTTTTTCCGCCATCAGGCGGTTAAAATCATCCCACGTCCAGCCGACCCCATCTCCGACATCCGCAGTCCGGCCCATCACCGTGCCGATTGAAAACGAATCGGCAATGCTAAAAAGCTTGCCGTCCGTTTCAAATAAGTTAAGCACATTCGCAATATAATCGTCACGGCTTACATCCGGATCATTATCAATAAACTCGTATAAATCGGCAAAAAGATTCTTTCCGGCATACAGATCAAAATCAAAAACAAAAGAATCAAATAAAAAGACATCCGGGATATTACCGGTGATTATGTCGGTATGTAAAGCAAGTATATTATCCACGCTGTAGCGCTTGATTTTGATTTCATAATTCGGATTGGTTTCATTAAAATGGTTAATCGCATAACTGTGCCGTTCCATACCGGATGCCGTCGCCAGCGTGATTATCTTTTTTTCATTTTCCGGCGGCGCATCGGTTCGGATAAAACGAATAAGAGTGACCGTGCGGGAATCGCCTGTTAAGCAATAGATATCATCGCCGGCCATAACAATATTGCGGCTGTCAAAAGTGAAACGAAGGTGTTGACTCATCCAGTCAATCACTTTTACCCGCTTCCCCTCCGCAAGCCGCCAGCCGTAAACCGTGTCAGAATCAACCTCGAAGATATCATAATACCCGCCGCCGCTGCCGCCGATATAATAAGCAAACTCATTAAGGTCCGTTGCGTATTGACTGCCCCAGCCTCCGGCCTTAACGTCTATTTCAAAAAGCGCCGCGCCGTAAGTCGCGTCCCGTTTGCCGAAAATCCGTCCGTCCGGCAGTTTAACTAAGCCCCTTACCCCATCCAAACCAAAAAGGAATTTTCCTTCGCGATCATAACCGGCGGCATAGCCTCTTTCCGTTGCTTCCGTATAAATGAAAAAAATGTCCTTCGCTCCGGTTAATAAAGTAATCCCGCTTAATCCGGTAAAACCCGACATATCCGGATAGAGGCTCTGTAATAAGCGTCCTTTCGCGTCATAGCACTCAACCAGACATGATTCTGCGGCGTTCATAAAATTTCCATACAAAATCAGGATATTTCCCGACTCGTCAATCCCGGCCGACAGCGGAAAAAAATCCTTCTCCGGCGGGTTAAAAACCTTTTCACCAACCAGCTCGCCGTCCATTTCATATGTCAAAACCTTAATTTCCTGAATCCATTCGTCATAACCTTTTTCATTTATGGTGGTTCCGGATATAGTTAAAATCAGGACTAACGTATCATCGCGCCGGACAAAACCAAGCACCTGATTTTTTTCAACTTCAAAAAGCAGTTCCTTTAGATAATAAAACTCCGCGTTTTCAGTAGTGATTTCCCGGTCGACCGTAGCGGCGGCATTTTTGCCGGAAACCTTACCACAGCCCGCGATGAAAAGCAAAATTAAGGTGATTAAGAGAAAATACGGCCTTGTTTGTTTTAGCATTTTTAACCCCTAAAATAGTATATTATCCATTCCTGTCAAGCACAACGAACCTGCCCCTTACCGCCACCCCTGCTTGTCATTGTACCATAAAAAGATGCATCATTCTACATTTAACCTGCACCAAAACAAACCATACACCCAAAACCAAATAAGGTTTTGCATTTCCGCAGAATATGATAAAATAGTCATATGAAAATAGGCGGAATCGCGAAAACTACATTGCTGGATTATCCGGGCCATGTCGCGGCAACCGTTTTTACGGCTGGCTGCAATTTTCTTTGCCCTTTTTGCTATAATCGCGATTTGGCAGAAAATAACATTGCGGATTCGGAACTGATTTCCGAAGATGAGTTGTTTGCCTTTTTTGCCAAAAGAAAAAACATCCTTTCCGGCATCTGTATCAGCGGCGGCGAACCGACACTGCAAGATGACTTGGCCGATTTCATCCGCCGGATGAAAGATTTAGGCTACTTAGTTAAGCTCGATACGAACGGATACCGTCCCGATGTGATTGAAATGCTGCTAAAAGAAAAACTGCTTGACTATATCGCAATAGACATAAAAGGAACGATTGCGAAATACCCTACCCTCTGCGGAATAGAAGAAATAAAAATCGCCGAACTCGAAAAATCATTTAAGCTAGTTAAACACTCCGGCATCAACCATGAATTCCGAACAACAGTCATAAGGGAATTGCATACCGTGGATGACTTAATCACAATCGGCCAACAGCTTTCCGGTAGCGAATGGTACCTGCAAGCATATGAAGAAAACGAAAATGTTCTCAAAAAAGGTTATACCTCCTATTCGGACGCCGAATTGGCAGAAATCATCGCCACATTGCAGCAAGAAAAAATCGCCGTAAAACTCAGGTGATCCCCGCGATTTTCCTAATAGTGCATTTTTTAATAGTTGACAACCACCAGTAAACCCATTATACTAAAAAAACCGTGGCATTCTTTGTACACGGCCGGGTCTTACGCAATAAGAATCTGTGAATCGTGTCAGGTTGGGAACAAAGCAGCACTAAACGGAATTTCTTATGTGCCGTAAGGGCGCCTGGCCATATGTGGCAAGGGATGCCCGGTCTTCTTATATCATGATATTTTATAATAACCTATTCGCCAAGAAACCCCCATCATATCATAACCTTCCTAAGATAATACCCAACCGCCCCATTCGAAGCCTTCCCCCCCTCACACGTAAAAACCTCAAAACCAAACATCGCCGCCACACTTTTCTCACGCTCATAATAAACACCTGGCACGCCCAGATAATAATCCTCATTTTCCTTGCCTAATATAATATGCCGATGATTATAGTATCCGTGCAGAAGAAAGCTGTTATGCGCCAAATGCTGATACTCACTGGCTAATACCACAAAGTCTTTTGGTTCAAGCGAAATAAAAAGGCGGCCATCCGCATAGGGATTGATTTGCTTATAATTTTTCAGGAGCTGCTGCCATTTATCCGGCACCATCCGGATGTCGTGCAGGATTTGCCGCACGTCCTCTTGATGCGGCTGGACGCATGAGGCCGTGATCTCCGCAACACCCTTTGTATTACCATCATTATTTGTAATGTTCGCTGCTGTTTTATCTGCATTTGCTATCGGCTCAGCTATCGGCAAAGCCTCTTGCGCTATACTTTCTTTCGCCCCATCCTCTTTTACGCTATCTTTTTTCGCCACGTCCTCCTCCGCTGCATCCCTATCGCGGCTATCGCCACCTTCGCCCGCAAGCGGAATAACCGTATACTGCCATTCCCTGCCCGGCAATTCTGCCGCGAACTGACCGGCATCCGCCCCCTTGGCCCTATCCGCTTCACGCTCTTCGGCTCCATGCTCCCCACGCTCCTCGACCCTATCATCCTCACGCTCTTTGGCACCACCAGCCTCACGCCCCTCAACTCCATCGGTCCCGCACTCTTTACCCCAATCCGCCCCTCGCTCCTTAACCCTGCCAACAATATATCTATCCGCGTCCATTATCATTTCAATATCGCAAATGTCATCAAACGCAAGCCGATTCTCAATCTCCCTTTTTAAACTTCCCACTCCCCTCTTCACATACATCATCCCCAGCGGAAATGACTGGCCATTCCCATTAAGCACCACTTTAAGCTTATTATCCAGATCAGCATTTTTCAGGTCAACATGCATGTCCACCAGCATCCTGGCACCTTTACATTCCAGCTTCACGTACCCGCCGCCGGAAACCCGCTTTTCATTTTCCATATAGGAAAGATATATCATTTTTTTCTGATAATTCAAATGTAAAACCTCCCAGCATAGTATGCTCTATCTTATGCTTTGGGAGGCGCTTATAGTACTGGGATTTAATGTTTGCTAATGCCGATATGTTATTCATTGAAAAAACCGCAATCAACGAATGGGTCACTGTATCTAACAAATTACTAAAATAATCATTCGCTAAGATTCCGCATAAACGCTTGACAGCCGCTGTCTGATTTGCTATAATAGGATAATATTATCAACTCAAATTACCAATCCAGGAAGGAATTGCCGCGCATGAAAAAACGCACCCCTGCAACCCGTTTTATAATCATATTGCTTGTTATGCTGTTCGTCAGCGGAGCGTTCCCGCTGACGGCAAGCGCAAACATCGCCAGCGGTACAGACTGGACGCTTGACAATGACGGCGTTATGACCCTTTCATACAACGGTGCTATGCCGGATTTCGCAATTTCCAGCGAACAGCCTTGGGCGGCTAACAGAAATGATATTAAAAGTGTTGTAATCGGCGGCGGCGTTACAAGAATCGGCGATCGTGCGTTTGCAAGCTGCGAAAACGTAACCGGAACATTAACGATTCCCGCCAATGTTGAAACCGTCGGAGTGTCAGCATTTTCAGGGACCGCTATTACCGAGCTTGTTATTTCGAGCTATTCAACAACTTTGGAAAGCACTTCGATTAACAACAACTCAAAACTTAAATCCATTGTTTTCCCCGACTGTTCAATTACCCTGGCCGCCAATCCTGCATTGGGCGGGAACCCAAGCTTCGCTGAACTTGATATTGCCGGTAACACCGTGGTAATTAGAGCGGAACCGTATGACGGCAGAGCTTTTTTGAATTGGAGCGCGAATCCGGGGATTGCCAATACCGCGTTACCAGACACAACCTATAACATAACCCGTAACAGCGGCGCGGCCACACTCACCGCGAATTATGCCGCTATGGCTAATATACGGATTGACGAAAATCCGCAAATCTATACTTTTGACGGAAATCCCCAGGCTTTTATCATTAAAAACGACCCGACTGACACAAACCCGGCTCCGCTCCCAAGCTCGGGATTTTCCATCCTTTACAACGGCGCTCCGACCCCGCCGACTCTGGCCGGAATTTATGATTTACTGATTACCCGCTCCGCCGATGGTAATTATAATGCTTACTATTATTATTCTCTTTCCGGGTTGGTGATTAACCTAATGCCCATCTCGGGAACGCCCGTCATAAACATAGACGGCGGCGGAGCTATCAAGGGCGGCTCTGTCCTGAGCGTAAGCGGCGTTACGCCCGCAGGCGCGACATTGAGTTATCTATGGAAAGCGAACGGCACGCAAGCAGGCACATCGGCGACTTATCAAGTGAAGGATTCCGATACCGGTAAAACCATTACCGTTGAGGTATCGGGCATCGGCAACTATGAGGGTACACTTCCAGCATCGGCTCCGACAGGCGTTGTCGCGCAATGCTCCCACAGCTTCACCGTCTATGCAAATAATACGGCGACTTGCACAGCGGCGGGAACCGAAACGGCGGCTTGCGACGACGGTTGCGGGGCGACCGATAGCAAACCGGCCACCGCATTAGGACACAGCCCGAAAGCCACCGATTGTACAGCTTGTAATAATTGCGCCGATTCTTTGGGAACGCATGCCCCGAAAACTACCGACTGTACGGCTTGTAATGACTGTTCCGCGACCTTGGGAAGCCACGCAACACATACAGAGTATAACGGAAACTGTACTACAGCGGTTCTTTGCGGAAATAACGGAGCTTGTACCCATGTGGAGTTAGCGGCGCAATCGGGCCATGCGGGAACTGCCGGAAATGACTGTACCATTGCGGCAATCTGCACAAGAAACGGCTGTAATCAAGAAGCAATCGCGGCAAGCGGCGGTCATGATTGGGACAGCGGAACGCCCGAAAGCGGGAAAGTCTGCGGTGAAACGGCGGACACGATTCATAATTGTACTGTTACTGCTTGTACACAGACGAATACGGTAGCGGGGTCTTTAATCACACATAGCTACTCTGCGTGGACTTCCGGCAATAACGCCACTTGCACGGCAGACGGCACGGAATCAAGGACTTGTACAAGAACAGGCTGTCCGGACAGTGACGGTGAAAAAATCCAAACGCAAACCGAAACAGGCTCTGCGTTAGGTCATGCCAAAAAACCTGCAAACTGTACCGAATGTGACAGATGTGGGCTTTCGGGCGTAACTGGCGTGAATGCTGCTCATACGTTCACGGCTGACAGGCAAAGCCAAGGCACAAGCGGTCACGATTTTAAGTGTACCGATTGTACAGCAAGGGGCGGTCTGACCGCACACACGGCGAATGTGTGTGCTTGCGGTTATGGTTATCCGGCAACCGAAAATCCGCCATCCGGCATACCACAGCCATCGCCTCCTGTTTTTCCTGTCTGGGATGAGCCGGACCAGTATGGCAGATCGCTTGCGGCAGTGCGGAACTGGAGCATTGTCATCAGCAATGTAGCCGATTTAAGCGCCGCCCGGGACAGCGCCTTTGACTACTGGTTTAAAACGGGACGGAATGTCCATATCCCGGCGGATGTGATCTCGCTTCTTAAAGATGCAAACGCCACCTTGATGATGAATACCGGAATGGGCGTGACTTTCGGTTTAAGCGGCGGCAACGTTCCGATTGGATTTGACGCCGGTTCCATCAACCTGACGGTCAAAAATGGCGGCCTTCATACTCCGGCAACAGCCGTAAATGCCCTGCTTGCCAATACGCTGGCCAACCGAATGATTGCGATGGAAAGCCGGACCGGCTTAGGCATGGTCATCAGCATGCACTATCAGTTCGGCCCGCAAAACACCGGCAATTATGCGAACCTATACCGCTATGATGAGGAAACGAAAGAATTTATATACCTTGGCAGCTATTTAATAAATGAAAAAGGGCAAGCAATGTTCGGCATCACCGGCGGAGCTGATTATTTAGTGACCGTGACAGCCGATCATCCGGGCATCCTAGCCTTGACACAGGATGACAGCTACTTGGTTTTGCGCGGTGATACAATATCCCGTATCGCCGCCCGAAACGGTATTTCCGTCAATAGGTTATTGGCATTGAATCCGGAAATTGCCAACATTCATCTCATTCGCCCTGGGCAGCGGCTGAAGCTGCGTTAATGTTACTGCCTTTTGCCCCAGTCCGAAAAAATATCCCCACCCTAAAACGTAACCGATTCCAAATATTTCATATAACTGACTACCATCATCGCAATCTTAAAAGTCAGCGCGTCATCAAACGTCCTGACATCCAGCCCCGTGCTTTTTTCAAGCTTTTCAATCCGGTAAACCAGCGTATTGCGATGCACAAATAACTGCCGCGAGGTTTCCGACACATTCAGGCTGTTCTCAAAAAATTTGTTTACCGTGGTCAAAATCTCTTCATCAATATCATGCGGATTCACATTACGGAAAATTTCATCAATAAATATCCTGCAAAGATTCGCCGGCAACTGATAGATCAAGCGCCCGATCCCTAACGTATTATAAGCATTCACATTCTTCTCGACATAGAAAATCTTGCCCACATCCAAAGCCATCGTTGCTTCCTTATAGGACTTGGACACATCCCGCAGCTCCTGAATGATCGTGCCATAAGCAACCCGCACGCTTAACAGCGCTTCCATGTTCATCATATCCGCGACCGTGCTGGCAATCTGCTCCACACAATCATAACCATCGTTTACGCCCAGAGACTTAATCAAAATAATATTCCGCTCATCCACCGCCGTCACATAATCACCGGCATGATGTGAGTACATCCCCCGCAATAACTCAATCGCCCCATTATCCTTCTCACTGCTTGTTTCAACTAAAATCACCACTCGCGGCACAGTCACCTCAATATGCAGCTTTTTCGCCCGGTTATACACATCCACCAGCAAAAGATTATCCAGGATCAAATTTTGAAAAAAACTGTTCCGGTCAAACTTTTCCTTATAAGCAACCATCAGATTCTGAATCTGGCTGACCGCAATCCGCCCAATCATATATACATCATCAGCCATTCCCACAGCATTCAGCACATAAGCCACCTCATCATCATCCATGACCTTCAACAGATGGCTTGCCCCAATCACTTGACTGTCAGCCGGCGACAGCGCAAAATTCCGGACAATGTCCTTCGCAATCGCCTCCCCCTCCCTGGTACCAGAAATCAAGGCCCCCTCCGTATCAAAAACGAAAAGCTCCACCTTCGATATTGCCTTCAGCTCCATAATGCTATTCTTAATAATCTGACCCGATATCATAATTTTATTCCTTTATAAAATAGAGCGAAAGCGTGTCGGACGTTATATATATGCCCAGCCCTCGCGTCACACACCCGCTACATCCTAGTATACCACACCTAAAAAAAGAATGGGACAAAATTTCATCCCATTCTTTCTTAATTATTTCCCATTCATTATGCTTAATTCGTGATAACCTGCTCCGTTTCCTTGTCGAAAATATGAATCTTCTCAACATCAAACGCAAACTTAACCGTATCACCCGGCCTTGCCGTCGTCCTGGGATCAACCCTGGCCGTAATCGGGAATTCATCCAGATCAAAGTACAAGAATACTTCCGAACCAAGCAGCTCATAAACCTTAACCGTTGATTCAAATACACATTTCGCCGTTTCGATGAACATCTCCGAATCATCTACATCCTCCGGACGAATGCCAAACGTCACCGTTTTTCCGTCATATTTGCCGTCAACCAGCTTCTTCGCTTTCGCGGGCGGAAGCGGGATGCTCTTTCCTGCTACTTCAATCGTGGCATCTTCACCTGAAACCCGGATAACGCCATCCAGGAAGTTCATCTGCGGTGAACCCATGAAACCGGCAACGAAAAGATTGTTCGGTTTTTCATAAAGATTGCGGGGGGAATCTACCTGCTGCACGAGACCGTCTTTCATGACGACGATTCTGGTTCCCAGCGTCATTGCTTCGGTCTGGTCATGCGTAACATAGATAATCGTCGTGCCAAGCCGCTGATGCAGCTTCGCGATTTCGATACGCATCTGGACACGGAGCTTCGCGTCAAGGTTGGAAAGCGGTTCGTCCATTAAGAATACTTTCGGGTTACGGACGATTGCGCGGCCCATCGCGACACGCTGCCTCTGGCCACCGGATAACGCTTTCGGCTTCCGGTCAAGAAGCGGGGTCAGCTCAAGAATCTTCGCTGCTTCTTTTACCATCTTTTCAATTTCATCTTTGGGAACCTTACGAAGCTTCAGACCAAACGCCATATTGTCATAAACTGACATATGCGGATATAGAGCGTAGTTCTGGAATACCATTGCGATATCACGGTCTTTTGGCTCAACGTCATTTACCAGACGGTCGCCGATGCGAAGCTCGCCGGCGGAAATGTCTTCCAGGCCAGCAATCATCCGCAGAGTCGTTGACTTGCCGCAGCCCGAAGGGCCTACGAAAATGATGAACTCCTGGTCGGCGATGTCCAGATTAAAATCCTTAACCGCTTCAAAGCCATTCGGATAAACCTTTGTGATATTTTTTAATGATAGACTTGCCATTCCTTCTCCTCCTTACGGATACTTGTTTTTTGCCGAACTTATGTACAGCATTTGGTTATATTATAGCGAAACCGTGTCCTGATTGCTATGCCATTATTCCACAAAAATTTTTGCCATGAATGGGGATATTGCTTATATTATCACGGTTTTGTCCGCCGCACAATCAAAATGCCCAATAAATCATTAGGCTATTGGGCATTTTGTATAGGATGAAAAGCAAAAGATTAAATTTAATTCTTGATTACCACCGCGCCAAAGGTATCGTGATAAAAAGCCAATTGGTTCTTTCCGCGCTTCTTCGCCGTGTAAAGGGCCTGGTCGGCGGCTTTGTACATCGATTCGAAATCTCTTCCGTCACGGGGGAAAATCGCCGCGCCGATACTGGCAGTAGCCGAATATTTGACATACTCGCCCGCCTTGAATTCGTGGAAGAAACGAGCCACTTTTTCCGACTCCCTAAGCAAGCTTTCATCGTTATTTACATTTTTCAGCAAGATAATCAATTCGTCGCCGCCAATCCGCCCGATGATATCGGTTGACCGGAATATCGGCGTGATTTGCTGGCCTAACGACCGCAGAACCTCATCCCCGAATGCATGCCCCATCGTATCATTGATTTTCTTAAAGTTATCAATATCCAAAACATACATGATGGCCTGTTCATCCGGAAAGGCTTCCATATACTCCATGACCCTTTTTTCGGTTGCCACCTTATTCAGCAAGCCGGTCAGCAAATCGGTATCCGCTTTGACGATCAATTCCTTCGTTTTCGATGTGCCGCGAATTTTGGCAACCATATTCACAAGCACCATGCAGACGGCAAAACCGCAAATTACCAAGGCCAGTTGGAAGAACGTTTTCCTTGTAAACTCCCACACCCTTCTTTCCAGGATGGAAACATAACCTTCATTGATTCCGGTCATGACATACCAGTCATCAAGCAAAGGCGTATAAACTAATGAACGTTTTTCACCATCTACCTCTACCTTCATCGTATCGGAATATCCATTTTTCAGGCGGATATCCATTTTCCGCAAATCGCTGGCGAAATTGCTTCTTAATACGCTGATCAAATCGTCCCTGATGTACTTGCTGGCTTTCGCATTATGGGACAGCAATTCTCCCGCATCGCTCAATAACAGAAACAGAATGTCACCGTCAAAAATACCTTTATCGATATTGCCGCCTATTTTATCAAGCGGATAATAGGAAATCAGCATTTCCTCGGAAGCGCCAGTAACCCTGGTAAAGTAAATAATCGCTTTTGACCCGCTGCCGCTGATTCCGTCCTCCTCGACATACAAAAAGCTATTTGTTCCGCGTTCCTGGAGCTCCTCAAAATACGCTGCGCCTGATAAATTGATGCTCGCGCCGGTATGCGAAACGCCCGCCCCGGTATCATCAATCAGGACCGCCTGATACGCGGGGGACTGATCGAATAATGAGTGAAGCATATTCACTACCGCATCGGACGCATTTTCATTTAGGCTGTTGATGTTGTGAACCGCTTCCGCTACAGACACCGTCAGCTTCGACATCAGCACCAGATCATTCCTGAGCTCATCCGCGTACCGCTCAGATACGACAATCAGCTCTTTTGAAATCGTGCCAACCGCCATCGTGCTGCTCCGGCTGTTAAAGTTAATGATCATGCCGATAATAATCACCACGATGACAATCGTCGGAAACATCCATTGTGTTATAATCTTTTTTTGTTCGTCGCGCATATTTTCTCCCAATTAGTCAGACACATTGTTTTCATTTCCGGTAGCTTCAGACATGTCTACTGTCCAGGCATCCGCATCTATTTGCTCCTCTTCCGGTTCAAATCGTTTAAACGTCCCGCTATACAACAGCGCACATACATATCCCGGGCCGGTAATCCCCAATAACATGACCAGCGGAAACATATTAATGCTGAAAGCAAGCAGGATAACCGGCAATATACATACAGCGATCATCAGGATCGTCTTAGGCAAGCTTAAAATTGACATAAACAGCGCATTTTTAAATGTTCCGCGAATCGTATTCGTAAAACGGGCAAATAACGGAAAAATGTACATTAAGGTCATTGCGCCGATTACCCCGCAGGCCAGCAAGGCAATTCGCAGCGTATTCGCAAACTGGAGCCCGGATTCATTGATAATCCGGAAATCAATAATAAATATAATGATAACGGCAATCACAATCATTCCGCTGATGGCCGCCTGCTTAAAGTTCTGGCGGAACGACTTGAAAAAAGGCGCGAACACATAACCCTCTTCCTTGCGGACCATTTTAAAAAGCACAAAATGCATCGCCGTTATCGTTGGCCCAATCGTAATGATCGGTATGCACATGACCAACACTAAAACATTTAACAACATCAAATCTGCCATGCGGCTAAGTGTCGCCATCACCGGACTGTCTAAACTAAAAAACCTACCCATTTGATCCCTTTATGCTTTCATATTTCTCATTCAGCTTGTTCAAATCCTCAAGAAGCTTGTTCGAACGCTCTTCTGTATAGGCGGCAATTTCATCAAAATGATCAGTG
>Ga0082212_10003558_pt1 | contig 22023 bp, 16 predicted proteins | sample TergutNt197P3_FD_71548 | JGI IMG/M metagenome (GOLD analysis project Ga0082212, IMG submission 71548) | Neocapritermes taracua P3 segment gut microbial communities from Petit-Saut dam, French Guiana - Nt197 P3 | ecosystem: Host-associated > Arthropoda: Insects > Digestive system > Gut ...
TCCAGGCCGAAGAACGCCATCGTCTCGTCCGTGAGCGCCTCCGCCTCCGCGTAGCCCATGCCGCGCTGCCCGAACAGCGCCCCCATGCGCACGTTCTCGCGCACGCTCATGTCCGGGAAGTTCTTCGCCGCCTGGAAGGTCCGCCCCAGCCCGAGGTGGCAGATCTTGTCGGGGTTGAGCCTGCCTGTCCGCACGCCGTTCACCGCGATCGTCCCCTCGTCCGCCTTCAGGAACCCCGAGATGCAGTTGAAGAGCGTCGTCTTGCCCGCGCCGTTGGGCCCTATGAGCCCGAGTATCTCGCCCTTGCGAAGCTCGAAGCTGACGTCGTTTACCGCCACCATGCCGCCGAAGCGCTTGGTGACGCCTTCGCCCGTGATTACCTTTTCGATATCAGGCATCGCCTATCACCTCCCCTTCAAAACCCCTGCTTCTCCTTGCCATGATTTTTTCGACCAGGCCGAACAGCCCCTTGGGCAGCAGCAGGACCACCACGATCATGATGACGCCGAAGACAATCATGTTCGTGGTTGGCAATTTTATCATCAGCCAGTTCTGGAGCGACCAGAACACCACGGCGCCGACCACCGGCCCGTACAGGCTTTGCATGCCGCCGAAGATAGCCATGAGCACCGGGAAGAAGCACGCCGTCATGCTGAAGGACATATCGGGGTCGATATAGCCCGCTTTCGTGCTCATCACCGCGCCGATAGCCCCGACGGGCGCCGCGCTTATCGCGAACGCGAGCACCTTCGTCATGGTCGTGTTGACGCCCACATGCTGCGCGCTGTCCTCGTTTTGCCCTATGCAGACCAGCGCGAGGCCAAACCGCGACTTGTTCAAGAGGATCGTGGCAAAGATAACGATCGCGAACAGTACAAGCGCGTACATGAACAGCGTATAGTTGCTGTCCAGCGCCTTCACGTAGTGCCCCTTGATATGGAGGAACGCCGTCTCGTACCAGTGGACGACCTTGTTCAGGAAGAGCGCGAGCCCGAACGTGAATATCGTGAAATACACGCCGCGCAGGCGCAGCGTGACGATGCCTATGCCATAGGCCAGCCCAAAGGCCGCGGCGGCCGAAATGGCCATGACCAGGACCATGGGCACATCCCTGCCGAGCATGGCTTCCAGGTACATCCCCACGCCGTAGAAAGCTCCCGTGGCAAGCGAGATATAGCCCGTCTTGCCCGAAAACAGCGACCACGAGACCGCCATTGTGCAGTACGACATGGTATAGGCGAGGAAGAGCGGCGCGTAAGCGTTCGTGAAATTCGGGATGACAGCCAGTATCACGACGGCTATGACGATCCCGAGGCTCTGTACCTTCGCGGGCTTCGTGCCCCACAGCGCGTTCTTTGCGAAGTCCATGCGATCACCTCCCCAGGAGGCCCTTGGGCCTCACTATCAACAGCACGAGGATTACCAGGTAGAACACGGACATCATCATGCCGGTGTCGATATAGGTGCTTATCGCGAACCCGACTATGCCCATGATAAAGCCGCCGAGTATGGCGCCCTTCACGCTGCCGAGGCCGCCGAGCACGACGATGATGATGGCTATGGTCGTGAAGTTGAGCCCCGAAGTCGATGAAAACGGGTCCTTCATGCAGATCAGGACGCCCGCGAACGCGGCCAGGAGCCCGCCGATCGCGAAGCAAAGCGCCATGATCCGGTTGATCTTGACGCCGAGAAGCGCCGCCGCCTGCGGATCCTGCGCCGCCGCCCGGAGGGACTTGCCGATCCTCGTCCGCGAAAGGAAGACATTGTACGCGACGCAAATCGCCGCCGCGACCAGGAGCACGACCAGGTTCCCCGCCGCGATATCGGCCCCGCCGACCTTCACCGAATACAGCATGAACGGCAGTGACGTGTAAGTCGAGCCTATGGACATCTGCATCGAGCTCTGCACGATGAAGTAGAGGCCGAACGCGATCAGGATCGCGTTCCCTTCGAAGGCCGACTCATTTTGCTTCTTGGAGTACCTGAAAATCGTGATGTGCAGCACATACCCGATGCCGAATACGACCGGGCCGGCGACGAGCATGCCGACCAGCGGGTGCATGCCCCCCGTCGTAGCCAGCGTGTAGGTAATGAAAGCGGCGAGCACGATGAACTCGCCATGCGCGATATTGAGTATCCGCGCCACGCCAAACTGCGTATTCAGCCCCATCGCCATGAGCGCGTAGACGCTGCCCATAATGGCGCCGTTGACGAGCACGCTGATCAGAAGTGCCATAACTCATCTCCTATCGATTTCAATCTCCCGCCCTAAGGCGACCCCCGGAAACCCAAGCGGGCCTCCGGGGATGCTCTTGAACATCATATTGACAATAATAACATCAATCGGCCTGGCCGGGTCAGTCTTTTGGCCATGCCGGCTTCGGATAGATCGGGTCGGCCGTCCTGCGGCCGTCGGCGTCAATTACTTCCGCCTTGCCGTTTTGCCACTGCGTAATATTGCCGGCATACATCTCGTCGTCCAGCCTGTTGTTGTTGAACTTCAGTTCGTGGTTCAGCACCGTGTCGAAGGTCGCGCCCTTGATGTACTCGACGAGCGTGGCCTGGTTGATCTGGCCGCTGTCGGTCAGCTCGCCGGCGTTCTCGACAGCCTGCTGGTATACCTGTATCACCGACCAGTAGCCGAGGTTGCCCCACCAATCCTGGTAGACGACGCCACCGGTCAGGTTGCCGTCGGCGTCCTTCCAGAACGAGCCTTCGTCGATCCAGTATTCCTTGAACATATTGCTGAGCGCCAGGGCCTCGGGGCTGGACTGCTCGCTCCACGCGCCCCATGCCATCATGCCGTCGACCGCCATGTTGGTCGGGTCGCCGAAGGTGGCGAGGCCGATGTAGTCATAGCCGCCGCCGGGGCCGACCAGGTAGGCCTTGGGATTGTAGTCAAGGGCGGCCGATGTCTGCATCACCGGGAAGTTCTGCGGCGGATAGGCGCAGAGGAGGAAAGCGTCCGCGCCGCTGCTCTTCGCGGAGTTGACGACGACTTCGGGGTTGAAATTGCCTGCCAGGTCAAGGGCGTCCGTGCCAAGGACCTCGATGCCGGCCGGCCCGCACTCTTCCTTCAGGAACTCCGTGTACTCGATGCCATGCGAGTCGTCCACGTACGCGATATAGACGGACTCGATGCCGAGCTCGCCCGCGAGCTTGACGAAGGCCGGGACCTGGGTCGTGGAATACCCGAGGATCTCGTAGAAGTTCGGATAGTCTTCCGAGAACGCCTCGAGCTCCCTCGCGCCGCCTTCGCCGCCGATGATCAGATAGTCGTACTGCTGGGCGATCGGCACGACCACCTTCAGCGCGTTCGTGCTGACGGGCGGGAGTATCCAGTCCGCCTTGCCCTCGACGCAGAGGCGCTCGTACTGCTGCTGCGTGAGCGTCGCGTCTGACTGGTCGTCGACGATCTCGCCGATTATTACCGGGACCTTCCTGTCAAGCGACTTGACGTAGAGGCCGCCGTCCTTGTTCATCATGTCGACCCACATCTTGTAGTACGGCCCGAAAGCGGTCTCCTCGAAACTCGCGTTGAAGCCCGTGATGGAACGTACGCCGCTGATAACGATAGCCTCTTTGTCCATGTCCTTCTGGTAGCCCGTCTCGACCTGGCCGCCGCCACCGCCGCCGCCGCTGCCGCCGCCTTTGTCGCCGCAAGCGGCAAACACCACGCAAACAACCATGACAAGCGCCAACACTATTGCTATATACCTTTTCTTCATAAATATATCCTCCTGTCCTTTCTTAATGAAAACTGTCTTCTCCTGCTGTTTCACCGAACACGTTCACAAAACATGTTCAATGTTTGATACCACGTATAATACTATCTATATCACCCCGCTTGCAAGTATTTTTCTGGTTATATTTTAACGAATTTCATTTGATTTTTACCAGCAATTTATGCATGATAGCATTAAAGGCGGCTATACCGGCCGGTTTAGCGATCAGGCTGACATGAAAGGAAAGCAAGGCAATGGAAAAGAACTGGGACGAAACAAGGGAACTGGCCCGCAAATACGCCAGCGAAAACCTGCTGGGCGGAATGAACTGCGCGGAGTCGGTCTACGAGGCCTGTATCCGCTCGGGCGCGCTTGACGCGTCGCTGGACACGGTCGCCTACGCGACGGGCTTCGGCGGCGGGGGCGGCTGCGCGGGGTTCACCTGCGGCGCCCTCGCGGGCGCGATACTCGCGAACGGGGCCGTCCACGGCAGGAAGGATCCCGGCAGCATCCCCGAGGAGAACCGCCGCCCGATGCTCCGGGAGAGGCTGTACAAACGCTACAACAATATAGTCAGCGCCTTCCTGAAGGAAAGCGACACCGGGCTTTGCCGGGAACTGTCGGAGAAGTACGATGGCTACGGCGAGGAAGCGTTCAGGGAAAACTGCGTCAGGATGTGCGGGGTCGCGGCGGGGATCGCCGTGGACTATCTCAAGATGGGCGCGGAAGAGGCGGCCTCCCTGGAATACGACATGTCCGCCATCGGCATCCTTGGCTGGAAGCCGGAATAGGGGGTTGTCATGAAAACAGTGATTATCGGCGGTGTCGCGGGCGGTGCGTCCGCTGCCGCGCGCTTGCGCAGGCTGGACGAAGGCGCGGAGATCGTGATGCTGGAGCGGGGCGGGTTCGTCTCCTTCGCGAACTGCGGCCTCCCCTACCATATCGGGGGCGACATCAAGGACCAGGGCGAGCTCCTGCTCCAGACCCCCGAAAGCTTCAACGCGCGCTTCGGCGTGGACGTAAGGGTCTTCTCGGAGGCGACAGGCATCGACCGCGCGGCCAGGACGGTGTCCGTCAAAAACGTCAATACGGGCGAGTCCTATGAGGAGGCCTACGACAAGCTGATACTGTCCCCCGGCGCGATCCCCTTCGTGCCGAAGATAGACGGGATCGACAGCGAAAAGGTATTCACGCTGAGAAACATACCCGATACGCTGAGGATCAAGGGCTTTATCGAAAGCGAGTCCCCCGGCAGCGCCGCGGTGATAGGCGGCGGGTATATCGGCCTGGAGATGGCCGAAAACCTCGTGAAGGCCGGCCTGGAGGTCACCATCGTCGAAATGGCCGACCACTTGATTGCCTCCCTCGACTATGACATGGCCTGCCAGGCGCACAGGTACCTGAGGAGGAAGGGCGTCGGCCTGGCCCTGTCTACAAGGCTGACGCAGGTCGCCGAGGAAGGCGGGGGCCTGTCCCTCACGCTGGAAAAGGACGGGCAGGAGGCGAAGCTGTCCACAGGCATGGCGATACTCTCGGTGGGCGTCAAGCCCGACACCGCGCTCGCGCGGGCCGCGGGCCTCGAGCTGGGCAAGACAGGCGCGATCGCAGTGGACGAAACCATGCTGACCTCGGACGAAGACATCTACGCCGTCGGCGACGCCGTGGAGGTCCGGGAGTTCGTGACCGGGCAGAAGGGCCACATACCCCTGGCCGGGCCGGCAAACAAGCAGGGCCGCATAGCGGCCGACAATATCTGCGGCCTGAAAAGCGAATACAAGGGCACGCAGGGCTCCGCGATCGTCAAGATATTCGACATGACGGTCGCCGTCACGGGAATCACGGAGGAGGCCGCGAAAAGGCAGGGCCTGGACTACGACAAGGTATTTATCCTCCCGCCCTCGAACGCGGCTTACTACCCGGGCGGCAGGGACATGTCGATCAAGGCCGTATTCGAAAAAACCACGGGGAAGATACTTGGCGCGCAGATTGTCGGCTACGCGGGCGTAGACAAGCGCTGCGACGTGATAGCCGCCGCGATCCGCGCCGGCATGACGGGCGAAGGCCTCGCGGAGCTGGAGCTGTGCTACGCCCCGCCCTTCTCCTCCGCCAAGGATCCCGTGAATTTCGCCGGCTACGCGATAATGAACACGGCAAGCGGGCTCGTGAAGAACTTCCACTGGCACGACGTCGCGTCCCTGCCGCGGGACGGCAGCGTCACCCTGCTTGACGTCCGTTTCCCGGAGGAGCACGAGGAGGGCAATATCGACGGCTTCGTCAATATCGAGCTTGACACGCTGCGCGAAAACCTTGACCGCCTCGACAAAGGCAAGCCGGCCTACATACACTGCCGCAGCGGCCTGCGCAGCTATATCGCGTGCCGCATGCTCACGCAGAAAGGCTTTGACTGCTACAACCTGAGCGGCGGCTATTGGCTGTACAGGGCCGTGACGGGCGGCTAGCGCCCCCCGTTACAGGAAGCTTTCAGGATATTCGCGGGAAGCTCGCGACCGGCGCAAAAAGCGGATAGAAAAATTCGCCAAAACTAGAAATATGTAATATAATATCATTGGATGGGGGGAATTCCGATGATACGACCAGAGACGGCAGAGGGCACGGAAGACAACCAATACCGCCATTTGCGGTTGCTTCGCGCGTTGAACGACGCGGCTACAGTGTTGCTTGAGGCGGAAGAAGGCTCCTTTGGCGCTTCGCTCGCGAAAAGCATGGAGATCATCAACGAATGCGTTGATGTCGACCGCGTCTATGTCTGGAAAAACGAAAGGATAGACGGGGATCTTTATTACGTCCACCGTTACGAATGGCTGAGGTATATCAACGTTTCAAATAACGGCCTCATAGTCGATCCATTCATTAAATACCTTTACGACGCCGAGCCTGGCTGGAGAGGCGACAGGTTCGAACGCGGCGAATGCATCAACGGCCCGCTGTCCAGCCTGTCGTTGGGCGAGCAGGCAATGCTCGGCCCCTACGGCATCAAATCGCTCCTGGCGGTCCCTGTCCATATGCACGGCCAGTTTTGGGGATTTGTCAGCTTTGACGACTGCCACAGCGAGCGCTGGTTCACGGAGACCGAAGTCGACATGCTGCGCAGCGCGAGCCTTATGATGGCTTCCGTCATCAGCCGCAACGACCAGTCGATCCTCATACTCGACGCGCACGAACGCACGAAGCTGATGCTCGATTCGCAGCCCCTGGGCGCGATCCTGTGGGACAAGGACTCCAACATCCTCGACTGCAACGAAGAGGTCGTCAAGCTCTTCAACATGAAAGACAAGCGGGAGTTCATCGACAGGTTCTATATAGACCTTTCCCCGGAATACCAGGCCGACGGGGGGCGCTCGATGGAAAAGACCGACAACATCCTGAAGAGCACGTTCGAGGAAGGAAGGGCCGTTTTCGAATGGGTGCACCAGAAAGCGGACGGCAGGCTGCTGCCGTGCGAGGTCGTGCTCGTACGCGTCATATACGAAGGCGAACAGGCTATCGCGGGGTTCATACGGGACCTGAGCGACCAGAAGCGGATGATGGAAGAGCTCAAGCAGCGGGACCTCCTGCTGCGCACGGTCAACATCATGGCAGGCGTCCTGCTCAACGCGGACGAGGATTCCCTCGACGCCTCGCTCCAGGAAGGCATCTCGCTCCTCGCGAAGGTCACCGATGTCGACGCCGTCATCATATGGCGCAACGTGATGGAAGAGAACGGCCTTCATTACGAGCTTGAATACAAGTGGATGAGCGAGTTCGCGTTCAAGCATACGCACGTCCCCGACGACCTGAAATTCCTTTACGACAGTTCATACGACGATTGGGAGAAGGCCTTCGCGAACGAAAACTGCATCAACGGCCCGATTTACGAGTTGAAGAAGAACACCCGCAACCTGATGGAGTCGTTCGGCGTCGAGTCCGTCCTGATGATCCCGCTGTATATCCGCGAGCAATTCTGGGGCTTCATCAGCTTCTACGATTGCCGCAATGAAAGGAAGTTCAAATTCGACGAGGTCGAGATCCTGCGCTCCGCGGCCCTGAAGATGCTCAATACCATCGACAGGGTCGTGCAGTCCATCAGGGTCCGCGAAGCCGACGAACGCGCGAAGCTCATGCTCAACGCGACGCCCCTGGGGTGCTCGCTCTGGGACGAAGAAGACCATTGCATCGACTGCAACGACGAAATAATGAAGGTGATGGGGGTTCCGGACAAGCAGGATTTCATAGACAACTTCTACGACTACTCGCCCGAGTTCCAGCCGGACGGCACGCGTTCCGCGGAAAAATCCAAGGAGCTGCTTTTGGCGTCTTTCGCCGAAGGCAGGCACGTCGCCGACTGGATGCACCAGGCAAGGGACGGCACGCCGGTCCCGACCGAACTCATATTTGACCGCGTGAAATACGGCGACAAGTATGTCGTCGCGGTATACGCGCGCGACCTGCGCGAATACAAGCGCTTGATCCAAAACGAAGAGGAAGCCCTTCTGGCAATGAACAAGACAAAGGCCATCCTCGACAATATCGACTCCATGATACTGGTCACCGACCTGGACTTCAACATAGTCTTCATGAACAACAGGACAGCGATAGCGTACAAGCTGGACAGGGATGCCTGCGTCGGCCAAAAATGCCACAAGGCCATACGCGGCCTTGACAAGCCTTGCAAGACATGCCAGTTGAACTCCCTTATTCCAGACAAGGAATCATTGCCGACCCATATCGACGAGTACATGTGGGACGAGAAGCTGGGGATGTGGACCGAAAGCCGGGTCTCGATCATCCGTTGGGTGGACGACTCGCTGATCCAGTTCCGCAGCACCAATGACCGGTCCGTCAAGAAAGCGTACGAGGATGGGCTGCGCAAGGCCATGGAGGCGTCAGAGGCGGCGTCGGCGTCCAAGTCATCGTTCCTTGCCAACATGAGCCATGAAATCAGGACGCCCATGAACAGCATCATAGGGTTCGCGGAGCTTGCGCTGGACAACGAGACCACGCCCGGGACCAAGGGCTTTTTGAACAAGATCGTCGAAAGCGCGAAGTGGCTCCTGCACATCATCAACGACATCCTGGATATCTCGAAGATAGAATCGGGGAAGATGGACCTGGAAAGCCAGCCGTTTGACCTGCAAAACGTCATCATGAGCTGCCAGTCGCTCATACTGCCGTCGGCCAGGGAGAAAGGCCTGAGGCTGCATGTGCACGCCGACCCGCTGCCCGGCAAGATGCTTATCGGCGACCAGGTCAGGCTGTACCAGGCAATCGTGAACCTTCTCTACAATGCCGTCAAGTACACGAACAGCGGCCTGGTCAGCCTGGACGCGACGATCGCGGGCGAAGAAGAAAACGCCGTGAAGATACGCTTCGAGATCAAGGATACCGGCATCGGCATCGATAGCGACATGCTCGAAAAGGTCTTCGAGCCCTTTATACAGGCCGACAACAGCAATACGAGGAAATACGTCGGCACGGGGCTTGGGCTCGCGATCACCCAGAACATCGTGAAGCTCATGGGCGGCAGGCTCGACGCGGTGAGCGAGCCCGGGGCCGGCAGCACGTTCTTTTTCGAAGTGCCGTTCGAAACGGTCGACGCGCCCGACGAGGCGGCCTCGCAAGGCGAGCAGGAGCTGATCGAAAAGCCGCACTTCGACGGCCTGGTCCTCCTCTGCGAGGACAACAAGATGAACCAGGAGGTCATCTGCGAACACCTTTCCAGGGTAGGCCTGAAAACCGTGACGGTCGAGAACGGCTTGTTGGGCGTCGAGACGGCCCGGGAACGCATGCAAAAAAAGGAAAAGCCGTTTGACCTGATCCTGATGGACATGCAAATGCCGGTAATGGACGGGCTGGAAGCGGCTTCGCAGATTGCCGCGCTGGGCGTAAGGACCCCCATCGTGATACTTACGGCAAACATCATGGCCGACGACGTCGAGCTCTATCAGGACAGCGCGTTGTCCGGCTATCTCGGCAAGCCGTTCACCGCGCAGGAATTGTGGCGCTGCCTGCTGAGCTTCCTCACGCCCTTGAGCGAAGCGGAGGCCGCGAAGGCGCCGCCGGCGCAAAGCGACGCGATACTGCTCGCCAAGCTGCGGTCCAATTTCGTCAAGGACAACCGTTCAAGGTATGAAGAAATCATGAAGGCCGTCAACGAAAGCGATATCGAGCTCGCGCGCAGGCTGGCGCACAGCCTGAAAAGCAACGCGGGGATGATTGGCAAGGCCGACCTGCAAGACGCCGCCGCCCGGATCGAGGGCTTGCTGGCCCAGGGAAGCCTTCAAGGCCTTTGGGACCATATGGACACCCTCAAGGCCGAATTGATGCTGGCCATAAAGGACCTGGACAGGACCAACGCGCCCCCGGCAAAAAACACGTCCTCCGAAATAGTCGACGCGGGCCAGGTACGGGCATTGTTCGACCTTCTCGGGCCCATGCTTGACAGCATCAACCCCGAGTGCGCGAACCTGCTCGACGCCATCCGCGCCATCCCGGGAACCGAACAGCTCGCCGACGAGATAGAAGAGTACAATTTTGAAGCCGCGCAAAAGTCCCTCGCGAAACTGAAGAGGATATGGGTGTGACCTATGGATGAGACAAAAATGTACAACAATCCGGCAATCGAAGCAAAAGGGGCCGGCTTGCCGATGGACGGGGAGCAAGGGGCTTCAATGCCGATGGATGAAGCGAAGATGAACAGCATCCTGATCGTGGACGATGAAAAAGCGAACATTCTCGCCCTGTCGCACATACTCAACGAGCGTTATACCATCTACGCGACAAGGGACGGCGCGAACGCCGTGAACGCGGCGGGGAAGTACAGGCCGGACCTGATCCTGCTCGACATCCTCATGCCCGGGATGGACGGGTTTGACGTGCTGGCCGAACTGAAAAGCTCCGAAAAAACGCGGAATATCCCAATCATATTCATCACGGGGCTCAAAGGCGCCGATGACGAGGCGAAGGGCCTGGCACTGGGCGCCGCCGACTATATCAGCAAACCGTTCAACCCCGAAACCGTCAAGCAAAGGGTACGGAACCAGCTAACGATCGTCAACCAGATGCGCGAGCTCGACGAAAAGCTCCGGCAGCAGGCCCTGATGCGGCAGATCATCATAGAAAAGGAGCTCGCGGAACGGACCAACCGCACCAAGAGCGAGTTCCTCTCGCGCATGAGCCATGAAATGCGGACGCCCCTGAACGCCGTCATCGGCATGACGACCCTGGCGCTCGCCGAAAGCAACCGCGAAAAGGAAGCGGAATACCTCAAAAAGGCAGGGGAGTCGTCCCGGAAACTGTTGAAGATGATCGACGACTTGCTCGACTTCTTCGATATAGAGGAAGACAAGTTCAAGTTCGATTCATCGGAATTCAGGTTCACGGACATAGCGCGCAAGGCAATCGATGCCGTCAGCATCGATATCATCAAGAAAAGGCAGCGGCTCACGGCCGACATAGACGCATCCATACCCAGCGCGCTTATGGGCGACGGGAAAAGGCTGATGCAGGTAATAATCTGCCTCCTGTCAAACGCGATCAAGTTCACGCCGGAAAAGGGCATGCTCCAGCTCAGGGCGCTCCCCCTCTCCATCGACAGCGAATCCATGACCCTTCAAGTCGAGGTCGCCGACAACGGCATCGGCATCCCGAAGGACAAACAGGACATCCTCTTCGTCCCCTTCGAACAGGCCGAAGGGGGCAGCAACAGGTCATACGGCGGTGTCGGGCTGGGGCTCTCAATAGCGAAGCATATAGTCGAAATGATGGGCGGCGAGATCAAGGTCGAGTCGGAACCGGGCCAGGGCTCGGTATTCACTTTCACCGCCAAGCTCCACGTGAACCCTTCCTGCCCGGTAGAAGACGACCCGTCGTCCCTGTACGGCAAGATGATCCTGCTCGTCGACGACGTCGATATCAACCGCGAGATCGTGATGGCCCTGCTGGAGGACACGCACGTGAAGATCGACTGCGCGGAAAACGGCCGGGAAGCGTTCGAAAAGTTCTCCTCCTCCCCCGGCAAATACGACCTCATCATCATGGACATCAACATGCCCGGCATGGACGGCGTAGAGGCGACCCGCCGCATACGTACCCTCCCGGCGCCCGAAGGGGCAAAAGTCCCCATCATAGCGATGACCGCCAACGTCCTCTCGAACGAAGTGGAATCGTACATCTCGGCCGGCATGAACGGCCACATCCCCAAGCCCGTAGACTTCAACACCCTCCTGGACACGATAGGCGACTACATCTAGCCCCGCCCGGCAAGACAAAAGGGGACGGTTCCTGCGTCTTGTAAGACAAAAGGGGACGGTTCCTGCGTCTTGTAAGACAAAAGGGGACGGTTCCTGCGTCTTGTTTGCTTTATTACGCGGGGCGGCCGAATGAACAAGGCACTCCGCACTGGCATTTTCCGCAGCCGTAGTACGGCTCCTCTTTTTCCCGTATGCCCGCAAGATAGGCGTCGCACAGGCTATGATCCTTCAGCTGCCCGTCCGGTATCGCCTGCGGCGGGCAGTTCCGGGCGCACGCGCCGCACTTCACGCAATATTCAAGCAGGCCCGTATAAGGGCGCGGCGTCGCCTCAAGCTCGAGCGTCGTCACGATGCTGATGAAGCGCCCTGCCATCCCCTTTTCCGTGATAAGCCCGCGCGACAGCCCGAAGGTCCCCAGCCCTGCCGCGAACGCGACATGGCGTTCCGACCAATTCGTCGTGAATAGCGACTCCGGGCAGCCTGCGTATTTCATGAAGACCTTGAGCCTCGGGTCAATCGACGGGGCAATGGCTTCATGCCCCTCTTCCCGGAGCGCCTCCATAAGCGCGGAAACCGCGCCTTCCGATGCCTTCTGCCCTTCGATACGGCCGTGAAGCCAACCTTCCGACGGCCAGCCGCCGCCGACGTTTTCCTCGACAAGCCAGCGCGCGAAAGGCATGAAAAACGACACGACGGACCTTGCTCCCGCCAGCCATTCTCCAGGTTGCATAATGTCCAGGTTCGCTTCGCTGTTGTTTTTCAGCGATTTGATGACGGGGTCGTCAGCCGCCGCCACGCCGCATATCACGCCGTCGAATAGCTTGCGCCCGGCATATTCCGGCTTTTTCGCGCAGGCTGCCGATACCCTGTTCCCCGGGTCGTTCTCCTGGAACCAAAGAATAAACTCCGCCATCTTGCCTCTGTCCATTGCCTCATCCCTTTCTGTTGTCACAGCCCGGCCAAACGCCGCCTTAAGGCCGCCACCCGCACAAGCTGGACTTTCCTGTACTTTGCGTCGTGCGCCAGGGCGTCGGCTTCCTTGACATCGAGAAGTAGCTCCAGGCGCTCGCGGCCAAGCTCTTCGAACCAACGCGGGAGCTCGGCCTCGGCAATCCCCTTGTCATGCCGGCGCGCAAGGAGAGCGACCGTCTCGATCGTTTCCTTGTCAAAGCCCAGTTCGGCAAGCCGGCAGCGAGCGATCTCCTCGCCTTTCTTCTCGTGCCTGTTGAAGTGGCCGACCGCGTCTTCCGTCCGATAAAATGTTTCCGGCTTCCCTAGGTCGTGCATGAGCAACGCCAGCCGGAGAACCGGGACAGGCGCCGCGAACGCCACGCAATGCGCCGTATGCACCCATACGTCGTATGGGTGGTGCGGATTGCGCTGGTCGAAACCGATCGTGGCGCGCACCTCCGGCACCGCCTCACAAACCTCTTCGGCATTCAGTATCAACGCGGAAAACACGTCTTCGCGCGCAAGCAGGCTCAGCAATCGCCGCCCCGCCTCTTTTTCCGTATACGGTTCCTTGACAGATTCAGTTATATGCATCGATTCATGATACCACAATCGCCGCCACGCCGTAGGGGAAGAAGCGTTTCGCCCTGACGTTGCATGGAACCGGCCTGTGTCGTACAATAAACGCATGCGTGACAAAACAAAAAGAATCGGCTTCATAGGCGCCGGCAAAGTGGGCTGGAGCCTCGGCCGCCATATCCGGGAAAGGGGCGGCCAAGGCTACGCGGTCTGCGGATACTGCAGCCGCGATATCGGGACAGCGCGCGCCGCGGCAGCCTTTTCCGGCGGGCAGGCGTTCAGCTCTGCCGGGGAGCTTGCGGCTGGATGCGACCTGCTGCTCCTGACGGTTCCCGACGGGCAAATCGCGGAGGCCTGGCATGGCCTGTTGCCGGCGCTTGCCGCCGGTCGCGAGGCCCCGCTATGTATCGGCCACTGCAGCGGCAGCCTGGGCGCGGAAGCCTTTGAGCCAAGGCCGGCGACAGCCCCGGGGCTGTCATTCGGCTCCATGCATCCGCTCCTTGCCGTCCATGACCGCGAAAACAGCTTCGAGAGCTTCAAGGGCGCCTACTTCACGATAGAGGGGGAAGACGGCTTCGCCGGTTTCGCCAAAGGGCTCCTGGCTGCGCTCGGAAACCCCTTCTGCGCGCTCGACGCGTCACAAAAGACACTGTACCACGCCGCTTCCGTAATGGTCAGCAACCTGGTCTGCGCCCTTGCCTGCGTCGGGACGGACACCTACAAGGCCTGCGGCTTCGATAGCGGGTTCGCGGAGAACGCGTGGCGGGCGCTCTTCAACGGAAACGCGGAAAACATCGCGGCAGCCGGCCCGGTCCGCGCGCTCACCGGCCCCGTCGAACGCGGCGACACGGCGACGGTCGCCCGCCACCTCGAAGCGCTATCGGGCGATGAGCGGGAGATCTACCTGCTGCTTTCCCGCAAGCTGATAGGCGCGGCGCGGCAAAAAAACCCCGGCCGCGACTATTCGGAACTGGCCCGCTTGCTGGGCGCCTAGCATCTGTTCAGGTCGCCTGCCCTTTATGGTATCTTATACTTATCATGAATGTTTTGATCCACGGCATAGACGAGATGAGAAGGAGAGCGGCACAGGCCCGGACGGGCGGCCAAGGCATCGGCCTCGTCCCGACGATGGGCGCGCTCCACGAGGGGCACCTCTCCCTCGTCAGGCGGGCCGCGTCCGAAAACGGCCTGTCGGTCGTCAGCGTATTCGTGAACCCGATCCAGTTTGACGACCCGGACGATCTCGCGGGCTACCCGGGGACGCTGGACGAAGACGCCGAGGCTGCCTTTGCCGTCGGCGCGGACGTGGTTTTTGCCCCCTCTGCCAAAGAAATGTATCCCGAAGGGTTTTCCACATACGTCGACATGACTGGCGTTTCCGAGCGCCTTTGCGGCGCTTCGCGCGCGTCGCATTTCCGCGGCGTCCTTACGGTCGTCTCGAAACTCTTCGGCATCTGCATGCCGGACCGGGCCTATTTCGGCGAAAAGGACGCCCAGCAACTCGCTGTCGTGAAGAAGATGGCAGCGGAGCTCTGCATGAACGTAGACGTCGTCGGCTGCCCCACCGTCCGCGAGGGCGATGGCCTCGCCATGAGCTCCAGGAACGAGCGGCTCTCGCCGGAAGGACGCGTCTCCGCTCGCTGCCTCTACCGCGCCCTGAGCGAGGCAAAATCCCGCTTCGGCGCCGGGGAAACGGATACGGGCGCCCTGGCCGCCGCCATGCGCGCCATCGTCGAAATGGAGCCGCTTTCCAGGATTGACTACGCCGAGATAGTCGACCCTCTCTCTTTTGAAACAGCCCCGGCCGCCCGGGAAGGCGACCTGGCCGCGCTCGCGGTCTTTATCGGCGGCACAAGGCTTATCGACAATATGAGGCTTTGATGGGACGGGAACGCATCCCCCTGATACTGGCTTCCGCGTCGCCGCGCAGGAAGGAGATCCTCGAGGCGCACGGCTATGAGCCGATAGTCATGCCCGCCGATGTGGACGAAGAGCTCCCGGCGGGCGCCGCCTTCACTCCCGAAGAGGCAACAATCTATCTGGCGGAGCTCAAGGCAAACGCGGTATTCGAATCCCTGAACGCGGCGGACTGGCCCCTTGGCTGCGCCGTGCTCGGCGTCGACACCATTGTCTACAAGGACAAGATTATCGGCAAGCCCGCGGACGAAGAGGACGCGCTGGACATCCTTCGCTCGCTGAAAAACGCTTCCCACCAGGTGATAAGCGGCGTCTGCCTCATCCGCGCCGGCGACGTTGGCGCGACATCCCATTGGCCTAGATACCGATACCATGACCGCAAGTCGCTCGGCCTCCTGGCCCCTTTCCTCTCTATTATCGAAAAAACCCTCTTCTCGGACACGACCACCGTGCGGTTCGGCGACTATACCGACGAGGAAATCCTCGAGTACGTCCGCGCGAACCCGCCCTACGACAAGTCGGGCTCCTACGCGATCCAAAGCGCCTGGGGCCGGCATGTGCTCAGCGTCGACGGCGACATCGAAAACGTAATAGGCCTGCCGTTCGAGAAGCTCTCCGCCTATCTTTAAACCGTTGTCAATATCGCCAAGAGCATTCCCGCCCCGCAGGCGCTGAGTCGCTGTTCAAGCAAGCATTCCCGCCCCGCAGGCGCTGAATCGCAGTTCAAGCAAGCATTCCGCCCTGCAGGCGCTGAATCGCTGTTCAAGCAAGCATTCCCGCCCCGCAGGCGCTGAATCACTCTTCCAGCAACAGTATCGAATCCGGCGGTATCGCCAGCGCATGGACGCTGCTGACATCTGTGCCCCGGCCGGTAATCCACCATAGATCCCCGCCTCCGCCTGCCGCGCGGAAAATTACATTCTTCTCAAACGGCCCGTCAATCTCGTCGATATATTCCATTGTGTAAGTATTGGCTCCCCGATAGGCGTTTTCGCCGCCAGCCGCGTTTTCGCCTCCGGCCGCGTTTTCGCCTCCTGCCGCGTTTTCCCCCCTTGCCGCGCCCGCCAGGCTGCCCCTTCCCTCGACTGGCCGGAAATCATGCGAGCGGATGCCCGCGAAAACATGCCTTTCCTCGACCGGCTCAGCCGCGACCAGCTCTATCCCCCAGTCCTTGGCGAAGAAGCTGCGCTCCCCGGTTTTCTCGATCGCGGAGATATTCTTGCAGCCTGTGATGCGCGCGGCCCGCGCATTCCCGGGATTCGCGAATACGTCCCGGACCGGCCCTGCGGCCGCAGGCCGCCCCCCGTCGAGGATGACAAGCCCGTCCGCGAGCTTGTACGCCTCGTCGCGGCTGTGCGTCACCAGCACGACGCTCCCGTCGTACTCCCGTATGATGCGCTTGAATTCCGCCTGCATGTTCTCGCGCAGGAAGGTATCCAGCGCGGAAAAAGGCTCGTCGAGCAGGAGCATCCGCGGCCGGTACGCGAAAATCCGCGCCAGCGCCACGCGCTGCTGCTGCCCGCCGGAAAGCTCTACGGGATAGCGGCCTTCGAGCCCTTCCAGCCCATACCGGCCTATCAGCGCGCCTATTTCCGCGTCGCGCCGCGCGGGATCCCCCCGGTGGGCGATAGCGATATTCCCGCGCACGGTCATGTTTGGGAAGAGCGCGTAATTCTGGAACAAGTAGCCGACCTCCCGTTCCTGCGGACGCAAATCGATCTTTGCCGCGCTGTCAAAGAGGGTGCGCCCATCGGCGACGATCACGCCTTCGTCCGGCGAGACCAGCCCCGCGACGCATTTGAGCGTCATGCTCTTTCCGCTGCCCGAAGCGCCGAGCAAAGCCAGCGTCCCGTCATCGGACGAAAACGCCATCTCGAGCGTGAAGCCCTTATACCTCTTGCGGATGTCAACCCTCAGGCTCATAGGCGCGTCTTCAGCCTGTACCTTCCCCAGCGGGCCTCCGTGAATATGCTGATGCCCCATACGAAGAGGAAGGACACGACCACGAGGATTATCACGTAGCCGTAGGCTTCCTCTTCGCGCCCGCCGATGACCGCCGAGTAGATCGCGAGGGGCATCGTGCGCGACACGCCCGCGATATTGCCCGCGATCATCGCCGTCGCGCCGAATTCGCCCAGCCCGCGCGAGAACGCAAGGATTCCGCCCGAAGTCAGTCCCGGCGCGGCCAGCGGGAAGAGGATCTTCGCCGCGATCTTTCTCTCCGAAAGCCCGATAGTGCGGGCCGCCTCCAGATAGATCGGGTCTACCTGGTCGAACGCCGCGCGCGCCGAGCGGTACATCAGGGGCATCGCGATGACCACGGCCGCGAGCACGGTCGCCTGCCAGTTGAATACCAGCTTGACGCCAAGCTCCGCCAGCAGCATGCCGAGCGGGCGCCTGACCCCGAAGATGTAGAGCAGGAAGAAACCCGCCACGGTCGGCGGCAGCACGAGCGGAAGCGTAAGGATGGCGTCGACGGCCGCCCGCACCTGCTCGTTCTTCGCGCGGCAGACCGCGTACGCCAAAAGCGTCCCGATCGCGAATGTGAAAGCGATCGCCACGGACGCGGTTTTCAGGGATATCAATACCGGCTCTATTACCATCGCACCAATTGTACCATAGTGAGCTAAAACAATAGCAAGCGTATCAGCAAGCTTGCCCTGCCCCGCTCACATAAAAGCCCGGCGCGAAGCATGCGAGCCTGTCGCATCGCCCCGCGCCGGAAAAAGAGTTGCCTGCCGTTACAGCGGCTTGAAGCCGTACGACTTGAAGACTTCAAGCGCATCGTCGCCCTTCAGGAAACCGAGGAAGGCTTCCGCGGCTTCCGCCTTGTCGCCAAGCCCCGGCTGCAGGCCGACAGGGTATACGACCGGCGTCGTCAGCGTGCCTTCAGGCGCGGTGGCGATCACCCTAACCTTGTCTGGCATGCTTGCCGCGTCGGTCATATATACGACGCCGACCTCGGCGCTGCCCTCGGCGACCCAGTTCAGGACTTCGGTGACATTTGTCCCAAGGCTGGCCCCCGGCCCCACGGCGTCCCACAGGCCAAGGCTCGTCAAGACCTCCTCGGCGTATTGCCCGGCCGGGACGCTCGCGGGGTCGCCTACCGCGACGCTTGCCGCGTCCGTGATGTTCTCAAACCCCGTCACTGCCGTATCCGTATCGATGCCGGCAATCAGCACGACCTCGTTTTCAAGCAGGTTGACCACTGTCGAAGGATCCATGAACCCGCCCTCCACGAGCGCGTCCATCTGCTTCAAGGCCGCCGAGAAAAAGAGCTGCGCGTCCAGCCCCTCTTCTATCTGCGCCTGGAGCTTGCCCGAGCTGTCAAAGGTGGCCACGACCTTCACCCCGGGGCATTCCCGGTTGAACATCGGGACGATTTCCCCCTCGATCGCGTTCTGCAGGCTCGCCGCGGCCGCGATCAATATCTCGCCTTCCAGCACAGGCTCAGGTTCAGGCGCGGGTTCAGGCACAGGCTCGGGCGCGGGTTCGGAGGCCTGCGGTTCCTGCACGGGAGCCTCCGTCACTGGCGCCTCCCCGCCTCCGCAGCCCGCAAGCAAAGCCGCCATCAAGGCAAGCGCGCCCGCAACCGCGATTGCTTTCGCAATTCTCGTAATTCTTGCCCTTGTCGCGATCGCTTTTGCCATTTTCATAATTTGACTCCTTGTCATCACATAGTCCCTCTGCTTTGCGTCATCCCTCTTCTTCATCTTGCCTCTCCTCCGTTGCTTATTCCGATGCCTTTCCGCCTGGCCCGCCGGCGCCATCTGTCGCGCTGCGCCAGCTTGCCATCGCCGCCAGCATGCCTTCGCCGCGCTTAATGCTCCGCCAGCTTGCCGTCGCCGCCAGCATGCCTTCGCCGCGCTTAATGCTTCGCCAGCTTGCCATCGCCGCCAGCTTGCCTTCGCCGCGCTTAATACTCCGCCGCGCTTAATGCTCCGCCGCGCTTAATGCTTCGCCGCGCGCTTATATCAAGCCTATCACCGCAAAAAGAAAAAGTACGTTGCCCCGCCAACGTACGCGCTGTTAAATTGAATTATGACAAAGCTGACTCACTCATTCCTGCAAAGCTTGCCTGTTTTATACACAAATCGCGTCGAAAGTACGAATTATCATTCAAATTGCATGGTATTTGGGGTGAAATACGGGAAAAAAGCCCAATTTATCGTACTTTGGACGCGATTTGTGCATGGAAAGATGGTTTTTTCCAGAAATCGAAAAAAAGACGCGCCTCAGGCTTTGGACGCGATTTGTGCATGGAAAAATGGTTTTTTCCAGAAATCGAAAGATGGTTGTTTCCAGAAATCGGAAAGAGTATCCACGCTTGACCGTTTACAAAAGGACGCGTGTCAGACGGCGCCGAAGCCGCAGGCCGGATAGATACAATGCGCGCAGCCCAGGCAGAGCCCGCCCGGCGCCAGGTCGTCGATGTCCTGCCTGGAAATCCGTATGCCCGCCATGACGCGCGGCAGCACGATATCGAAAATCGTCCGTTTCGAATGCATGACGCACCCTGGCAGCCCGAGGATTGCCGCGTCCCCAAGGTAGGAAACGAGGAACATCGCGCCCGGCAGTACCGGCGCGCCGTAAGAAACGATTTCCGCGCCTGTGTCCTTGATGGCAAGCGGGGTACGGTCGTCGGGGTCGACGCTCATGCCGCCCGTGACCAGGACGACCTGCGCGCCTTTGTCCACCATGCGCAGGATCGCGTTCGTCGCCATCCGCGGGTTGTCCGGCACCGTGAGGTGGCCGACGTCCTCGACCTCGAACTCGCCGAGCTTCTCCCGCACGACCGGCGTGAACCCGTCTTCTATCAAGCCCTCGAAGACCTCGCTCCCCGTCGTGACGATTGCCGTGCGCATCGCGCGGTATGGCGCGACAGACAGGACCGCGCCGGGCCCCGCGGCCCGCCGGACCTCCTCCATCCTTTCCACCGCGATCGCGATAGGTATGATGCGCGTCCCCGCGATCTTGTCCCCGGCCCGTACAGGCGCCAGGTCGTGGCGCGTCGCGACCATCACGTCGTCAAACCCGTTCAGCACGGAAAGCTTCTCTTTGTCGACGCGCAGCACGCCGCTCCGGTCCGCGAAGATCTCGATCTTGCCTTCCTTGACCTCGCCGCGCAAAAAGCCTTCGCCCGCCACGAAGTCGGCGAGCAGCGCGGCCGCTTCGTTCTCGTGCAGGACGGTCCCGTCGTTCTCCCAGACGAAAAGATGCGATTTCCCTATCTTCAGGAGCGCCGGTATGTCCTCCTCGCGGACGACATGCCCTTTCTTGAAGGCTACGCCCTTTTCCCCGCCTGGAACGATCCGCGTGATGTCATGTGAAATAATGTGCCCAACGGCATCCTGTGTCTTTATCTCTTTCATATCCCTTAGCTTCGATATTTATACAATAATCAATCGCCTGCGCGAATCGATCGCGTTAATAAGCCAGCCTCCTTTGCGCGTCAACCGCATTTGCGCGTCAACCGCATTTGCGCGTCAACCGCATTTGCGCGTCAACCGCTTCTGCGTTCAGCCCTGCTGCGCGGGTCAATCCCCTTTCAGGAAGCCCGGTATCGCGAAGTCGTTCTCGGGATTGCCGTCGTCCAGGTCGTCGATACTGCCGCCCTGTCCGCCATGCGGAGGCTCAAACTCCCCATAATCCCCGCCGTCCCTGTGCGGGAACGTGTCGTAGTCGTCGCCAAAACCGCTTTGCGGCACGGAATGTGGCGGCCTGAAGCCCCTGCCCGGTTCCTCGCCCATTCCGATGGCGGCGTCCGCGTTCGTAGTCGTATAGACCTCCGGCGGCGTTTCCGATTCCATGAACCCGGTCGCGATGACCGTGATGATGATCTCGTCCCCGAGCGTGTGGTCGATGGACATGCCGATCCTGACATCGGCCTCGCCGTCCGCTTCCTGCTCTATCATGTCGGCAGCCTCGCTGAACTCGAGCATGCCGAGGTTTTCGTCGCCCGCGATCCTGAGCAGTATGTGCTTGGCGCCCGCGACGGTCGTGTCGAGCAGCGGGCTGTTGACGGCCATCTTGACCGCGTCCTTGACGCGCCCGTCGCCCTTGCCGCGGCCGATGCCCATATGCGCTATGCCCTGGCGCGCCATTACAGCCTTGACGTCCGCAAAGTCCACATTGATAAAACCGGCGCCGGTGATGATTTCGGTAATGCCCTGCACCCCGTCTTTCAGGACCTCGTTTGCGAAGTTGAGAGCCTCAATCATAGTCGTTTTTTCAGAGCATATCAAAAGAATCTTATCGTTTGGTATCACAACGAGGGAATCAACATAGTCCTTCAGGTATTCGATGCCCTGCTCGGCAAACGCCCTTCTCTTCTTGGCCTCGAAGCTGAACGGCTTTGTCACGATCGCGATCGTAAGGATACCGAGCTCCCTTGCTATCTTTGCGACGACCGGCGCAGCGCCCGTCCCCGTACCGCCGCCCATCCCGGCCGTGATGAATATCATGTCGGCGCCGCGTATCGCGTTTTCGATCTCCTGCTGGCTCTCCTCCGCCGCGAGAAGGCCAATCTCGGGATTGCCTCCCGCGCCCAGCCCGCCTGTCGCCTTCGGCCCGATCTGGAGCTTTACCTCGGCATTGGACTT
>Ga0082212_10003559_pt1 | contig 22020 bp, 20 predicted proteins | sample TergutNt197P3_FD_71548 | JGI IMG/M metagenome (GOLD analysis project Ga0082212, IMG submission 71548) | Neocapritermes taracua P3 segment gut microbial communities from Petit-Saut dam, French Guiana - Nt197 P3 | ecosystem: Host-associated > Arthropoda: Insects > Digestive system > Gut ...
ACAGGCTGAAAAGCTTAAACTCTCGTCCGTTTCGTCAAAGAAATTCTTTGGATAATAGCAACTCACTGGCAAAAAATTTTTTGCTCGGATTTTAAAACAATATGCATATTACACCAACATCGAACTACAATCAAAGCCCGTCATTTGGCACCTGCCAGCGGGAATATTCACGTATGATCGGCCCGCTTTTAAGAATAAATGTAAAAACATTAACACTGGTAGCAAGATTAGATTTATCATGGCATTCACTGTTTAAACATCTGAATGAGATTTTTAGAGATAAATCAAAAGTGAATTTTCACATCTTTGGCTGTTCTGACGGAACAGAAGCATTTTACAGTGCAAAATTACTTATGGACAAACTTGGAAAAGAGGCTGAAAAGTTTCTGCCGGTAAAAGCATCTGATATTGATGAAGAAGTTATCCGGGCTGCAAAAAGCGGCAGGCTAAAGCTGACGGAAAATGATTTATATGATTTTATTGAAGGTAAGGATGTTTTTCGCAGTAAAAATATTTTTATAAAAAATGTATGAAATAGAAAAAATTTATGAAAAAAAATATATATAAAATATATAAAAAATATTATAGAAAAAATTTGTAAAAAAATTTGTAAAAAATATATAGAAAATATTATAAAAAATATTATAAAAAATATATATTAAAGTAAAAAAAATCACTACTAAAATAAAAATAAATTAAAAATAAATAAAGAATATGAAATAATTAAAATAATAAAAAGAAAAAGATTATTTTAAAAGAACTACTCTACTTATTTCAGAATCATTAATTATTTCTCGCCCAGTAAGGTTAGCTATTTTTTCAGCGAAATCGATTACTTCTTGGAAAGTAGGCATATTATCTAAAGTTAATCTTTCTCTTGAATAGCCAACACACATATAAGCTTTTAATTCAATAAAATCAGGATTAGCTAAGTCTATTAAAGAAGCATAATTTTCACTTTCAAGCATGTTTTTATGTTTTACTAAGGTAGTTCTTATGCATGTACGGGAATTAAAACTGTTTAAGGTTTTAAGTGATTTATTTATACTATCCCAACCATCCTCTATTTGAGGGTTACAAAGTTCCTTGTAAACTTTTTCATTAGGTGCATCTAAAGAGATATATAATTGAGTGGGTTCATTTTCTAAATTAGCTAATTTTTCATTTAACAATCCATTGCTAACTAAAAAAGTTGTAAAATCTTGTTTTTTAAATTCAGCTATGAGCTCATCAATGTCAGGATATAACATAGGTTCTCCAGCTAAAGAAATAGCTGCATTATTTGGTTCTTTTGATTCTTCTAATTTTTTCCGGTCTGCATTATCATTTCCAAAAAAACCACAAAGAAGCTGATTTTGAGCAGCTATAGCTTCTTCAATTATGGTTTTAGGATCATCATATTCTCCAACCCAATCTGTTTTAGTTAAAGATAAATCTCTCCAACAAAAAGAACATTTTTGATGACAAAATGGAATAGCCGGAGACATTTGAAGACACCTATGGGATTCAACACCATAAAACTTTTCTTTATAACATACTCCTTCATTTAGTAAACTTTTTTTTGTCCAATGACAAATTTTAGCTGCAGCATGCCTGTTTTTCCCTACAAAACGATACCCACTATATTCTAACTTCTTTTGTTCATCTAATGTTAGAGCTGAGGATACTTCATTATTAATGTTTTTGAAGTTATCATCTCCTGAATCATTTTTCATGCTAAATAATTATTGATTAAATAATATAAATAATTTCTCAAAAATAGAAAAACATTATGATTTAAAAATGAATCTTAAAAAAATAATTTATATAAATTTTATTAAAAATTATATTAAAAAAAGTAACATATATTATATATTTGTAATTGATACTATATAAACTTTTTCTATAAATTAAAATAAAAATATAAAAAATTAAAAATAAAAATATAAAAAATTAAAAATAAAAATATAAAAAATTAAAAATAAAAATATAAAAAATTAAAAATAAATAAATTAAAAATATAAAATTATTAAAAAATAATTATTCTATTCCACTAAAGAATTTCGAATTGCCACAGCTTTTTTAGCTGCCTTTTCCATTGAAATTTCGAAAGGAATTCCAGCTTTTTCTAATATTTTTTGACCTTCTTCTTCATTAGTTCCTGTAAGGCGAATAACAATATTGATTTTTCGTTTAGCTGATTCTAATGCACTGATAACACCATTAGCTACATCGTCGGCACGAGTTATTCCACCAAGAACATTTAAGAAAACCACTTTAACTGGAGAATAATTAAGTACAAGGTTTAATGCTTTTTTAATAGTGTTTTCAGAGGCTCCGCCACCAATATCAAGGAAAGTAGCTGGTTCTCCACCATTAAGTTTAATCATATCCATACCAGTTAAAGTTAGACCTGCACCATTTCCAATAACAGCGATATCACCTTCAAGCTTTACAAAAGCAAATTCTTTTGGTTTAAATGAATTAGATTCAGCTAATTCTTTATGACGGAATAATGAATCATTTTCAATTTCAAGTTTGGCATCAGCAGCTATTAAACCTTCCTCAGTTAGAACAAGAGGATTTATCTCAGCTATTTGAGCATCATAATTTTTAAATACATTGTATAATTTCCAAATAATTCCCCCAAGAGGAGAAATAAGTTCAGAACCAACACCCATTTTACGAGCTATTTCCCTTGCTTCATAAGGTAAAAACTCTTCTAATGGATCAACATAATATTTAATTATTTTATCAGGATCTTCAATAGCTAATTGTTCAATTTCAACTCCTCCTTCACTACTAGCTATTATAACTGGTTTTTTAGAGCTTCTATCAATTGACACACTTATGAAGAATTCTTCTTTAATATTTGCTTTTTTTTCAATGAGCAAATGTTTTACTTTTTCCCCTTTAATTTCCATGTCTAATAATGTTCCAGCTATTTCAAAAGCTTCACCAGGATTATCTGCAAATTTAATTCCTCCAGCTTTTCCTCTTCCACCTATAAGAACTTGAGACTTTAAAGCTACAGGAGTGTGCATTTCAGTAGCTATTTCCATAGCTTCTTCAGGTGAGTAAGCTACATGTCCTTCTAAAATATTAATTCCATTTTTTTTAAATAATTTTTTTGCAGAATGTTCAAAAAATTTCATTTTACCCTTTTCCTATCCCTCTTTCATTAAATAATCATAAATTATAATATTCAAAGATCAAGTACCATCCATAGCATATCCAGCTTCAAAAGCTTGTAAATTCTTTTTTTCTGTTCCAGGAGGAACACTATCTAACACAGCTTCTTTTGCAGCATCATAAGAAATAACTTTTGTGAGTTTTGTAATTGCTCCAACCATAACAATATTAGCTACAATTATAAGACCTATATCAAATTCTGCTGTTTTAGTAACTCTTGCATGATAAACTTTAATATTATGTTCTTCTACAAAGTCTTTAATATCATTTTCATCGATTTTATCAGGATCTAAAATTAATATCCCTTCATCTTTTAAATCACTTATATAAGCTATTAAAGCTTCATGAGACATAGCTACCAATATATCTGGACTTGAGACTTTAGGATAATGAATTTCGCTATCACTAATAACGACTTCAGTTTTAGAAGCCCCTCCACGAGCTTCAGGACCATAAGATTGAGTTTGAACTGCATTTACACCATCAAAGAGTGAAGCAGCTTTTCCCACAATGATTCCTGCTAAAATAACACCTTGGCCTCCAAATCCAGCTATTCTAATTTCTGTTCTCATTATATTACCTCAATAAAAAATTCTATCATTAATTGTTATTCTGGAAAACTATCCTCATAAGCTGATTGTACAGCTAAATCTCGACCACATTGTTCAACAGATAAATCACAAATATTTTCAATAAGCTCTTTTCTCTTGCTATTTACAAACTCTCCAACAATGATTTTTCCAACTAGCTCTTCTGGATCCATCCTATCTGCTCTACGTTTATTGATACTATTTTCTTTAAACAGTTTAAGCATTTCTACAGGACTTCTAATTTTGTTTCTTCTTCCAAAGTAAGTAGGACATTGGGAAACTACTTCAACAAATGAAAATCCTGGATTTAAAAGTGCCTTTTTAATTGAATTAACTAATTGTAATGGATGAGCTGTTGTCCATCTAGCTACAAAACTAGCTCCTGAAGCAGTTACAAGTTCAGCTAAATTAAAAGGTTTATCTCTTGAACCATAAGGAGCAGTTGAAGCAAAACTACCTTCTGGAGAAGTTGGACTAATTTGTCCACCAGTCATTCCATAAATATTATTATTTACACAGATAACTGTGAGATTTACATTTTTTCTTGCTGCATGAATAAGGTGATTTCCACCAATAGAAGCAGCATCACCATCACCAGTAAATACAACTACATTTAAATCAGGATTTCCAATTTTTAATCCTGTTGCAAATGTAATTGCTCTTCCATGAGTGGTGTGGAGTGAATCACATTTAACATAACCTGGAATACGGGATGAACATCCAATTCCAGAAACCATAGCTACAGAATCGAAATCTATTTCTGCAGATTCCATTCCTCTAAAGAATGTATTTAAAGTAGTCCCATTTCCACAACCTCCACAAAAGATGTTTGGAAGTCTATCTTTTCTTAAATATTTCATAAAGGGATTTTCTTTCAATTCTACCATAATATCACTCCCTTAGCTAATCTCCTTAATTTTTGACAGTATCTCTTCAGGTTTGTGAAGTTCTCCACCTATTTTTCCAATCAAATGAACATTAGGCTTTTCATTTACCATTCCAGCAACTCTTTCAACTTCATAGACCATTTGACCTAAGTTCATCTCTACAACAACAAGATTTTTAGCTGTCTCAGCTGCTTTTAATATTTGAGTTTCAGGGAAAGGCCAAGGAGTATCAATTTTTATTGAACCTACTTTTAAACCTTCTTCTCTTCCCTGTACTACTGCTCGGTATACTGATCTAACAGGAGCTCCATAAGAAATAATTATAGTATCTGCATCATCACAAAGTCTTTCATGGGTGGTGACAATTTTTTCTCTATTATTTAAAATTTTATTGTTTAAACGGCTTATAAGTTTACTGTGAGAAGCAGGATCTGAAGAATCAGGATATCCTCGCTCATCATGAGTTAATCCAGTAACTGGAATTTTATATCCTTGACCAAAAGCAGCCATAGGTGTAATTCCATCTGTAGCTTTAAAAGGAAGGTAAGGATTATTAATAGAAAATTCATCAGGGCTTTCGGTAGGCATGGTTCTTGGAACTATATCCACTTCATCAGGAATTGTAATTTTTTCCCTCATATGACCAATAATCTCATCAGCTGCAACAATAACTGGAATTCTGTATTGTTCAGCTAAATTAAATGCCTTTACAGTAAAATCAAAAAATTCTTGAACAGATGAGGGAGATAAAGCTATAGGTTCATAATCTCCATGAGATCCCCATCTAACCTGCATCATGTCTCCTTGTGAAGCCATTGTAGGTTGTCCTGTTGAAGGACCTCCTCTTTGAACATTAACAATAACAGTAGGAGTTTCAGTAATTTGAGCATATCCAATGTTTTCTTGCATCAGAGAAAACCCAGGTCCTGATGTAGAAGTCATAGTTTTTAAACCACTCCAACTCGCACCAATAATTGCACCAATAGCTGCAATTTCATCTTCCATTTGAATAAAAGATCCTCCATTTTTTGGAAGAAGTTTTGATAAAGTTTCAGCTACTTCAGTAGAAGGAGTAATAGGATAACCTGCAAAGAATCTACAACCTGCTTTAATAGCACCATATGCACATGCTTCATTTCCTTGAGAAAATAATTCTTTAACCATACTATCCCTCCACACTAGCACTATTATTTTCAGATTCTACAGTCACATCACTTTCATCATCATATACTGTAATAGCCTGATCAGGACATGATAATTCACATAATTCACATTTATTACATTTTTCCTCATGTTCAGGAAATGGTAAATAAACTCCTTTCTTATTCTCCTTAGAAGATTTTATATAAACCTGTTTAGGACAAAATTCAATACATATATCGCACCCTTTACATAATTCAGAATCAATTTTAATCATGCAAAATCTCCTGTAACCCAATAATATATATTTAAGATATATTTGTTACTTTTATATTAATATGAATAAATTTTTTATTTATGATATATAATTTAAATTTATTAATTTATAAAATTTATTATTATAATTTAAAAAATAAATATTTTAAAAAGTATTACAAAAGTGTCACTATATCATAAAAGTATGTTTATGAAAATAAAGTATTTGATTATTAAAAAGAATAATAGTATTTTATAATAATTTATTTAATATTTATAATATTTATAATAATAGAATATAAATGATTTAATTAATAAAAAAAAGAGAATAAATGAATAATAATGGTAAAAAAATTTAAAAAAATAAAATAATATTATTATGAGCTTAAAAAATTTGTAAAAAAATTCTTTAATTTTTTTAAGTTGAGAAACTAACTCATAATCACTATATTAAAAATTCATTACATGTTTTTAATTTAGATTCTATACCAATAATCCCAAAAACCATTATAGGAAAAATAGGTATAGTAATCATTATCAATATTCGCAACTCTCAACTGAACTTTACCATCCACAGTAAGAATCTTATATTCAGCTACCCTATCAGGAATTTTTTTAGTTACTTTATTCACATCTGTTCTCAAAAGATTTGTAAAAGTTATTTTTCCACCAGATACTTTGTAATTTCCACTAATTCCAGCTGGATAACGTCCAACTGTAAGATAATAAAACTTTCCATCATTCTTAAATTCGTACGATTCTCTAGAAAAAAGAGTCACAAGTGATGGTGCAGCCCAAGTATTGTGATACCATGACCCTACTAATTTAGAATCAACATTAGAGTTTGTATTTGTCTTTTTCTTCCATTGCGCATGATAGGTTATATACTTTTTAACTTTAGTAATGGATGTAATCTTTTTTCCGCCAGTTTTCTTTGTATACCAACCCTTAAACTCATATCCTGTCCTTTTTGGTGCTTTAAGAAGCTTTCCTATCTTAGCACCATTTTTAACTGTAGTTACTTTTGTTTTTGCTGTTCCTATTTTTCCACCGTTAGCATGCCATGTAACTTTCACCTTTTTAGGTGCAGCATCCACAGCTTGCACCGTACCCAATGCCATCGTCAACATTAAAATAGCTATCATAGCTATAAACAATGTTGAAACAATCTTTTTTGTTTTCATACTAAAATACCTCATAAACTATATAATTTTATAAAAAATTTAATTATAAAATATATTTTATATTATAAGAAATGAATTATATAAATTTATTGATAAACAAAAAACTTTGAGAACTCCACACATTTAAAAAAAAAAAGGAAAATAAGCTATAATAAAAAAATTTACTAAAAAATAAGAAAAAATTACAATTTAAAACATAACCCAATTATTTATAGTAAAAATTATTAAAATAAAAGAAAAATATTAGAAAAAAAGTCAAATATGCTCCAAAAATAGCTATACTTGTATATATTCTATAAAAAAATATTATAAACTATGTATAAAAAATAGAATAAACTATAAAAATATAATAAAGTATAAAAATAGAATAAAAAATATAAAAAATAGAATAAAAAATATAAAAAATAAAAGTAGTTAAATAACTAAACTACTTATTTCATAGCTTTTAAACGAACTTCTGGTTCTAAAGCACGTGGTTCAGCTGCTACGATTGCTGCACCTTTAGCTACAACAGTCATAGGATCATCAGAAATAGTTACAGGGACGGATAATTCATCACAAATTCTTTCTCTAACACCTCTTAACTGTGAGCTTCCTCCAACAGCTACACTGTTATTGAAAACACCAGTAATTAATTCTGGAGAGAGTCTCTCTAATACAAGATTAAGACCTTGGATAATTTCATTCATAACAGGTTCTGCAGCATCAGCTACAAGAACTGAATCTATAACTATCTTTTTTGGCCTGTTAGTTTCATCAGATTTACCAATGACTTCGGTAGTAAGAATTTCTAAATCTTCACTACAGTGAATCATTCCAACTTTAATCTTAGCTGCCTCAGCATCATGAATACCTATTCCAACATTATATCTTTCTTTAACAATTTCGACGATATTATTATCAATATCGTCTCCACCAAATCTAACAGTTTCAATATCAGTAATTCCACCAAGAGAAATAACAACTAAATCAGTAGATCCCGCACCAATATCTACAACCATAGTCCCATCAGGTTCAGCTATAGGAAGTCCTGCACCAATAGCTGCCGCTAATCCTTCACTAATAACTAAAACATAATCTGCTCCTGCTTTTAAACCAATTTTTTCCGCAGCTTGTTTTTCTACTTCAGAAGCATCTCCAGGAATACCAATAACAATACGACCAACAGATTCTCCTTTTTTAATACCTATTTCCATAGCTTTAACTAATAAAGCTTGAGCTTGAGCCACACTTTCAATGACTCCTTTTTTCAAAGGACGGAGAGCAATGATATCTTCAGGCGTTCTTCCAAGCATTAATTTTGCTTCTTCGCCAACAGCTAAAACTGCTTTGGAATCCTCTTTTTTTACTGCTACAACTGAAGGTATTTGATATAAATCAAACTTATCTCCAGATGGCTTTGCTATTACGGTATTTAAAGTACCTAAATCTATTCCTAAGCTGTTATTAATTCCAGCTACTTTAGGTTGTACTTTTTTTTCCGCATTACCAGTTCCAAATAACTTCATATCATTTCCTCTTCTCTTTATTATCATATTATAAATTTTACTAAATATACTCATAAATACCTTCACCTAAATTGTTATTGTTACATATAAATTTGATTATCTTTTATAAATTTAAATATATTTTATAAATTTGATTATCTTTTATAAATTTAAATATACTCTATAAATCTAAATATATTCTATAAATCTAAATATATTTTATAAATTTAAATATATTTTATAAATTTAAATATATTTTATAAATTTAAATATATTTTATAAAGTTAAATATATTCTATAAATCTAACTATCCCTTATAAATCTAAATATCTTCTATAAATTCATTTATTCTCTGTGAAAATATCTTTAAAGTCAATTACAAATATTTTATTTCCAGTAGCAATTTTTCTAATTGTCATAACATCTTCTTCATTTTCAATTGAAATAAGAATTGTAGATAAAACAACATCACTCATATTAAATAAAGGAGATAAAATATCATTGATGAAATTTGGAAGTTTTACACTTAATTGAAAATCAGTTTCAATAAACCCTGTAGTTTGATCTTCTAATAATATTGAAAAGTTAGCTTTTGCTATTTCTGAATCTCCTACAAATTTTTTAATAGCATTGTCTGGAGCTACAAGTAACATTAAATTAGGTTCATTATCCACATAAAATGGTGCAATCTGAATATAAGCTCCACCTTTTTCTTTACATAAATAGCTAATTTCTCTTATTTTCTCAGATTCCCCATATAACATGATAAAATCAAATTTTTTGCTAGCATGAGCTTCTTTTAATGTAACATGTTCTCTAAAAAGTATCTTTATCCGATCTTTTGAAGCAATAGCTACATAAGCTATGTCATTAACTAGTTCATCATTACCAGCTACGACACACCATAATTTTTCTGAGCTTTGTTCACTAGAAACTTTAGCTGCTTGCCTTAGAACTTGTATTTTATCTTCTATCATGTCTTCACTCACCTGTAAATAAACATGTCTTTATATACAGGATTTAATTAATTCTTATTTTAATAATGGATATTTATTTAAATATTATTTTAATAATAGATAATAATTTAAATATTATTTTAATAATAGATAATAATTTAAATATTAATTTAATAATAAATAATAATTTAAATATTAATTTACCATCTTTTTATTACTTGAAATCAAAAATTACAAAAGAAAATAAAAAATCATAGCATAATTTTTTAAAACTTTTTTATTATTTAGATTAACATAATAAGATATGTTCTATTGATATTTAAATTTATCTTTTAATCTTTAAAATAAATAATATGTATGTATAAATATATATTTTTATAATACTTTTATTAATGTTATTTTTATTAAATAGAATATACGCATTATATAATATTCTTAACAATCTATATAATATTATATGAAATTTCCACAAATCTTTTATGAGTATTTCTAAAAAATAAAAATTAAATTAAATATAATATAAAAATAAATGAAAAAAAGGATTATTTTATCTAAAATCAAATTTCTAAATTGAATTTCATTTATTCAATCAATTACAGAGGCATAACCTTTCTCAATTGCATTGAGATTCATTTCATGAAAACGAGAAGCTAAATTATTTTTCATAGCTTTAATAATAGCTTCTTTTGAAAGGGGGAACTTGTCATTAGCAATAGTTGCACCTAACAAAACCATATTCAATGATAATAAACTTCCAGCTTCAATAGCCAATTTTTCAGCTTCAATAGGATAAACAGAATTAAAATTTTCATTTAAATTAGCTATAATTTCATTGATATTAGGATATGTCTGATTAAACTGAATCAAAGTTGAAGGTATAATTGGATATGTATTAAAAACTATTTTAGTGTCTTTGTTTGCTTTATCAAGAGCTCTTATAGCTTCAATAGGTTCAAATGCTAAAATTATATCTGCGTTATTTTTTTCAATAATGGAACTTTTATATTCTCCTATTTTTAACTCAGTAGATACAACTCCTCCCCTTTGGGACATTCCATGAATTTCACTCATAAGAACATCATATCCTTCATTCATAGCTGCTTCACCAATGATAACTGAGGTTTTAATAATTCCTTGACCTCCAACACCACAAATATAAATATTATACGAATCTTCTTTATTGAACATAGATATCTTCCATTATAACTAATTTTCATTATTGCTTTTATAAAATTTACTAAAAAATACTTATTATTATAAAATCTACTAAAAAATACTTATTATTATAAAATTTACTAAAAAATCATTTACTATTACAAAATTTACTAAAAAATCATTTACTATAAAATTATACATTAATTTAATCTTTTTTAACACCAATAGCTCTTTCATTACATGTTTGGACACATACTGTGCAACCCTTACAAATAAGAGAATCAATTACTGCCCTATCATCAACAACTGAAATAGCTGGGCAAGCAAGTTTATCAGTACATGTTCTGCAATCTTTACATATATCTTGATCAATTGCCATAGGTCTTTTTCTTTTTAATCCTTTAATTAAAGTACATGGATACTTAGCTATTATAACAGCTATTCCATCATATTTTAATGCTCTTTTATAAGTCTCTGTGGTTTTCTTAATATTCATAGGATTTATAGTTTCAACAAATTCACATCCAGAAGCTTTAGCTATATCTTCAATAGAAATTTCAGGAGCTAAATCTCCCATTCCATCAACAGGTAACCCTGGATTTGGTTGACCTCCAGTCATAGCAGTAGTTCTATTATCCAAAACTGTTACAACAAATCTATGTTTATTATGAACACCATTTATTAAAGGAGGAATACCTCCATGGAAAAATGTTGAATCTCCAATAAAACTAACGATATATTGATTTGTTCCTGCAGCAAAACCACAAGCATCACCAATGCTTGAACCCATAGACAAAAGATAATCCGTAGTTTCATAAGGAGGACTTACACCAAGAGTATAACACCCAATATCAGAAGAAAAAATAAGGTCTTCATTTTCTATTCCCATTTCTAATGCCGCACGCTTAACAGAAAAGTATGTAGCTCTGTGAGAACACCCTGCACATAATGTAGGTGGGCGATTAGGTAAATTCTCTTTTAAATCTAATAAATTATTTGTAAATTCAGATATAGGTTTTTCCAAATTATCTTCATTAATGTCTTCCAAATTATCTTCATTACGGTCTTCTAAATTGACCCCATTCATAACTTTATTAATAGAATTTTTAACAATATCGCAATCATATTCAAAAGGAACTGGGAAAGTCCCATCAATTTTTCCAAAAACAGGAATATCTAATCCTACCTCACCAAGAGTAGCTAAAACCTCTTTTTCCATTATAGGGTCTACTTCTTCAACTACAAAAATTCCATCTAAATCTTGGACAAAGTCTAAGACCAAATCTTTTGGAAATGGATAAGTGAATCCTAATTTTAAAATATCAATTCCTAAATCTTCACCATTAACAACATCGTAAGCATAATTAAAAGCACTACCACTAGCTATTAAACCAAATTTTCTTTTACTTTCCGAATTTTCAAATTTAAAATTTTGATTTAAATCAGAATTATTTGATATCCTCTTTATTTCATCCATTTTAGCTATTAACTTTTCATGCATCAAAATTGCATTTTGTGGAACTGGAACATATTGCTGAGGATTCTTCTTAAAAAAGCCTTTTTTCCAATGCACCTCGCCAGAATCTCTAAGAATAGATTTATCATTATTATTTTTAGATTCATTATTGTTTTTGATATTATCACTATTTTTAGAATGCTCTTCTTGAGAAATATCACCAAAATTTACAATTCCTCGCATATGAGAAACTCGTGTAGTTGTACGAAGAAGAATTGGAATAGAAAACTCTTTTGATAAATCATAACCATATTTCATCATATCCTTAACTTCTTGAGGATTTGAAGGTTCTAAAACTGGACAATTAGCTAATCTAGCATAATTTCTGTTATCTTGTTCATTTTGAGAAGAAAACATTGAAGGATCATCAGCACTAAGAACAACCATTCCTCCAGGAGTTCCAGTATATACTGCAGTAACAAAGGAATCAGAAGCTACATTTAACCCTACATGTTTCATGAAAACAAATGTTTTAAGACCACTTGCTGCACTAGATGCTCCTACTTCCATAGCTACCTTCTCATTAATTGAAAACTCAAAGAACATTCCTGCATCCTTTGCAAGAACAGATAATATATTTCCTATTTCAGAAGAAGGAGTTCCAGGATAAGTAGCTGCAATTGAAACACCTGCTTCAATAGCTCCTCTTACAGCTGCTTCATTACCTAATAAAAATTCTTTATCTCCACTTTTACCTTTTACTAATTGATTTAAATCCATTATTATACACCATTAATAATATAAATAAAATATAGCTACTATTATATAAATAAAATATAGCTACTATTATATAAATAAAATATAGCTACTATTATATAAATAAAATATAGCTACTATTATATAAATAAAATATAGCTACTATTATATAAATAAAATATAGCTACTATTATATAAATACTAAATAATTAAAGAATTAATTAAATATTTCAATAAAATAGTATAATCTAAATTATACTAAAGATTTATTATATAAAATTATATTTAAATTAACTAATAAATATATCTTTTGAATTAAAATATTATTAAATAATATCAACTATAATCTAATCAATAAATTTTATAATTAACAACAAAAATTGAACAAATAAATTTTTAAAGAAAAAGTAAATTAATATGAATAAATAAATTATTATAATAACTTTTTAAATTTATAAAAATAAATTAATATGATATAATGAATTATATAATATCTTTTTAAAATTATAAAAATATAAATTAATATAAATACAATAAATTATTATAATAACTTTTTGAATTTTGCAAAAAATAAATTAATTTTAACTAATATAAATTATTATAGTGGCTTTTTTAAATTTATAAAAATATAAATTCATATTTCAAAATATTGGAGATAAAAATGATAGAAATTAAAGTATTGAGGTTTGATAAAAAAAAGGATAAAGAACCTCATTTTGAAAAGTATGGAATTGAAAAATCACCTAAAATGAATGTCTTAGATGCTTTAATAGCTATTAATGAAAAATATAACCCTAATTTAAGCTTTAGAAGTTCATGTAGAGCAAGTCAATGTGGTTCATGTGCTTTGAAAATGAATGGAAATGTGGTTCTCGCATGTAAAGCTGAGATTGAAGATGATGCAACTATAGAACCCTTAGATTTTCCAGTTATAAAAGATTTAATTGTGGATAAAACCGAAGTTGAAGAAAAAGTAGCTACAATGGCACTTTTCTTAGAAGCTGACGGTGATTTATATAATAATGAAACTATTTCAAAAGAAGATAGCTCAAAAGATGAAACTATTTCAAAAGAAGATAGCTCAAAAGATGAAACTATTTCAGAAGAGAATACTGTTTTAAAACATGAATCTAATGAAACAATAGAAGATATTCAAATAAAAGAATGTAATTGCCCATCTATAATAGAAAATGAAAAATGTATAGATACTAAAAAAGTTAGAAGTTGTATTGAATGTTATTCATGTCTTTCAGCTTGTCCTGTCATAAAAGTTTCTTCTGAATTTGCAGGACCTTATTTCATGAGATATTTGTCCAAATTTGATTTTGATCCTCGTGATACTGGAGATAGAACTGAAGAAAGTATTGAAGATGGATTATATTGTTGTACCAGTTGTGGAAAATGTGGTGAAGTCTGTCCAAAAGAAATAAATAGTTTTGGAGATGCGATTGAAAAATTAAGAGCATTAGCTTACAAGGATAATTTAGGCCCACTTGAAGCCCATAAAGATGTTAAAAAGCTAATTGAAGCTACAGGACGATCAGTTAAACCAGACACAGAAGGATTCGTTGAAGGGTATTCTAAAAAGAAAAAAGATAATGAGGATACTGTTGACAAAAATAACAAGGAAATTCCAACTGAAAAACCTAAAATGGCTGTTTTTACAGGGTGTATGGTTGATTATAGACTTCAAAATCTGGGTTATGCACTTATTGATGTTTTAGAGAAAAATGGATTTGAAGTGGATGTTCCAAATAATCAAGTATGCTGTGGTTCACCAATGCTTAGAACTGGCCAAACCGATGTTGTAAATTGTCTTGTTGAAAAAAATAAAGAAGCTTTCTCTGATTATGATATTATAATTACTCTCTGTGCTGGTTGTGGAGCTACTTTAAAAAATGATTATCCTAAATATGGTGCAAATTTGAATGTAATTGATATAAGTGAATTTTTAGCAGACAAACTTGATACAAGTCAAATGAAAGATTTAAATATGAAAGTCACATACCATGACCCATGTCACCTCATTAGAGGACAAGGAATAAGTGAAGAACCTCGAAAAATACTAAATAAAATAAAAGGTGTTGAGTTCATTGAGATGGAAAAAGCTGATCAATGTTGTGGTGCAGGTGGAGGAGTTAAATCTGGAAAACCAGAGATAGCTAATGCTTTAGGTAAAGAAAAAGCAAGTATGATAAAAGAACTCGATGTTGATGGAGTAATTACCATCTGTCCATTCTGTCAATACAACATCCAAGATGCATTAGATGATGAAGGTTTAGAAAATATAAAAGTCATGAATATATTAGAGCTTCTTAAAAAAGCTTATGAATAAAATGTTCAATTGGACAATATAATGTTAATTTATCATATATTATACAATTCAATGATATATAACTCAATTTGATATGCGAAACTTAAACTATTAAGGAGTTGGTCAAGTAGGAACAATTGCAAAAGAAACAGTGATTGTTAAAGAAGATAATCCTGTTTTAGAAGAAAAAAAGGAAAAAAGTTCAGAAAGTTCTAAGACAAAATCAAAAACAAAAGCTAGCTCCACAAAAAGAGGGAAAAAACTCTCTACTGTAGAAGGTATAAAATTTTCAAAAGAACATAACCTTCTTGAAGATAATATATACATTATTTTTGTAGAATGTGAATCTCCAGGAAATGTTGGGTTTTTAGCAAGAGTAATGGCTAATTTTGGGTTAAAAAATTTAGTATTGATAAATCCCTGTAAATTAAAAGATGAATCATTTTATCAAGCTATGCATGCCAAGAGTATTGTTGAAAATGCAGTTAAAAGTGCTACTTACCCAACACTTAAAGACTTCTTTAAAACACAGGAAATTAATTTCATAGTTGGTACCACAGGTACTCCTGGAGGCAGCTATAACCTATCAAGAATTCCTATAAAACCTCAAGAATTAGTAAAATCCATGAATTTAAATAGTAAAATAGCTATTCTTTTTGGAAGAGAAGGAAATGGTCTTAGCAATGAAGAAATTAATATGTGTGATATAATAGTTAGTATTCCAACAGACCCTAGCTATCCTATAATGAATGTATCTCATGCTGCAGCTATTATTTGTTATGAGTTGTTTAAAAATAAAAATGAATTCCCTGTAGAAGGATTAGAAGAAGCAAGCAATATTGAAAAAGAACTTCTTCTAAAGGATATGGATGAAATTATAAAAGAACTTAACATTCCAACACATAAAGAAAAAACAGCTTTAAAATCATTTAAAAATATAATAAACCGAGCTTTTATTACAGGAAGAGAAGCTCATACATTAAAAGGAATTTTAAGAAGAATATTAATGAAATTTAAATAATATAATTGATAATGTTCATTATATTCCTATTTATCATATAATTCTATCAAATTATTTTATAATTATAAAAATTATTCTTAAAAAACTATTTTTAAAAAATTTTAATAAATATTTTATTTTAAAAAAATAAATATTATATTTTTATAAATATGATAAATTATTAAAATAATAAAAATAATAAATTAATATAATATATTCAATTACTATATTTGATATATTCTATAAAAATTATATAAAAAATATTATAAAAATTATATAAAAAATTATAAAAAATATTATAAAAATTGTATAAATTATTATAAAAATTATATAAAAAATTATAAAAAATATTATAAAAAATATTATAAAAAAATAAATAAAACTAACTTAAATTACAATAAAATTCAAGAAAAATTATAGCTAGGAGACAATTAAATGGCAATTTTAAGTGATGCTGATATAAAAAAATATTTAAAAGAAGGTAAAATAACAATAGATCCTTTAGAAGATATAGAAAGACAAGTTCAACCATCCTCAGTGGATTTAAGAATTGGAAGTGAATTTAAAGGATTTAAAATCATTAAAAAACCATTTATTGATCCTAAGGATTCTGAAGATCTTGATTCTTACATGGATTCAATGCATATTGAAGACGGAGAATCATTCATAATACATCCTAATGAATTTGCATTAGCTACAACCTATGAAACTGTTAAAGTTCCCGATGACTTGGTAGCTAGAGTAGAAGGTCGTTCTTCAATGGGTAGACTTGGAATCACTATGCATGTAACTGCTGGTTACATCGACCCTGGTTTTGAAGGAAAAATCACCCTTGAAATTTCAAATATAGGAAAAATGCCTGTAGCTTTATATCCTGGTCAACGAGCTTGTCAAATTGTTTTTGAAACTATGACTTCCCCTGCAGAAAAACCTTACGGTCATCCTGAAAGAGACAGTAAATATATGGGCCAAACTAGACCTGAAAGTAGTAGAATCAAACAAGATTATGAACTAAGAAAATAGTAAGAGAACTAAAATAAATATTATTTTAGTGATCTATAACATTAATTGGAGTTATATTAATGAATCATGAAAAGATGATAAATATCAGTACTAAAAGAGGATTCCTGTGGCCATCATTTGAAATATATTCTGGAGTTTCTGGATTTACAGATTATGGTCCTCTTGGAGCTATTTTGAAAAATAATATCATGCAGCTATGGAGAAAGCAATATATAGCTGGAGAGGGATTTTACGAAATAGAAAGTCCTACCGTTACACCTGAAGAGGTTTTAGTAGCTTCTGGACATGTTGATAATTTTACTGACCCTATGGCACAATGTAATGGATGTAAAGATGTATTTAGAGCAGATCATATCATTGAAGAACAGGCAGGTCTCATTGTTGAAGGTATGAGTAATGAAGAATTAGATGAAATTGTGAGGAGTCAAAAAGTAAAGTGTCCAAATTGTGGAGATAAGTTAAGCGAAATTTGGAATTACAACCTTATGTTTAAAACTATGATAGGTGCAAAAGGAAATAAAACAGGATATATGCGCCCAGAAACCGCTCAAGGAATTTTCATTCTTTTTAAACGTCTTTCTCGTTTTTTTAAAAATAAGCTACCTTTTGGAGTGGTTCAACTTGGAAAAGCTTATAGAAATGAAATTTCTCCACGACAAGGAGTTATCCGTCTTAGAGAATTTACACAAGCTGAAGCTGAAATATTTGTTAATCCTAAGGATAAAACACACAAAAAATTTAAATCAATAGCTAATGAAAAATTAACTTTAAATTCACAAGCTACACAAATCGAAGATATAGATCCAATTACTATAACTTCTCAAGAAGCACTTGATAGTGGAATTGTAGCTAATGAAATATTAATTTATCAAATTTATTTAGCTAAAAAGTTTTTAAAAGAACTTGGAATTCCTGATGAAGCTTTAAGATTTAGACAACATTTGCCAAATGAAATGGCTCATTATGCCATTGATTGTTGGGACGTTGAAGTGAAAACTGATAAGTATGGTTGGGTAGAAATTATTGGAATAGCTGATAGAGGAGATTACGATTTAATAGCCCATTCCAAACATAGTAACGAAGAATTAGATCTCTATATTCCCTTTGAAGAAACTAAAACCATATCAAAAACTGTAGCTAAACCAAATATGGCTAAATTTGGACCTTCATTTAAACAAAATGCACCTAAAGTAAAAGAATTTCTTGAAAACTCTGATAATAATGTTATATCCAAAATTAAATCTTCAATTGAAGAAAATGGAAAATACATTGCTGAAATTGATGATGAATCTTTTGAAATACAAGAGGAACATGTGACTTTCGAAAATATAGAAGAAAAAGTTAAAGGAGAAAGAATAACTCCTCATGTAATTGAACCTTCTTTTGGTATTGATAGAATATTATACTCTGTATTATTACATTCATTCCAAAGCTCTGAAAGTGAGGAAGATAAAGATTATTTCAAGCTATCTAACTCTATTGCTCCAATTCAAATTGGTGTTTTCCCCCTTATGAATAAAGATAAATTAAATGAAGTAGCTATTGATATCACATCTACTCTTCGAAATGAGGGATTTATGGTTGATTATGATACTTCAGGAACCATTGGAAAGAGATATGCTAGATCTGATGAGATTGGAATTCCAATAGCTATTACTATTGATTTTGATACTTTAGAAGATAATGCCGTAACAATCAGAGATAGAGATACAGAAAAACAAGAAAGAGTGGAAATAAACAATTTAAAAGATATTATTGCTAGTTATTTTAACTAAAATAGCTAATTATACTCTTTACTAGGAAAACTAATTATACTCTTTGCTAGGAAAACTAATTATGCTCTTTACTAGGAAAACTAATTATATCTTAAATAAAAAAATTATACATTAAATAAAAAGAACTAATTGCTATAAAAAATACTTTCAATGTCAATTAGTTCTCCTTTTTTTCGATAATCTTCGAATATTTGATTTCCCCATTTAATTCCATCTTTTGTTTTATCAATTAATATTTCTGAATCATCATAGTAACTATCTTTGAAAAATAAATTAACTGCTAAAAAGTTATTGCCTGAACTTAAAAACAATTTAAAGTCCTCAGGAACTTTCCAAATTTTAATAAACTGATTTTTATTCAAGCCCATTTCATCTGAAATAGCTAAAAGCTTATTATAATAACCATTAATTTCCATAGATTCTAAAATAGGTTCTGTGATAATTAATTCTAAAGTGCTTCCATTAGCTAAGCTATCTAAAATTCCATCTAAATAAATTGGTGAAAAAATAGGCATCAATATCTTTAAATTTTTTGATTTTGAAATTAAATCAAGATATTCTTTTGAAGGTTTGGTTAAATCTTCTTTTGATGATTTGATACATTGAGCATTCTTAATCATCAACAGATTGCTTAACTGTTTAGTGGGAATATCTTCCACAGAGTGATTTTCCAAAAAATCATAGCTATTGCTAATCGAATATAAATTTTCAAAAAATTTCAACATTGAGCTTGTAATCATTAGTCCATTTGAAGATAGTGTAAAATCTTTTTCAACTTTTTTAACCAATCCAATATTTTTAAGAGTATTTAATCCAGTTAAAATAGTTGTATTAGCTAAACCTGTGTCCTCTTGAATTTCTTTTGAATCTTTTTTTGATGAAAATAAGCTAAGTAAAAGCTTTATTCTAATACTTGAAGATAATGTTTCTCTTATATTTTCAAATAATTCATCAGATTCGTTATAATTATTAATATAATCAGATATATTTATATTGTTGATTTTGTCTATTTCTATATTAGTTTTTTTTAATTCATCCCCCATACCCGTCACTCCTTATTTACTACGAAAGAAATTTAATTTACTATAAAAGAAATTTAATTTACTATAAAAGAAATTTAATTTACTATAAAAGAAATTTAATTTACTATAAAAGAAATTTAGTACTCTTTTTTGCATATTTTTCAAAAATTTTGTTTCCCCATTTTATAGAATTTTTTTCTTTAGAAATTAAAAGTCTATTTTGATCAAAGCTTTCATCATCTTTAAAAAGTCCTAAAGCTAAAGTGTTCTCAGTTACTATTAATAAAATATTCATATTTGATGGTAAAGATTCTATTTTTAAATTTTTATTTTGGATGGCTTCTTTTATAATTTTAAACTCCATTGACTTTATAAAATCCATCGTGATTTCTTTCACAAAAAATAATTCAATATTACAGCCCTCTCTTAATAAATCTTCAAAAGTTAATGGAAAATCGGGATGTAAAAAAGGGAAAACACATTTTATATTTTTTGAACTCTCTAAAATATTTTTAATTTCATTGTTAATTTTATAAATATCTGTTTGAGAAGTTTCAATAACATGCGCTCCTTTCAAATCCCTTAAGTTACCTAAAGATTTTAAAGGAATAGCACTTATATCATGATTTTCCCAAAAACTAGAACATTCATTGATTACATATAGTGAATCATTTAAATGTCCTAAATTAATTAATTTAATTTTAGTCAAGTCAGTTGCCTTATATTTACCTTTATTCTTAGCTAAATAATTATTGGAATGAAGTTTGCTTACATTGCTTGTTATTGCACTATAGCTAAAGTTTGTTTTGTTATATAATTCCTTCATAGCTACAGGAAATTCAGCTAAATATCTTAAAATATTAAAACGAGCCTCAGAGCTAACAAAAAATTTTATTTCATCTTTAATTGTTTCATACATATTTAAATATTCTTTTTGATTTAACATTTCATCAAATCCTCCTTATAATTTATTTTTATTACATATTAACATGAAATATTTCATGAAAAATTATAGTTTGAAAAATTATTTTTATCTAAATTAGTATTACTTAAAATTTTTATAGAAAAAATAAAGTAATACTTTTATAATTAATTTTTTTAAACATTATAATTTTTTAAAATATTTTTATTATTGTTCTAAGAATAAATTTGGATCAAATTATATATAAACTTTACCTAAAAAAAATTATTTCTTAAAAAAATTATAATACTGTAAATTTTATTTAACTATAGTATAAATTTTTTTTAATAATATAATAATTATATGAATAATTAAAAAGTAAAATAATTTAAAATATCTTTTAAAAAGTTCTATAAAGCTATTTAAGTAAGTTTATAAAATAAAATAAATAATTCTTTAAAAGTTATTTAATTGTAATATATCAAATATTATTAAGTATATAATTAAATAAACTAAATATAACTCTATAATTATTATTAATATAGATTATAGAAATAATTCAAAAATTATAAACAAACTATGAAAAAAGATTAAAAGAAAATAAAAAATGCATTAAATATTATTATCTATGAAAATGTTTAACAAAAGTTATTACTATAATATAATTTTTTTAAGAGTACAATTTTTTAGAAAGTTTGAATATCTAAAAAAAGTAATACTCAATATTATAATATTACTTGAAGATAATTTTTATTTAGATTATAGAAAATATATAGTGTATTAAAAAAAATAAGGATATTAGTATAAAAAAATATAATATTATGAAATAAAAAATAAAGAATAAAAAATAAAGAATAAAAAATAAAGAATAAAAAATAAAGAATAAAAAATAAAGAATAAAAAATAAAGAATAAAAAATAAAGAATAAAAAATAAAGAATAAAAAATA
>Ga0082212_10003560_pt1 | contig 22015 bp, 16 predicted proteins | sample TergutNt197P3_FD_71548 | JGI IMG/M metagenome (GOLD analysis project Ga0082212, IMG submission 71548) | Neocapritermes taracua P3 segment gut microbial communities from Petit-Saut dam, French Guiana - Nt197 P3 | ecosystem: Host-associated > Arthropoda: Insects > Digestive system > Gut ...
AGACTGCCACGCCAAGTATTTTTGGAAACTTGTTATTTCGGACACGCTTGCTGGTATCTTGTTTTCTTCACCTTCCTTCTGCGGGCACTGCTTTCGCATTGCCGTCATACCAAGTTGCTCCCGTTTGGGTGCAACTTGGTATGACCGTATATGCTCTTTCATTAGTTATCAGTTATCAGTAAAAACATCAGTGGGTAGTGGTTGCGTTCAACCTGTTGAAGACTACTCGGTATTAGGTGTCTTGCAATACCGGCGGTTTTGCAAGAATCTCAATTTATTACCCACCCCATTCTTTTGAACAGGATTATTATGTCTTCTTCATCAATTAAGCCATCGCCGTTTAGGTCATATTTGGCAATGTCCGCTGGGTCGGTTGAGTAGAGTGCGTTGGCTAAGTCCAAAAGTTGCGGGGTCTTTGGCCCGTTGCCATCAAAGGTTAGGATGGTTTCGTTATTTATCCTTATTTGAAGTTGTGCCCATACTGAAGGGTCTTGGAGGCTTTCTGCAACTATAGTCTCCATTTGATGAAAACCCACTACCTCGCTTGGGGCAGTATATTGCCCGTCGGCAGTGATTGATCCTAGCAGGGCAGACCAGGCCATAGCTTGGTTTTCGAGGCCGACTACATTTGCCTGTATCTCTACCTTGTCTTTTATAAACAGAGCTTTGGGAGGAGATATGAACTCGATAAAACCAGCTAAAACAACAACGGTTGCAGAGGCACTCTTAGATGTATCTTCTACGCTGGTGGCTGTAATTGTATACGTGCCTGACGTAGATGGAGCGGTATAAACACCTTCAGTGGTGATGCTACCACCGGTGGCTGTCCATGTCAGGTCTGTATTTCCTGATCCCCCAGTAACAGTGGCTGAAAACGTAAAGGTTTGGCCGGGGGAAAGGTTGACGCTTTCGGGGCTTATAGCTACTGAAATTGACTCGGTGACGTTTACTGTTGCAGAGGCACTCTTAGATGTATCTTCTACGCTGGTGGCCGTAATTGTATACGTGCCTGACGTAGATGGAGCGGTATAAACACCTTCAGCGGTGATGCTACCACCCGTGGCTGTCCATGTCAGTTCTGTATTTCCTGATCCCCCAGTAACTGTAGCTGAAAACGTAAAGGTTTGGCCGGGGGATAGGTTGATGCTTTCGGGGCTTATGGTTACTGAAATTGACTCGGTGACGTTTACGGTTGCAGAGGCACTCTTAGATGTATCTTCTACGCTGGTGGCTGTAATTGTATACGTGCCTGACGTAGATGGAGCGGTATAAACGCCTCCAGTGGTAATGCTACCACCCGTGGCTGTCCATGTTAGGTCTGTATTTCCCGTGCCGCCTGTAACTGTGGCTGAAAAAGTAAAGGTTTGGCCGGGGGATAGGTTGACGCTTTCGGGGCTTATGGTTACTGAAATTGACTCGGTGACGTTCACTGTTGCAGAGGCACTCTTAGAAATATCTTCTACGCTGGTGGCTGTAATTGTATACGTGCCTGACGTAAATGGAGCGGTATAAACGCCTCCAGCGGTGATGCTACCACCCGTGGCTGTCCATGTTACATCTGTATTTCCTGATCCCCCAGTAACAGTTGCAACAAAAGTTTGTGTTTGGCCTGGGGAGAGATAAACGCTACTTGGTTCCACAGAAACAGCGATTGGGGGATATATGACGTTGACGGTTACAGACCCACTCTTAGATATATCTGCCACGCTGGTGGCCGTAATTGTATACGTGCCAGGCGTAGATGGAGCGGTATACACGCCCCCGTCTGTGATGCTTCCACCGTTGGTTGTCCATGTTACTGCCTGATCCCCAAACCCTCCTGCAAGTACTGCTACAAAGGTAAATGATTGGCCTGTGTGCAGGGTTTGGTCGTCCGGCGTTACAGCAACCGGGGCATGTATGTTGATTGTAGCCCTTACAAACTTGCTGTTGATGTTGTTGTAACTGGAGGCCCTAAGCGAATAATTTCCGGGCACGGCACCTGCTGTATAAATTTTGGAAGCAGTTGGGCCAGCAGGTGAGATAGTGGAACCGTCTATCGTTCCGCCAGAACTGGAAATAGTCCACACTATCCTGTCGCCAGAGTCCATACCCACCAGATTGGCGGTAAATGTGCAAGTTTCGCCGGGGACTAAGTCAACGCTTTCAGGAGTGATGGTGACAAAAGCCGGATCGGCTGGTGTGGTGAATGCTCTGACCGCAAAATTTGCCGGCCCTGTCACATTATTCATATGTACGGTGGCCGCGTCCTTCCAATCCGCCGTTACGTGCACATTGGATGAAGTTGAATAATAACTGACGTTTGGGGTTGCAGGTATTCCGTTTGTAAATGTCAGCGAATAGCCAAAGTTTGGCTCTCGCAGACCAACTATTACCGCAAACCTTGTGCCACTACTTACTAAAACCGGCTCGGGCAACGTGATACGCTGATATCCAGGGGTTGTCAAAGTGCCGGTGACCGGCCCAAATGCCTGAGTGCCAGCAGAAGGATTACCAACAACCATTCCACTGGTTGTCACTATCGTTAAATTGTATTCGGCATTCATGGAATGGGTATAAAAAGATACATCAGTAATACGTTCATCATCGGTAGGCCAAAAAATGTTTGCCATCCAATGCCATGAATTGTTTACACCTGACCCTGTATATGCTACAACCCCAAGCTTGTCGTAGTAGTACTGCTTTCTGCTTGGCTCCGGATCTGAGGTGGCCTCAAAGGCAGACACCATGTCCAGGCTAGAGTCGTAGGACATATAAAAATATCCGCCCTCTCCCCAAGTAGCCCCCCAACTGTTACGCACTATCCATGCACCGTTGGCCGCAGGCTGGGTGGGAAAATCTCCTCTTGGAAAATCATCATCCCAGCCAACAATGGCAATGGAATGGTCTACAGTGCCACCACCAACGCGCCTGAAAGCATATTTTGCAGGATTGTAATATGTAGACGAAGTATCAAATACAACTGAGGCAGAAACCGCGCCATAGGTTTGTATAAGCCCCTTAATATTGTCAGTGTCGTTGCTATTGCCCAGCATGGGTACGCTTTTTATAAATGCAACCGATTTCGCAGACGCAGATGGCGCAGACGGGTAAGGCGAACTGGATTCTAAGACTGGTGCCCCAGCCTGTGCCCCCCTCGACATAATACCTGTGGCCTTGAAAGGGTTTCCACCAGAGTTCAATGCGCTTTCCAGGGATCTATTTCCATACCCTGGTAGGCCATTAATGGAGTTATAGGTAAAATAGGCCAAGTGAGAGGGGGAGAGGGAGAGGGGAACTCCTTCGCTAATCATGATGTTAGTTTCCATGGCAGTAAGGGCGGCGAAGGCCCAGCATGCCCCATAGGGGTTTTGGTTGCCTACAGGGTTTAACAGCCCCGCCACTTCTCTCATGTCATAGCGTGGCGAAAATGCTGTTAGCCCAGCCTTTACCATTGCTGTGATTTGGGTAACTGACCCATCAATGGTGGGGAAAATAATTGGTAGGGGAATGGGGCCACCAGCTCTGACCTGTCCGGGTAGAATGTCATTAAATTCGGCAAAGCCTTTATCCCTCTGCCTTGATAGCCATTCGGCATAATCAGGGTTGATGGGTGGTTGCTTTAACCCCCCCTGAGCGCAGAGACTGCCCCCTGCAAAAAGCAATGACATTGCAAAGCATAATTTGGCCAGGACAGAAAAATAAATTTTCATTGTTGCCCCTCCTTGATATTTCACTGAAACAACCGAATTATAGCAGGAGCCTCTTACAAAATATACGGTTTTGCAAGACACCTAGTATTATACCATTTCACTTTTCCACTGCAAGTAATACCTGCTGTAAAGATACGCCGGGTCAGGCTTTCCATCTGAAAACTGAAAACTAAAAAAATGCCACCAACCACTAATACCCAATCCACTGAAAACAAGCCACGGTAACAAGGTGAGCTATATTTCAAGACTAACCAGAGGGTGGCTAATTCATTTTTTCACAGACAACAATATATTCGGAAAGCATTGTTTTAGAAGTCTTGCCAGCAATGTTACTTGGTGAATTCTTAAGCGGCATAACCTTGTTAGATATTGCACGTTCAAACGTGATCAAGTGCCGGAAATCGTTCTCTTCAAACTTTTCAGCAATAAATTGGTCAGTTGGTAGCTGAACACCTTTAACGGTTCTATTGCCGACAATATATATTGACTTACCGCCTTTCTTGACGCTGGTAGCCACACTACCAATAGATGCTCCTAAATCTCTATAGAAAGCTGATACATCCAAAGACCTCTTTGGGTCAATCGTCCGAACTTGCTCTATATAGTCTGACATTAAGCCATTTACAGTATCTTCGTTTGCACGAACCCCTCCCATCAATTGATTGTCTAATGATCTCGCCTTGTTTATTCCTAGCCATTCATTAGAAAGAGTAGAAAACTGCCCATATGCAACGGTAGTTCTGCTATCTCCATATGGTGGACTTGTCAGCACAACATCAAATTTATGATTTTGCCCCCGTGCTGGAAATGGTATCGCTGTAACTTTGACACTGACTCCTTTCAACTTTTTGGAGTAAAACTGTTGATACAAACTTAAGTTATTTTCCAGCTTCTTAAAATACATGCCAATCACATCGGGATTGAATCGAAGACATTCATCTGGCTTCATGCGATAAAGTTTGAACTCATCATTGCGTGTATAACTACATTCTCGGACGGTTTCTGAAAACGGCAGTTTATAAAAATTTCGGATTGGTTCGTTGTCTATTTGTTCAATACAGTGTTTTAGCAATGCTAAATTTGTCGCAACTTCAGACGAAAACCAAAAGTCGATGTTTGTAATCATTGGGGTTGGTAACTTCTTAGGGTATTCATGGTCTTTCAGAAATTCAAAAATGGTGTTGCGAAAACTCTGCATCGTTTTCAATATATTTTTAACTGAAATATTGGTAAATCGAACTTTTGAAATTAGTACTGCTAGTGGGTTTATGTCGTAACCCACCATCTGCGTAAGCCCATAACCTAGTCCGCTGGCAAAAGAGGAGCCTGACCCACAATACGGGTCAAGCAAAATTCCGTTAGGTATACTAAACTCTTTCAAAACATCAATACCGATTTGAGGCAACATTGTCGCCGGATATTTGTGAAGGTTTGGAAATAGTTCGCCATAATTCTGTCCTGTATAATCAAACCTTGTATTACGCTCAACTTTGTATTTCATATGACCTCTATGGTACTGAATAACAACGGCAGTTTGTCTTCAAAGGTTCTAAACCCTGTTCCATGATTCCTCGCCATTGTCCCCTTGTCGTGTAATCGTAAATCTACCAGAATGTCTTCAACTCTGAAATGGTCTCCTAACAACTCAGGTGAAGTGCCTTTCATCAATTGAACACGATAGTAATGAAAGTATTCAACCCCGTCTCGCTCTTCAGAAGAAGCAGAGACAAATAACAATGATGGGAACTTTTTTTGAATGGGTTTTTATCTCCGCCCCATCAATATCAGGTTTAGCTAAATTATCTTCAGGCAAGCCCATCAATTCATTAATGTTTGACCAACGCCAGTAGGTCAACGGCGCACCGACTGGACGAAGCCCATAGCTTTTACGTCTCTGAATTTGTTCCTAAATTCATCAATCCTCATAATACTGGAATTATACCATTTCATCTTTCCAATGCAAATAATACCTGCTGTAAAGATACTCCGGGTCAGGCTTTCCATCTGAAAACTGAAAACTAAAAAAATGCTACCAACCAACTACCAACTTGAAACCAAGCATCTGAAAACTGATAACTGATAACTGATAACTGGTATAATTGAATGCTTGGTTGCAAGCTACAAAGAAAAGAGAGGAGATGGCAATGGAAACCTATCAAACCTATTCTGGACATGTTCGCAACGGCCAGCCTGTGATTACCGGAAATGCAGTCTTACCGGAGAACGCAAGCATATTAGTTACGGTTTTGAAGTCAGCAATATTCCCAAAACCCTTTGACAAAACCACTAACCTTCAGACTGACCGCAGGCAGGCCAGAATAGATGCCTTTGAAGAAATTCTTGCGGACTTAGCCAAAATAGATGATGAATCGTTGGATGAGGAATTCGATGCGATTTTAGCCAAGCGGGCGAATATCACAAGGGAATTGGATTTATGATCTACGCCCTCGACAGCAATATCGTTTCATACATTCTTAAAGAGGATGCCAAGGTAGTGTCACATTATCGCCAAGCCTTGAAGGATGATTGCGAAATGGTGATACCGCCAATTGTTTACTACGAAGTGCAAAGAGGGTTGTTGGCTAAAGGGTTGCGTAAGTATTTAGCCACATTTGACAAATTGTATCAAAGTGTCTTGCAGGTGGGGTTTGACATGCCTGTATGGAAAATGTCTGCTGAAATCTATTCATCATTGTGCCAACAGGGTAAACCCATTGAGGACGCTGACATTTTTATCGCGGCCTATTGCTTAGTCAACGACTATACCCTTGTAACAAACAACACGCGCCATTTTGAACGTGTTGACGGACTGAAAACAATCAATTGGAAGTAGGGCCAGTGGGTCAGATAACATAAAATATCAGTTTCCAGAGGAATTACGCAGAATTGAGGTTGTCCACGGGTGGGGGCGTTTTTTCAAATGATACCATTTCATCTTTCCAATGCAAGTAATACCTGCTACAAAGATACGCCGGGTCAGGCTTTCCATCTGAAAACTGTAAACTAGTATTAGTTGCAATACCTTTTCTAGCTACTAGTCACTCGTCACTAGTAAAATAAAAAAAAGCCCCCTTGGGTGGGGGCTTTTTTATTGGTGTGCTTTTAGAGTTTATCGTTTGAGTGCCAGTGTTTCCTGCATCATTTCATCGGAGGTGGTGACGATTCGGCTGTTAGCCTGGTAGCCACGCTGGGTGATGATCAACCTTGTAAACTCGTCTGCTACGTCAACGTTAGACATTTCTAAGTGTGAGCCAAGGATTGAGCCTCTGCCTACGTCGTTGGCGGTGCCTATGTTTGCGGGGCCTGAGGCGATGGTTTCTTTCCAGATATTTTCGCCCACCTTTTGGAGGCCATTGTTATTTGTAAATATCGACATAGCTACCCGCGCTACAGGGAAGGTTTGACCGTTGCTAAAGGTGCCAATAACAAAGCCGTTTTGGTCGACAGTTAAACCCTTGATTGTTCCTGCCCCAAAGCCGTTTTGGGAGCTGTTGCTGGTGCCAGATTCGGTAGAGGTTTGGGTGATGAGTGGGAATGGCTCACCAATGTTACCGGTGTTAAGAGTCCAGGTCATCCTGGTGTCGTCAACGGCCATCGCGTCCCAGGCATGGGGTAGTGAGCCATTGCTCCACTTGATTTCCATAAGCGGGTTGCCGTTGCTGTCTAAGTAGCCGGGGATTGCGGCGGCGTTAGGAAACGCAGGAGGGGTGGCATTTAATGGCACACCGCCGGCGGGGACCCCAGGAGCAGGAGCACCTGTTACTAAGTTTAGAGGCTCAACATGCGTCATCGCGCCGCTGGAGGAGAAGTGGATGATGCCTTCTGCGAGTGTAAAGTAATCATCGCCCCAAGTAGCGGTGGCGAGGTTGATGTTGTCTGGCAGAGTGGTGGGAGGGTTATTGCTACCTAAGGCTGTGACGTGGCCACCAGCGGCTGGGCCTGCATCCAATAATGCGGCTGTTTGTGCTGGATCAACGTCTGGTGCCCAAACGTAATATCTCCATTCATTGTCGGCTGTCTTTTCGTAGGTAATCAAGAGTTGATGTCTGCTACCAAGGCTATCGTAAACACCTACGCTGGTGGTATATTTACTTTCATTCCTGGCCACGTCTGCGTTTAGGTTTGTGGTAAAGGATATGGCCTTGGTTGCAACGGCAGATATGGTTTCGCCCATGGGGAGCTTGATATCGACAGCACCCATCGCCGCATCGATTTTACCAGCGGCGGTTCTGTTATAACCTTGGAGCTTGTTTCCGGCTGGGTCTACCACAAAACCATTTTGGTCGATGGTGAAGTTGCCTGACCTTGTGTGGCCAAATCCGCCATTAATTAGCCTCATGTAAAAGAAACCAGCACCCTGCACGGCCATGTCCATTACGTTGGAAGTACTTTGAAAAGTCGATTGACCAAAGTTTTGCATCACCGCGCCCACTTGTGCGCCCAAACCGACCTGAGAGGGGTTGCCGTTGCCCTGAAATGCAGACGCACCTAAATTGGCAGAAAACAAATCCTGAAAGGTGGTGGAACTGCCCTTAAATCCAATCGTATTTAGGTTGGCAAGGTTGTTACCGATAACGGTCAATGAACTGGAATTGACCGATAGACCGGATAACGCGGTATAAAATGCACTGGCAATGCCCATGATGGAACTCCTTGATTAGTGACTGGTAGAAAGTGATTAGTGGCTAGATGCTAGCCGGTGACTTCGATGATGTCGCCGAGGGAGTAATATTTGCCTCCGGCTACGATTAGGACTGTTCCTTCGGCGAATGCTACAGAGTCGACCCTCAGGTCGCTGACGCTGGCGGCGTTTACCTGCTCGCCATTTTCGTCAAAGGCATTAAATTCGATGGTATAGGTTCCGGCTTTTAGCTGGGCACCTGATTCTGTTAGGCCATTCCATTCAAATTCGTGATGACCCTTCTCAAAGCCACCCTTGTCGATGGTGGCCACCTTTAATCCATTTTCGTCTCGGACAATCATGGTGACAGTAGCGGCGGTGGCTAGGTCGAGGCCGACTTTGGCTACCATGTGCCCATCCTCACCCTTCTTTAATTCTGTGCCGGCACCATTTACTCGGACAGTTTTGCCTACCAAGTTGGTTGCTTGGGATTGGAAGAGGGCTACGTTTTGGTCTTGAATTGCCATTAAGTGTGAGCCTAGGTTTTCGAGTTGTTCTAGCTGGCTAAATGCAGTCATCTGTTGCACCATAGCCATTGGATCGTTTTGATCGGTGGGGTCTTGGTTTTGCAGTTGTGCAACTAAGAGCTTCATAAATGCCTCTTTGTCCATGTCTTGAGAAGGCACGCGCTCTGCCGTTGTGTAACCCATGTAGTTGTTTATCTGTGCCGCATTGACTGCCATGATTCTTTACCTCACGGACATGTTAGTTCATACTTCGTGCCAGTTTGAAGGGGGCTAAAATTGCCCTTTTCTTTAGTTATCAGTTCTTTCCATTCATGCAAAAAAAGTTGCCAGTTATCAGATGCTTTCTGAAAACTGACAACTGAAAACTGAAAACTAGATTATGCGTACAGCTCCACCCGGCCGTCTTTTACACCCTGTGTGGTCAACTGTATGGGAAGCTCTTGAATAAACTCGCTACCATTCCAGGCCTCCATCATCTGGGGGGCGAAGTGGAAGTGGTTGCTCTTGTGATGGTTATGTCCATCATGGCCATTTCCTTCTGCTTGTTGTCCGCCCTTACCTTGCTGGAGGTCGAAACTACTGAGGTTTAACCCTTGCTCTTTGAGTGAGTTTTCTAAAAATGCGCGATGTTCTCTCAACATTGGAATTGTGCTTGCTTCGCTTGCCCAAATACGTGCATGTACTTCATTGCCTTCTATCCTTAATCGCACTGTGACTTTGCCCATGTGCTCTGGATACAGTTGTATTTCTGCCATTTTTGCGTCGTTGCGAAGTAACCATTTAACGCTACCATCTAATTGAGCCATCGGAGCCTGGGGTGGTAGGTATGGCTTTTGGGTGGCCTCTGGTGCAGTTTGTGTCGGAACTGGAGTAGTGGTACTACTGCTTGCTACACCTGCAAAAGTGGCTGTATGGCTAACCGGAACAGAGCCACTGGCTGGCCTGGAATCTGTTGGGGTAGCAAATTGTTTTGCTGAACTATCTGAATGAGTTGAGCCGTTTGAATTGTTTGAATTAGAAAACTCGCTTTGCGATTTGGCAGTTGCTACTTCTATACGTTGGTCGGAGTTTGAGCGGGTTACATTGCTTTGAGTTGCCTGCGCTCTTTCTGAGTTTTTGGGGACTACTTGGTGGTGGCCAATGTCAGTCCTCACGGGTACATGCCCAACCTGAGCCTTTTCTGGACGTGCTTGACTGGAGTGTCCATGCGCCCTCCGTGAGCGGGTGGATTCGCTGGCTTTGTTTTCGTTTTGTCCATTTTCGGATTCGTTGTGCCTTTTTTCTTGGGCATTATGGTTCTTGCGATTCCTTACCTGCTTTGTGTTTTCAGACTGCTCTATATTATTTTCATCTGACTTTGGTTGCTTAATATGGCGGGGGCGTTGGTCGGTATCTTCTACTGCTTCTTTAGTCTTGGTTGCCTTTTTGCCCTCGATATTTTCTGCAGGTTTAGTAGTTTCTGTAACAATTGGCTCTCTATTTGGCTTATCAGGCTGGTCAATAGCTGATTCTTTATCAATAACCTTGGCTGGAATGGCCTCATTGCTTTCATCCTCTACCAAGGCCATGTCCATGGCTGGTTGGATATTTTGTTTTGGTAGGGCTACTTCTATTTCTATAGGGGCTGTGCGTGTGGGCGCTACAGGGACTGTATTTTCCGTTTGGTCGGCAGGTAATTCTGCTACAACTTCTGAGTGCACTTGAAGCGTTTTTCCAACGTTTGCTTGGTCAATAGCCGACTCAGAGGCTACATTTTGAGATACCTGAGATGCCTGAGATGCCTGAGATACCTTGGCCTGTTCCGCCCCTTGACTAGCAGTGTTTGCTGGCGGGGTATCGGGTTGTAATTCTGTGCCAGGAACCTTTACTGCTACTTCCGGTGAAGTTTCTTGTTTTGAAAATATTTCGGCTGGTAGTTCGATTTCACCGCCTTGCTTTTTAATAGCTATTTGAGCGGAGTCGTTTGCCAAATCAGTTACAGGCAGTTGTTGTGGTTTTTTTTGCTCCCTATGGCTATCCTGCGCCGGAAACTCTGTGCTGGATTCAACATCGACTACGGGCATGGCAATATGTTCGACCTGCTCTGTCATATATATATTGAATAGCTGGGCTACATGTGATTCACCCGTCTGCACAAACTCACTTTCTTCGCTATCTATCGAAAGCGGGGCGGGTTCATCTGTATTATTGGTAGCTTTAGCAGTATCGGATTGAAAAACTGGTTTAGCTACGTCATTTGTAGAGTGATTGTCGGTGGTTGTAGGCTTGCTAATATCTGTGGTGGAAGTAGGCAATTTTGATACACCACTTTTATTGGTTTCATTAACTTTGGCTCGATCATTTTCTGTAGCGTGCGATACCTCGGTGCTTTTTGCGACAGTTTTTTGGGGCGTGCCTTCATTTTTTTCAAAAGATGATTTAGCTTGACTTAGTGCAGAATCAAAAAAATCATTTGCACCATTATTGGTGCATTTTGCGAATCCCTGCTCGCCCCCTTGCGCTGTTTGGGGGGCTACTACCAACATTTGAAAGTCTGCCATGATAACTCCCGCGGAAATATTCCGCACCCTCATATCGCACAGTCCGTGCCGAAAGTGAATGGGCAAAAAAAGCAGTTGCCACAGGAGTTATACAGGAGCTATACCAAGTTGCTCCCGGTTGGGTGCAACTTGATATAAAGGAGACACTTCTAATTAGTCAACCACCTCGGCATCGATCACTGTGTCATCCTTTTTCTTTTCTTCGGATGTTTCGGGTGCAGATGGCTGATCGGCTGGCGCACCTGTTTTATATAGGTGCTCGGCCATTTTATGACTCTTATTATTCAGGTTTTCGAGGGCCAGCTTGATCTTATCTCCATCAAGGCTGGTGAGGGCATCCTTGCCCTGCTGAATGGCTTCTTCAACCTCTTTTTTATCTGTATCAGGTATTTTATCGCCATTTTCTTTCATCAGTTTTTCCAGTTGATAGATGCTTTGATCCAAGACGTTTTTGTCTTCCAAGAGCTTTTTACGCTTGTCGTCCTCAGCTTTGTTGTTTTCTGCTTCGCGAATCTTGGCTTCGATTTCATCTTTGGAAAGACCGCTCGAACCTGTGAGGGTTATGCTGGCATCCTTGCCGGTGGCTTTGTCTTTGGCGGTGATGTGTACGATTCCGTTTGCATCAATGTCGAAAATGACTTCTATCTGTGGAACGCCGCGGGGTGCGGGCATGATGCTACCAAGGTGGAACTGCCCCAGTAGTTTGTTGCCTTCTACCAGAGGTCGCTCGCCCTGGAAGACTTCGATGTCTACCCCAGGCTGGTTGTCCACGGCTGTGGTATAGTTTTCGCTTTTTTTGGTTGGGATAGTAGTATTGCGGGGGATGATAACGCTCATCTGCCCGCCATTGGCGTTGATACCAAGCGATAGGGGTGTGACATCCAGGAGTAGTACGCCCTTGACATCGCCTGCCAGCACTCCGCCCTGTACAGCCGCACCGAGAGCTACCACTTCGTCAGGATTTACGCTCTTGTTAGGCTCTTTGCCAAATAGCCCTTTGACCATCTCCTGCACTTTGGGAATGCGGGTAGAGCCTCCTACAAGCACTACTTCGTTTACCTGCGAAGGGTTTAGCTTGGCATCTTTTATCGCGCTTTCGCATGTTGCCTTGAGTTTGTCAAGTATCGGCTGGATCATTAGCTCAAATTTGGCCCTGCTTAGCGTGGCGGTTAAATGCTTGGGGCCACTGTTGTCTGCTGTGATGTAGGGCAAGTTTATATCGGTTTGGGTGGTGCTAGAAAGCTCGCACTTTGCCTTTTCTGCCGCCTCCTTTAGACGTTGCATGGCATCGGCCTGTTTGCGCAAGTCTATGCCTTCGGCCTTTTGGAATTCTTCTAGTAGCCAGTCAATGATTGCCTGGTCGACATTGTCGCCCCCAAGGTGGGTATCGCCATATGTCGATTTGACTTCTACTACTTCGTCGCCTATTTCAAGGATGGATATGTCAAATGTTCCCCCGCCAAAGTCGAAGACTGCGATGGTGCTTTCTTTCATCTTGTCGAAGCCATATGCGAAGGCCGCGGCGGTTGGCTCGTTTATGAGTCGCTTGACTTCCAGGCCAGCAATGGCGCCGGCATCTTTTGTTGCCTGCCTCTGCGCATCATTAAAATATGCGGGCACGGTTATTACCGCTTCTGTAACCTTGTGACCCAGGTATGCCTCAGCCGTTTCCTTCATCTTGGTTAGCACCATTGCGCTTAATTCTTCGGGGCTAAACTTCTTGTCTAAAACAGCTATAGAACATCCACCCTTATCCGAGCGTTGTACTGCGTAGGGCACGAGGGTTTGTTCTTTTTCAGAGTCGGCATAGGGCAACCCCATAAACCGCTTGATTGAAAATACAGTGCTCTTGGGTTGTGCAACTGCTTGTCGCTTCGCAGTGGCTCCCACAAGTCGCTCTGAAGTTTTTGGATTAAAGCCCAAAACCGAAGGTGTAGTGTTTGTACCTTCTGCGTTAGGGATGATTTTTGGCTGGCCGCCCTCCATGACTGCAACGCAGGAGTTGGTGGTGCCAAGGTCGATTCCGATGATTTTTCCCATGATCGATTCTCCTTTAGGAATTGTTTGTCTGGGTGGTTTTTAGTGTGCCTAGTTGGTTGCTAGGACGTTTGTGCGCCAACTGCGCAAAATTTTTGTTGGTTTTCCAAAAATGCCATTCGACACTTGAGAAAAATCGAGGGGAGTTTTACCCCTCTATTCAAGTATCGGTTAGTTCAAAAAAAAAGTCAAGAAAAATTTACAAAAAAAATTCACAAAATTTGAGTGTGTTATCATCAAATATCAATTAAATACAATTATATCAATGATAAGTAGTAAAAATATTTCAATTTTTTATTGAAAATATGGTCGTTTTGGCAGGTAGCAAATTTCTAGCTGAAGTGATTTGCCAACAGAATTTAGCAACTCAACTTTTTATAGTCAATGGTGGTTGCTTTTGTAGGGGCTATGATGGGGATTCTTTATACCAGTTCACAGTTTTCAGTTATCAGTTTTCAGATGGAAAGCCTGACCCAGCCATCTTTACAGCAGATATTACTTGCATCGGAAAGGTGAAATGGTATTACTACTGAAGTCCCGAAAAAACATATCTAGAATCCTCCGAGAGTGTTGTAAAAACTGGAACTGGCGATTTCGGCACGTTTTGTCATAGATATATTTTATATCTAGATGGATTTTTAAGAATCTATATTTCCCGATGCTTTTCGAGCATAGATATAAAAATACGGGATTTCAGGATTACTTACAAATGGCCAAAATATGGCTACAAGGTGCTGGGTTTGTGGCGAACTACAATAAGTTTAGCCTCTATAACTGCTTTTAGACTGCTCATTTGCCTGTATCTATTACCAGTGCTTGATACCTCTCCATCAACTCCGCCACAATTTCAGGTTCAGACATTCCCATGGCAAAGCCATAGAGTTTCATCACGGCACTGTCAAGGGCATGGTGTGTCCTGAGTAGCTCGCGAGGCATGGTCAGGGGGTCGTAGAGGTCGGCGAGGGAACTTTTGGGGAACAATGCCCTTGCATCAAGAATGCCCTGAGCAAGTTTTTCGATTTCTTCCTGTTGCTTATCCTTTGCTTCTGGCCAGGGGAAATTGTTGTACACAATTCCTTTTGAATAGCTGTAGCGCAATTCCAAGCGTCCACAAACTGCCCTCATCCACGCCATGTGGACGCTGGAAGTCAAAATTCCAAAGTGATATAGCGTCGCAGTGGGAATTACGAACATGCTATTTCCCAAGACAGTTACCTTGCCCAAGTAGCCCATCGGGATGTATTCACGCCTTTCGGAAGACACAACGGGAATTGCAAGGTAATGACTTGGCACTATTTGTTCCCTGAAAAGAGTAGGGGTGCTAGCGAGTTTTCGCCTTCCCACGTCAGGTGCATTTTGTCGATCTTTTCTACAGGCTATCACTCGTCGCATAACTTCAGGCATTTTTTTCAGTTCAGAAGGGGCAACGCCTACAAGCCATAGGCACCACCGTTTTTTGTTGTTAATAAATTCATCGCCCATCATAAATCGCTTGATATATTTTTTGGACAATGGGTCTGCTTTAATAAACCCTTGTAAGTCTTTATCTTCTATTATCAAATGTCCACCATCGGCAGGTCTGTTTCCAGAAATCATCTCCGGCACTTTACAAATAGGTGCTCTGCGATTTTCTATCCAGATATTCTTTGCATCCACCAGATATGGGTTGATATTTATCGCCGATGCTTTTGCAGAAACATCATCATAAATAACCTTCTCTATGCCTTCCACAGTGCTAAATCCAATAATTACGCAATGCACCGCCGCCTTGCCTTTGGCTTCATTACTCCATTTGAATGTACGGTAGGCGAAGTCAATATGTATTCCAAACATATCAAAGAGGGGTTTCCAGACAGCGGCTACCTGTTCGCCTTGGGTGATTGAATTGGTAGAAACAAAGGCAACTCGGATTTGTGTCCCTTGGATGTATTTGGATGCCCTGTAATACCAAGCGGCTACATAGTCTATCTTTCCAATGTTCTTGATTGGTTTGCTTTTTTCGTCAAGGCAGGTCAGGAGAATATCCTCTTTTTGTTCGTGGCTTTGGTTTGAATAGCCGATGAAAGGCGGATTGCCCAATATATAGCTCAATTGGTTTTTGGGGACTAATTCTTCCCAGTCTATCCGATGGGCATTGGCACACCGTATCTCCGCACCCTTTTCAAGCGGGATACGGGCGAAGTGCTTTCCAAACTCTTCCGATGCCTCCATGTTGCACAGGTGATCCATCAGCCACATTCCTGTTTTGGCTATCTGGCATGGCCATGAGAGTATCTCAATCCCATAAAACTGGTCTACGTTTACCTTGAAATGGGTCTCGATGTTCAATAGCTGATGTGCATTGCCTTTTGTTAGCCTGAACTCTTCTCTGACAACTTCAAGTTCGAGCTCTCGCAGTTCTCTATAGGCAATGATAAGAAAGTTGCCACAGCCGCAGGCTGGGTCAAGGAATTTGAGGTTTGCTAGCTTGTTATGGAACTCTGAGAGGGCTTTCTGGTTTGCTTTCTTTTTGATGGAGTTGAACTCTTTTCTTAGCTCATTCATAAATAAGGGGTCTATGAGTTTTTTGATGTTTTCTTCTGTGGTGTAGTGTGCTCCAATCTCACGTCTGTGGTCTGTGTCCATTACTCCTTGGAACATTGAGCCGAATATGGCTGGGTTGATCATTGACCAATCGAATTCAAGACATTCCAGTAATGTCAGGCGCATCTTTTTGTCAAATGTGGCGTGTCTTATTTGTTTTTCAAAGAGGCCACCGTTGATGTGTCTGAAATGGGAGGGGTCTACCCGATCTGAGAGATAGGGGTTTGGGACACGCTCGTCCAGGGGCTCGTTGAGGTCTTGGAAAAGCTGGTTCAGGCGTGCGTCTAAGTCCGTGCCTTTTTCGCTGGATGCGAGGATGTAGTTATAAAAGGTGTTCTGTGGAAATATGCCGGTGTCGTCAGCGAATAGGCAGAAGAGTAGCCTTGCGAGATAGATTTCTAGCTCGTGCCCTTTGTAGTGCCGGTCTTGCAGGGCTTCAAAGAGTTTGTTCATCTTTGCTGTTGCTTTGAGGTCAACTGCCCCTTTGTCGCTGTGTATTGGCTCAGGCTCTTCGCCTATAAGGGCGGCGAAGTACTTAATGTGTTTGCGGAGTTTGTTGGTCTTGAAGTAAGTTTCCTGCTTTGTTGAGTTGTCATAGATGTATATGTGCTCGAAGTCAGACACCATCCAGAGATTTGGCGGTGTTTCGCCTTCTGGTAGACATTCCATATAATGGCTTAACTGTTCAAAGGCTCTGTCGAGCCTTTTGCCTCTGGATTTCATTTCTATTGCTATTTTGTCTTTCCAGTAAAAGTCTATGTAGTTTGTGCGTCCGTCAGGTGTCGTTACTGGCTTTTCAAATTCGCCTACGTTGCTGGTATGGCCAAAGACGCGGAGAAATGCCTGAATAAAGTTGTGTCCTTCTGATTTTTCACTTTTGGCGTTTTCCCAGTCTTTGGCGAAACTTATCGCCCATTCGCCTATTGAGGCCCAATTTGGTTTGTTTGGGTTAGCCATGTGTCATTCTACCTACTTCCAAACTCAATCATATCGGATATGGCTGATTTGATGAGCTATTTTCAAAATCCATTTTTTGTTTTATACTAGTAGCCGAGGTGCCCGAAAGGGCTACATGCCACTAAATAAGTCTCGCCATTTGCAAAACCTTGATAGTTCAGGGCCTCCGATAATTCCACTCCAAGTTTCCCTACCAAAAAATCCTACACGAAGCACCCCTGCCTCTGGGGTGTTTCACTGTACAGAGGAAACTCAATAGTGCTAATTCACTCGCCCATAGTTATCTTCTAGGCGTTCTATGTCATTTTCATCAAACTGACCCAAGCTAATCTCCAGCACTCGGACGGCTTCCAGTGCGGATTTATCACAACTTAGCCTATGAACTGAGCCTTTTGGCAACCATATTTCCTGGCCTTTTGCGGGAAAGTGCCTTTCTCCATCCAACTCTACTACTACTCCATCATCCATCGCAATCCACAATTCATCTCTTTGAGCGTGTTTTTGGAGGCTCAATTTCTGCCCTGGCTTGCAAGTGAGTATCTTAACGGTACAGGTAGTGTTGAGTACAAACTGCTCGAAGCAACCCCAAGGTTTATCTACATGTATTGTTTCTGGGCGTTTCATTGTTAGGGTAGGTAGATAGAATGCGATAAATGGCTGTTGGTATATGTCTCATTTCTTAGCAGTTTTATTTGCTGAATTAGAGGCAGGAGCCTTGTTACCTGGAGATGGTGCTTTCGAAGCAGTGGTATTTGGCTTTGGAGTAGGTTTGGCTGTGCTAGTAGCAGGTTTTTTGGCTGGCGTGGTTGCTGGTTTCTTAGCAGTATTTGTTGCTGGCTTCTTTGGGGCAGGTTTTTTGGCCGCGGGTCTGGCTCTTTGTTTTCTGATGTCGTGGGTGTGCATTTCAGGTGGGGGCAAAGGAGGAGGCTCAGTCAAACCCCTAGGGACAGGCGGAAGATCACGACCATTCCCTTCTATTCGATTTGCTTTGGCCTTTAATACTGGGTCAGAGCCTCGATCTTGCGCAAAGGTGTCAGAACTTGCAAAACAAATGGCTATGCCCAAAATACATTTACCAATCATTTGGCCTCCATTATATTTACCGCTTACCTGCTAGATTTAACATCTTGCAATATTTCGGCGGCGCGCCTTGCCTCTTCAGAGGTAGGCCATCGGTCGACGATTTGTTCAAATGTAGAAATTGCCGCAAGTGTATTCCCCTGATTTAGCTGACAACGGCCAACACTAAGTCTTGCCTGCCTGAACAAAACTGAAGCAGGGAATTCATTACAAAGTTTTTGGAAGGAATCCTGAGCTTCCTTAAAGGCTCCGGTAGCCATCAAGGCTCTACCCTTGATATACAGAGCATCTGGCAAATTGTCGCTATCAGGAAAATGCTTTATTAAATTATCTGCTGACTCAATTGCCGATTGAAATTTTCCGGCGTTATAGTCCTTTTCTGCAATAGCGAAAAGTTGCTGGTCAGGTTCTAATGCCAACGGCGGTGTGGTGGGACTGACTGACTGTCCTGCTGGGGGTCTGGATGCGATAGAGGATGTCCTCTGAGGAGTGCTTGATTCGAGCCGATACCTAACGCCCTGAATACCTTCGTTAAGCTGTCGCAGTGACTCTTGGGTATCTGCCCTATGCTTTTTACCCTCAGTGCTTTCAGCGGTTACAATGTTTTCAATCTGCCCCGTCTTTTTTGCTAAATCCTGCATTTCTTGGCGTTGGCGGTAAATTTCCACCTTGAGGTCGTTCACCTCATTTTCCATGCGAACAAACTGGTCGTTTGGATTACAGCCCAAAATCCCCACAAGGCCAAAAAAACCAACAATTGCAAAACCTACCAAATGAAATTTTCCCAAAACTCCTCCAAATGGTTTTCATCCGGAACATGGAGGGGTACAAATGCCCCCTCCATATCCAAAGACTTGCTATCGATCTTGAAGTTTGAACTCGCAACGGCGGTTTTCGGAATAACTTATTTCGTTGCTACCAAATACTTTTGGAAGTTCCTTGCCATGACTGATAGTAGAAAGGCGGTAGTCACTGACACCTAGAGTTGTCAGGTATGCCTTTGCCGCAAAAGCCCTACGCTCCCCAAGTGCCAGGTTGTACTCTATGGTGCCACGTTCATCGCAATGGCCTCCAATTTCAACCCTTACATCAGGATATTTGAGCATAAAGTCGGCAATCCTCTGTAATTTGGCTCTGTCAATGGCACGGATTTCGGACTTGTCATAGTCGAAATTTACATCAACCAAAGCGGCAACAGCATCTGCTCTCCTAGCCTCAGCGGCTCTTCTTTCTGCATCCCTTCGTGCATTTTCCTCAGCCTGTCTAATCCTATCGGCTTCAGCCTTTGCCGCGGCTTCTTCCCTTGCGGCTTTCTCTCTGGCTTCTTGTTCTGCTCGGAGGCGGTCGGCTTCGCTGGTATCAATCACCTCTGGTTCAGGGGGTTGGGGCGGTTTACATGCTGTTCCCAGCCCAACAGACAATAAAACTGCCATTGCAGTATACAGTTTGTAGTTAGACACGATTCGTACCTCCGAAAAAAAATGTTCTATACTAATACAAAAATACCATCAAAACCAATAAAATAACACAATTTTTCATTTGTGCCTCACCCAAATGGGTTGTTGGCATCCAGTAAGATTTGTTGCCGGGACGATGCGACTTCCTGATAGGTCGGTAATATATAGTGTATTTTTCCCCCCGCGGGTACTAGAAAAGATGATATGCCGGCTATCAGGAGACCAAGCTGGATTTTCTGAATTGCTAAATCCAGTTGTTATTTGGTAGGGATTTGGGTCGCCCAGCTTGTATACAAATAGATCAAAATTGCCCTCAAACCTGCTTACGAAGGCGATCATACTCCCATCGGGACTCCAAGCGGGGCTTGAATTATATGAACCATCAATATTCAGGGCACGGACATTTGTGCCATCATCTTCCATGATGTATAGCTGTGGACTGCCCGCCCGTCCTGAAGTAAAAGCCAATTGGGTTCCAGCCGGGTTCCAGCACATTTCTGAATTGATCACATTTTGGCTGGTTAGTCGCCTAACTTTGCCAGAGGCAACATCCAGCAACATAATGTCTGTGCCCCCCTTTCCATTGGTTTGTACAAAAGCTAACCTTGTGCCATCTGGGCTAAATACCGGAGTATATACATTAAATCCTGCACTATCCTGCAGGGGATAAAGCCTTACATGTGGTCCGCCTGGAGTTTTCTGTCCCCATATTGTAGGCCGTGGAGAATATGTCAAATATGCAAGGCGACCATCATTGGTCATTGTAGGGGACATGGTGAGGGTTTTGCGGTTGGTGAGCTTTAAAAGATTTGAACCATCTCTATCTGACTGATAAATTTCTTTTATGCCTCTAGATTCTTCCCTACAAAAAACAATGCGACTACTAGCTACCCCTGGTGTGCCAGTCAAAAATTCTTCAATAGCATCAGCAACTAGGTGTGCCAGTCTTCGATAGCCTGAGGAGTTGGCCTTTTGGGTAGTAGATGTAACTCGCCTACCTGAGTTGACATCAAAAACGATAGCTTCTACAACGAGGCTATTGCCATCGGCCTGAGACATTTTGGAAGTAATGAGCCACTCACAACCAGCCTCCAACCAAAGTTTGAAAGACTCAGGATCGCTAACCGAAGGCAAGCCATTCCTGAGAACGGCGATGCTTTGTAGTGCCTCTAGGTCGTTTTTTAGGGTTTCAACATATTCGCGTTGAACTTGGTCGCTATTTAGGTTTACAACTTGAGCAGGAGCCGCCGCGATAGCTAATTTTCTGACAGTGGCAGACAGCTCAATTTCCGTGCGCGTAGGTTGTTCTTGAGCAAAAACCAAAAGGGTACTCGCCATAACAAGCACAATGCGTTTCAAAACCATTCACACTCCTGACACACAGACAATACATCAACGACTGACGTAAATAAATTATGCGTTATTAGCAGTAATTGTTTCACCGAGGTACAAGAATTTGTACCTAAAGTTCTAGTTTTGCAAGTTTTATTCCAAGCGTAAAGACAGTATCCTCAGAAACCCATGTTATTATTTGGAATAACTTTAACCACCACAAGATTTCCAAGCCAGGAGATTAGCTCTGTGGAAAGGCCAATGCAAACCAAGACATCCATGACCCCGCTGGACTGGGATTTGGCAAATATCCCCAACGGTGTTGTATGGGGGGGTGTAGACGAAGCAGGGCGTGGTGCTTGGGCAGGCCCTGTAGTGGCCGCGGCGGCTGTATTAACTAGAGACATAGCCAAAAAATGGCGTGCAGTGTTGCTAAATGCACGTGATTCTAAAACAACAAAACCAGCAAAGCGCACATCTCTAGCCATGGAATTGAAAGTGATTCTGCCAGCTTGGTCTGTAGCCGTGGTTTCCAACCAGATCATCGACAGAGACAACATACTTGAGGCCACCAAGGCCGCCATGCGCCAAGCAATAGCCGACCTGACAATGGTACCAGATGTAGTGCTTATTGATGGCGACCATGCCCCAGGCTCATCACTCAAAGAACGCACCATAGTGGATGGAGATGCCTACTCCTGCGCAATAGCCTGTGCTTCCATATTGGCAAAAACATACCGTGACGAGCTAATGGTTGCCCTAGATTTAGATTTCCCTGAATATGGTTTTGCCCGCCATAAGGGGTATGGAACAAAAGAGCATCAGACGGCCTTGGCAAAACATGGCCATTGCCCAATACATCGGTTGAGCTATAAGCCAGTGAAAAATTGAGCTATTGCAGTAAACTCATGCCAAGTTGCGATCAATAAGCTCTATCAGCCAGTTCAAATAAAATTTTCTTTGCGTCGCAAGGCGTATCAATACTTATTTTATACCAAGTTGCACCCAACCGGGAGCAACTTGGTTATGACGGCAACGCGAATGCGGTGCCCGCAGAATGAACGTGATGTTGGAATGAAATTGCAAAGCGAGCATAAAAGCCACCTAAACCAATGTAGCTGGCGTGACTGCCTCGGACATTCGAGCAAAGCGAAGGATTCCGAGAGATTACGGGCTTTGCTCGTGTTTG
>Ga0082212_10003561_pt1 | contig 22012 bp, 26 predicted proteins | sample TergutNt197P3_FD_71548 | JGI IMG/M metagenome (GOLD analysis project Ga0082212, IMG submission 71548) | Neocapritermes taracua P3 segment gut microbial communities from Petit-Saut dam, French Guiana - Nt197 P3 | ecosystem: Host-associated > Arthropoda: Insects > Digestive system > Gut ...
CAATTTTATTTATTTTGTCAATTCATAATCACAATATTTTCTACCAGTTTAGCCCCTATTGCATATAACGTTTCAGGTATACGACGTTGCCCAGACGCTAACCGAGCGGCTGGGCAATGTGGGTGAGGTTTTGCGTAGGAATGGCTTGCCATGACCTAGCAAAACCAAACCCCGTAGGCGGCGCGTAGTCGCCGCCGGAGCGTATACCGTGTGTTATATGACGTGCACTTATGAATATTTTTCTATTACATTTTTTTCGTTAAACATCTCCAAACAAGAAAAGAAAAATAAAATGCATAATTTTTGATGAAAATATAATTACCAATAATCCTAATATTAGTTTTAAACCTGATCTTAACTTTAATTTTTTATCTTTAGATATTTTTATTGATTTTGTTATAAGTATTATACTAGATAAAATTATCCATGAATATATCAAATACCAGTATAAATTAAAATATTTCCAAACCCACGGCCTTGTATATCCAATAAATAATTTTATTATACATAAGTAGAATATCAAAATTATTATATTAAAAATAATTTTATTTTATTTTTTGAATAAGTATTCTGCTAAATCCTATTTTATCCCCTTTTATTGTCCCGTAACAATGATAATCAACAATTTTATATCCTGCATTTAAAATGCCGTGTTTAATTATATTTACTGATACTGCAAGAATTTCATTTGTATTTGTTGGAATTAAAGAATTATCACAACATAAAATATCTTTATTTGCTTCATAAGGAGCGGTATGGGCTTTATTAAAATATTTTTCAATAAAATCTTTATTTTTATATTCTTTTTTCCAGGACTTTATCTATAACGCCGTATTTAAGGGCTTCGTCGGCTGTCAGGAAATTATCCCTTTCCGTGTCGTTTTCTATTTCATACACAGGCTTGCCGCAGTTTTTCGCGAGTATCTCGTTTAGTTTGCGTTTTACCCTGATAATCCTGTCGGCGTGAATTTTTATATCGGTCGCCTGCCCCTGCATTCCGCCAAGGGGCTGGTGTATCATGATTTCGCTGTTGGGCAGTGCCAGTCTTTTGCCTTTTGTGCCCGATGACAGCAAAAACGCGCCCATGCTCGCCGCCATTCCGACGCATATCGTTTCGACGTCGCATTTTATAAAATTCATAGTGTCGTAAATCGCGAAACCCGAAGTTATAGAACCGCCGGGGCTGTTTATATAAAAACTTATGTCTTTGTCAGAGTCCTGCTGTTCAAGAAACAGCATCTGCGCGATTACGAGGCTTGCCGTTACGTCGTTTACCTCGTCGCTTAAAAATACTATCCTGTCGGTGAGAAGCCTCGAATAAATATCGTAAGAGCGTTCCCCCCTGCTTGTTTGTTCAACTACTATAGGCACCAGTGCCATAAATAAATTCCTCCTGAATTAATAATTTTTTATAGGTTAATAGGTTTTGGATTATTTGTCTAATAAATCTGAATGAGTTCCTGTTCTCGTCAATGTTAAAATGACGTTTTCTTCTTCAATTTTATATATTAAAAGCCAGTCGTTCGTGATATGACATTCCCTGTATCCATTCCAGTTTCCGATTAATTTGTGGTCGTCATATTTTGGCGGCAAAACGCCTGTGAACGCGAGTATTTCAATAACATCGTCCAAAAGTTTAATATCATACCCGCGTTTAATCGCCAGCTTATAATCTTTTTTAAAAATTCCGGTTTTTCTGATATTATATTTTTGATTATTATTCATTTTATTTAGTCCCCGTCATCGGATTTTAAATCTCTGAACAGTTCGTTTAAATCCGTATATGTTTTCGCGTCCGGATTCTTGCTTAACGCTTCTGTTTCTTTGATAGCGGCTATAGTTTCTTCGTTCCAAGATTTTTCAGTTCGCAAATCGAAAGGCAGCCCTCCGGAATTTTTTGATTCATATAAAAATATTTTTAATGCCTGTGACAGAGTCATGCCGTATCTGGCGTAAATATTTTGAACGTCTTTTTTTAGTTCAGAATCTATTTTAACATTTATGCTTGCGTTTTTCGCCATAAAAATTCACCTCCGATTTTTTTTAGAACAAATATAACAAAACGCATATTATTTAATTATTTCGCAATATAAATTTATTTATTCGTTTATATATCCGGGTCGTCAAAATATTGGTCTTCGTCATCATCGTCGTCATCGTCAAAATCGTCGTGGTCGTGATAATCATGGTCATGGTCGTGGTCGTGATGGTGATTTTTATGCAGTTCTTCCTCAAATTCTTTTAAAGTTTTCTCGACTTCGGTTATATTCGCATTCGCTTTGACGAATTCGACGGCTTTTCTTATTGTTATATCTTCTTTTAATATATTTGCCTCGACGCGTTCTTTTAACTGGTCTTTTTCCATTTTATACGCTTCAGCCATTTTATCGTATTCTTTCTCTATATCTTCTTCCGACGCTTCGATGTTTTCGACGGCGACTATTTTTTCAAGGGCGAGCCTTGTCTTGACTTGCCTTTCGGCGTTGTCCCTGAACTGGGCGCGCATTGCCTCGGCTGTCATGCCCGTGTATTTCATATACATATCCATGTCAATCCCTTGGCTCTGCATTCTGTAGGCGTAATCCTGAAACTGGTTGTCAACTTCTGTCGTTATCATAACTTCGGGAATATCAGCCTCAAGATTCGCGATTATCCCGTCAACTAATTGTTCCTCGACTGCAAACTCTGCGCGTTTGTCGTTACTTTCTTTTATTTTGGCTTTTACATCGTCCCTGTATGCCGCAAGAGTGTCAAACTCCGAAATATCCTGCGCGAATTCGTCGTCAAGTTCGGGTAATTCTTCATATCTTATCGTGTTTAACTTTACTTTAAACACGGCTTCTTTGCCTTTTACGTCCTCGCCGTGATAATCTTCGGGGAACGTGACGTTTACGTCAAACTCGTCTCCGGCGTTTTTGCCGATTATCTGTTCTTCAAAGCCCGGTATAAACTCGCCCGAGCCTAATTTAAGCTTATGCCCTTCGGCTTTGCCCCCCTCAAACGGCACTCCGCCGACAAACCCCTCGAAATCTATATTGACTTCGTCGTCTTTTTGCGCGGGTCTGTCGGTTATGTCGATACTTCTGGCGTTTCTTTTCCTGACAACTTCGACTTCTTTGTCTATATCCTCGTCCGAAACAGTTACGACAGTTTTTGACGCTTCAAGACCTTTATAATTTTTTACTTCGACTTCGGGCTTGACCGTAAATTTAGCCGTGACGATAACGCCGTTTTCGTCAATTTCTTTTACGTCAATTTCAGGTCTTGACACCTGTTTTATCTTTGATTCGGCGACGGCTTCATCGACTGCCTGCGGGAGAAGTTCATTCAACGCTTCTTCATAGAACACGCCTTTGCCGTACATTTTCTCGATTATATTTCTTGGGGCTTTGCCTTTCCTGAATCCGGGAACGCTGAGATTAACGGCTTTTGCCCGGAAAATTTTAGTGACCGTTTCGTCGAATATTTTTTTGTCTATTTCGATTTCAAGGACAGCCGTATTTTTTTCTGACGTGTCAACGCTTTTTAAACTCATTGGTTAATATTCCTCCGTTTTGATAAATTAGATTATTATAGTATTTTTGTGTATTTTAACATTATAACATACAAAATTAAATCTTGCAAATGTTTTTTTGAAAAATTTTTCCGGTTTATAAATTAAGAATTATTTACTTCCGAAGTTTTGAAAATTACGATTTTTTCTAATATTTTATATGGACTGTCCTGTAAATATATATAGTCCTGTCTTGCGAAAAATGTGCGTCCGAAATATTTTTGTTTTTTTTCGTCAATATCAATAAAATAATGAACGTTCAGTCCGTTTATTTTACCGTAAAGTATGTATTTTGCATCTATACTTGATTTGCATCTCGATTTATTATATTTTATTATTGTTTTTTCGTCGTCAAGAATCTGCTCAAGATACGGGAGATATTCTATCCGGTCGGATATATCGTCGAAAAATCTGCTCGAAGATATATCTTTATAAGTTATTTTTTCATTCAATATATTGTCAAATAATTTAACGGAATTTATTTTAAGCTGTTCAATATCTCTTAATTTGTGAAGTCCCAATAAATGATAAAAATGTTCTTTTTCAAAAAATAACCGAACTTCGATTATTTTGTCTTTTCTTACGGCTTTTATATAATATTCTTTATTTAAGAGCTTGTTAAACGCAAAAGCGCATTCTTTTAATTTATTTAATTTATCCATATATTTTCACCATACATCCAAAATTAACTAAAGCCCTGCATATACAGCAAGGCTTTAGGCGCGTTTTCTTTCAGCTTATGCCTATTCGGTTGGTGGTTACCGCACAACCCCTCGAAAGCTCTGTAGAACACTGCGTACCGAAACAACCTTCTACTTCAACGCTTTAAGCGAACATAAAGAACGCTTATTATCAATAACACAGAACAAATTCTTGTTACTGTGTTATTATTATATACTGTTTTTTGGATTTTGTCAATGTTTTTTTTGAAAAATTTTTATAATATCCTCAGCGGCGTAAACTTCAGATAATCCGCCGAAACTACGTCAAATTTTATATTTCTGTAGGTTTTTTTTATTTTGACCGGATTTACGTTGTGGATATGCCCGAAATAACATCTTTTTATTTCTTCCCGTTCCAACAAATCAACGATTTCATCGCATATATAATCCCCGTAAACCGGGGGATAATGAATAAACGCAATTATCTCTTTTCCGGGATTTTCGATTTTTATTTTTTTTGCCGCCTGCACGGACATATCAAGACGGTTCACTTCCCGTTTTAATATTTTCTGATTAAACATTTCTTCTTCGGATACCCCGTCCTCGTCGTCATCGCTGCCGATAAACCAGCCGCGTGTACCGCAGATTATAATATTTTCGCACAGATACGCGTTGTTATGCGCGATTTTTATCCTGTCAAAACTTTTTTCCTCAAGCCATTTAATCATTTTTGTCATAGTGTTCCACCAGTAATCGTGATTGCCTTTGATTATATATTTGTTCCCGTTTAAAATATTATTCACGAACTCAAAATCTTTTTCGCACTCGATAAAATCCGAACCCCATGATATATCCCCGGCAATTATAACGCTGTCTGAATTACTCACTATTGCGTTCCAGTTTTTTTTTAATTTTTCTACATAACCGCTCCAGCGTCCTTTGAACAATTCCATTGATTTATCGACCGAGAGAGACAAATGCGTGTCCGCTATAACAAAAACTGCCATCTTTTTATATTATCTCCGAAATTTTTATGATTTTTATGCATAAATTTACAATTTTGCGGGGAAATTAATTACCGTAGGGGCGACCCTCGCGGTCGCCCGATGAATAAAAACAAAGGGGTTATAAACATGAGTATTTTTAACATGAGGTCAGAAGTGCCGAAGCACATTCAGGGGATAAGCTGCGACGCTAAAAACTGCGTTTATCACGACGGGGACAATTACTGCACGGCAAATAAAATCAACGTCGGACCAACCTACGCGACGTCGAGTTCTGACACGGTCTGCGCGACGTTCAAAGAAAAGAAGATGCCGTAAAATTATTGTTCGTAGGGACGACCGCCCCCGGTCGTCCGCGAATTTGATTTTACATTGTTTTTTATACGCGGAACGCCGAGGGCGGCGTTCCCTACATATTAATTTACATCAATTCTCCCAATTTCCCCATAACATAATCCCTCATGCCGTCAATCCCGACAGTATTGTTAAATCTCACAGGTTTGCTGTCGAGTTCGTCCAGATTTTTCGGGATTTTTACCCCTGTGTAATCCCTGAGTTTATATTTTAGATTCAATTCGTCAATATCTCTTTTTCCGGTCAAAGAATAATACACGTCGCTCACGAATTTATATGCGCTTGCGGTCGATACCACAAGCATTTTTTTGTCTGATTTATAACGCTCGGCGCAGTCAAACGCGACGGCTGTGTGGGTGTCGATTAGATATTTATATTCATCAAATACTTTCTTGATAGTTTTGCTTGTATCATTTTCGTCGCAGAACATACCTATAAAATCTTCGCCCAATTTTTTCTTTAAATCGTCCGACGCGATAAATTTCCCGGTTGATTTTAAATCCGACATATATTTCGCGTTCTCTTCCGCACCCTGCAACAAATACAATAATCTCTCTAAATTCGACGAAATTAATATATCCATCGACGGCGACATAGTTGTGTGAAATTTTCTATTTGTGTCGTATATTCCGGTGTTAAAAAAATCGGTCAGGATATTATTTATATTTGACGCGCAGATTAATTTATTGACGGGCAAACCCATTTTTTTAGCGAAATACGCCGCTAAAATATTCCCGAAATTTCCCGTCGGGACTGATATATCTATTTTTTCGCCGGGTTTTATTTCGCCAGACTTAACCATTTCTGTATATCCGTAAAAATAATACGCGACCTGCGGGATTAATCTCCCAAAATTTATCGAGTTTGCGCTGGAAAAAAATATCCCGTTTTTTTCGGCTGTATTTTTAATTTCAGAATCGTTGAATATATTTTTTACCTCGGTCTGGCAGTCGTCAAAATTACCGATAACAGAACATACATCGACATTATTGCCGTCCTGCGTGTTCATCTGCAATTTCTGGATTTCGCTCACTCCGTCTCTGGGATAAAAAACGAGAGTATTTATCCCTTCGAGATTTTTTGTTCCTTCGAGAGCGGCTTTGCCCGTGTCCCCCGAAGTGGCGACTAATATCAACGCTTTTCTTTTTTCCCCGGTTATGTCAAACGCTTTTTTGAGCAATAACGGCATAATCTGCAAAGCCATGTCTTTAAACGCCGACGTTGGTCCGTGATATAATTCAAGCACGCTTATTTTATTATTTTTATCACAGACTTTTGAGACTTTTGCCGCCCCGTCGGGGAAATTTATTTCAGAATACGCCTGTTTCGCGATATTCTCTATATCTGTTTTATCATAATCCGTCAGATATAACGATAATATATACGCCGCGATTTCGTCGTAGGGACGACCGCCCCCGGTCGTCCGCGGATTTGAATTTACGTTGGTTTTTATACCCGGACGACCGAGGGCGGTCGTCCCTACAAAACTTTCTAATTTTTTTTCGTCGATTTTAACGATTTCAGACGGCATAAATAATCCGCCGTCGTCGGCTATGCCCTGTTTTATCACCTGCGCCGACGTGAATTTTTTAGATTCGTTTGTGTCTCTCGTGCTTAGATAATTTATATTTTTCATGATATTATAATTTAACTCCTTTGCTTTTCAACAACTCAAGATTTTTAGGATAGTCGTTATTTTCGTTCCCTATCAGATTTTTTTCTCCGGTGATATAAAACCCAAGGGTCATATACATTCTTATAGCGACATGACTCCATGTCTGGGTATGTAAATAAAAATCCCTGTCCCCCTCAATATCTATCATGTGACGCATGATTCTTGAAACAATCGCTTTCCCCAAACCTAACCCCTGATAATCCGGTTTTACCGCGACCCAATGAACGCAAGGGTCGCGCCGTATGCCTGAATAACCGTGCCATGCCGAGGCTGTCGCGACTTTTTCTCCCTGCTCGTTTTCTACGAAAAAACATCTGAGTTCGGCTTCCGACGGTATTCTCAGATATTCCTGCTGAAAATAAAGCAGAGCGTCCAACTCGTCGTCAAACTCTAAAACCGAAGTTTCGATTTTCGCCCATGATTTTTCATCGCCGCTTTTATACTGCGTAAACTTGAATCCCTTCGGCAAAGCAATTTTTGGTATTGGCGTTCCCGCTTTTCTGTGCATTAATACGTGCATATATTCTATGCTTTTATCCAACATAAAACAAAACCTCCCGATTTTTTATTTCTTGAATTTTAAAATATACAGCATTTCGCCGCTTATATGCGTCCCGATATGCTCAAACCCCATGCGGGTATATAAACTCTGTCCGCGCACATTGGCAAACGAAGTCGTAAGCATAACCCCGCCGTAATTATTAGCTTTTAAGTAATCTGTCAGATGTTTTATCAGCAATCTTCCCAAGCCTTTGCCCTTATATTCTTCCCTCACGGCTATGCCTAAAGTCGGCACGCCTGTCTGCATATCCCACGCGAAAACATACCCCGTCATGATTTCCCTGTCGTTTTCGTTTGTCACAGACGACAGGAATCTTATTGCGTTAGGTTCTTGTCCGTTTTTGTCGAAAAACGCAAGCGCGTTATTTCTGTTGCCGTCGTTTCTGTTGAAAAAACTCCGGCTTTCGCCGCCCATCTGGTCGAAAAATTCAACCACAAGATTTTTGTCATTAATCGCGAAATTGCGTATTTTATGTTCGTTTACTTCTACTGGCATTTATTGATTCCTCCGTTATTTTATAATCTGTTATTGTTCTATTTCAGCTAATAATCCCGCTTTTTCTAATACTTTATGAATGCGTTTATCAAAAATCACCTGTGCGCCATCTTTGTTTACCCAGTTTCCGTCGTCATCAAGAAGTTTGTTAAAAGTCACGGCGTAAAGCTGCTGGTCGGGCTCTAAATTATTATATTCATCATAATCTTTCCCTATCGCGGCAAATTCTATATAAATAATTGGATAGCTACTCTCTATACTTGAAGATAACGCAGACCAGAATTTCCCGATATATATACGTTCGCCGTTTGCTACGACGACATAAGGCTTGCCGTAATACGGGACAGGCATTTTGCCGGGGGCTACGTTCAATCGTTCCATTAGCCGTTCCCGCAATAAATCTTTTTTAATGACAAAAGTCTGTTCTTCCCAATAATATCTTTGAATATCATCTAATGTTATAATCGGCGTTTTTTCTAAAACAAGCTTGTTGATGTCAACATTTTCACCGTCCGGCAACTCACCGGAAACAAGATATATTTCCAGAGTGTTCTCACTTGATTTATTCCCGCACGAAACTAACCCGGTCAGTATTACTATGCTTAATAAAATAATCGCAATTTTTTTCATGATTATAAATTCCTCAATATAAAATTATCCGCATTTTTATACATGATATTTTCTATAAGCGTATCATCGTAGCCTATTTTCCCCAATTCATCGCATATCTTCATAACCCCCGTTATATTTCCCACGTCCTCCGGAACTTCCGCCCCGTCGAAATCGCACCCGAAACAGACGGTGTTCTCTCCGCCCAACGCCATATAATAATCTATGTGTTTTATTATATCTTTAATCGTCACATCTCCGTTTTCGTCGGCTATATGCTTCATGCATAAACTTATACCGACAATCCCGCCGCGCTTTTTTATTTCAAGAAACTGTTCGTCTGTGATATTTCTCTTATGCTCAAAAACCGAACGTGAATTTGAATGCGACGCAATTATTGGCTTATTTGCTATTTCAAACACGTCCGACACAGTTTTGTCCGAACTGTGAGACAAATCTATGATAATACCCAATTCTTCGCATTTTTTCACGACTTCTTTCCCGAACCCCGTCAAACCCATATTACTGTCAAACGCTCCGCCGATTTTGCATATTTTGTCCCACACAAGAGTTAAAAACCTCACTTCGTTTTGATATAAAATCTCAAGCCTTGATATATCGTCCGATAAAAGTTTCCCGCCCTCGACTGATAAAAACGCGCAGTTTTTGTGTTTGTTTTCTTCGTATTCCAATCCTGTTTTACATAAAATTATATCGTTTTCCGACAGATTTTCTATTAAATAATTTCTGATTTTAAAGAAATCTTCGTAATTTTCGTCTTCTGTTTTTTCGTTATCCGACCATATGGCAAATATCTGCGAATACCTGTCGAATATTTTCGCTTTTTCCATGTCTATATGATAAATATTTTTATTCAGCCCGCTTTTTGTTTTGAATATTTCGTATGCCGTATCGCAATGCAAATCCGTGTAATTCAATTATTCGTTCACCCCGTCAATTTTATTTTTTTATTTTCGTAGGGACACGGCGTGCCGTGTCCGGGTATTGATTTGCCGTTTGTGCGGGGACACGGCACGCCGTGTCCCTACGTTATAAACGCGCTTTCTATATGCCTGACGTAATTTTTGCCGGTTTTTCTGTCGTGATATACTTCGATAACGTCAAATCTCGGCTGAAATTCAGAATATACAGAATTTTCAAGCATAAATAGTTTCGCCGCTAATATTATATGCTGTTGTTTCGTTATATTTACGCTTTCGGACGCCGTGCCGTAATTCGTCGAGCTTCTTGTTTTCACTTCGGCGAATATTATATATTCGTTTTTTATAGCGATTATGTCGATTTCTTTCCTGTATGCCCTGTAGTTTTTTTCGATTATTTTATAGCCTTTGCTCTCTAAAAATAAACAAGCGGTTTTTTCCCCGCTGTTCCCTAAGATTTTGTTATTCATAAATCAGCCCCCTTTTGAAAGGGGGTGTCGGCAACGCCGACGGGGGTTTGCGGGATGTCGAGGACGCCGTCCCCTACGATAAAATTTTTCAGAAAAGTTTTTCTGTGCGCGTGGCTTGCGCCGAAGTTTTGCAGTCTTAAAATATGGTCTTTTGTGGCGTAGCCTTTGTTTTTGCTGAAATGATACAACGGGTACATTTCGTCGAGTTCTTTCATATACCTGTCTCGTGAAACTTTCGCCAAAATAGATGCCGCCGCTATATTCGGTGATATAGTGTCGCCTTTTATTATGCCTTTGTATTTGTAGTCGTCAAAACCCCGGACGATATTCCCGTCAACCAGAATATAATCCGGTTTGACTTTGACAGATAAACCGATTACCGCTCTTCTCATTGCGAGCAGGGCGGCGTTTAAAATATTAAACTTGTCAATTTCGTCAATCGTCGCCGACGCGACAGAATAAGCGACGGCTTTTTCGGTTATTACGTCATAGAGTTTTTCCCTCATTTTTTCGCTGAGTTTTTTTGAATCGTAAAGCCCGTCGATTTCAAGCCCGTGGGGTAAAATCACGGCGGCGGCGTAAACGTCCCCGGCGAGAGGTCCCCTGCCGGCTTCGTCTGTCCCGCATATAAAATTTTCGCGAATATCTTTGGATTCGCGCAATATGCTGTTTTCTAATTCCCAGTTCATCATAATATTATTTTTAACTCTTAATTAACGTTTTCAAACACATCTTTTACGTTTATTATCAAATCGTCGTAAAGAGAAGTTTTAAACTCGAATTTAATATTTTCTTTTTCTTCATCGTCTAAATTTTCGTAAACATCGTCGTCCAAGTCCCTGTAAACATCGTCAAGCCTGTATCTTCCGTCTTTAAGTAAGTAAACAGTAATAGATTTTGCCTCCGGGCTTATTATCCAGTATTCCTGCACGCCGTTTTCTTCATATACGTCTTTTTTATATCCTAAATCTATAACGTCTGTTGCCGGCGATAATATCTCGACAATTAAATCCGGCGCGCCGTATATCCCGTCTTTTTTTATTTTTTTAGGGTCGCATACGATTTTAATATCGGGCATAAACCGTCTGAAACCTTTTTTGAAAATCACATTTGCGTTTTCGCCGTAGACCCTGCATTTTTTGCCTTTCAAATAATTTTTAAAAATATTAAAAACATTTCCCGTTATTTCGTTGTGTCCCATAGACGTCCCCGCCATAAAATATATTTTCCCGTCGTGAATCTCATATCTTCTGCTTTCATTGATTTTTATTTTCGGCTGATAATCATAATTTTGCATAACAAATCTCCTTTTCTCTAAATATCCTCTGATTTCCCCGGTTTTATTAAATGCCAAGCAATAAAAAATTGTACCGCATACCAAGACAATGTCGTTAAAAAGTAAACGCTCCTGATAAACATAATATATTGCAGGCTTAATTCAATTTGCGCTTCTCCCGAAGAAACGTATGTGAAAGAATCAAATGAACTAATTATGTCTATATAACCGTGTATAAATGATGTGATGAACATAACCGAGCTTATAATTATTAAAACAAAAAGCAACATGCCTGTTCGTTTTGATTTATGATTAAAAATCAGAATCAACAAAAATAATAAAATAACGCCGAATCCGATTATTTCGCTGATTGACTTAATAAACAACATAAAAATTTGCAGAATTGAATTTGGATACATATTAATATTTGAAAATATAGCAGATAAAATACCACCTAAAAGCATTCTTGCGTTACGTATAAAATCTGGCAAATTTATTGCCCCGCTGATAAAATTCACGGCAAACCCGGCAATAAGCATATATTTGATAATTTTAATTTTATCTTTAAAGAATACAGCCAAAACAATGCCGACTTGCAGTAATAAACCCAGATAAATTAATATTAACAATATCCAACTAATAAGTGACAAATTATTAACAGACAGATTTTGAGGCAGCGACCAGATATTCACAATAAACGCCGTCGCGTATGCTGCAACATATATCATAGCAACTACGCGATACCTGCGCAAAATGCCGGCAATATATTCAACGCCAGTGGTTCCGCGAGCTTTTGCGATAACTTTATTCATGTAAATCCTCCAAAGTATGATTAATTACTCCGGCTTTTCCAACGAAATCCTGCCGATTTTCGCTCCCCGGAACTCTGTCAGAATCGTTTTCGCGCACCTTTCGTCGTCAATCTCACCGCCTGATACTATATATCCCCTGTTTTTGCCTATCTTTGAAAATATCGCGTAATCATTATATTCTTCTGATTTTACGTCTAATATATCAAGCTTAAATCTCGACGCTAATTCTTCGGGATATTTTTCTCTCAAAACGCCGCATAATTTCACGGCGTTTTCAGCCGTGTCAAGTATATCGTCTTTTATCGACCCGATAAACGCAAGATTAAGCCCGACTTTTTCGCTCTCGAACTTGGGCCACAATACCCCCGGCATATCAAGTAAATCTATGCCAATGTCAGACGATACCCATTGTTTTCTCAAAGTCACGCCCGGCCTGTCCTCGACTTTCGCTTTGGAATCCTTGCAGATTTTGTTCAATAACGAAGATTTGCCGACGTTCGGGATTCCCACAATCATTGCCCGAAGCCGCCGTCCGGACATGCCTTTATTTTTATACCGCTCTAATTTTTCGCTTAATATCTCTCTTATTTTCGTCGATATATTGTTGAGCCCGTAACCGCTTTTGCAGTCGATAGGCAGTATATATTCACCGTTTTTTTTGTAATATTCGACCCACTTCTGATTTATTTTATTATCGGCTAAATCGCTTTTGTTCATCAGAGTCAAAACGGGCTTGCTGAATTTTTCCGTGATTTTTTTGATTTCCGGGTTCTGGCTCGACAAAACAGCCCTCGCGTCTAAAAGTTCCAGAACAATATCAACCTGCGGCAGGCTTTCTGAGATAATCCTGCGGGTTTTCGCCATATGTCCGGGAAACCATTGTATCGGGTTAACCCTGTTTTTTTCGGGACTTTCAAAATTATCACGATTTTTATGATTTTTATTTTTCATTAGTTTTAACAACCCCGAATTTATCAAACGGGAACACTCTTATCAGTACGCGCCCGACTACGTCCCTTATATCGACCTGCCCGATTCGTGAATCTCTTGAATCCGACGAATGATTCCTGTTGTCGCCCATTACGAATATTTTCCCCTTTTCGATAGTGATAGCATTTTCGGGGGTAGTGGGCAAAGACATGCCGTTGTCGCCGTTCATAAACCTGCCTTCTTCATAATTCACATACGGCTCTCTTGCCGCTTTTCCCTCGATTTCATAGATTGGCTTATCGTTTACATAAACAATCCAGTTTTCAAAATCAAAATAAACCCTGTCGTTTTCAACCGCTATAACTCTTTTTATAATCGGCGTTTTATACTCTGAGTTCGGCACCTGAATCACGACAATATCGCCCTGTTTCGGGGTATAAAACAGATTAGAGATTATAAGATTATCCTGCGTTGAGTTTCCGTACGCGAGTTCCCCGCCGTGCAGGGTATATTCCATGCTTGGTCCCTGAACTGTGACAAGCCTGAAAATAAAAGTAAACAGGAGTATAACTGTTAAAAGCGCGCTCGAAAAAATCTCTATCCAGTCAAAGGCTTCTTCGGCAAATCTCTTTTTTTCTTCGTCGGGGATAAAATATCCCGCATCGACCATTTCCTGCGTCAGTTCTATTTCGGGGATTTCCAAATCTGCTTCTGTTTCTTCTGATTCGACTGGTTCTTCTGACATATCTGATTCAATTATTTCTTCGGGTTCTTCGATTTCATCTGAATCTTCTTCTGCCAGCAACGCACCGAGGTCGTCGCGCTCTGCAATTTCCTTGCTTTCTTCTTCAGCTTCTATTATTTCTGTTTCCTCAGTATCTTCCGGTTCTTCTAATTCTTCTGTCAACGGCGCGTCAGGGATGCCGCGCCCTACTTCATCAACTTCTTCCGGTTCTTCTGTATCTTCTGTATCGGTTGTTTCGTTTGTTTCAGTTTCTTCATAAACGGCTTCCATTTTGTCTAAGTCTATTTCGGTTTCGACTATATCTATATCATTCTGATTATCCTGAGTTTTGTTGTTATTGTTATCGTTATCGCTCATATATTTTCCTCCTAAGCAATCATACAGTATTTTAGTATTATTTTTAGTATATTAATACAAAAATATTAACAGCATATAAAGATATGGCAAATCTTAAATATCATATTTTTTAACATCTATCAGATTTTTTGCGGATTTTTCACGAATCTTATCAATATCTCCCGTATTTATGGGCGGCGTTATACATGGCGATAACGTTTTCGACCGGGGTGTTGTCCTGAATCATGTGGGTCGGTGAAAGCATATAAGCTTTTAAATCTCGGAATATATCGAGCGTTTCTTTTACTGTATTTTCAACGTCGGCTACGCTGCCGTCGGTCAAAACTCCCGCGGTCGATATGCACCCGTGAAAACATAATTTTCCCCCGAAATGTTCTTTTAAATATGCCGGGTTCATGTTTACGGCTTCGGGCTGCAAAGTATCTACGGCGTTTATCCCCATTTCTATAAAATCGTCATACGCCCAGCTTGAACTGCCGCATGTGTGTATCATAACAGGCAGATTATAGCTTTTCGCGAAGTCAATAAATTTCTGATGACGGGGTCTGAAAACTTTCCTGTATAAATCAAGGCTTATCATAGGGGCGATTTGCGTTCCTAAATCTTCGCCAAGCCATAAAAAATCAACTTTGCCTTTTGCTCTGCTCATGATTCTTTCAAGCACGCCCAGCTCCATGTTTAATCTTCTGTCAAGATAAATCAAAGTCGCTTCGTCCTGACTAAATAATCTCACGAGAGCTTCTTCCATTCCCATGACCCTGCCGGTTGAGTTTATAATATCTGCGTTTCCCGCTCCGCCGATAAATACGGCTTTGTCTTTGTAAAACTCAAGCGTGTTTTCTATATTCGAGTAGTCAAAATCGTCGGGGTTTGGCGCGGGGAAATTTGCGATTATATCGTCGTCCGCGTCTTTTAACGGGAAATTGCAGAAATCGTGATAATATCCGGAATCGTTATATATCAATCTTGTGTAAAATCCGTAAACGGGGTCAACGCCAAGCCCTTCGATTTGTTTAAACAGTAACGGTCCTTTATATCCCGCTCCTATCCCTCTGAAATCAACGCCGATAATATCAAGGACTTTTTCGTAATTACCGTCGTCAATTCCAAGAGCTTGCGCGAATTTTGAATGTATCGTAGGATTCGCGAAATAATTTATAGGCACTCTGTCGCTTTTCTCAAAATTAAACGTGCGTTTCACGCGCTCTTTTGACGTCATTGTTTCGTAGGTTCTGTTGAACATAAGATTATCTCCTTATATTTATTTTTTCGTAGGGCGCGGCTTCCCAGACGCGCCGCCGATAGAACCAATGCGTTATTGACCGCGCCGCCAAATATATTAATATTGGCGTAAATTTGCGGCGTGTCAAGGATGCCACGCCCTACGGACATTATTTTCCTGTCTCACAATCGCTTTTTATTCTTCTTGGCAAACATCGTGCCGAAAATAAACTTCGGCAGTTTCATCATACGTCCGATTCGTGTCGGGTGCGTTATCAAATAATAAAACCATTCAAGCCTTAATTTTATAAAAATTTTCGGCGCGTATTTTTTCACTCCGGCAATTATGTCAATCGTCCCGCCGACTCCAAGCATTAATTTTGTTTTTAGTTTATCTTTATTCTCAAAAATCCATTTTTCCTGTTTTAATCCGAGCGCGCCCAGACATACGACAATTACATCAGGTTCGCATTCGTTTATTTTTTCAATCACTTTTATATTTTCTTCGGGATTTTTAGTCCCGAACAGGTCAAACCATCCGTGATGATAAAAAATTTTCAGGTTTTTATATTTTTCGTTCAAAATATTCGCGGCTTTTTCGACATTTTCTTCTTTTGAACCAAGCAAAAACAACGTCCCGCCGGTTTCGTCCAGATACGGTATTATATGATTATGCGCAAGGTCATAACCGCCGACTTTTTGTTTGAGCGGGGATTTTAATATTTTCGATGCCAAAACAACTCCCGCTCCGTCGGGGATAATCATGTCAGCCGAGTTTATGATTTCAAACAACTCCCCGGTTTTATTCTTCTTTTTATCGTCTATGCAAGCCTGCACCATTTCGGCGTTCGGAGTATATATTGCGTGACATTTATTTCCGGCGATACAACCTTTCGCAATTTCAAACGCTTCGTCCATAGTCACGTTCGCGACGTTTACTCCGCGTATATTTATCTTTTCAAACTCAAACATTCATATACCTTTCTATCGTTTCCTGTATATCCGGCGATTTAAAAACGCCAGAACCTACGACTATAATATGCGCGCCGGAATCTTTTATCTCTTTCGCGTTGTCAAAATTTATCCCGCCGTCAACTTCGATAAAATAATTATAACCGTTTTCTTTTTTGATTTTATCTAACTCTCCGATTTTATCCATGCATTTATCAATAAATTTCTGTCCCCCGAATCCCGGTTCGACAGTCATCACAAGAACCATGTCGAGTTTGTCTATAAACGGCAATAAAACGTCAACAGGAGTGTCGGGTTTTATCGCTACGGCGCATTTTATATTATTGTATTTTATCAAATCAATAGTCTTTAAGACTTCTTCAAGATTATCGCAAGCTTCATAGTGAAAACTGAGCATATCAGCTCCGGCTTCGATAAAATTCTGAATATATCTTATAGGTTTTGTTATCATCAGATGCACGTCGAATATTATACCGCAGACTTTGCGTATAGACGCGATTACAGGCAGCCCGAAACTTATATTTTTGACGAAAACGCCGTCCATAACGTCCAGATGCAGATATTTGCACCCTTTGCCGTCCATATAAATTCTCTTGATTTCGCTCTCAAGATTCGAAAAATCGCTCGCCAATAGCGACGGGGCTAAAGTAAACATAATATTTTCCCACGCTTTCTTTTATTTATAATTATGCAAAAAAAATTGTATTTATACAGTAGCAGTACGTCAAAAAAACCATAAAATATATAGAGGGAGAAAATCCCGCGGCGCGGCGGCAAGACCGAGTCATGCGAAGCGTCTTTTTAAAACGGGCTATGTTCAAATGGCATTCGGTGGTCATTTTGATAAACGTCAATCTGATTGTTTTAGATGAAAAAACTCAGGATATAAATAGTTTAGACCTTTCTGTCCGCCGCTTTATATAGCCTGTGATTTATTTTAGTTTTTGTTTTAGTGATAGTAATTGAATAGGATAGTTCTATAGTATATCACAGGTAGGGGCGGCGTTTTGCCGCCCTTAAAATTTATTTGATTAGATGTGGACTGAATGAAACATCATGTAGGGCACGGCGACCCCGACGTGCCGCCGGCAAAAACCGGCGTAAATTCATATTCGCGGCGTGCCGGGTCGTCACGCCCTACAATTATATCCAATATATTCCAAGATTTTAAGATATTTGTTAAATTTTTGTTTTTTACGCTATAATTTCCATTAAACCGGGAGATAATAGAAATATAATAAATTATACAGGGAGACTGATATAAAATTGAAAAACAATTTTACTATTAAAAAACCCAAAGGCAGACTTCGCAGATTATTTTCTAAACTCCTGAATTTTATATGCGCGGTCATAATTTTTTTCGTGATTCTGTTTTCTGTCGGCGCGTTTATTCAGGCGGACGTCGAATCAAAAAATATACTTGGCAATCATGACTATCAGATATTTTCATATAATCAAACAGACGACGGAACGGCTGTATTTAAAGCGTTCGGCGAAAGTTTTGCCATAGATTTAAACAAAGTCAATTCGATTAAAAACCGTATCGAAGAAATCTCGGCGGTAAATAAAGATTATGCTCCGTCCGTTATTTCTTTCAGCGGGGATATTCTGACGGGGTGTTTTTCTTCGGTCGGCGGGAGTTTCAAGAAAATACCGGGGATAATTAACTATTTTATTGAACAAACCAACGAAAAAAATCCGTAGGGGCGGGTTTCCATGCCCGCCCGCAACGGCAATAAATAACGGGCAGGGTCAGAATAAAAAATCCGCGTTTCCCGTAAGCATTGCGTATACCCCGCGATATACGGCGTTTGGATTCTCTTTGAATTTTTCGGAGATTTTTTCGGCTGTTTCTTTATCTTTTATAAACAGGGATATATTAAGAATCTCCCTGTTTTTTTCCGTTATACCGCATGTAAATCTGTAGCCGTTTGATTCTTCTTCGAGATTATACGAAACAGCCGCCCCGGACTTTTTCAAGTCTGAATAACGTGCGGCGACTGCCGTGCCTTTTATTTTTGACGCGGACGGGATAAGATGCTCAAGATTTTCAGCGATTGCCCTGCCTCTTTGAGTTATCCGGTATATTTTTTCGTTTTCGTTTTCGGATTCGTTCGATTCTTCGATATTGCCGTCGCCGATAAGCTTGGCGAATATTTCTGCGAAGTCAAAATACCCGACATAGCCGCTTTCATACGTCATATTCGCAATATCGTCGTAAGAAATCCCGTGATTTATCCGGTTCATCAGATATAATATAAATATTTTTATCTCGTTTTCGCTGTTTAAATCTTTTCGCATTATAATCTCCGTTTTTGTGATTCGGGCGGCGCGTCGGGGTCGCCGCGCCCTACAATTCTATAATCTTCTTTTCCAGTTCAACCGTTTCTTTGTAAAAATCTTCCCAAGATTGATTTTCGTCCGTCTTGCCGATTTCAGCCGTGAGATAACCGTCCCAGCCGATTTTTCTCAGTTCGGGGATTATTTTCTTGAAATTTACATCGCCTTTTAATAAATCGGGCCACGTTCCCCCGCTGTTGATTCCAGAATTGCGCTTAAATTCTTTTATATGTATATGGCTTATTCTTTTGCCTAAAATTTCTATCCAGTATTCAGACCATGAAAAAGCGACGGTATTCCCTACGTCGTAATATGCCGTGATATATTCGCAGTTTAACCTGTCGATAAAATTCGCCATATCAAACGGCGAGACAAAAAACTGATTCCAGACGTTTTCAAGCCCGACTTTGATTTTATAATCCTCTATAATACTTTTTAACGATTCGAGAGTGTCAAACGAATTTTTATACGCTTCTTTGATTGAAATTTCGTCGCTTATCCCGCCGGGTACGGTCAGAATCCCGGACGCTCCCAATGTTTTCGCGGCAATTAATTGTTTTTCGAGCAGTTTTTTAGAATTTTCGCGATTCTCTTGTTTTGCCGAACCCATATTCACGCTCCACCATAACGACGTTGAAATGCTCACGACGGGCAGAGCATATTTTTCTGACAATGCTTTAATATCAGCCAGTTCTTGAGCCGTCGTGTCAAGCGTGAGGGAATGCGCCGAGGCGTTGTCTTTTCCGTCGATATTTAATTCTATGCCGTCAAACCCGGCTTTTTTCATCTGCGAGAACATATCCTCAAAATTTGCGTTTGATTCAACCGACCACGCGTTTATTGATTTTTTCATGTGTGTTTTCTCCTTTTTTAATTTTAATTATAATTTGATTTTTCCAGATTTGCTTTTAATAAATTATTGATGACACACGTACCTAATGCTTATTAGTGGGTGTTAAAATTACTTTGTTCCGATTACTTCATATCCATGCCAACTTACTACCAACGCTTGTTCGTCTGTCAATGGTATGTGGGGGCGCGGTAAATCATTACGAGGAGTTGTCCCGCCTGGGCAATGTACGGTAAAGTATATATTAATTAGACCTAAGCCAACGGTTTCCATAGGATTTGTTAGCGTAAGTTTATCAACATTAAAATCCTGCATAGCAAGCATACTGCCCGCGCTTATACCTACATACACTTTATTTCTATACACCATATTCTTAATTATTTGGTCAAATCCTGTTTCTCGCACTCGCTTTGCTAAATACGGCGTGTTCCCACCAGTAAAGAAAATAACATCGAATAACATAGCATCTTGCTCAGATAAAGAACCATCTATGTCATAATCTGTTATTTTTTCGGGAAGCACGCCTAATAACAATAAGTTTTCTTTGCAATATTTTACATATTGCACATAATCAAAATTCGTATTATCTGGTGAAAATGCGGCAGTTGGGATAAATAAAACTTTGGCTTCATTGAATGGTTTATTAAGCATTTTTGTAAATCGCTCAATGATTACTTTTCGGGGATTAATATTTTCATCGAAAAATCCTCCCGAAGTTAATAAAACATTTTCCCATTTTTGTTGATTCATATATCAATTCTCCCTGCTTTGTTACTGTATAAAATATAAATTTTATTCGTTACGTCAATTCCGTTATTTAATAAACTTTGCCTGCGCGTCAAGCCACTCGATTATGCCGTTCGCGATACCCTGCGCCGAACGCCATACGCCTTCCTCGGACATTGCGAACTCATACTCGTCCGGGTTCGTTATAAACGCGATTTCAATCAGCGCGACGGGAAATTTATGGCTTCTCGCGACGCCCAGCTCCATAAAGCGCGTGTCGCGCATAACCCTGTTTATCTCGGCCGCAAGCCCGCGCCCCACGGATTTTGCGAGAAGCCTGCCGGACTCGTTACTGTATAACGGCAGAATACTGCGTATAAGCGTATTATCCTGCGCGTCGGTCATCGAATTATAATGCACGGAAACCCCGAAATCAACGCCCGCGTCATTCATGATAAACGGCCTGTCGCTTAGCTCGACCCTAATATCACTCTCACGCGTCATAATAACGTCCGCGCCCATATCTTTTAATATATCGCGAAGCACAAGCGATACGTCAAGAGCCAAGTCCGCCTCGTTTTTGCCGTGTACGCCCAGAAAGCCCATCGCGCCCGGGCCCCCCCCGCCGGGGAGGCCCCCCCCGCCGAGGAAGCCCCTGCCGCTCAGGCTCCCGCCGAGGAAACCGCCGAGTAAATCAACGCTCCAACAACTAAACTATTAAGAAAAGGGTACTCAAGGTATGCTGAGTTAAGCGAGTGCCCGCAACTTACCGAGAGGGGTGCCTTATGCAGGTATCATTGCTGTATCACACTCAAGAACCGGAGCGTGCGGTGGCTACGGCTGCGCGGCTCTGCTACGCACCTATTGGTGCCGCCGAACTCATGGAGACCATGAGTGACGAGCAGGTGAGCAAGGTTCTCAAGGTCATCATGAAGTCTGGCCATCAGTCGGCCCTCGAGCATGCCAGCTACACGTTTGCCATTGACGGGGTGAGCCGGGCGCTGACCCATCAGCTTGTCCGTCATCGCCTCGCGAGCTACAATCAACAGAGCCAGCGCTACGTTGCCATGACAGGCGAGCCAGAAGTGGTCATGCCTGAGACCATCGGGCAGGATTCGGAGCTTGCCTCCGCCTTCCTCACCGCCGTGGACGCGGCCTATGGCTGCTACCAGACCTTGCTGGACGCCGGGGTGCCCGCCGAGGACGCCCGCTACATCCTGCCCAATGCAAGCATTACCAAGATAGTGGTAACGATGAACGTGAGGGAACTGCTGCATTTCTGCACGGTTCGCTGCTGCCAGCGGGCACAGTGGGAGATACAGGAGTTGGGCAACAAAATGCTGGAACTCGCCCTCCCCACTGCTCCGTATATCTTCATGGATGCCGGCGCCCCCTGCAGACGTGGCTCCTGCCCAGAAGGGTCAATGACGTGCGGCAATCCCTTCGACAGAGTCGAAC
>Ga0082212_10003562_pt1 | contig 22008 bp, 18 predicted proteins | sample TergutNt197P3_FD_71548 | JGI IMG/M metagenome (GOLD analysis project Ga0082212, IMG submission 71548) | Neocapritermes taracua P3 segment gut microbial communities from Petit-Saut dam, French Guiana - Nt197 P3 | ecosystem: Host-associated > Arthropoda: Insects > Digestive system > Gut ...
GGAAGGCGTGAACATGGACATCGTGGTGGACAGGTCGCCGCCCATCCGCGCCTCCCTTGCGGAGGTGGAATTCTCTCTTGTCGCGGCCTGCCTGCTCGTGGTGCTGGTGGTCTTCTGTTTCCTGCGCAGGGCGCGGGCCACGCTTATCCCGGGCGTGGCCGTCGTGGCTTCGCTGGTGGGCACCTTTGGGGTGATGTACTTACTGGGCTACAGCCTGAACAACCTGTCCCTGATGGCGCTGACGATAGCCACGGGCTTCGTGGTGGACGACGCCATCGTGGTGTTGGAAAACGTCGCCAGCCACGCGGAACGGGGCGTTCCCCCCATGCGGGCGGCGTTGGACGGCGCGAAAGAAGTGAGCTTTACCGTTATTTCCATGAGCGTCTCGCTGGTAGCCGTTTTTATTCCCATCCTGCTCATGGGCGGCATGGTGGGGCGCTTGTTCAAGGAATTCGCGGTCACGCTTTCGGTGGCCATCGGGATTTCCCTGCTGGTTTCGCTGACCGCGACGCCCATGATGTGCGCGCGGCTCCTCTCGCGCCAGGAAGAACGCAAGGAACGCGGGAGCCATCCCTGGATCGCCAGGGTGGACGCGTTTTTTGCCTCCCTATACGCCTCGTACGGCCGGACCCTGCATCTGGCCCTGCGCCGCAAATGGCTGATGTTTTGCCTGACGCTGCTCATCGTGGTCCTGAATATCTGGCTCTACGTAATAGCGCCCAAGGGTTTCTTCCCGCAACAGGATACCGGCCGCATCTCGGGCTCCATACAGGCAGACCAGGACATTTCCTTTCAGGCCATGTCCCAGCGTTTTACGCAGGTCATTGACATGGTGCGCGACGATCCGGACGTGGAACACGTGGCCGGCTACACAGGGGGGGGCAATTCGGCGGGCATGTTCATTTCGCTCAAAGCCCCACCGGCACGCAAGCACAACGTTGACCAGGTCATCGCCCGCCTGCGCCGGAAGTTGGCTGCCATTCCGGGCATTCCCACCTACCTGCAGGCGGTGCAGGAACTGCGCGTGGGCGGACGCCAGAGCGGCGCGCTGTATCAATATACCCTGCAAGGGGAGACCTTCCAGGACGTCAACCGCTGGGCGCCCCGCATGCAGGCTGCCATGCGCGCCCTGCCACAGGTGGCCGACGTCAACAGCGACCAGCAGAACAGGGGCTTGCAGGCCAAGGTGATCATGGACAGGGATGTCGCTTCGCGCCTCGGCATCAGCGCCGCCGCGATGGACTCCGTTCTGTACGGCGCGTTCGGGCAAAGCCAGGTGTCCATCAACTATACCGCACTCAACCAGTACCATGTCATCCTGGTGGTTGCGCCGCAATACTGGCAAAGCCCCGACGCGCTGGCCGACATCCATATCCGGACCGGCGAGGGCAAAATGACGCCCCTTTCGGCTATAGCCCGCGTGGAACACGGGCCTGCCTCGCTTTCGGTCAACCACCAGGGGCAATTCCCTGCGGTGACGCTTTCGTTCAACCTGCCTGCCGGCGCCTCCCTCGGCCAGGCTGTGGATGCGGTGCAGGAAAGCGCGCGCCGGCTCGGACTGCCGCAAACCATCAGCGCAAGCTTCAGGGGCACGGCGCAGACCTTCCAGGCCGCGCTCAACAACCAGCCCCTGCTGATCCTGGCCGCCCTGATCGCTGTGTACATCGTCCTGGGGATACTCTACGAGAGCGCCATCCACCCGCTGACCATCCTGTCCACGCTGCCGTCGGCCGGGGTGGGCGCCGTGCTGGCGCTGCTCTGCACAGGAACGGACTTAAACCTGATCGCGGTGATCGGCATTATTCTGCTCATCGGCATCGTCAAGAAAAACGGCATTATGATCGTGGATTTCGCGCTGGACGCGCAACGCAAGGAGGGTATGACGCCGGAGGAAGCCATCCACACGGCCTGCATGCGGCGCTTCAGACCCATCATGATGACCACGGCCGCCGCCCTGCTGGGGGCGCTGCCGCTGGCCCTGTCGCAAGGCAGTGGCTGGGAGCTGCGCAGGCCGCTCGGCATATCCATCATCGGCGGGCTGCTGCTCAGCCAGGTGCTGACGCTGTATACCACGCCCGCCATCTATCTCTGTCTGGACGCCTTGCGCGGCCGCAAGGCCAGGCCCCAGGAAACAGCAGTCAACTCCTCCCCAACATGTCCCCGGCCAGCTTGAGAAAGGCTTCCTCGACGCCCTCGCCTGTTTTGGCGCTTACCTGCAACACCCGCAGGCCCTGCTGCTCAAGATGCGTAATGTCATCCTCCGTCACCTGCCAAAGAGGGAGCAAGTCCGCTTTGTTGAGCAGCAGATAGTGGGGAATGTCGCCGGCAATATCCAGAGCCAGCAGGCGAATGAGCAGCGCCGTATTCAGCGTGTCCTTGCGCGTGCCGTCGGCAACGAGGAAAAAACCCATCGCCCCCCGCAGATAGGAGGCGTTGATCTCGTTGTACTCATCCTTGCCTTCCATGTCCCACAGCACCAGGTTGACGTCCTGCTCTCCTACGCGGCATTCCTTCTTGCTGACCTTCACCCCCACGGTGGACAGGTAGCGGTTCGAAAAAATCGAGCGCACGTATTGCTCGACAAGAGAAGTCTTGCCGACAGCAAAAGAGCCAATCATGCAAATTTTCTTGCTTATCATACCCACTCCGCACAGCGCGCACTGTCGCCGCCATCCACCGTCCGTTTAGCGTCTACTCTCAATAGGTCAAAAAGTTGTCAAAAGGCAACTCCAGGTGAAAGGTGCTGCCCTTGCCCGGTTCGGATTCCACCCGGAGAGAGCCCTGCATCAATGCCACCAGATTTTTGCACAACGCGAGGCCCAGGCCGGCGCCGCCGTACCGGCGCGTCATACTCCCGTCGGCCTGGGTAAAACCCTCAAAAATACGCTTTTGTTGTTCGGGCTCAATGCCGATGCCGCTGTCCTGCACCAAAAAATGCACGGAGGCATGGCGTTCGTCTTCGCCTTCCGTCTGAACGCGCAGGGACACCTGCCCCTGTTCGGTAAATTTTATCGCGTTATGCAGCAAATGGTGCAAAATCTGCCGCAGGTGAGGCGCATCTCCCACGAGCATCTCCGGCAAAGTCTCGTCAATGTGCATTGTAAACACGAGTCCCTTGGCCTCGGCGCGATCCTTCATGCTGTCATACACAGCGCCCAACAACGAGCGTATGCCGAAGGGGGTATGCTCCGTCTCCATAGAGCCCGTCTTGATCTTGGAGAAATCCAGGATGTCGCTGAGCACTCCCAGCAGCCCCAGCGCGGAACTGTGAATTTTTTCGATATATCCCCTCAGCTTGGCGGGGGGATCCTGTTGAAGCGCCAGGTGGCTCATGCCCAAAATGCCGTTCATGGGCGTGCGTATTTCATGGCTCATGCGCGCCAAAAAATCGCTTTTCGCCTGATTTTCCTCCTCGGCCAGGCGCCGAGCGGCAATATCATGGGCGCGAACCTGGAGGGTATCGCGCAGGCGCGCTACCATAGTATTGTACCCGTTTACCACCACGCGGATTTCTTCATTCGTCGCGGCAAGCTCAAGCCCGCTTTCCAGATCCCCCTCGCCAAGACGAAGCTCCGCCGCATTGAGAGCCCGCAGAGGCCGAACCACCTCGCGGGCCATCAAAAAATACAGAAGCAGGAACAGCAGGACAGCGCTGCCGGTCAAAAGCGCCACATGCGTCCACAGCGCGCTCATCTGGTCACGAAAAACAGCCTCTTCCGGCACAAGTATCAGCAGGGTCCAGCCCGTGCTCGCCACCGGCGCGTAGGCGATCCAGAACGCTTCTTCCCCCTGTGTCGCACTCTGGCGGATAACGCCGCTCCCCCCCTCTCGAAGCAAGGCATAGGCGAGTTCTTCCAAGTCCGCGCGTTTCCGGGTCCGGGCAAGGCTCACCAGGGTATGCCGCAGGATATATTCGGGCTTGGGGTGGGAGATGATCGTGCCCACCTTGCTGATCAGAACGGCATAGCCGTCCTTCACTTTCATCCCGGCGAGTTTGTCCGTGATGTCTTCAACGCGCGTATCGACCTTGGTTACCCCGGCAAAGTCCGTACCCCGCGCAACAGGCGCGCTAAAGCTGACAACCAGCGCATCCCGCGCGCTGACGTCGACATAGGGTTCCGTCCAGGTTGGGGCGTTGGTCAGCTTGGGAATAAGAAACCAGTCATAGAACCGGTAGTCATAGTTGTATTCCGGGTCAACGAAGTTGCGCCGGGCGGCGCTGTCGGGAACACGAAACACATGCGGCGCGAAAAACCTTTTCTGCCTGTCGAAACCATACTCTTCAAAAGCAACCGTCGAGCCGTAAATGGCTTGGTTTTCCCTGGTAACGGCCTCAAGCAACGGAAAGAAATCATCGCCTCCGGCAAAAATCCCGTGGGGAAGAAAGATGGATACGGTCTGCGCCACCTGTGCAAGCGAGGCGAAATGCCCGTTTATTTCCTCCGCCTGATGCGCCGCCTGCGCGCGCAGGGCGACTTTGGCCGTGCCCACGGCGTGCTCCCTGCCTGTGGAGTATTCATAGCCGATGAGCAGGCCATAGATGACCACCAGCGGCACGCCGATGTTCATCAGTATTTTTGTTCGTAAAGACAGCAGCATGAGTGGCGCTCATTGGCTCGGCGCGGGCCGGAAAAATGTTTCGTACGAGAGCGTGGTGACGTCATGGCCCTGTGCTTTCAGAGTATTAACAACAAAATCATAATCTTCCCGGCGCAGTTGGCCCCAATTCGCCGGATCCGGCCCGACCCGGTGCGTGACAAGATCCTGAACAGCGCGGAGCATCCAATGCTGGTGGTTCCTGTTCGTCAATATCGAATTGGCCTCCGCATGCCGCATGACAGCGTCCAGCGCCTCCTCTTCATGCGCGAAGGCGTAGGCCCAACCCTTGATAACCGCAGCGTTCACGGCGGCGCAGATGGTTGGATGCTCGTCCCGGTAGCGGGAGGTGGTAAAAAGCCCGTCTCCCACAAAATTCAAGCCTATGTCCGCATAATGGAATGCCACCAGATCCTCCTTGCGCAGGCCCCGCTCAAGCAAGGCATTGTATTCGTTGTAATGCATCGCCTGCGAGGCATCCGCAGCGCCCTGGATCAGGGGGGCCAGACTGCTGCTGAGCGGAAAAACGGCTTTGGGCTTGATCTTATAATGCGATAAAAACATGTTGAGTTCCGAGTCAAATTCCCCGCCCCAGGCAAGCAGCACCTTGCCGGTCAGATCTTCCGGCCTGGAGATGCCCCGGCCGGATCTCGCCACGATCATGCTGGCGCTTCGCTGCATGTACTGCCCGATGTTGACCGGATCCAGTCCCTCAAGCCGGCGTATAAGTCCTGCTGACAGCCAGCCGGTGGCAAAGTCCACCTCTCCCGCGCACATGCGGGCTATCGGCTGATCGCCGAGCTTGGACCAGAGGATGCGTACGTCCGGCAGTCCCGCTTCATGAAAAAACCCCTTGCTCTGCGCCATGATGAAGCCGGCGAACTGCGCCTGGGGAGATGCCTGCATAAGTATGCGGACAGGAGTTCGCGAGTTCTCGCCGGCTTGCGCCCGGGCATCCGGCGACATGCAGAAAAAGCAAGCGGCGAGGCATGCCGCGCCCCACATGATGGAGCGCAAGCGGCCCGTATGCTTTCCGCTATCCGTTCTCCTGCGTACCGCGTTCATGGCGCACCCCGTATGGCATTCATGGCAAATGAGGTCACAAAAAATTGTGCCCAGAAACTATACATGGCATACATAGCGCCCGCAAGTCCCCGACGACAGACGGGCGGCTCTTGCCCCGTTTCTCAGTTCTCCGGAGCTTTTTCACCGGCAAAATCCCGGCCTGCCCCCGGCATCTGGGCCATGTGCACCTTTAACTCGATGCGCCGGCTGGCCTGATGGCCTTCCAGGGGGCTTGCGGAGGAACCCGCATATTGGGCGCCCATGCCGTAAATCGTCAACGGGATGCTTGCTCCGCGCGCATAGAGCATGGCGGCCAAGGTTTTTCCACGTTCCTGGCTCAGTTCATAATTGCGTTTTTCCTGGCCCAGGCTGTCCGCATGCCCGTAGACAGTCACGCTGACGCTTATGCCCATGTCTTTGCCCAAGGCTTCCAGTTCCACCAGATTTTCCACTATCCTCAAAAGTTTCGGCTGATCCGCCGGAACGGGAGTATCCTTGCCCAAAGGAAATTCCACGGAGACGGACTCAACCGCCCGGATGAGCGCATGCATCCGCTGCATGCGCGGGTCTTCCAATCCTTCCATGTCAAGACGTTTCACGCCCGGCACGGCAAGCAGCTCCCGGCGGCTTTTCAGGATCCAGTCCATGGATGCCGTGCCCGAAAGGCGCAGGGCGCCCCCGTCGGCATCAAATTCCACGCGCACGCTCTCCGGCGGCCGGATTGCGTTTTCCACCCGCCTGACGACAATAGGCGCCGCGTATGACACGTAGGGAACCCCGCGGACGCGGAAGTTCCCCGGGTCTATTCCCTGCTCCCGCAGCACCTGTTCAAGGGGCCTGGCAAGCTCGTCCCGCATGCAGAAAATCGTCCAGGGCGGAAACTGCGCCCTGTGGACGTCATACACCATGATGCCCGGTTCACTGTTGAGCGCGACGAGGCCGCGCTCCAATTCACTGTGCATATGCGCCACCGCCTGCGCATGGCGATGTTCCGTATAGCCCCAGAATCCGGCCGCACCCGCAAGAGCCAGGGCAAGCGCCAACGGCAGCGCTTTTATCCACATCGGCAGCGGCTTGCCTTCCTCAGCCGTCAGGGTGACAAGGCAACCGTCCAGGTGCCGGCTCACCAGCCCGAAGGGGGCGGTATCGCCGTTGAAACCCGCCAGAGCGTCCGCATATTCGAGGGCGATGATATCCAGGGCGGCGCGCAGCTTGTCCCTGAAGCCCACCGGCGGACTGCCGCGCACAACGCACGCCAGGTACGCCTTGGCGGAGCGTTCCACAAAAATGACGGCCCCGCCCATCTGCAGCGAATCCAACTCCTCCTGCCCCTCGGAGTTGAAGCAGTCGCGCGCGAAATCCTGGATAGCCGTGAGCATGGCGGAAACCATGTCCGCATCCTGTCCCGCGGCATCTTCCCCTTGCAGGTGGGCAAGGACAAGGCCCGTCTCGCTATGGATCAAAAAAAGCTGTTCGACCCTGTACACCAGGGTATGCAGCAGCACGACCTCGCTGAAGGGTCTGCCCGTGCGCAACGCCTCCAGCCGCCAGCGCAGCCCCTTCCAACTGAAGGACATCTCCAGCGCCTTGTGCAGTCCCTGGAGCATGGCGCGAAAACTTTCCGCGATGGCGCGCCGTATCGTCGGCCCCATGAGCGGAAAAAGCACCGAGGTAAAATCCAGGGGATTCTTGCGCAGTGAGCCTTTGACGATCTCTTCGACCACCGGCTCAAGCGCCCTGCCCAGCCTGTCGTCCTTGCCGGCGCGGAGCAGCACAGCCTCCGCAATGACCGTGCTCACATCGCGCGCATGAAGAGCGGGATCGTCCAGGCGTCTTGCGATGTCCGCAAGCAGGCCCAGTTCTGCCCCGAAAAGAAGCTCACGCAACGCGGCAAGATCTGCCTCGCCGGACAGGGCCACGACGGGGTCCCGTGCCGCGCGCGACGCTTCGGAAGAAACGAGGGGATCGCGTTCAGGCATCCGATGCGCCAGGCTCTTCGCCCGCCTTTGCGTTCCTGCCCTTGCGCGGTGGCTCCCCGCCCGCTGCGTCCGGCATCATCTGGCCAAGCTCCCCGCCCCACTGGCTGCTCAACTTGACGGCCACGTCATTGAACAGGCCGGACAAGGCTCCGCGATAGACCATGTCGTGCCGGATCTGGTCTGCCGTGCCGGCAATGACGTCCAGGGCGTCCCGGTACTTCTCCTCAACCTTGTCGGCCAGGCTGCCGCTTTCGGCAAGCAGCAACTGGCGCAGTTCCTGTTCAGTGGCGTCCAGCGCGCCGGACAGCTTGGCCAGTTTGCGTTCGAAGCTTTCCACCGCCGAGGCGAGGTCCTTCGCCAATTGCGCAAGCGCGTCCGCCCGTTCCCGCTGCTCGTTTCTCAGGGCTTCGGAACGCTCGCGCTGTTCATGCTTTATCTCGCTGCCGCGTTCCGCGCCCTCTTCCTTGATGCGGTTCAAGAGGGAGGCGTTCTCGCTCTTCATGAAGTTTTCCAGGGAATCGAGGCGTTTTTTCAGCGCATCGCGGGCATCGTTGATTTCGCGCATAAAACGCTCTTCCTGGCGCTGGAAGCGCGTTTCCACATCCTTCAGTTGCGCGCCGAACAGGATGTCCCGCACCTGGTCCATGGAAGAGGCATCTAGCGGATGCGGCGCCTCATTGGAACGTTTGCTCATAGCATCTCCACATATGGGTTAGGCGCACGATCAACACAGCTTGTGCATCAACCAGGCCATCTGTTCGCCCAGCTTTTCCATCGTGCGCATGCCTTCGACATCCTCCATAATCGTGCCCGGCTCCAGGCCGTAGCCCATATTCCAATAGCTGGACATGGGCACGATCATTTCATTGATGCCGAAAAAGGCCATCAGCGTATTGTACACCTGTATGGCGCCGCCGCGGCGGGCCACCGCCACGGGCGCTCCTACCTTGCGGGCCAGCATTTTCGTCATCACGCAGGTGTAGCCTGCCCGGTCAATCAAGGCCTTCATCTCCGTGGTGACATTGGCGAAATACGTGGGCGACGCGAGGACAATGGCGTCCGCCGCAAGCATCCGCGCAATCCATTCGTTCATGGGATCCTCGGTCTGCACGCAACGGCCGGGATGTTCGCGACATTTGCCGCAGGCCAGGCAACCGCGCACGGCGACGCCGCCGACGCGGATTTCCTCGCAGTTGACGCCGGCCGGCTCCAACACTCCGAACAGGCGTTTGAGCATGTGGTGCGTATTGCCGTTGTTGCGCGGACTGCCGTTAAAGGCCACCAGTTGCATACTTCCTCCTCAAAAAAAGTTCAGTCTACCACGTTTCCCAATGCACCCTGGCTGCGTCATAGCGGTCACGGCGGCCGAAGGGCTGATCCGGGCGCCCGAGCGCCACGAGGGCAAAGGGGATTACCGCCTCAGGCAGGCCGAACATGCCGCAAAAGGCCCGCATGCGCTCCTCTGCCGGATAAATGCCGCACCACACGGTGCCCAGTTCCCGCGCCCGCGCTGCCAAAAGAAGATTCTGCGTAGCCGCGGAACAATCCTGGGGCCAGTAACCGGCATGTTTTTCCACGCGGGGATCGCTGCACACCAGAATGCAGGCAGCCGACTCCGGACACATGCCCGCATACGGATGGATGGAGGGAATCTGCGCCAGTTTAGCCTTGTCGGTAATCACCAGAAAAAGCCAGGGCTGGGCATTGCCGGCGCTGGGCGCCGCCATGGCGGCCTGCAAAAGTTCTTCGATCTCCGCCCGGCTTACCGCCTTGGGCAGGAACTTGCGAATACTGCGCCGCGTAAGAATCGCTTCCAAGGCATCCATGCCATCATCCCTCCAAAAAAATCCTCGTGCCGTTTGCCCTCTTATACTCCACAGCCCCGGCGGACGCAATACGACCGCCTTGCACTCGGGCGGGAAAAACGCCTCCGCCCCATTTTTCCTGGAGACAGCCGCCCCGCATTCAGGTATTATGCTTTCACCTCATGAAACGCCCCTTTTTTGCCGCCCTCCTGCTGGCGCTGCTGGCTGCGCATCCGGCCTGCGCCGAGTACTTTGCCATCCTGCGCGCCCATCCCCCGCTGGTAAGCAACCCGAATCGCAAAGTGTTCGATGTTTCCATCGCCTTCGGGCATCCCTTCGCGCAAATGGCGGTGGATATGGACATGGTGCAGATGTTCGCGGCCATCAAATATCCCCTGCAGGAGAACGGACAAACCACCCGCCGCGAATTCCTCGACACGCTCAAGCCGGCAAAGTACCTGAGAAAAACTGCCTGGGCCGGGACGATCCCCCTGCCGGATCCCGGCCTGTATCAGCTTGTTCTCGAAACGCGGCCTTATTGGGAGGCGCAACAGGGCATCTTCCTCCAGCAATTCGCGCAAACGCTTGTTCCAGTTCAGGAATGCGAACGCGGCTGGGAAATCCCCGTCGGCCTGAAGCTGGAGATCCTCCCCCTGACGCGTCCTTTCGGACTGACGGCGCCGGCCCTGTTCACCGGGCGCGTGCTGCTCGACGGCAAAAGCCTGCCCAATGCGCCGATACGCATAGAATACCTGAATGAGGACAAACGGACAGTGCCGACCTCCTACCATCAGACACAGCGCGTCCGCACCGATGAACGCGGCGTCTTCTCCTTTGTCTGCCCCCATCCCGGCTGGTGGGGGCTGGCGGCTGTCACCAAGGGCGCCCCGCTCAAAGGGCCCGACGGACAACCCAAAAATACGGAACTTTCCGGCGTGCTGTGGCTGCATGTTGATCCGCCGGCTGTCCCGAAGAGATGAGGCTTGTTTTTTCCGCGCAAGTGTTTATAAGGCCTTTGAGTATTCAATGTACGGGCACGAAACGCCAAGGAGCATATATGTATTTGAGATGTCTTGTATTTTTCGCCGTCCTGCTTGCAGGCATCCTGGCCTTGAGCACCTGGGAAGCGGACGCCGCCCGTTTCGGCGGCGGTAAATCCTTCGGCGGCGGCTCATTTATGAGCAGGCCCGTTGCGCCGCCTGCCCCAGCGCCCGGCCTGAACAGGGCCGCTCCCGGCCAGACCGCCCCCGGCGCGGCTGGAGCCGGCGCTGCGGCTGCCCCGCGCATGGGCGGCATGGGCGGCATGCTCGGCGGGCTGCTGGCGGGCACGCTTATCGGCTCCCTGCTCTTCGGCGGCGCTTTCCAGGGCGGCGGCCTGATGGACATCCTGCTTATCGGCCTGCTGGTCTATTTCGCTTTCAGGCTTTTCTCGCGTTTCCGCAGACCGGCCGAGGCCGGCGGCCCGAGCTTGCGCCAATCCTACCAGCCGGAACACGCGCAACGTTCCGGAATGGACTGGGGACAACTGCGCGGGCAGCCGCAGGGCGCGAATCCAGATGCGCCTTCCAGCGCTTCGATTCCCGCCGGTTTTGATGCCGATGAATTTTTGCGCGGGGCCAAAATGGCCTACACCCGCCTGCAGGCTTCCTGGGACAAGCGCGACCTGGACGACATCGCCCAATTCGCCAGTCCGGCGGTCATGAAGGAAGTGCGCGCCCAGGCCGAGGCCGAGCCTGCCCCGTCCACCACAGAAGTGCTGCTGATCAACGCCCGCTTGCTCTCCGTCTCTCAGGAGGGCGGCACGGAACGGGCCACCGTGTTCTTTGACGTGCTGTTGCGCGAAGATCCCAGAGAGCAGGCATCCACCCAGACCCGCGAAGTATGGCACTTTCTGCGCGGCGAAGGCGACTCCTGGAAGCTCGACGGCATTCAGCAGGTTGAGGGATAACGTATCGTAGCGAGACTCACGCGCGCATCTTCAGCGTAAGATCGCCGGGGGCGAAACCCTTCATTTCGCGCAGCATGCCGCGCAACGCGCCGGCCACGACGCGCGCGACAAAGGCGTTCATACCCAGCGGCTGCCCGTTGATGCGCACTTCCACTTCCGAGTGCAGAGCCGCGCAGTCCTTCGCGCCGGCCCTGCCGGCCACGATTTCAGCCGCCAGCGCCGCGCAGGTCTCCCGCCCGCAGGCCGAGCAGTCCAGGCCGGGCAACATGAAGGCCTTTTCCTGCGCCAAGGACGCAAGCGCATCCAGAGCCCCGTCCTCCACGCCCGGGCCTCCGGGGAAATACGGCAGGCCCGGCGCGGGAATCCTGCCCCAGGCCGCAAAGGCCAGACCCTGATCCAGCGTTTCCCGCTCGTCCGCTTCGGCCTCGCCCGGCGCGCGCAGGCACAGGATGCGCGGCAGCCAGCCCAGGCTTTTGCCCCCTTCCACAAGCAGCATATCCGCCTGAATCAAGGGGAGCATATCCGCCAAAAAGCGGGATTCACCATAAAAAACTGCGCATTCCCCATCGGCAAGGGCCAACACGGTTCGCCCCGGCGCGCGCAGGCGCGCGCTGTCGCTATCCGGCTTATCAAGACCAGAATGCGCGTGCTTGGCAACGGCCACCCTCAGGCCGCGCCTTTCCAAAGCGCCTGCCAGAAGCTCCGTGAGCGTGCTTTTTCCCGAATTTTTAAAGCCGATAATGCTGACGGCGCGCATGTCACAAACCCCCGTCCTCCGCTTCCATATACGTCGCGGCTTGCCCCGCCTTCTCGCCGACAGTGACGCTGTGCAGACGAACGCCGGGTTCTTCCATGATCCGCGCGAGACTCTGCCAAATATGCCGGGCCAGGTTTTCCGAAGTGGGGTTGAGCGCGTCAAAGGGCGCGGACTCATTGAGCACTCTGTGGTCCAAACCCTCCAGCACCGTGTTCAGCCGGGCCTTGAGCGCCGCGAAGTCCACCAGCAGTTCCGCGCCTTCCTGCAGGCTGCCGCCTTCCACCACCATTTCCACGGAAAAATTATGACCGTGCAGAACCTCGCACTTGCCCCGGTAGCCGCGCAGGGCATGAGCCGCCGAAAACTCCGACCGCACGGCCAGACGCCACAATTTCTTTGTTATTTCACCCATTTCTTAAGTTCCCTTTCCAAAGCCGGCCCCGGCTGTACGCGGTAACGGGGCGAGAAGCGCAGGGTACACAGGTGCGCATCCACGCGCACGTCCGCCTGCACCTCCACGGAACCCGGATGATTCGCCAGCACTCGCGCCAGGCTGCGCATCCGCTCCGCACCCAGGTGCGTATCCGGAATTTCTATGCGCACCGGCCGCACCGGCATGTCACCGGCGGCGCAGACCTCGGACAGAAGCCGCACGCTCTGCCCCATCAGCTTGATTTCGCGCGGCCCTTCCTCCTCGTCCTCCTCCTGGCCGGGAGCTGCTCCGCGGTTGTCCACGCGCGCCGTGATTTCCAGAGCTTCCTCCGATCCCAGGAGCGCGCGCGCCTCCAGATAGCTGTCCGGAAAGAAGACGATTTCCGCCCGGGCGCTCAAATCTTCCACCCCCACAAAGGCCATGCGCTCCCCCTTGGCTCTGGTGAGCACCTCCTTACGCTGCGTAACCAGCACGGCGCAGCGGATTTCCGCGCCCGGGGCAAGTTCGCGCGCTTCTTCCAGGGGAGTATGGCCGAGGCGATCCCTTTCACGCCAATACGGCTGCAAGGGATGGCTGGTCAGAAAGAAGCCGAGCGCTTCTTTCTCCAGACGCAGCAGCAGGGCTTCCTCCATTTCTGGAATACCCTGCTCCTCGCAGGCGAAGCCCAGACCGCCGGGCGGCGTTTCCTGCGGAGCAGGCGCCACGGACCACAGGACCCCCTGGTTGGAGAATTTTTCTTTCGCGCGTTTCTGGGCGCGGTCCACAACAAGGTCCAGGCCCGCAAGCAAAGCCGCGCGCGAAACGCCGAAGCAGTCGCAGGCTCCGCCCTTGATGAGCGCTTCGAACACGCGCCTGGTAACCTTGCGCGGATTGACGCGCAGGGCGAGATCCAGCAAAGACGTAAACTCCCCGCCTTCCTTGCGGGCTTCAATAATTTCATTGACGGCTTCGGCGCCCGTATTTTTGATGCCGCCGAGGCCGAAGATCACCTGCCCTTCGTGCCCGGCAAACTCGCGCCAACTGCGATTGACCGAGGGCGGCGTCACCTGGATTCCCAGGTCCTTGCAGGCGGCCACGTACTTGAGCAGCTTGTCCTGGTCGCCCATTGCGGACGTCAGCAGGGCGGCCATGAATTCGACCTTGAAATGCGTCTTTAAGTAGGCGGTGTGGTAGGAAATAAGCGCATAGGCCGCGGAATGCGACTTATTGAAGCCGTAGCCCGCGAATTTTTCCATCAAGTCGAAAATCTCGTTGCCCTTTCGTTCATCAATTCCATTGGCCCTGGCCCCTTCCATAAAACGCGAACGTTCCTGGGCCATGGCTTTGGGGTCCTTCTTGCCCATGGCGCGGCGCAGCAGATCCGCCTGCCCGAGGGTGTAGCCAGCCACGATCTGGCCGATCTGCATCACCTGTTCCTGGTAGACGATAGCGCCATACGTGTCGCGGAGACAGTCCTCCAGTACCGACAGGGAGTAGATGACGGGCACTTCCCCATGCTTGCGCTTGATAAAGCCCTCAACCACGCCGACCCCGTCCGCCATGCGGCCTTGCAGCGTACCGGGGCGGTACAGGGCCAGCATGGCGATGAGATCCTCAAAACTATTGGGTTTGAGCATGCGCAAGTACTGGCGCATGCCCGAACTTTCCACCTGAAAGACGCCGTCCGTGTCGCCCCTGGCGTACAGTTCATAGACGGCGGGGTCCGTCAGCGGCAGAGCGTCCAGATCCGGAACCTGCCCGCCCTGGCGGGCAATGGCGTCCAGGGTGTCCTGGATGAGGGTCATGGTGCGCAGGCCGAGAAAGTCGAACTTCATCAACCCGACCTTTTCCACCATCTTCATGTCGAACTGGGTGACGATTTCCCCCTTTTTCCCCCGGTAGAGCGGCAGGTATTCCTGCATGGGCCTGTCGGCGATCACCACGCCGGCGGCATGGGTGGAGGCGTGGCGCACAAGTCCTTCGAGCCGCCTGGAAATATCCAGCAGGCGGCGCACCCGGGGATCGTTTGCATACTGCTCCGCAAGCGCGGGTTCAGCTCCCAGCGCCTTGGAGATGGTCATTTCCAGGTCTTCCGGCACGAGCTTGGCGATTTTGTCCGTCTCGGCAAAGGAAAAACCCAGAGCGCGGCCGACATCGCGCACCACGGCCTTGGCCTTCAGCTTTCCGAAGGTGGTGATTTGCGCGACAGCGTCCTCGCCGTATTTTTCGGCTACATAACGCATCACCTCGGGCCTGCGGCGTTCGCAGAAGTCCACGTCGATGTCGGGGAGGGAAACGCGCTCGTTGTTCAAAAAACGTTCAAAGAGCAGCTTGTAGGGCAGGGGATCGAGGTTGGTGATACGCAAGGCCCAGGCCACCAGGGAGCCGGCCGCGGATCCGCGCCCCGGCCCGACGGGAATGCCGTTGTCCTTGGCCCAGTTGATGAAATCCTGTACGATAAGGAAGTAATCCGGGAACTTCATTTCGCTGATCACCTGAAGCTCCCACTCCAGGCGTTCATGGTACAACGCGCGATCCACCACATCCCCGTCCGGGTGCTGTGCCAGGCGTTTTTCCAGGCCTTCCCAGGCCAGACGGCGGAATTCGTCTTCCGGCGTCACGCCCTCGGGCAAAGCGTAGACGGGGAAAACGTGCTTGCCGAAGCTCATTTCCAGGGCGCACTGATCAGCGATGCGCATCGCGTTGGCAACGGCCTCGGGCACATGGGCAAAGGCCCGTTCCATTTCCTCGATGCTCTTGTAATACAATTCAGTGGTCTCGAAGCGCATGCGACTGGCATCGTCCACCTTGGCCTGAGTCTGGATGCAGAGCAGGATGTCGTGCGCCTCCACGTCACCGGCATCCAGATAGTGGCAATCATTGGTCGCCACCAGGGGCAGGCCGGCGCGCCGCGCCAGTTCCATCAGCCCGGCGTTGACTGTTTCCTGCTCTTTCAGGCCGTTGGCCTGAAGTTCCAGATAGAAGCGTTCCGGATAGATCGCGGCGTATTCCCCCGCAAGGCGGACAGCCTCCTCCATGCCCTTGTGGAGGAGCGCGCGCGGAATTTCGCCCGCCATACAGGCGGAAAGCGCAATGATGCCTTCGGCATGCTCCTGCAAAAGCTCCTTGTCCACGCGCGGACGGTAATGAAAGCCATCCAGAAAGCCCCGAGTAACCAGCCTGACCAGGTTGCGGTAGCCCGTCCCGTTCTGCGCAAGCAGCACCAAGTGGTGCCGCTGCCGCGCCAGATCCGATTCCTTGTCCCTGTGGTCATGGCAGACGTACACCTCGCAGCCGATAATGGGTTTGAGGCCAAAATCCTTGCAGGCCAGGTAAAATTCCGCGGCGCCGTACAGATTGCCGTGATCGGTGATGGCGACCGCGGGCATGCCGAAGTCCTTGGCGCGGGCGCACAGTTCCTTGATGCGGATGGCGCCGTCCAGCAGGCTGTATTCCGTATGGCAATGCAAGTGCACAAATTCAGACATGGAGGTACTCCAGGGGCAACTCGGAGTATATCTACCAGAAGGGCGGCGTGGCCTCAAGCCGCCGGCTGCCTTGCATTTCATCCGTTGCGGCGCTACAAGCGCAGCAGGAGCGGCCCATGCAGGATATTGCCTCCCACAAAAATTTTTTTGCGGCTTTTTTCGAGAGCTTCCTGGCGCGCGAACAGGAGGACACGACCCCCCTGCGGCTCAAATACGAGCACAGCATCCGGGTTTTTGAGCATGCCGCGCGGCTGGCGGGCGACGGGGAATTCGCGGCCCTGGCGGAGCGCCTGCCCCTGCCCTTTCCCGTATTGGAGCGGGCGGCGTTGCTTGCGGCCCTGTACCATGACGTGGCGCGCTTTCCGCAATTTTACCGCTGGCGGACCTTCCGTGACGCGGATTCGGTTGACCACGGGCGCTTCGGGGTCAAAATCCTCAAATCCGAGGCGGCTCTCAAGGCGGAGAGCCCGGAACTGCGCCGCCTGGTGCAAAGCGCGCTTGTCCTGCACAACCGCTACGCCCTGCCGCCAAAGCTGCCGTCTGAAATACGCCTGATCACCGATGCGGTGCGCGACGCAGACAAGCTGGATATCTGCCAGGTCTTCGCCGCGCACCTTGCGCCCGGCGAAGCGCGATCCTCCACGGTGCTCCTTTCGGTCAAGGACGATCCCGCACTCTATACCCCAAAGGTGCTGGAGGATGCCCTGGCGCGGCGCGTGGCAGCTTACGCCGATTTGCGCAGCGTCAACGATTTCCGCGTCCTGCTCGCCACCTGGCAGTACGATCTGCGCTTTGCCTTCAGCCGCAAACGCTTGGCCCGGGAAGGCCATGTGCAGCGCCTGCTGGAAGATTTGCCTCCACTGTCCGCCTTTCACGCGGTGCGGGAGCAGCTCCTAGCGGATCTGCGCGACGCCGAAGGGTAGTGTCTATTTCGTATAGAGCCTGCGCAACGGGTCATCCTGCATCAGCTTTTCAGCGCGCAGAAGATCCGCAGGGGTATCCACGCTCACGGTGCGTTCGGCAATGAGCGCCATGCGCACTGCGCCGCCATGTTCCAGAATGCGCAGCATGTCCACGGATTCATAGATCTCCAGCGGGCTTTCCGGCAGGTCGTTGAAATGCAGCAGGTAGTCGCGGCGGAAGGGAATGATGCACACCTGCTTGCGCATGGGCACCGCATCCGAGCCTTTTTTGCGCGAAGGAATCGGCTCACGCGAAAAATACAGCGCGTTGCCGGCGCGATCCGCCACCACCTTGACTTCGTTGGGATCCTCAAATTCCTCAAGGCTTTGTATCTGTGCCATCAGGTTGACCACATTGATGGACGGATCGGCCAGCATCGGACCGATCGCCGCTTCGATCATCCCCGGAGTGACCATGGGCTCATCGCCCTGCACCATGACCACGATATCCGCCTTTTTGCCCGTCATCTCCTCGATCTTGAGCATGGCTTCGGCAGTCCTGGTCGTGCAGCGCACATGGTGGTCGCCGGTCATAATAGCCGCCAGGCCCGCGCTTTCGGCGTATTCCCTGATCACCTCGTCGCAGGTGGCCACATAGGTTCCGGACAGGGCCTTGCACATGGCGGTGCGCAGAGCCACATGCCCGACCATCGGCACGCCGTGGATAGGCGCAAGCGGTTTGCCGGGATAACGGCTGGAGCCCATACGGGCCGGGATAATCGCAATAATGTTCATGAGGAGGATCCTTTACTGACAAAATACCCGCCGACATCCTGTAGATCGGGATGTGTTGCGCTATGGATTTCCTCCATGACGCGCAAGATGCCCTGCCCAAGATCCGTGGTCAGGCTCGGGGTCAGCTTTTTCGCCAGCTTGGGCATAAAGGCATAGGGCGTGATCTGGTAATGCCCGTGGCCAGGATCGTCCTGGTAGCGAATATGCAGTTCCTTGCCGAGCATTTCCCCGATCATTTTGAAAAGATCCCCGACGTGCATGGGCTGGTTGCCGGAAATGACCACATGCTGGTTTTCGAACGCCGGTTTGAGGATTTCCAGGGTGCAGTCCGCCGCGTCTTCCACGTGCACGTATTCGCGCAAGGCCGTGGGCGCGCCGTAATAGGCGATGCCGCCGATTTCCAGGGCCTCGGCCACAAAGCGGTGAATGGCGTTGCGCCGATCCGCGCGCGGCCCATACAGCGAACCGTAGCGCAAAATCGTGTGCTTCAGCCCATGCATGACCTGGTAATTTTCAATATACAACTCACAGGACTGCTTGCTGCAGCGGTAAAAACCGCCGGACGCGCCGTAGACATACAGCGAACTTGCGAAGACGTAGCGCTTTACCCCGGCCAGGCGGCAGGCTTCAAGCAGGATGACGTTGCCGAGCACGTTCACCCTGGCCGTATCCACGGGACGGCGGTTGGCTTCGTCGATGTCGGCTATGCCCGCGTAGTTGAACACCACGTCCGCGCCCGCCACGGCCTCCGCCACGGCGGCTTCGTCCAGCAGGTCCCCCTGGCGCATGACCTGCCCCTCTTTCAGCCAGGGGGATGGCGTCAAATCCACAATAGTCACCTGGTGACCGGCTTGAGTAAGTTTGTCGCAGACGTGCGAGCCCAAAAAGCCCGCGCCGCCGAATACCGTTATGTTCACGCACAATTCTCCGCAAAGATTATTGGCAGACCGGGCGCTGCGCGCCACGCCACAGAAACACCGCATCTATCCCGTAAGCGATGAAGCGATAGCCCTGTTTGACGCGCTCCGCAAGTTCCGCCGGATCGGGATCCACAACATGGACGCCCATATTCACCCCGTACTTGGCGCAGGCATCCTGGATGCGCCGCAGGGCCGCGATAAAGTCCGGATGATCAAAATGCCCGGTCAGACCCATGGAACCGGACAGATCGTACGGTCCGACCATGATGGCGTCCAGGCGCGGATGCGCCAGGATGTCCGGCAGATCCGCCAGCGCCCGGATATGCTCGATCTGCGCCACCAGGATCAGATCCCCGGCAGCGCCCTCGCGATAGGCCGCGAGTTCCTTGCCATAGAGGTTCGCACGGCAAAACCCCACGCCCCTGCTGCCGCCCCGATCCGGATAGATCGCCCAGGATATGGCGTCATCCAACTGCGCGCGGCTTTCGATCATCGGGAAGATAAGGCCCCGCGCGCCCGCCTCCAGCGCGCCCTTGATCTCGTTTTTCGTCGCCTCCGCAACGCGCGCGAAGGGCGCGCAGCCGCCCAGTTCAATGGCGCGAAAGATATCGGCCAGCCCCGCGCGGGTGAACAGGCCGTGTTCCATATCCACGGCCACCCAGTCGTACCCGGCGCGGCCCATGATTTCCGCCGCCTCAGGCGAGGGAAGCTGCATCCAGACGCCGATTGTGGCCCCGGTCTTCATCTTGGCGCGTATTTCCCGTGCGTGCATCATCCGAGTTCCATTCCTTACGTTACCTGGTAAGCTTTCTGAACTTGATCCGCGTCGGCGTATCGGCGTCCTTGCCGAGGCGCTTTTTGCGATCCGCTTCGTATTCCGAATAATTGCCGTCAAAGAAACATACGGACGAATCGCCCTCAAAAGCCAGGATATGCGTGGCGATGCGGTCGAGGAACCAGCGGTCGTGGCTGATGACGAGCACGCAGCCCGCAAAATTCTCCAGCCCGTCTTCAAGCGCGCGCATGGTGTTGACGTCCAGGTCGTTGGTCGGTTCGTCAAGCAGGATGACGTTCGCGCCGGACTTGAGCATGCGGGCCAGATGCAGGCGGTTGCGCTCCCCGCCGGACAGGATGTCCGCCGCCTTCTGTTGATCCGCGCCGTGGAAGTTGAAGCGCGTACAATAGGCGCGCGCGTTCATTTCGCGCCCGCCGAGCCTGACGCTTTCCGCGCCGTCGCTGATGAGTTCGTATACCGTTTTGCCGGGCGTGAGGGACTCGCGGCCCTGATCCACATAGGCGATCTGCACGGTTTCGCCCACTTTCAGCGTGCCGGCATCGGGCTTTTCCAGCCCGACCAGCATGTTGAAGAGCGTGGTTTTGCCCGCGCCGTTAGGGCCGATGATGCCCACGATGGCGCCTGGCGGGATGATGCAATTCATGTTCTCGAGCAACAGCTTGTCGCCCAGGCTTTTGCATACGCCCTCGGCCTCAAAGACGAGCTTGCCCAGGCGCGGCCCCGGCGGGATGTAGATCTCGAGATCCGGGGCGAGGCGCTCGCTTTCGTGCGAAAGCATGGCCTCGTAGGCGTTGATGCGGGCCTTGCCCTTGGCGTGGCGGCCCTTGGGGGACATGCGTATCCAGTCGAGTTCGCGAGCCAGGGTTTTTTGGCGCTCGGCTTCCGTCTTCTCTTCCTGGGCGAGGCGTTTTTGCTTCTGCTCCAGCCAGGAGGAATAATTGCCCTTCCAGGGAATGCCCCGGCCGCGGTCAAGCTCGAGAATCCAGCCCGCCACGTTGTCCAGAAAATACCGGTCATGGGTCACGGCGATAACCGTGCCGGGAAAGGTGGAGAGGTAACGCTCCAGCCAGGCCACGGATTCGGCGTCCAGATGGTTGGTGGGCTCGTCGAGCAGCAGGATGTCCGGATTTCGCAGCAGCAGGCGGCATAGGGCAACGCGGCGTTTTTCCCCTCCGGAAATGACGGCCACGGGCGTGTCGCCGGGGGGGCAACGCAGGGCGTCCATGGCCATTTCAAGACGGGAGTCGAGATCCCAGATGTTCCTGTTGTCCATTTGTTCCTGGACTTCCGCCTGCCTGGCGATAAGCGCGTCCATTTCTTCCGCGCTCATAGGTTCGGCGAAGCGGGCGTTGATTTCCTCAAACGCGTCGCGGATGGCGACCAGATCCGCCACGCCTTCTTCCACCACCGCTCTGACGGTGCGGCTTTCGTCCACCAGCGGTTCCTGTTCCAGGTAGCCTATGGTATATCCGGGCGCGAGCACGGTCTTGCCGTCAAAAGCCTGATCCTCGCCCGCCAGGATCTTCAGCAGGGAGGATTTCCCGGAACCGTTCAGCCCCAGAACGCCGATTTTGGCTCCATAGAAATACGAAAGAGAAATATCCTTGAGCACTTCGCGCTGGCCGTGGCGCTTGCCCACGCGAATCATGGAATAAATGATCTTGTCCGGTTCGTTGCTCATGTTCTTCCTTCTTCTTTTTCAAGCTCCAGCGGGGCTTCTGTCTTTTCCGTCACTCCAATGGAAAATTCCCGGGGCGGAGGCTGTTCCCGGTTCACTCCTCCCCGCCCCGGAGCGTATCGGATAAGCAGACGTTCCAGGCTTTCATCCCGCTCCTCCAAACGCAAATACGCCTTGGGCGCGGTGGGCAGCATGGGGATTTCCTTCACCTCGGCCAGGGTATCCGCGAGGTCGTCCGCTTCCTCGTCGTGCTGCCCGGAAAAGAGCGTGGCGGGATGGCCGGGAGGCGGCGCGGAAAGATTCTCCTGCATCAGGGTGTTAATGGCCGCGGCGTCGCTGTCCTTCTGCATGAAAGATGCGGTAGGGGACGCCTCCCGGCTGGCGCGGGACGAGCGGAAAGCGTCGCGCGCCAGCACGAAAACAATCGCGCCGACGCCAAGGAAAACGGTTGACAAAACCACAAGCCAGAACATACAAGGGCATCTCCGCGTTCGGCGGGGAACGCAATATCGCCATACTAGCTTGGATCGAACTTTGCCGCAAGGTTTGCGCCTTTTTGAAGCGCGCCGGACTCGCGGGCGCAACAGGAGAGCGCCGGGAGAAACATATTGACAGCAGCCTGCCTTTCACGTAGACACAAGCGCTGCTTGGTGGGCTGTCGTTCAACTGGCAGGACAACGGGTTCTGGCCCCGTCAATCAAGGTTCGAATCCTTGCAGCCCAGCCAGACGACAGAGCCACGGCGCCAGCCGGGGCTTTTGCCATACAAGACGCGTCCCCATCGTCTAGCTGGCCCAGGACAACGGCCTTTCACGCCGTCGACGGGGGTTCAAATCCCCCTGGGGACGCCAATTTTTGGTTCGTAAAG
>Ga0082212_10003563_pt1 | contig 22005 bp, 17 predicted proteins | sample TergutNt197P3_FD_71548 | JGI IMG/M metagenome (GOLD analysis project Ga0082212, IMG submission 71548) | Neocapritermes taracua P3 segment gut microbial communities from Petit-Saut dam, French Guiana - Nt197 P3 | ecosystem: Host-associated > Arthropoda: Insects > Digestive system > Gut ...
GATTACGTCGGATATAGTGCATACGCCGTTTCGTATCAACTCCGCCGCGCACGCTATGCCCGCCGGGCCGAGTCCAATCACCGCGGCTTTTTTATTTATCGGCGCGCCCGGCTTTATGGCGGTCCATCCGCGGTTTCGAGCCTCGGCGGAAACGAACCTCTGTATGCGCTGTATCGGGACGCTGTCGCCCTCCAACATCAGCGCGGTGCAATTATTCTGGCAAAGCTCCTCCGCCGGGCATGTGTACGAGCATGTCTCCGGGTACGCGTTCGCGTCCGCGATGATTTCATACGCCCTTTTGATATCGCCGCCGGAAAACGCTTTTATAAACGCCGACGCGTCGACGCCCGCGGGGCAGCCGGACTTACACGTTGCGCCCCAGCACGCGCGGCACTCGTCCGTTAGGGAGCGCATGTACGCCTCGTTACTTAACCTTCCGCCGCGGTAAATCGGGCCGTACACGCCGTTGTCGCGTATGACGCAGCCCGCACAAGCGATTTATATAAAGAAGTACTTCCCGATTACGATTGGCGCGGCGGAATTTTTTTAAACCGGCTTTGCATCATAGAAGCCGGGCATAAATTCGATACAATCCGCACGATTATGGATGCATTCAAAGACATGGCCCGCGCGCAAGGTTATACAAAAATAGTGGGCGACGCCGGCGCGCATCAACCGATTTTGACGCGGTTTTATGAAATGCTTGGCGCGCAAAGGGCCGCTTCATTTATGGGAACTCTTGATGCTCACGAATGGATTGTTTACGAGTATAAAATAGAGTAAGAGAGTAATGCGCGCGTTGCGCGCAGAGTAACGTCGGCTACGCCGACAGAGTAAGAGATTATGTTACTCTCTTACTCTCCTTATCTCTTACTCTTCTCAAAACCACCATTATCCCGGCGGGTGTAATTCCCGGTATGCGCGACAGGGATGCGATGTTTTCCGGACGCGTTCTATGCAACTTTTCACGCAGTTCATTTGTAAGTCCCGATAACGAAAAATAGTCGAAATCGCCGGGAATTTTGATATTTTGGTCTTTTTTATAGCTTTCTATTTCACGCATTTGGCGCGCGATATATCCCGCATAAAGCTTATCGTTTTCATTGCTGATTGCTGATTGTTGATTGCTGATTTTTTCAAATTGTTCGCGTGTAATTAAACCCAATTCAACCGCAATCGTCCCAAGCCGGAAAATCGCATTGTCGCAACGAATGGACAATCTGTATTCCGCGCGGGATGTAAACATCCGATAGGGCTCATCCACGCCCAATGTCGTGATATCATCGATTAATACGCCAATCATAGAATTCGTGCGGTCTAGTTTTAATTCGTGATAAGTGACAGGTGATAAGTGACAAGTATCTGAATTTCCTGTCACCTGTAACCTATCACCTATCACAGCCGCGTAAGCGGCGGCATTCGCGCCTGCGACCAGTCCCTGCGACGCGGCTTCTTCATATCCGCTTGTCCCATTTATTTGCCCGGCAAAAAATATGCCCGGAATATCTTTGGATTCAAGCGTGGATTTAAGAACTCGCGCATCAATCGCATCGTATTCAATCGCATATCCGTATCGCGCAACCCGCACATTCTCTAGTCCCGGAATGGTTCGCAAGAATTTATCCTGAACCGCGGCGGACATAGATGTCGACAATCCGTTCGGGTAAATCAAATCGCTGTTCAGCCCTTCGGGCTCTAAAAATACATGATGCGATAAATGCTCTGGGAAGCGCATTACTTTGTCTTCCAAGCTTGGACAATAACGCGGGCCGATACCGACAATCTCACCGTTATACATCGGCGCATCATGAATATTGTCACGAATGACATCATGCGTTTCTTCTGTCGTTCTTGTTATATAACAATTTGAACTTTGAACTTTGAACTTTGAACATTCGGTTGAAAACCAAGGATGATTTTCATCGCCGGGTTGGGGTTCAAGATTTGTAAAATCAATGCTGTCCCGATAAAGGCGCGCGGGCGTCCCGGTTTTAAGCCGAATTAATGAAAAGCCGGCCTTTTTGAGTGTTTTTGATATATTAACATCCGGTTCTTGGTATGTTCCGTCGTCTGTCAGCCGACCCGACTTAATCTTTTCCGACCCACGATGACAAAGCCCGCCCAGAAATGTCCCCGTGGTAATAACAATCGCCCGCGCCGCATATTTTCCATTTACAATTTTATTTTCTAAATCAAGAGTTTCAATAGATTCGTAAATAACTTCAAGCAAGGGCAATCTAAATTCCCCTTCCCTAGTCAGGGAAGGGGAATTTAGACCGAGCAGATTTTTCACGGCCGCGCGGTAAAGCGTGCGGTCGATTTGCGCGCGAAGCGCCCTTGTCGCCGGGCCATGCGACGCATTCAATGTACGAAAATGAATACCGGCCATGTCCGCAGCAACCGGCATTATACCGCCCAGCGCATCGATTTCAGAAACCAATTGGGACTTTCCCGGCCCGCCGATGCTTGGATTGCATGACATAGCACCGATATCCATTTCAGATTTTGTAAAAAGCGCGACCGACGCGCCCCGACGCGCAGCGGCAGCTGCAGCCTCGACCCCCGCATGTCCCGCCCCTATAACAATAACATCGAATTGCTGATTTTTCATAAAGCTACCTGACTATTTCCAACAATTGTTCTCTTAATTCTTGTTCAATATCCGTGTTCCAAATTCGTGATAATTTTAAAAACTTATTATACCAACCGACCGCGAAATCATACCCGCAATTCGATTTGCCAACCATTGGAAAATCAAGCGAGCATATCTTTATTATACTTTTTTCGGTTTTTCTGTAAAATTCTATACGCACGATGTCCGAGTATCTGAACCAATTGTATTTCGGACTGGTGGAACTATTATCCTCGGTGGCATACCAATTGAAACTGCTGTTTCTTCTTAGATATCCGGGCATAGATTCAAGTTTATTATAGACAAGCTGAAGACCTTCTTGCATTAATTCTTGATTCTTTTCAAGTTGTGCCTGTCTTTCTTCGAATTTTTGCAGAATTGCGGTATTGCCGCGTCCGCGGCGGCGGCGTTCGTTTCCCCGCGTCTGTTGCCGATAGTCCATTTCGACGATGTCATCCATTTTATGCCCTTTTGTCGCCTCCACCGGCGAATATATCATACTTGACTTTGATTTCAAGTCGTTTATAATAACGGCCATGTTCACGAAAACAATAATCATTATAGAATAACTGGCAAACGCGCTTTGCAGTTATTTGCGGCGCGTAAAGCGCCATTTTTTTGTGACAAAGGACAAATTATGAAAACCAACCAAGTCGTTTTAATCTACGGCTTTCCCGCAACCGGCAAGTATACCATGGCCAAGAAATTGGAAGAGGGCGGCGCCAAATTGCTGGACAACCATTATTTTCATGATTTCGTGCGGCCTTTTATCAAAGCGGCCGATGATGAGAAAGTGGAATATTTTGAAAAAATGTCCAAATTGCGGGGCGCATTTTTCGATATGATTCGGAAATTCTATCCGAAAGACCGGCTTGTCAGATATGTTTTTACAAGCATATTGGTCCAGGGCGATGAAGCCGAGTTAAAAAACCTGACAAGCTTGGCCGAAGATATAAACGGCGAATTCATACCGATAGAATTAATCGCAAATCCGGATGTTTTAAAGCAAAGATGCCAAACCGAATATCGACGCGGACGGGGAAAACTGTCCGATCCGGGCAAATTAGAGAAATTATTTGAACGCTACGTTCACATGGATGTCGAACACCCGAACAAACTTACAATCGATGTATCGGATTTGACCGAAGAAGAAACATTTCAAAGAATCGAAAAACATTTAGCAAAGGTCTCAAAATGACATACCCAAAGACAGAAGCGCGCGCGAATTTTCCAGAATTAGAGCATTCGGTTTTAAAATTCTGGCGCGAGAACAGCACATTTCAGAAAACAATGGAAAAAACCCGCGACGGCGTGCCGTTTACATTCTTTGACGGGCCGCCTTTTGCAAATGGAATTCCGCATTGGGGCCATGTCGGCGTATCTGCGATGAAGGATATGGTCTTTCGCTTTCAAACCATGCGCGGCAGGCACGTATTGCGCGAATTGGGCTGGGACTGTCACGGTCTTCCGGCGGAACAATCGGTTGAAAAATCGACCGGAAAATTGGCCAAGGATATCGTGGCGGGGCAGGGCATCGATGCATTCTGTGAAATGTGCCGCGTCGACGTTTTAAAATATACCGACGTTTTCGAACGGGTTTATGAACGCGAAGGACGCTGGTTCGAATCCGCGCCCGAATTCGGATACGCCACAATGGATAAAGACTTTATGGAATCCGTAATATGGGCGATGAAGCAATTATATGACAAAGGTTTGTTATACAAAGACTTCCGCGTGAATCCTTTCGATTGGAAATTGGGCACAGCGTTAAGTAATTCCGAGGCAAGCCAAGAATACATGGACGTTGTCGACGATGCGATAACCGTATGGTTCGAATTGGCCGACGGTCGGCGCGTTTTGGCATGGACGACCACGCCTTGGACTTTGCCTGCGAATAGCGCATTGGCCGTAAATCCGAAATTAACATACGCGGTTATGAGGGACGCGGACGGCGCGGAATATATAATTGCCGAATCACGCCTTAAATCATATGAAAAACAATTCGCAAATACGGAACGCATCGGAAGCGTCGCGGGCGCGGATTTGGTTGGATTAAAATACAAACCTTTGTTCGATTATTACAATGATGAAAAATTATATCATGTAATCGCGGGCGAATTCGTGTCCGATTCCGACGGCACGGGCGTTGTGCATATCGCGCCTGCATTCGGGGACGAAGACTTTTGGGCATTGAAAAATATCGACCCGAAATTCCCGGTCATTTTGAACGTCAGCGAATATGGCAATTTTACGGATGAAGTCACGGATTTCGCCGGCATGAATATATTCGACGCGAATCCGAAAATCATAGAATTTCTGAAAAAAGCCGGACGTCTTGTAAAAAAAGAATCATACAAACACTCGTACCCGTTCAGCTATCGCACTCATGAAAAGTTAATTTATCGCGCGGCGGAAAGCTGGTACATCGATGTGCCAGCCTTGCGCGACCGTTTAATCGAAAACACGAAAAAGACAGATTGGAAATCCGCAGGCGAAAGATTTATGAAATGGATAGAGGGCGCGCGACCATGGTCTGTATCTCGCAATCGATTCTGGGGAACACCATTGCCGATTTGGGAACGCAACGGGGAATTCAAAGTATTCGGAAGCGTCGCGGAATTGGAAGAATTTTTCGGCACCAAAATCGACGACCTTCACCGGCCGACATTGGACGCGTTGGAAAAAGACGGTTGGAAGCGTATTCCGGATGTTTTGGATTGCTGGGTTGAATCCGGCTCTATGCCGTTCGCGCAAATGCATTATCCGTTTGAAAACAAAGAAAGATTTGAACGTGAATTCCCTGCGGACTATATAATAGAGGGTCCCGACCAAACACGCGGGTGGTTTTATTCGTTAATGGTAATGGCCACCGCATTGTTTGACAAGCCTGCATTCAAAACGGTTTCGGTCAATGGATTGATATTGGACGACCAACGTCGCAAGATGTCAAAGTCATTGGGCAATTACGACGACCCAATGAATTTAATGGAGAAATACGGCGCGGATGCCGTGCGTTTGTACATCCTTGGCGGGAACTTTATGAAATGCGAACCGATTGTTTTGGACAAAGAAGGCAAGGTATTTAACGAACCAACTAAAAACATATTGGTGCCGTTGTGGAACGCGTATCACTTCTTCACGCTTTATGCGAACGCAGGCGCGCTTCGCGCGAATGAACAATTAACAATTAACAATGAACAGTTAAATGTTCTGGACCAATACATATTGGCGGAATTGGATGAATTGATTGGCGTGACTGGCAGGGCGCTTGACGATTATGCGCCTGATTTGGCGATTCGTGAATTTGTGCGATTCTTAGAGGTTCTTAACAACTGGTACATTCGTCGTTCACGCGAACGGTTTTGGGATGAAGAACAAGCCGCGTTCGATACGCTGTACTTTGTGCTTGTCGAGTTCTGCAAACTGCTTGCGCCATTCGCGCCGTTTATTGCTGAATTTATATACCGCAACCTGACCGGCGCTGAATCCGTGCATTTGGAAGATTTTCCTGAGCATAAGAACAAACACAATGAATACAATATTCTAGATTCAATGCGTGAAGTTATGGCCGTTGTTTCTGTTGGAAAACAACTACGCGAGAAATACGGTCTTCGGAACCGCCTGCCGCTTAATAAAATTAGTGTCATTGGTTCCGTATTCGGTTCAATGAAATACAACAATATAATTATGGATGAGTTAAATGTTAAAAATATTTCAGTTGAGCTGAATCAAGATATTTCATCCGTTGCCGATTCGTTCATATACCTTATCACGCCGAAAATCGGCGCGCGTTTGGGTGCAAAATTAAAAGATATCATGGCCGCATCTAAACAGACGGATTTTAATCCTGTTGATTGGGGCCTTAATCCAGACGAATATGAAATGCGCCTTACCGTCAAACCCGGAATCACGGGCGCCGCATTGCCGGATAATACCGCCGTTGTGGTGTTGGACACGAACGTGACAAAGGAATTGGCGGACGAAGGGCTTGCCCGCGATGCGTTGAGATTTATCCAAGATACGCGGCGCGATATGGATTTAAACGTATCCGACCGGATTGTTTTGGAATATTCCGCGGATTCAGATTTGGAGTTTGCAATCAACGCGCATGCTGATATGATAAAGGAAAACGCATTGATTGTCGAATTACGCCCGACCGCGGGCGCCGCCGATTTCACAACAGAAATCGAAGGCCGCAAATTCGGAATAAAAATAACAAAAGCATAAAAGGAATCGATATGAACAAAGCAGAAATTTTAAACTTTATAGATGCGCAAGCCATTTTGATTCTGACCACTATGAATGGGATGCAGCCTGAGACGCGCGCGTTGATTAATATCCGCAATGCCGGAATCGCGCCGCATCTTGCGCCTTATTTTAAAAATAACGACCGGATTTTGTTCATTACGAATACGCATACGGACAAGATTAAACAAATCCGCGCGAATCATCGTGGCGCGCTTTATGCTTACAGCAATAGTTTTTCTGGATTGTTATTGACCGGGAAAATCACCGAGGTCACAGACGCGGAAACAATCGACGCATTGTGGGATGATTCTTGGAAGATGTATTATCCGGACGGCAAGAATGGCGGGGATTTCTCGGTGCTTGAATTCGTGCCGGAAAATTTCAAATCGTACAGCGGCGAAGACTTTTCAAAGCAAGCCGGCGCGGTGGAATAAATGGCGCCGAATCCGGAAATTTATTTCAAGGAAATGCCGAAACATTTGGATATGACAACGCGGTCGGAATTGTATTCTACAAATGAATTCACATTCGCAGTCGCCGTGATATTATCGGCCCAGGCAACGGATAAAAAAGTAAACGAAGTCACGCCTGCGTTGTTTGCAATCGCAGACACGCCGGAAAAAATGTTGGATTTGGGCGAAGAGGGTTTGAAAAAACATATCAAAGTAATTTCGTTCTTTAATAACAAGGCGAAAAATATTATTGGATTGGCGTCCGCGCTGAACCACGGCGCACAAAGTCCCGACTATAAATTTCCATTGAAATATCATGATGTCGACGAACTGATGAAACTTCCGGGAATAGGGCGCAAGACCGCGAATGTCGTTATGAACGTCTTGTGGGGCGCGCCAATGGTTGGCGTGGACACGCATGTATTCCGCCTTTCGCATCGATTCGGCTGGACAGATAAAAATGACAATACGCCCGATAAAGTCGAAAGAAAGCTATTAAAAATCGTGCCGAAAAAGTACCACGGCATGGTGAATCACGTTATGGTTTTGCATGGGCGGTATATCTGCAAAGCGCTGCGTCCCAAATGCGCCGATTGTCCCGTGGCAAGGTTTTGCGACGCGGCGGACAAGTCAATTCTTTGACATGAACAAATCTTTCGCATAGTCTCTCAGCATTACAAAGAAGTTCGGGCGAGAATTTACAAGCTCTAACAATTCGTTGTATTTCGTATTCGCCTGTTTATTGACATCCGAGAAAATCAGATGAGATCCGATTATAAAATAATCGTGATGTTCGGTCCAACTTTTGGAAAACGGATTTTTGACCTGTGCGGACACGCGCATAGAGTCGATTCCTTTGACCGCGGTCAATTCCGGTTTTGAAACCGACAGTATATACTTGGTATTTTTTTCCACTATTTATCTCTTATCTTCGCGTCGAATAGTTTCTCTGTTTCCGCAATTATTTTATTCTGCAAATCCAATAAATCCGTATCCGACATATTGGATGTCGGTTGGATTACTATCTCGAATGCGACGGATTTCTTTGCATTGCCCAAATCGAACACGTCGAAAACATTCGTGTCATAAATAATCGGATTGCTGTCTTTGATTGCTTTGACCATGTCATCCGGCGATACATTGTTATCCACAATAAATGCAAAATCGCGCGTGATTAATGGAAATTCAGGAAAGTCGTTAACCGATTTATGATTTGTGATTTTCGATTCGCGTGTCGCGGATAATTCCGGAATTACCTTTACATCGTCGACAATACCCAAAACCACGCGGGTCTTGATTCCGAATTTTTTTGCAATCATGGGATGAAGTTCGGCGAATTGCGCAAATGGCTTACCGGTAATGGTAATTTTACCGGCACGGAACGGATTGGCCCATTTTGGCGGATTATCATCATTGCTAATTGCTAATTTCTCATTGCTAATTAGCGCCAACAAATCTTCGCGGACATCATAGATTTCAACATTACGCCCATGTTTGGCGCCGATGTTCGGGCCTGCGATTCCTGTGCGTGCGATTACCAATTGCTGATGCTGTTCGTTCGGCATATCTCCGTCGAATACGGTGCCAAGTTCGAATAAATTAAGATTCGTTCGTTTAAAACGGTCGTTGTTTGCGATTATATCCAACATGTTTTGGATCAGCCCGTTCCGCGCGGTATCAAAGTTGGACACAATCGGATTCTTGATTTTGATATTCGGCCGATCGGATAAAAGCTTTTCCTTTTCAGAATCGCCGAAACCGTAAGATACGGACTCTGTAAGGCCCAACGCGGCCAAGCGCGATTTAATATTTATAATCTGGGATTTAATATTTGCAGACACGGATTCATGTTTTTTGCTTTTTATATTTTCATACCCATAAATTCTTATAAGCTCGGACACTATGTTTTCCGGAATCTCTACATCCACGCGCGCGGGCGTCGGAATCACAATCCAATTTTTGTCATTTATATTTACGGCAAATCCCAATTTTTCCAAAATTTCTTTCTGTACGCCGGGCGCCAAATCAATCCCGGTTTTCTTTTTGAATAAATCTGGAGAATAGGGGATACGGCGGGTTTCCGGCGGGTTTTCGCCCGCGACAAAACTTCCCACAATTTCGCCGCCGCATGCTTCCATAATTATTTCCGCGGCCATTGCAATGGCATCACCGGTGATTGTTGGGTTGATTCCACGCTCGTACCTATATGACGAATCGGTGGAAAGGCCCAAACGCTTCGCGGTTTTACGAATGCCGACCGGTTCGAAATACGCGGATTCCAAGATTATATTCTTCGTATTATCCGTGGTCATGCCGCGCGCGCCGCCGACAACGCCTGCAAGCGCAAGTATCCCGTCCGAATCGGCGATTACCAAATCAGTATCGATTAATTCGTGTTCGGCCCCGAATAAGTCTGTGAATTTTTCGCCAATGTCCGCATTCCGAATTATAATATCGCCATGGATTTCATCCGCGTCAAAGCAATGCATGGGTTGCCCAATGTCATAGCATATGTAATTCGTGGCATCTATCGCGGCGTTTTTCGGATTGCTTCCAATGGCGGAAAGGCGTCCGGCAATTGTCGGATTCGAAGGCGCCATATTTAATCCATGAATTTCGCAAAGGCGATACACCGGGCATGCGACGTTATTTTCGATTCGCGCTTTGCGCGTTCCGGATTTATCATTCGTAATTTTCAATTTTCCATTTTCAATTTTCAATTTCCCAATCCCTGCGGCGGCAAGGTCCCGCGCGATTCCAATGACGGCAAGATAGTCCGGGCGATTGGGCGTAATGCCCGCGTCGAAAACGGCGTCAGCGGTTTTTAATTGCGCGCCGATTTCGGAATTTTCCGGCAATTCGATAATCCCGCTGTGGTCGTCGGAAATCCCCAATTCTTGCGCGCTGCACATCATGCCATGCGATTCGATTCCCCTGATTTTCCCGGATTTGATAAGCATGTCGCCGATTTTGCATCCGGGCAGGGCAAGCGCAGAGATAAGGCCCGCGCGCACATTCGGCGCGCCGCATACGATTTGACGCGGTGTCGCTTCGCCGCAATCGACGGTCAGCTTGTGCAAATGAGTATCCGGGATTATTTCGCATTCAATCACGCGCGCCGCGACCGGCACGATTGGCACCGCGACGTCTTCGACTTCAAGCCCGATTTCCGTAAGCTTGTCCGCGATTTCAACGACGCCCGCATCCGTATCAAGATAATCTTTCAACCAATCATATGTCCATTTCATTGTAAAAACCTTTTTTTAGAATCCGTTTGCCTGCAGCCAGCGCACATCGCCTTTGAAAAATTCACGAAGGTCGGTAAGCCCGTATTTCATCATCGCAAGGCGGTCAAATCCGAACCCAAGCGCAAAGCCTTGATACTCATCCGGATCGACGCCGACATTTTTTAAAACATTCGGATGCACCATGCCCGCCCCGCCAAGCTCAAGCCATTTGCCGGGCAACCATTCTATATCGACTTCTAGTGAGGGTTCTGTGAATGGGAAAAAGCTTGGCCGAATGCGCATGTTGAATTCCCGGCCGAAAAACTTTTCCAAAAACACTTTGAAATCACCGACAAGGTCGGACAGCGTTATGTCTTTATCAATCCAAAGCAATTCTATTTGATGAAACATGGGCGAATGCGTCGCGTCCATATCGCGCCGATACGTCGGGCCTACGACGAACATCTTTATCGGCACACCGTCGGATTCCATTGCGCGGATTTGAACCGACGATGTTTGGGTGCGCAACAGATTTCCGGATTCCATAAAAAAAGTATCCTGCATATCGCGGGCGGGGTGGAAATCCGGCGTATTCAGCGCGGTAAAATTATGCCATTCGTCTTCGATTTCTGGCCCGGAATAAAATTTGTATCCCATGCCGGTCATGATTTCAGAAATCTCGGTCATATTTTGCGATAACGGATGAAGCTTGCCATAAACGTAAGGCGTAAGGCGTGAGGCGTGAGACGAATTTGCGGCGGCATCAAGCGCATTTTCCTTTAATTCAGCCAAAATTGAGAGGTCTTCAAGTTCAATTTGACGCAATTTGAACGCTTCGCGCAATTCTGTGTTTTCCAAGTTCAGAGCCGCCCGCGCATCATTGTCCAGATTCTTCATATCTTTAAGGCGAAGCGTCATAGTGCCGCTTTTGCCGAATGTCGCGGTATGAAGCGCCGTTAATTCTTCCAATGAATTTATATTCTTAATTTGTTCCAGCATTCTTGCTCCCTTTGGTCGCAGTGATAAGTAATAGGTGATAAGTGATAGGAAGTCTGATTCAAGTTCAACCTTCGTATCACTTATCACGAGCAAACGCGTCAGCGTTTGCGATATCACTTGTCACCAACAATAAAACCGCCGTTAGGCGGTTTTATTGTTGCATATAGAACGATAAACGCCAACGATTATTTCTTATCGTCCGTGATAAATCGTGCGGTTTTATTGTTGCATATAGAACGATAAACGCCAACGATTATTTCTTATCGTCCGTGATAAATCGTTTCGCCGCGTCTATCAATTTTGCGAAATTCGCGTCGTTCGCGTATGCCATTTCGGCCAAGACTTTGCGGTCAAGCGTGATGCCCGCCTTCTTTAAACCGTTCATGAATTGGCTGTACGTCATGCCCGCCGCGCGCACCGCCGCATTGATGCGGATAATCCAAAGGCTGCGAAATTCGCGCTTTTTATTCCGTCTGTCGCGGTATGCGTATTGCCCGGCCTTTTCGGTCTTTTCGCGCGCCGCGCGATATGTCGACGAATGACGGCCCAAATAACCTTTGGCCCGGTCAAGTATTTTCTTATGTTTTTGTTTTACGGTTGTCCCGCGTTTTACACGTGCCATTTTGCGCTCCTTATTTCTTCAAGCCATACGGCGCCATCAATTTGATTTGGTCCGTGTGATTATCGTTCATGTATGAAACCTTGCGTCCCTTGACATTGGCACGTTTGGTCTTTTTGCGCAAAAAGTGATTGTGTCCGGAAGAACCAGTTTTGATTTTCCCGGTGGCAGTCATTGAAAAGCGTTTTTTCACACTGCTGTTGGTTTTTAATTTTGGCATTTTTATACTCCTTTAGGTCCTTGGGGCTGCCTTGGCCACTTTGGACAGGGGGTATTATGGCATGAAAATCTTATAAATCAAGAAAAAGTTGCAATCATGGCATAATTGTTTAATATCGTGTTTGTGGCAAGTAAATCAACGACTTTTAAAGTAACTTCGCGCGTCAAAGAAATCGTTCGCGCCAGCGTTACCGCGTGCATTTTGCCGATTTTCTTTCTTTACATCTTTTTGGGCAAGCCGGATTACAAAATAATGCGCGCCGCAACCGGCATAGTCGTGCCGGTCGCCCGAACCTTGGGCGATATTGTCACTTGGCCGGTGCGCGCGGTCGGGCATTTGGCCAAAAATGTGGGCGAGCATTCGCGCGCCCTGGAAGAAAACCGGAAATTGAGGGCTCAATTGGATGCAGCATTGGCGTCGCAAAATGAATGCGTGACAATTATGGCCGAGAATCAGCGTTTGACGGGCATATTGGATTTTGCCAAGGCACGCCCCCAGAAAACCACTTTATCGCGTGTAATGCTTGAAAACAATGCATTCCGGGCGGCGACAATTATCATAGACAAAGGCGAAACATCTGGAATCGGCGAAGGCCAGGTCGCGTTATCGACCGACGGCTATATGGTTGGGATTGTCGTCGACGTAAATTCCATATCTTCGCGCGTTCGAACGCTGAACGACGCCAAATCCAACATCCCGGTGCGGGTAACCGGCACGGGAGTGTACGGATTCCTTCGCGGCACGGGCACCAATCACCCCGTATTTGAATTTTTCAGCGACCAAGAGTTCAAACCCGGCATCGGCATCCGGCTTGTCACGTCTGGCATACGCGGGAATATTCCGGACGATATACCCGTCGGCACGGTCATATCCGACACAGTTGGCGACGTGCGCGTACGGCTTGGGCGCCCGGGTTCATCCGTGCACGAAGTAGTCGTGTTGGGATTCGACGGAAAGGGGGGATACAAAAACTAACAACTAACAACTAACAACTAACAACTGATACGTTTAAAAACACGTTATCATTTGTACATGAAAATCGAATTTTCTAGTTGTTAGTTGTTAGTTGTTAGTTGTTAGTTAACATGAAACAACTAAAAATCATTTTCAACGCCATATTCCCATTTGCCATAACGCTTGTCTTTTGGCGGTTGTCGACGCCTTTTTGGAATCCGTGCGGAATTTTGGCGATGATTCCGATATTTTATTATTCGTTTATATCTCCGCGTTCGGGGTTTCTTCCGTTCGCGCTTTTTATATGTTTTCTTATCGATTATAACTTTGATACGATGCTGTTCTGGACATCGATGTTCGCAATCACATATTCGGCGAATTATTTCCAAACGGTGCTGCGGGTCGCGGTCACACGAGAATCCGGCCTTTGGTCGTTTGCGGCGTTTATGGGCGCGTGCCTTGTCATTTTGGGAATCGCCGCGTTCTTTACGACTTGGGCATTTACCGCATTGGGACAGATGATATGGATTTGGGCGCTTACAGTAATGGGATATTTTGGGTGGATAAAACTAGGAGCTAAGCTAACTAACAACTAACAACTAACAACTAACAACTGATTCGTCATAAGCACGTCATCATTTGTATATGAAAATTGAATTTTCTAGTTGATAGCTGTTAGTTGTTAGTTGTTAGTTATAACATTGTTCGATAAACAAATCGCTTTGACTTTTGACAGACGCGCCGCACTGGTTGTAACAGGCGGCGTGATTTTGACGTCCGTTTTGGTGCTTCGCATGCTTCAGCTTCAGGTTTTTCAACATAAGACTTACAAGCGCATGTCCGAAAACAACGCGACGCGCGTACGCGTCAATCTTCCGGAACGGGGACGCATACTGTCCGTCACCGGAACCTCGCTTGCCATGGATACCGCCGTGTACAGGATATACGTAATCCCGTCCGAAGCGGAAGACCTGGAAGGCCTTTTGGGTGCGGTCGCGCGCGAATTGTCATTAAAGCCGAAAGAATTAGAACGAATAAATGCAAGAATAAAAAAACAGCGCAGCTTTCAACCGGTAATAATCCGCGAGACCGCATCTTGGGAGCAATTGGCAAATCTTCGCGCGAACAACCTTGCGGGATTATACATAGAGCCCGGCTTTTTACGAAGATACCCGGGCGAAGGCATGGCGTCGCATGTAATCGGATTTGTCGGCGATGCGGAACTTGCCGATATGGGCAAACGCATCTTGGATACAAGTCCCTTTTTGATGACAGGCATGGCGGGTTTAGAGAAAACTTATAACGACACTCTGTCCGGCACGCCGGGGCAAAGCGTGGCCCAGGTCGACGCGCTTGGCCGCGTTACCGGCATAGACGCGACGCGGGGGATAATGGCCGTTCCCGGAAAAAACCTGAACACCACATTGCATGAGGATATTCAAAAAAAACTTGAATCGGGTCTATCCGCGCATATGGCCGGATGCGGCGTCGCGCTTGAAATAGACACCGGTAATATTCTCGCAATGGCAAGCCTGCCCGGATTCGACCCGAATTTATTTCGCGGCGGGGACGCCGCCGCAACTTTTGCCGAATTGCGGAAAAACCCGCTGAAGCCGTTTATGAACCGCGCACTCGAAGGATTGTATCCGCCCGGTTCTACGTTTAAAATCGTGGTCGCGTTGGCCGCGTTAGAGGCTGGCGCGGTGACTCCCTCTGAAAAGATACTCTGTCCCGGATATTGGGAATACGGCAAGCATATGTATCATTGCTGGGAGAAAAAGGGTCACGGGTGGGAAACGCTTGAAGACGCGATTGCGCACTCTTGCGACATTTATTTTTATCAGCTGTCGCTTCGCATCGGCATAGACGCAATACGCAATATGGCGCTTCGCTTGGGGTTGGGGGGGATGCAACTTGGCGGGACTTTACGCGAAATGGCGGGCGTAATTCCCGACCGCGCGTGGAAGGAAAAAAACATAGGCGCGCGCTGGCAGCACGGGGACACCATAATATCCGGCATCGGCCAGGGATTTATTTTATCAAACTGTCTTCAATTATGCACGATGACGGCGCGCGCGGTGTCAAATAAATTGATAATGCCAAAGCTTATCATAAAAGAAAAAGAAAAATTCGAATCATTGGGATTGCAAGAAAAAAACATTAAAATCGTAACCGACGGATTAAAAAGGGTTATGGAGGCCGGCGGCACCGCGGCGGGCTCTGCCATAAATGTCAACGGCATGCGAATGGGCGGAAAAACCGGCACTTCCCAGGTTCGAAGAATATCCGAGGCCGAGCGCGCAGCAGGAATAAGAACCGGCGAAGGATTGCCGCGTCATCTGCGCAATCATGGTCTTTTTGTAGGCTATGCGCCGGTCGACCGTCCGAAATATGCAATCGCCACGATTATCGAACACGGCGGCTCATCCGGCCCGGCGGCGCAAGTCGCCGCCGCAACAATGAAAGAGTTATTGAAATAATGTCACGACAAGTACGCGTTTCAAAATCGCAAAATATGACTTTCGCGGAAAGGCTTCGCCTTTTCGGATGGCCGCTTTTTGCAATCATGTGCATAATACTTGTGCTAAGCGTCGTAACGCTATATTCCGCGGGTACTGTTCCTTGCGCAAATGCGTCCGAGCCTTGCGAATTCTTCGGCGCATGGCGCCCGTACGCATTGTCTCAGCTTTCAAAAATCGGACTTGGGTTGATACTTTTCTTTTTCGTCGCGTTTTCGGATATAAAAATATGGCTGAAGTCTTCTTATGCGATTTACGGCGCGGCGCTTGTCCTTGTAATACTTGTAACATTTGTCGGGCATACCGGCATGGGGGCCACACGGTGGCTGAACCTTGGGTTTATACACATCCAACCGTCGGAGCTTATAAAGATTGCTTTAATCATGGGGCTTGCCCAATATTTTGCATGGATGAATTCTACGGATTTGGAAAAGACCAAGAATTATCTTATTCCAATGGCAATGATAGCGGTGCCGTTTTTGATGATTGTGGCGCAACCGGATTTGGGCACCGCGTTGTCGTTATTGTTTATTGCGGCGGGATTTTTCTTTATCGTCGGCATGCCAAGACGGCTGTTTATAATCGGCGGCGTTCTTGCGACATTGGCGCTCCCGGTTGCGTGGTTCGGCGGCCTTCACGATTATCAGCGCGAAAGGATTCTTACATTCGTAAGCCCCGGCCGCGACCTTCAGGGAAGCGGGTACCAGATTAATCAGGCAAAGATAGCATTCGGTTCCGGCGGCGTTATCGGCAAAGGATATTTATCCGGCACTCAGTCGCATTTGAAATTCTTGCCGGAAAAGCACACCGATTTTATATTCACGATGTTCGGCGAAGAGCTTGGGTTTATAGGCGGATTCGTTCTGATACTGCTTTATTCGATTGCGACCGGAATTATGTTTTGGTACGCGAAAAAAATGCGCAATCGATTCGGGCAATTGTTGGTCTTCGGTTTTATGTTGAATTTCTTTGTTTATTACTTTATAAATGTCGCTATGGTTCTTGGATTGATGCCGACGGTCGGCGTGCCGCTTCCGCTTATGAGTTTCGGCGGGTCAAGTTTATTATCGCTTATGTTCGGCTTTGCATTGGTCCAAAACGCGCATATTAATAGGAATCAGCAACTGTCTGCACATGGCGGGTAGCTCCGAAGTAGTAAGTAATAAGTAGTAAGGAAAAAGTTTTATGAAAGAAAGCATCGTGATTTTAAAAAGTGAGGCTTTCGCGGATAGAATTTTTAAACTACACAAATACTTATGCGAAACGAAGAAAGATTTTGTTGCGTCAAAACAAATTCTTCGATCTGGAACAAGCATTGGAGCAAATCTTGCAGAAGCAAAATATGCAAGCTCTAGGAAAGACTTTTTATCAAAAAACACTATTGCTTTAAAAGAATGTTCGGAAACATTGTTTTGGCTGAAAAAATTAAAAAATAGTGATATTTTGACACAAGAACAATTTGATAGCATGCATAAGGATTGCGAAGAACTGGTAAAACTTCTTACAAGGATAACAAAAACACTAAAGGCTGAGTAAGTATTTACTACTTACTACTTATTACTTACTACTTCAAGGAACGCGTAATGAATCTGTTAATCGTCGAATCCCCCGCAAAAGCAAAAACAATCGAAAAATATCTGGGCAAAGATTGGCGGGTTGTGGCATCTGTCGGACACGTGCGCGACTTGGTGCCCGAAGACGGAAGCGTCGATGTCGACAAAGACTTTGAAATGAAATGGCAGATTATGCCGGGCAAAGAAAAGCATATCAAAACCATAACCGACGAATTAAAGAAAGCCGACGCGCTGTACCTTGCAACCGACCCGGACCGCGAGGGCGAGGCGATAAGCTGGCACATCTTCGACATACTGAATTCAAAAAAAGCATTGGCGGGAAAACCTGTTTACCGCGTTGTCTTTCATGAAATCACCAAAAACGCCGTGCAAAACGCAATTGCGAATCCGCGCGAAATCGACCAGAATTTGGTCGATGCTTATCTTGTTCGGCGCGCGTTGGATTATTTAATCGGGTTTAAACTATCGCCCGTGTTATGGCGGCGGAATCTTGGCAAATCCGCCGGCCGCGTCCAATCCGTCGCGGTCGCATTGGTCGTAGAGCGCGAGCGTGAAATCGAAAAATTCAAACCGGTGGAATACTGGTCGCTTGACGCGATGTGCGCATTTATGAAAAGCGAATTCAAAGCGCGCCTGACGCAATTCAACGGCGAAAAAATCGAAAAGCTAAGCATTAATAACAACGACGACATGCAAAAGATTTTGGCGGGATTGGGACAACCGATAATCAAAGCCGAAGTAATATCGGTTGAAAAGAAAAAGACCTCGCGGCGGCCGGCGGCGCCGTTTACGACATCCACGCTTCAACAAGAAGCGGCGCGAAAGCTGTATTTTTCTTCAAAAAAAACAATGTCGGTCGCGCAAAAATTGTACGAGCAGGGATTCATAACATACATGCGAACGGACGCGACGAATCTCTCCAATGACGCGGTGTCAAGCATCCGCGGCTTTATCAATGATAAATACGGCGACAAATTTTTGCCGAAATCGCCGATTCTTTATGCCACAAAATCCAAAAACGCACAAGAAGCGCACGAAGCAATCCGCCCGACGGATGTATCCAAAGTCGGCGCGCTTGACGGCGACGAGTACAAGCTTTATGACCTTATCTGGAAGCGCACGGTCGCATGCCAAATGACGAATGCGGAATTCGATTCTGTTGTTGTCGATATCAAGGCCAAATCGGCAATCTTTCATGCGGTTGGAACCACGCGCACATTCGACGGATTTATGAAGGTGTATATCGAAGACATTGACGATAAGGACGACGATAACGACGGTGAAACAAAACTGCCCCCGCTCTCTGTCGGCGATGCGATTGATATTACGGAATTATTACCGGAACAACATTTTACCGCGCCTCCGCCAAGATATTCCGAAGCGTCATTGGTAAAAAAACTTGAAGAGCTTGGCATCGGGCGTCCGTCGACGTATGCGACGATTATGTCCACAATCGTCGACCGCGAATACGTCACGATTAATAACAAGCGATTTTTCCCGTCGCCTTCGGGTTGGTTGGTCGCGGCTTTCTTGGCGCGATATTTCGCAGACATAATCGCGGTTGATTTCACGGCCAAAACCGAAGACACTTTGGACGATGTTTCGAATGGGGAACAAAAACGGTTAAGCGCGCTGACCTCTTTCTGGCAACCGTTCAGCACGATTTTGAACAACGCCAAAGATGTGCCTACACCCGAAATTATGGACGAAATAAACAAGTCGTTATTCGCCCACCTTTTCCCAGACGACAACAACAATTGCCCGGAATGCGGCGTTGGCAAATTGGGCCTTAAAGTATCGCGTTTCGGCGCATTCCTCGGATGCGGAAATTATCCGAAATGCAAATATACAAAACACTTAAGCGCGACCGACAACGCAAGTAATAATGAAGGCAACGACAACACCCCCGCCAACAACAATTCCGCAGATTTGGGCGAAGATATCAAATTCCTTGTCGGGCGATTCGGCCCTTATGTGCAATCTGGTTCTGGCAAAGACGCCAAACGCGCCGCCGCAAAGAAATACTCAGCCGAAACAATCACGCTTGAAATCGCCAAAGAATTATTGGCCGCGGACAAAGCGGCCCGGGTCGAGCCATTAGAACTCGGCAAAAATCCCGCGACAGACAAAATGATTTATTATTATCCAACGGGGCGTTATGGGGCATATATTTCAAGCAACAAAGTGAATGTCAGCGTGAAAGAACAACCGTCGCTTGATGCCGCCGCGGAACTTATCAACAATAAAAAGCCTGCCGCAAAACGCGCATGGGGCAAAAAGAAATAAATGAAAAATCTTCTTGTCTTTTTGCATGGGTTCGGATTCGATAAAAACAACAATTCGGATTTTATATCAAATCTTGCGACGGAATTGAACGCAGATATATTGGCATTGGATGCTCCGTTTGAATCCGGTCGCGCGTATGGCGGATTCGCATGGTATCCGATAACGCCTGACACGCACGAATATATTCTTGGCGACGAATTCAACCATTCTGTTGAATTTATAAAATCCGAAATTGATAAATATTTGCGCGAACACGACATGACTTGGAATGATGTTATTTTAACCGGCCGGTCCCAAGGCGCGTTTATGGCGATGTATTTGGCGCTTACCGAAATCGTTCAAACCCGCGGAATCATTAGTCTGTGCGGACATGATTGCAATGGGTTATTGGAAAAAAACGTGAAAAACAAATCCGTACCCATACTATTTTGCAGTGCGGAATTCGAAGACGCCAATCGACTTGCATACCATACCGATAAAATTTTGGGCGACGCCGGCGCGAACATTCTAAGCATAATCCTATCCAATTCTGACCATGATAATTTATCCATAAATGCCATACCCGATGTGGTCGCAGCGGCCCGCAAAATGGGCATTATATAATTATTTGCTAAACACAAATTCGCGGTTTATAATCCATGACATGGCCGGATATTCCAACAACTTTAATGACGAATTGCGCGCGCGATTGTCCATTGTGGATATCGTGGGCAAACGCGTTCCGTTGATTAAAAAAGGCCAGAATTTCTGGGGATGCTGCCCCTTTCATAATGAAAAAACGCCAAGCTTTTCGGTGAACGAGCAAAAGGGATTCTATCACTGTTTCGGATGCGGCGAGCATGGCGATATCATATCATTCCTTATGAAATCTCAAAATATGCAATATATCGACGCGATACGCGAGCTTGCCAATATGGCCGGGCTTAAAATGCCGGATTACAAGCCGAAAACCCCGGAACAAACCGCGCGCGAACAAACATACGTCGAAATTATGACCGGGGCCGCGCGCGCATACGCCGCCGCATTATTTTCACCCGCAGGCGCATCCGCATTGGAATATATAAAGAAACGCGGATTTTCGATTGATGTTATAAAACGCTATGGACTGGGCTATGCGCCAGGTGCAAACGTTATCGCTTCGAAATTTTCAAATCAGAAACTTGTCAATTTACTCTCGACGGGATTGGTGCGCGAAAGCACGCGCGGCGGTTCTCCGTACGATTTCTTCCGCGACAGATTGATGTTCCCCATATTTAATCCGAATGGTCAGGTTATTGCGTTTTCTGGGCGAAGCCTTGACGGGTCAGAGCCTAAATACATAAACACAACGGATACCGAATTATTTCATAAACGTCGCACCGTATTCGGTTTAAACTTTGCGCGCGACGCGATTTATAAAGCAAATCGAAGCATTGTCGTCGAAGGCCAAATCGACGTAATTCAAATGCAGACGCATGGATTTCCCGAAACGGTCGCGCCGCTTGGCACTGCATTGACTGAAGAGCATTTGCAGATTTTATGCAAATCGAACCGCAATATCACATTTTGTTTCGACGGCGACACAGCTGGACAAAAGGCCGCCGCGCGCGCGCTGGACATAATCGCGCCGCTAATCCGCGATACGTCCGATATACGGTTTGCGTTTATGCCCGCGGGCTCTGACCCCGACGATATTTTGCGAAGGGCTAACGGCACCGCCGCCATGAAAAAAATTATCGACGATTCTTTGCCGCTTATGGGCGAAGACGGGTTTTTATGGAAATTTTTAAATTCTAATTTTAATACGCGGACGCCTAATGGCAAGGTTTTGGCCGAAAAATGGGCTGATAAGTGGTTGGAAAAAATAACCGATTTGAAACTTCGGGAAATGTTCAAAACTGAAATCAATAATATGATGTGGATTTGTTGGAAAAAAATAAAATCTAAAAAAGACATGGAAAGCGACGCTGCGCGCAAGATTGTGGTGCCGCATGTCGACGCACGCACGCAAAAAACATTATCCGAAATCGCGGCCGCATGCCCGGAATTGATAGAAAAACACGCAGAGTTTTTGGCAAAAACCGGGATGAATTTTAACGATTCGCCAATCGCCAATAACCAAGTGCCAATGACATCCGCGGATGCGGAAAAATTCATCGTGTCGTTAAAGTTGAAAAATTATTTGGAAAATCTGACCCGCGATAAAAAAGAATTGATGTCAAAAATGCTGAACTCGGCAGAATCCGCGGACGGGACAATATCGGAAAAAATAAAATTCATCGATTCGGAAATAAAG
>Ga0082212_10003564_pt1 | contig 21996 bp, 10 predicted proteins | sample TergutNt197P3_FD_71548 | JGI IMG/M metagenome (GOLD analysis project Ga0082212, IMG submission 71548) | Neocapritermes taracua P3 segment gut microbial communities from Petit-Saut dam, French Guiana - Nt197 P3 | ecosystem: Host-associated > Arthropoda: Insects > Digestive system > Gut ...
GCTGAAAATAAAACCTTCCGGCAGCCCCAATGCCAGCCGATAGGCTGCCGGACGCAGGCCCGTTACGCTGAACCTGCCCGAAGAATCCGCCTCCGCCGTAACCTCCTCCAGATCCGCCCGGTCCGATATAAAGGCAAGGGTCAGCCCCCTTCCGGCTTCCTCGCCGGGATCCTGAACGCCGCTGGCATTGACGTCATGGAAAAGGAAACCTTCAAAGGAACCCAGCCGCACGCCGCCCACCGGGCCCCGTACCACCCTGGTTCCCGCCTCCACGGTGAAAGCTTCGGTAACCGGGCTTCGGCCCTCGCCTTGCAGCGTATTGCCGCCCTCCGCCGTCTTTGCCAGCTCCACATGCTCCGGCAAGTTGTAGGTAAGGGTATACGCGACCGGCATCACACCGTCGAAGAAGTAGCCGCCGTCCTCCCCTACCGGCGCGGTCAGGTCAATCTCCCCGTCCTGGGAAAGCAGCCGCACCGTCACGCCCTCCATCCCGGCCTCGCCAGGATCCTGGAGACCGTTGTCATTTAAATCGTCGAAAAAGACCCCCTCGACGGTGGAGGAACGCAGCATCCCTGCATTAACGCCGTCAATCCTTTGCCCCATGGCAACCGCGATGGGTTCCGTAAGGCCAAAATTCCCTACCAATGCCTTTACATGGTTGCCTCCCGCCTCCCCGGGCCGGAAGCGGGTAAAGGCATGACCTTCCTTGCGCAAAAAGGCGAGGCAGTAGCTGCCGGGCATGACTCCCGCCAGCGTATAGTTGCCGTTGGCGTTTGTAGTGGTGGTGTCCACAGGATTTCCGGCTTCGTCCCTCAACTCCACCCGAACGCCGGAAATCTTCTGCTGTTTGCCGCTCAGGACGCCCAGATAATCCTTGTCCATAAAGACGGTCCCCTTGATATCCGCCCCGAGGGCTACCCCAACCACGGTAGCGGCGGCGCCTCCATTGCCGATAACGATCGGGCCGATGGTGCTTTCCCGCCGCCCGCTGCGCTGGACAAACAGGTTGGAGCCCGCGTCAACCAGGGAAGGAACCGGTTCCTCCTCCCCGGCCGAAGCCCCTCTCACCTTCGTAAAAATGCTGCCGTTGTCGGGCAGGATAGCCCGCAGGCGGTATTCCCCGCCCCTCAGGTTCCCAAAGAAATACGCGCCGTCGTCGCCTGTCGTCATCCTGCCTACCACATCCCCGTTGCTGGCCTTGCTCAACTCCACCGTGACCTTTGGACAGCCGGGTTCGCCCTCATCCATCAGGCCGTTGTAGTTCAAGTCCAAAAACGCCGTTCCCCGCACCGTGCCCGCAATGATCACGCCAACATTTTTGTTTCTTACGTTCTTGGCGCCGGACACATCAAACTGCCGGCTGGCCTTCCCGGTACCACTCACGGTAAAAACAGACCGAAGGTCGCCTCCCGTCTGGGTATATCTGGCAAAAAGCAGCCCTTCCGGCAACTCCGCCGATAATATGTAGGAATCGCTGGGAAGCCCCTCAAAGAGGTATTCTCCCGTTTCGCCTGTGACGACGGTTCTCTCCGCCCTGGTTTTCACGCCTTTCAGGGTAAGCAGTATCCCCGCCACGCCCGGCTCGTCCGGGTCCATGACGCCGTTGTTATTTACATCCATCCACACCCTGCCGGAAAACGAGCCTACGGGCACCGCGCCCACGCCCGCCCCGGTGACCTGGCCGCCCGTAAAGGACAGGAGATCCGAAAGGGCCTCGCCGGTATCCCCGGCGGCGCAGCTCACGTCAACGCCCTGACCCTGCCCTTTCACCGTGTAGGCATAGCCGGGGGGCAAGGTGAGCCGCAGGGGGCGGCTTCCCGGAGGGATGTCCGTAACGAGCGCCTCGCCCAGGTTATCAGTGGTTCCAGAAGCCAGCACGGCGCCGTCGTCCCCTAAAACCTCTATCATCACCCCCGGGATGGGGCGCTCGTATTTTCCCCGCAGGCCGTCCTTGTTGGTATCGTCAAAAGCGGAAAACGCCAGCGCTGCGGGCTGTGACAGGGCGATATCGCCATTCTCATCCGAATGGGCCGCGCCGTGGACGCCGGCGGACACCACCAGGCTGATTTCCGGCAGGTCGTAAAAACGGCCGGCCTCCACGGTTATGGGCATCCAAACCATGTCTCCCCCCTGGGTAACCTGCCAGGGGCTGTCGGTCCCGGGGACCATGCCCTCCGGCAGCGGGGCGTACAGGCTGTAATCTCCGGCGGCCAATCCCTCCAGGATAAAGCTGCCGTCCTCCCGGGTCACCGCGTCTACCCGATCAGTAGCGGATACGGCGGCGACGGCATACCCCGCCCCCAAATTCACGCCTCTGCCGACCAGCGCGGTTGTAGCCTCCGGTTCAACGCCGCTATGCGTTTCTTCGCCCGGAACCGGTGCGGAATCGCCATCATGGGTCGCAACAGGCCGGTTCACCACGCTGATTTGCGCGATATCCGACGGATTGCCGAAATAGGGGGTTATGAAAAAAGCCTGCGGGTCCGGGTTGGAAAGGGTTCCCTCGGCGGAACGCAGCTGTACCAGCCGGTACTCTCCCGCGGGCAGGGCTTTTTGAGCCGTATAGGCGCCGTCTTCGCCGGTCACAAAACTCTGGCGCGGGTTCCCCTCCTCGTCCAGCACCATAAACTCGGCTTCCCCCACCAACACGCCGCCATCTTGGGCGGTGCAGCGGAGGGCAAACAGGCCCTGCCGCGCGAAGGCTTGATTGATAGCGGCATTGGCTTCCCCGGGTACGATGTTGACAACCGTTTGCCACGGGCACACAAAACCGCCCTGAAAATCCTCCTCCACAGGCGTGAGCACAACCGATGCCACGCCGTCCGGCAGGACCAGGGTATCACATTCCCCCTCGGCCCGCTGCTCCTGGGTGGGATTCGCCCGCACCAGGCCCAGCGGCTTTCCGTCAGAGGTTTGAACGGTAAAACGCCCGCCGATGGGCAGGGAGCGCCAGTTCACGCCGTCATCCGTAGCCATGCCCTTAAGGCGGACCGTCAGCGTGGTTCCTTGGGAGGCCGCCGCAGCGTTCACGGCCCCCAGCGCCAGCCAAGCCGCCAGGACAAAAAGGACCCCTTGATAAACCCTCTTGCGTTTATATGCCGCGGTGAAGTTCATGCTTCGCTTCGCCTCCGCCTTTTCAGTGCGTTCGTCCTGCTTATCCCACTGTCCATCGTAATGGAAAAACCTTGATTTGTCAATAATTTCAGAGCTTTCGGCCAGAGCCGCCGGTCCAAGGATCCGGCAATTCTCACTCCTGCCGCGGCCAATCCACAGCCAGGCCGTCGGCGACGCCTTCCCGCAGCGTCACCAAAATGCCAAGGCCGGCATCCTGAGTTACGGCCACGTTGGCTTTTACCCGCCATAGGCGCTCCATCACCTTGGGAGCGGGCGAATCCTTATCCTCCGCCGAACTGGTGGAAATAACGGCCCACTGCGGCCTCACCGTGGCCAGAAAGGACACCGAACTTGCGCTGTTCTTTCCATGATACCCCACTTTCAGCACATCCGCCCCGGGGATCATCCCGGCCCTCATCAGCTCCGTCTCCTCCTGTGTTTCCATATCTCCGGTAAAGAGCATGGTTCCCTGCGGGGTATCCAGCAGCATCACCAGGGAGTTGTTGTTATTCTCCTCCGGGTCCCGGCTGAGGGGACCCAGCACCTGAAAGGAGGAACCCCCTCCCCCGTCCACCCTGTCCCCGGACGAAAGCCAGGTCATGGGCACCGCGTACTTTTGGGACGCTCCGTACACCGGGTGTCCCTCATCACTCTCTTCCGTGTGGATTCCGGGCGCGTACAGGCGTTCCACCTGGATTTTCGATTCCAGCAGGCGTTTCAAGCCACCCGTATGATCCCTGTCCGTATGCGTCACAAAAACGCCCGCCAGCCGTGTTACGCCGCAGGCTGCCAGCCCATCCAGCATCAAGCCCGCGGAGGCTTTGCTTCCCGTATCCACCAGGAAGGTGTTCCCGCCTAAAAAAACCGCCGCGCAATCCGCTTTCCCCACGTTGAGAAACAGGGCCGACGGATAGGCGGCCGCGAGCGGCTCCCTGTCCTTGGAACCCGCGGCGGCGCCCGCTTCCGCGGATACAAGCCACAGCAGGGCGAAAAGCCCTGCCAAGAGGCGGCCTCGCTTCCGAATACCGGCCATGGTTCACCCCTCCTCTGCGCGTTTGCCCCGCCCGCCAATCCGTTATTTCCTCGTGACAAGCCATTGGAAACATGGTATAGTGGTTTCACTGCAATGTACGGCGACCCATCCGCGGCCATATCAAACGGGAGTCGGACGACAAAGGAGACGAAACCATGAACATAATCAACGCTGTGGTTCTGGGGCTTATTCAAGGTTTGGCAGAGTTCCTGCCCATCTCTTCCAGCGGGCATCTAAACCTGATGCAAGCCCTTCCCGGTGTGAATGTAGTGAACGAAGAGCAGCAGCTGCTATTTAATATCCTGCTGCATGTCGGCACCCTGCTGCCGCTGCTGGTGGTCTTTTGGAAAGACTGGTGGCGGATGCTCCGCCATCCTATCCGCAACAACACCCTGCTGCTTCTGATTATCGCCTCCCTGCCCGCTTTGGCAGCCGTGCTGATACCGCCGGTAAAGGCATTCCTTGATAAATATCAAACCGGCACCACCCTTTTAAGCGTTTGCTTTCTGTTCACCGGGTTCCTGCTGCTGCTCACCCAATGGATCGCCAAGCGCCGGGAACACCGGCAACCCAAGCCCCACAGCACGTCGCCCGGCCTCTGGAACGCTATTGTTATGGGCTGTATGCAGGCTGTGGGCATACTGCCGGGCGTCAGCCGGAGCGGTTCCACCATCTTTGGCGGCGTAGCTTCCGGTTTAAACCGGGAGACGGCGGCCAAGTTCGGCTTCATGATGAGCGCTCCCGCTATCCTGGCCGCATTTCTTAAAGAGAGCTATCAGGCTGTATCCGGATCGGGGGGCTTTACACCCTTCCTGGCGGCCATCCGGGCGGAACTGATCCCGATTGCCGTGGGCGTGGCGGTGGCGGCCGTCAGCGGCTACCTGGCCATCCGCTTCATGCTGAAGACCATTGCCAAGGCGTCGCTGGTCTGGTTTGCTTTGTACGTTATCCTACTGGGAATCGCAGTGATCGTAATGCAGCGGCTGGGCATCCTCCTCGCGTAGGGATCAGTTATACTCAATCGTCCGCTGATAGGCCTTGTAGGTGGATGTGTGCATCTTCTCCCGTTTTATTTCCTGTCCGTTTTGGTACCATACCTTATATGTGTCCACCACATACCCGGTGCGGGGCTTCACGGTTTCCTTGCTGGCGCCGGGAGCCATGCCGGAGTTGACCACATAGCGGGTATCCGGAGGCGGTTCCATGGTCTTGACGATGTTGGATTTCAGATCGATGGTCACGCCCTCCCCCAGTGAATAACCCCATATTTCAGCGGAACACTTTCGGTCCTGGTAGTACGCGATGACAAAGACCGGCGTGCTTTGGCTGTTTCGAAACGTAAAATCCAGGTTGGGCCAGTTTACGGTGGCATCCTCGCCCCGGTTTACATAGGTGCTTGGCCAGGCGTGCGGGCTGCGGCGGACAATCTCCAAATCCGCCCGGGCCACCGCGTTAAAGAGCGTGGAGGAAACCTGGCAAATGCCTCCGCCAACTTCCTCAATACTCTGGCCGGCGGAGATAGCTCCCGCCTCCCGGTAGCCTTTCCCGATGGTTCGCTGCCCGGTAGCGCCGTTAAAGCTGAATGTCTCCCCGGGCATCAGGGCGGTTCCGTTAATGGCTTGGCAGGCGAGCGCAATGTTGTTATTGCGGTTGGAGTCCCCGGTGGTATCGGTGGTATAGGCTGCGACCATCTTAAAACCGGCCGTTAATTCAGCCTTGGTTACCGCGGGTTGGGTCAGCACCGGGTCCACATTGAGGGTAACGCCCTTTTCCAGCCGGTCCAGGCTGGCCGTCACCTTATCATAGAGCGCCTCCGAATCAATGGTCACGCCCAGCTGCTCATCCGTGAAAGAAAAGGCCCGCGTGGCAAAATTAAAACTTTCAATCTGCGCATCTATGGGCTGACGGGTTACATAAGCTTCGATTTCTCCTATCAGCCCGCGGACGGCCTCCTTGTCGTAGCTTGCGGCGGCGGTCAGGTTCACGCCTTTCTCCCGCATAGCCAGCACCGCGTCCACCCGCTCCCGAAATGGGGTTTGCTTCGTGCCGATTGTAACGGTTGAGTTGGTTCGGCCAACGGCATAGGCCTGTTCCGTCGCCAGGCCCACATCCCGAACAGCGGGCACGTTACCGCTGTCAAAGATCCAGGTTCTGTTTCCGATGGCTACCGTAACGGAAAACAGCCCTCCGCCCTGGCTGGCCCGGGCGCCGGAAAGAGCGTCCCTGGCTTCGCCGATGGTCATCTCCCCCACATGGACGCCGTCCACAAAGACGCCCGGGTAGATCACATCCTGTTGCAGATAATCCCGGTATTGCTTATAGGTTTGGGCAATTTTCGGATCGTAGCGCAGGGTTTCGCCGTTAATAAAGGTAAAATTCCCGATATCCTTCCAGAAATAACCCGTAAGCTGCGGCATCATCATCACAACGATCACCGCAAGCAAGAGGGTACAGACTGAAATCACCCCGACATACAGGAAAGGATGTCCCTTGGGCTCAGCCTCAGGAACCGATGGCCTCCCAACACTCCGCCATATTCCTTTGGACGCGGCTCCGCCCTGCACGGGACGGGCCGCGCCGCTTTTCCTGACGCCGTGTCCGCCGCCATCCGGGAAGGGCCCTGAAGGCCTGCCCTGGCGCTCCGGCGCTTTACCGGCGCGGCCTTCCGCCTCCGGACCCCATCTGCGCAGGGCCGCTTCCGGCAGCGGGGCGGCCCAGGACAGCGGCTCGTCAAAGCGAAACGCTTCCCCGGGCTCTGTTTCCGGTTCAAGGCCATAGCCGATGTCCGGGGCACTCAAAAAAGGATCCCCAAACTCCCCCGCCTCGCCGGCTCTCTCCGGGGCGGCTTGCCGGGGCCATACAGACCCGCCGGCATGGTTCAGGTTCGCGCCGTCACTTTTTTTACGGTTCCCCAAGGACACGAAACCCCTCCCTTTACCAGCCGTTTCCCCGCATTCCGCTTAACATGCGAAACGATAAAATCTGCAGCCCCTCCTCCAGGTGGACGTTTACAAGAGCGGTCTCTTTGGGCAGCTTCAAATCCACAGGGGCAAAGTTCCAAAACGCGCTGACGCCGTATTCGCACAATTCCTCCGCAAGCGCTTGAGCAACCTCCGAGGGAACCGCCAGCACGCAAATATCAACTTTATTGTCCGCTATATAGCGCTGTATGCTTCGCATATCCCGCACGGTCACCGCGCCGATGCCCGCGCCAATTTTATCCGGATCGCTGTCAAAGACGGCCGCTATCTCAAAGCCGCTTTCCCCAAAGAAGTTGTAGCTGGCCACCGCGCGGCCGATGTTGCCGGCCCCCACAATAATCATCCGGTGGGGCTGGTCCAACCCCAGTATATGACCGATGCTCTCCCGCAGTTCCGGCACGCCGTAACCGAACCCCTGGCGGCCGAAGCCGCCGAAACAGTTGATGTCCTGCCGGATTTGGGAGGCTGTGAGGCGCATACGCCGCCCCAGTTCCTGGGACGATATTTGCCGCACGCCTTCCTTTTCCAACTCCCGCAAATGCCGATAATAACCCGGCAATCTTCGGATAACCGCCTCTGAAACAGTTCCCGCCATACGCCGCCCCTTCCGTATGTCTATTGCCAGACAGAGTGCGCCGTGCAAGCCGCGCCGCCATCTATTGTACCATATACCCATATGGGAGATATGTCGTTGGCAGCGGCAAAACCGATCATATATCTCAGCCTGCGGCGAATCATTATCCAAACCTATGTATTCGCGGGTACCGCTTCGGCTTTTGGCCCGCTCTTGTATTCTCAAACAATGGGGATGAAGCCGGTCAGGATCGGCCTCCCCTGTCGCGCTCTTTCACGCCGCGCATAGGCGCCGGTTTCGAAACGGTCAGTCCGGGCGAAGGGTGATTACCACATGGCGGTTGGGCTCATCGCCCTCGCTGTGAGTGGTTACCGCCTCATTCTGCTGTAAGGCGTTGTGCAAAATCCGCCGCTCGTAGGGGTTCATCGGTTCCATCACTACTTTACGGCCGGTTTTAACAGCGCGATTCGCCATGCGGTTAGCCAGGCGGGTCAGCGCCTCCTCCCGCTTGGCGCGGTAGTTTTCCGTATCCAGCGTGCAGCGGGTATATTCTTCCCGGCCACGGTTCACATGAAGACTCGTTAGGTATTGCAGCGCGTCCAGCGTTTCACCCCGGCGGCCGATCAGGATGCCCAGGGTGTCCCCATGCATATCCACCCGGACATTGCCTTCCCCGTCCATTCCCGCCGCCACGCTCACCGGAACGCCCATCAGCTCGGTTACCTTCAGCAGGAATTGCTGGGCCTTTCCCTGCGGCGTTTCCGGATCGCACAGGGGCGCGGGCTGTATGGGCGCCTCGCCCTCCGGTTTTTGGCCGGACACCGCTTCCGCGCTAAGTTCTTCCAAGGTTACCTGGCCTTTGACGACTTCCTTTGCGGCCGGTTCCCGCCTCCCGGTCTTGGGGGTTTTGCCTTTCCCCTCAGCGTCTCCCCGCCCGGACTTTTTCCGCTTCCCCTGTTCCAAGGCAGGCCCGGAAAGCGCTTCCCCATCCTCTTCGCGAACGGTCAGCCTCACCACCGCGGGCTTACCGCCCAGCATGCCTAAAAAACCCTTCGTCCCTTCGCTGATGATGTCAATCGCCACGTCCCCCAGGCTTACCCCTAACCGGTCCAAACCTTGAGTTACGGCGTCTTCCATGGTTTTTCCGCTGGACTCAATCGATCTCATTTCACGGTTCCCTCCCCAATGGTGACTTGCGCCGCTTTTTGATCGTGGGCCTCAAAAACCTTATTCAGCACGATGCCCTGCACCCAGGCAATCACGTTGGCCATCACCCAGTATAGCGCAAAACCTGCGTTGTAACCGGCGCAGATGTACAATGAAAAAAGCGGGAAGAAATATTTCATAAACTTACCGGTTCCCGGCGTTTTGCCATCCGCAGCGGGGGCCGCCGCGGGCTGGGGCTGGGTGGCCGCCGATACAAACTGCGTAACGGCCGCCAAAATCGGCAGAATGAAAAATCCGTTGCACTTGGCGTAGATGGTAAGCCGGGTAAAAATTAAATTCAATTCCGGCATGGCGGCCCATCTGGTCAGTTCCGCCTGATACATGGAGTTTTGGCTGAGCAGGTCAAAAACCGCCTGGCCGTTCAGGTTCTCCGCCGCAAGGCCAAGGCCCTTGAGGAGTTCCAGCTTAGACGGGTCCAAGCTTTCCCACACTCTGGCCCACACATCGGCGGGAATCTGCCCAAGGCTTCCCTGGTCCGCAATGGCTACGGCAAAGGGCGCGTCGGGCATCCACAGGTTCTTTACCCACAACCAGCCTTCGTTGACCGGCTGGGACACGGTGAGTACGTCCAGCACCTGTTTCGCCAACTCCGTATTGGCAATGTACCGCATGGCGCCGAACATGGCGATCAACACGGGGAACGTGATTAACATGGGGACGCAGCCGCTGAGGGGATTGATTCTCTCCTTGCGGTACAGCTCCTGGGTCTTTTGGTTCAGCTTATCCTTATCGTTGGCGTATTTTTTTTGCAGCTTGGCGATATCGGGCTGCAGTTTCGACATACGCCGCATGCTCTTGCGGCTCTTATAGTCAAAGGGAAGAAGAACCACCTTGATGAGCAGCGTAAAAATAACGATGGACCAGCCGTAGTTATGCACCACGGAGTTGATGCCGTTCAAGATACCGGCCAAAAAATCATTCATATGGATTACTCCCTTCTTAGGGTGGTATTGGGCACCTCGGGCACCGGATCGTACCCGCCTTTGCAAAAGGGATTGCAGCGCAGAATGCGCAGCAGGGCCATACCCCCGCCCTTGAGCGCTCCAAACCGCTGGACGGCGGTAAGGGCATACTGGGAACAAGTGGGTTGAAACCTGCAGGACGGCGCGGTGTGTGCGCTGACATGCCGCCGGTAAAACCGGATCATCCCAAGCAGCAGCCCTTTCATGGAGCAGCTTTGGGCGCCTGCCGGCCTTTTTGCAGCTTGCCGACGAGCCCGTTTACACAGCTGTTCATTTGCGCCAGGGACAATTCCGCCGCTCCGGGCCGGGCAACCACTACATAGAGCCCGCTTTGCATACTTGCCATCCTGGTACGAAACACCTCCCGCAAGCGCCTTTTAACCCGGTTTCGCACGACGGCGCCGCCCACCTTTTTGCCGACGGAAAAACCTACGCGCTTTTGCTGGCTCCTGACGTACAGAAGGGAGAGTTCCCTGCCGCCTACACGGACTCCCCGGCGGTACACATACCGAAACTGCCGGTCCTGGCGCATACGGTATTGCTGCTGCAAGAGCTTCCCATCCTTTTAGGCTTGACCTACGATAATACCGGAAAAGCCCGCACCCACTCCGCCCTTAGTCAGGAATGGGGACGGGCTTGCCGAAACCATGGACGCCACCCTAGGCGCAGAGTACCTTGCGGCCGCGCCGGCGGCGCGCTGCCAACACCCGGCGGCCATTCTTGGTGGACATACGGGACCTGAAACCATGCACCTTGCTGCGCTGGCGCTTTTTGGGCTGATACGTACGAATCATCGGGGTACACTCCTTGACAAATCATCTCTATGGCCGACGGCGCTTTATACCAGGCGCACAGGAAACCACAAAACAGCCACTTTAGTATACCGACAGCGCCCTTTCCTGTCAAGCAGGGGTCATGAACATTTTTGCCTCATGCCGATGGATCCCGCAAATTCAATTTCAGCTTTTTAAACAATTCATCACTGTCAATCGGCTTTCCAATATGACCGTTCATGCCGGCGGCCATGCATTTTTCAATATCTTCTTTAAATACGTTGGCCGTCATGGCGACGATGGGTATTTCCCTGGCCCTTGCCGTATTGGATGCCCGGATTCGCCGCGTCGCCGTAAGACCGTCCATCTCGGGCATCTGTAAATCCATAAGAATCATATCATACCGCTCCGGCGCGGCGTTGAAAAGGCGGACGGCCTCCGCGCCGTTAACCGCGCATTCGATTTCAAGCTGTGCCGGTTCAAGCAATGCCCGCACGATCTCGCGGTTGATCTCCACATCTTCGGCCAGCAAAATGCGAAATCCTTTCAGGGATTCCGCCGTCCCTATCCCCGCGCTGTCGGCCTTAGAGATGATCTTGGCGCCCACATGCGTATTGATGCAATCCACCACGTCGGAGGAGAACAGGGGTTTGGATAAAAAGCCGTTAACGCCGGCGGCCTTGGCGTCCTGCTCGATCACATTCCAGTCATAGGCGGATATCATAATGATAATCGCCTCATTGACGCCGGTTTCCCTGATTGCCCGGGACAGTTCAACGCCGTTCATCCCAGGCATTTTCCAGTCCACAAAGCAAATGTCATATTCACAGCCCCGCCCGAACAGCGCCAACGCGTCCCCGCCGCTGGCGGCAGTGTCGCACAGGATGCCCGTACGCTGCGCAAGCGCCGCAAAATATTCCAGGGTATCCGGTTCGTCGTCCACAACCAGGATTCGGATGTCTTTCAGACTGATGGCGGGAATCAGCGGGCCGCTTTCATCCGGAGCGCATCCCAACTGGACGGTGAAGGCAAAAGTGGCCCCTTTGCCCAGCTCGGAGTCAATCCAAATCTCGCCATTCATCAATTCGACAATGCGCTTGGATATGGCAAGGCCCAGCCCCGTGCCGCCAAACTTCCGCGACGTGCTGCTTTCCGCCTGCTCAAAGGATTGAAACAGGCGTTTCTGCTGTTCACGGCTGATCCCGATGCCCGAATCCGCAACTTCTACCTGTACGGTGCATACGCCGTTCTCTTCTCCCATAAAGCGCAGCCGAAGCGAAATCAAACCCGATTCCGGCGTAAATTTTACGGCGTTTGAAAGCAGGTTTGTAATGACCTGCGCCAGCCGCTGGTCGTCGCCAACAAGCCTCTGCGGTATTTTCGGATCGAGGTGCACCGCCAGGTTCTGCGCTTTCTCGTTAATGCGGAAGCCGATAAAGGTGACGGCTTTTTGCAGCATTTTTTCAAAATGGAATGCTTCATTGGACAATTCAAACTTATTCGCCTCGATTTTCGACATATCCAGAACGTCATTGATGACGCCTATCAGATGGGAGGAAGCGCCCTCTATCTTCTCAAAAGCATAATCCTTCTTCTCCGTGTCCGAGGCGGATTTGCCGATCATCGTCATGCCGACGATGGCGTTTATGGGGGTCCTAATTTCATGGCTCATGTTGGACAGGAATATGCTTTTGGCCTGGCTGGCCGCCCTCGCTTGCTCCAAAGCCGATGAAAGCTCCTGCGTCATATCGTTTCGCAGCAGCGCATTGGCGATCAGCAAACTGCCCGAACGCAGGATCGTCTCTTCACTCGCGGTAAACAGTCTTTCCCGATGGCAATCGTTGAAGCCCACAAACCCCCAGAATTTGTCATGGATATAAACAGGTACAATCAGAACGGATAAAATACCCTGAGGGCTTAACCGCGCTTGTTCTTTTGGGGACATGTCCCGCACAATGCTGTTCACGCACTGCCCGCTGGAAAGCTTGTCTTCCCACCCCGGCAAATCCTCGCTGTAAGATACGTCGATGGTATGATCTTTGCCATGTTGAGGCTCGACGCCTTCCGACCACTCGTACAGTTGCGTGCAATGCAGCTTCCCGTCCACAGTGTGATTTTTCCATAGACGCATGCGATCGGCGTCAACGGCGACCGCCATTACGCCCATGCTGTTCCACAGGGCGCTTTCAAATTGACCTGCCTCCGCCTGGAGCAGAAGCGTAGTCGCGTTATGAACAGCGTTCAGCAGAGTATCACGCCGTTCGATATCATGCAACATCCTCCGCTGTTCCCTTAAGTCCCTGAGATAAGCCATCACAAGATCATCGTCTTTGCGGTATACGCGGACCAGCGTCATTTCGCTGGGTATCAACTCTCCGTTAAGCGTCCGGTGCGTCCACTCAACACGGCGATATCCTTCCTCAAACGCTTTTTGGATATGATAAATCGCCATTTCTTTGGACGGACTTCCGTCGGGTTGGAATTCGGGCATGAACTCATCAAATCTTTCCAGATACTCCCGCTTATCGGATAACTGAAAAAGCTTGATAGTCGCCTGGTTGCAGTCGACAATTTTCAGATTTTTATCCCAAATATGCGTGCCGTACGGCGTGGCGTCAATCATGGAATGCATACGCTCTTCCGCCACGCGTATCTGTTCCATCTCCGCCTGCTGGTCGCGGGCAAGCATTTTCTTGTCATGCTTTGTCTTTTCTTCTTCCTTTAGCTTAACGATACAGTTGATCGGTATATTTACGTGAAGGGCTACTTTCCTTGCCATTTGGAGGCATGTCTCCGAGCCGCAGGCGCCGCAGTCGATGTTTTGCTTTTCATAATCGCTTTTTCCCAACAGCTCAAAGGCTTTGCGAATGTCCGCATTCACCAATTGCGGAAAATCCGTGGGAACGGTCCGGTATTCCCTCATGAAATGCGAGAGTTCCAGCAAATCGTCATAGGCTTTGATCGCCGATTCATTGCGTTTCCTTTTATGCTCTTCCATCGCCTTTCTTCTGGTGTCGTTCATTGTCTTATCGATTTCAAATATGCTTCTGCCCTGTGAATATGCGGAACCCAAATTGCAGCCTTCAATACAGTTGAGCACATCAAAGATTTGCGGAAGAAACTCCGCCGGGGTTTCGGCGTATTGATTCAATTTCTCGTAGACGCTAAAGCCTTCGGCTTTGGCGATATGAAGCTTTTTCCCCGTGAAGTATTCGATGTTTTCCTTCAAGCCGCCCGGCATGGGGAATAAAGTACCCGGACCGCTTTCATCGTGATCGAAATCGGTTTCCCTGTCAGGAAGCGCGATACGGCGCTCCTTCAGATATTCCATCAGCTTGGCGAACGTGATGTTGTACTGCGCCAGCTTCGTCTCCTCAAATTCATTGGCCTTCGCCATACACGGCGAAAGCGCAGCGATTCGGTCCCCGACGCCTTTGTACTTTTTCATATAAACTGCCGTACAAGCCATCGGGCTATGCACCGGGGACAGTTTATCCAACAAATCGTGGCGGTACAATTCACAATAGGTGACGATTGCCGGGCAGGGCTGAGCGATGATGGGCGGGGAATTGTTTTGATCCATATACCTGACATGCGCCCAAATACATATATCGGCCCCCAGCGATACGTCGAAAATCTTATTCACGCCAAGCTCTTTCATATATGTGAACAGCCTTTGGTAGTCCGGAATATTTGTTTTGATCGACGGCGCGGCAATCAGCGATATGGGAACTCCGTTCCGCAAATCATGAAAAAACCGCTCGGTATCGTCCGCATAATACCGCGCTTCGTGCTTACACGCCAAGACGCATCGTCCGCAGGCAATACATTTTTCATAGTCTATTTTAACTTTGATGTTTCCGGCTTCATCCTGATAGGAAATGTTGGTCGTCTCCATCGGGCATTTTCTGATACACCGGTTACAGCCTGTACATAAATCATGTTTCGTCTTAATGATTTCAATCATGGCATTCCTTCGCTGTTGCGCGCCGGCTCATCAGGGTGCCATGCCGGCGATTTCTCATGTGTTTCGCTCTTATTCAAAACGGAAGCTTCAAGTTACGGAACCGGGCGGTTTGGCCCTCCAGGATTGACGCCGACCTTCTTTCCGGGCCGGGCGCTTCCATAACCATACCCGTAGCCAGACGCCCGGCGGATCCTGCCGCCGTCCTTGTCCATATCATAGAACGGGTTTGCGGCCCGTTCCATGTAGTCCTTGCCAAACCGGGCGTCATCCCTGGCCATGACCCGTACCGCAAAGCGGTCGGCGTCACAGCCCGCCGGCGCGGTGAACGTCAGGGACCGGGTGCGCTCCGTTTCCCCCGAAACGCCGTCATTTACGACAACCCATGGTCCGGACAACCCGGCGGCAGAGTATTCCACGCTGTACTCCAGCAGGCTCTCCGGGGTCTCCGGGTCGGCGCTCTTGCTCCAGGTTACCGTCACCCGCCGGCCGTCATCGCTGCCCGAATCCCAATCCAAGCTTACATCCGCGGGAGCGGCGGGAGCGCGGTTAACCGGGGTCACCGTGATCTTGACAGGCACATCCACGTACTTTGGCCAGGCATTCACATCCGGGCTGACCGAAGCCCAGGAGCTTGGATCTGCGAGATTGTAACTGCCGTCCGGATCTCCCCTGTCATAGATGCGCAGTATGTAGTGATACGTTCCGAAAGCGCCGTCCGCCGGCGCGAAGTCATATTGCGCGTTTGCGCCGCCGGCCGCCGGCTGCGACAGCGTGAAGACGCCCAGGCCGTTGCGATAGGGAGTAACTTTCTCCAGGCCATCGGCGGGGTCCACCAGGACGTAGCGCAAATCGGCCGGGCCGGTCTCCGCGTCGGCGGCGGTGAAACGCACGGGACCCAGTGTCGCATTCGCCGGAAAAACATGTTCCACCGACGCTTTTTTCGGTACCGGCGGGGTATTATAGGGACTCACCACAAGGGTTACGGTCCGCCGGCGCGCGGCGCCCAGGGCGTCCGTGGCGGTGAACGTAAGCGCAACGCTGCCGGTTTGGTTCTCCTCGGGCTTGATAAAAACACTCAGGTAGTTCCCGCGCTTTTCGATGCCATAACAGGCCGGATTGGGAAGAAGCGCGCTGCCGTCGGGGACCGAAATCTCAATCACCGCGCCCGGAAGCTCATCCCACACATTGAACCCGAATATCCCCGGAGGGCTCGAAGGGCCGGTCCGCTTGCCCATCACCCATACGACGGGATCCGGTTGTTTTTTGTTAAAATGCCAGGCGCCGCTTCCGTCCTCAAAGGAGATGTAAGGCGGCTGATTGACCGGCTTCACGTCGAAGGTGACCGTTCCGGCTGTGTCTGAAAGATTGCCGGACGAATCCGCGACGCTGAACGTGAAGGAATCCTCGCCGCAGAAATCCTCATCAGGGATATAACGCACGTCAAAACCGTCGGCCCATGGGTTTGGATTCACTTCGCCGGGGAAGCCGGCGGATCCCTCACCGCTCATATCCCTGTAGATCAACCTGCCGTTGGAGACGGGCGACAGAATGGTAAAGCGAAGGGCCTCGCCCTTCTTGTTGACGTCGGCGCCGTGAACGGCGCCGACCAGCTTGATCCCATACTCCTTGTACTCATTGACGGCATTCATGGCCGCGGGATAGGTCGCGTCATAAGCCTCCGGCGGGCGGCTTACATGTTCAATTTCGAAAATAACCGTGCCGGTGAAGTAACCGCCTTCACCGTCCGACACGGTGAAGCTGACCGCGCCGAACGCTTCCGGATCCGCCGGCCACTCGGCTCCGTCCCCTGTGGAGAAATGCGCCTCGGGAACATACCGAAGCACTCCGCCGCCGATGTTGGAGGCCGATACATAGTGGCTGACCGGAGCGACCGATAGCAGGATTATGTCGTTGCCTTCTGGGTCCGCAAACAGCCTGGTGATCTCTTCCTCAAACGTTTCGCCCTCTTTGATGGCGCGGAAGAAGACCGTGCCCGCCTCGCCGTCTGCCCGTACGGGCGGCAGGTTCACCGGCTTGATATACACGCCGCATGTGGCGGCCGATTGCTCGCCGCCGTTTTTTTCCGCAGCCGTGAATTGAATCCTCGTTCTATCCAGGAGGCCGGGATGACTCGCGCCGCGCGCGGGGACCACTTCCGCCGTGCAGGCGTACACGTGATCCCGCTCCGTGCCTATGGATTCCACGATGACGGGGCTTATGACGTGATCCCTGAAGTCCGGGGCAAGAACACCCGTGCCCATGACAGCGGCCGTGATGTCCGGCCCGCCGGGATTGGTAACGACGCCGTCCTCTCCCACCACGTAGCCCCTGTCCACATCTCTCACAAAGAAGGAGATCCGGAAACTTTGATTCCGGTCGGTGGAATACTCCGCGTTCAAGCCATAAATTTCAGGCGGGTCATTGACCGGTATCACATGCACCAGCAGGGTTCCCGCATCGGACGCCACATCCGGATCTCCATCCACCTCGATTCGGTACTCAATGACCACCACATCCTCCGCATCCTCATGGAAGAAGCGGGGGGCGGGCGTGAACGTAATCCTGCGGTTGCCTAATACCTCCACGCTTCCCTCGCCGGAGTCAATGGACGGGTTGCCGGCATGGCTTGGGCCTGACAGGTAAGCGTTCAAGATGGTGACATTCAGCAAAGCGTTATTGGGATTGTTTGCCTGTGTAACAACATCGAAGCCGGCCGCGGTATGCTCGGGGATGTCCGCCCGCGCGCCGTCCAGGAGCAGGAGTGGCTTGGAACTGCCTGTCACCCGTACCTCCACGTCCAGCCTGGTTTGCAGCATTCCGTCGCCGCAGAGAAAGCCCAGCGTGGTGCGGCCCCTGTTTAGGCCCGTTATCGTTACATACCAGTCGGGGTCGTCGCCGCGTTCTACCCGGATCTGGTTCGTATTGACGATCAGATCTCCCGTGTCTATTCCGTCCTCGACAAGGCCGGTTCCGGATACCACGGCCAGGTACAGCTCATCAAACGCGTTGTCGGTATCCGTGGTAGTAACTTTGAATGTGAACGTCTCCCCGCTGCCTATCAGGAGGGTATCGCCGGCATAGTGGTTTTCGAGGGAAATCACCGGCGGTTTATTGACGGGTTCGATCACAACCGTCAGCTTTCCGGTGGCGGCCAAAGGCACGCCGTCCGAATCCACGCCACCATATTCGCTCCGACCGTATCCATTGTTTACCGTATACCATAATTCAACGGTTCCGCTGGCGTCCGGCTTGGGGTTGACGGTAAGGGTATAGAGGCTGTCAGGCGCCGGAAGGGCGGTAACGGCGGGGGCCGTGAGGCCGCTGGCGGGGACCTGTGACCGGGTATCAACCAAGGCGCTGTACGCCAGCATGTTCTCAGGGGTATTGACGGGCGCGAAGGTAAGAGTGCCGGACAGGTTCGCGGCCGAGGCATGGATATACGGGGTCAGGTCGAAGGTTGCAGGGACATCCTCCGTCATCCTCAGCGTCCTGCTTTCCACAATACAGGGCGCGTCGCCCACCCCTGCCCTGTCGTCATAGATGACGAGGGTTACCGTGGCCCAGTTGGAAACTTTCCGGACGCCGTTATCCGGCCGTTGGCTTCGGATCCTGTACCGAAACATATAGACGCCGGGCGTGCCGGGCAGGTTGACCAGAAAATTCGTGTTATCCTGAACCGAGACTCCCAGCGGCGGGTGATTTTGATCCTCAAAATCGTGAATCCGCCAAGATTGATCGCCCCCGTCCGGATCCCGGTCGTTTTCCGTCACGCCGGGAGACAGCGGAACGCCTGTGCTACCCGCCGCGGATATTGGGAATATGTATAAGTCGTCCTCCGCCGCCAGTGGCTGCTCGGGATCGACAATCATAACATGAACCGTGGCTGTGGCAGTCAACCCGCCGCCGTTGATGAGGGTGTAGGTGAAGGAATCCGGCTGGGCGGCATGATCGGCGCTCCCCTCGCCCACAGCGTGGTACGCTATTTCACCACGCGCGGGATCCATGGTCAGGATACCCCGGCCCAAATCGGATTTGCCCGAGGCAGGGTCAGCCTGGCTGCCCATGCAGGCGATCCTGACATTCTTTGGGATTACGCTGTCCGCGGCGTCAGAAACCACCTGAAAGGTGTAACTCTCGCCGCACGGCACATCCACCGTATAGTCTTTGGCATCCGGCGGCTTGACCGGGCTGACCGCCGTCACCCTGAAGGTTATGGTCTCCTGAACAGGCTCCCTGCCGAACTCCTGAACCTTTGCGTTGATCGTAATGAAGCCCACGCCCTCCTGACCCTTGGCGATGGTGAAGTTCACCTGCGAAGCCTGCGGACGGTTCCCGCCGCCCGCCAGCCACACCGCGGACTGCCCGGGGCTGCCCAGCGTCACGTTGGTAAGCAGTCCGGCATTGTCGGAAACGGCTTTTACGCTCAGGTTGCACGGCACGTTCTGCGGGATGTTCAAAACTTCCACGGCATGGCTGAAGCTTTGGTCCGCCACCTTGCTGACGGTCTGTACATAGTCGGGTATCCGCGCCACGGCGAGGGGGGCATCCCGGCGCTCCACACAGATGGTGATCGTGCTTTCATTCGCGTGGGAGGGTTCACCGGTATGATCGTTTCCATCCAGAGCCCGATAATGGATCACCACATCGCCTTCAAATCCATGAGGGGGCGTGTAGAGGAAGGATTCAAAGGCAGCGCATATGCCCCCCATGCCGTCCTTCACCTCGGCGGCCTCGCCAATGCCCTCCAGGACCCCCCTGCCCAGCGCGTTTACGGCATCCATGTCAATATATGCGTACAGCGCGTCTCCATCCACATCATAGTCATTGTCCAAGGGATTGAGGAAGATTGGGACGCCGCCGTATGCCCTGTACTCAACCGGAAAAGCGAATGGGCGATGCTCTACCGGGTCTACATAGACTTCCAAGGTCTTCGCGGTATAGAGCTCCCCGTCGGAAACCAACAAGGTGAGCGCGATTGGCGGCCCGTCCGTTGGTTCCCACTTGGCATAGGCCTGTGGTTTGATCCAGAGCCGCTTCTCCCCGGTAAGCGAATCTTCCTCAACCCAAAGACCGGTATCGTCGATGATCTCTTTCATGCCGGAAGATGTCAGCACAATCAGATCTTCATCCCTCGTGTCCCGGTCGGAATAGTTTACCTCAAACGGGCCGGAAATTCTATCTCCGGGGATATGGAGGGGTTGTAAACCGGGAAGAATCTCCTCCACCACAGGAGGATGATTCACATGGTCCACCCGGATGGTACAGATGCCCGTATCGGTCAGTCCCCCGCACGTTACCGTGAAGCCTACCTGGATTTCCCCCCATGTGTCCGGGGCGGGGGTGAACGTATATTCCTCCGCGCCCGGTTCTTTTGCCAGGGTTCCTAAAGACGCGGCACCGGCGGGGTTGGCGGCCTCGCGAAGAAAACCGTTCACGAGGGGGATATCAAAAACCACGTCCGAAAAAAGCGTGTTGATGAGTTCCACCCGGTCCGCGTCAGCCAGTTTGAAGGTGATCGGCTCATTTTCACGGGTGGTCAGGGTAAAATCCTTCGCCGCCGGCCCATGGTCCGCCGGGGCAATATGGAGGGTAAAGCTGTCTTCCGTAACGCGAAAGCCGTCGGATACTCTCAGCCGCAGCTGGACCTCGCCGGATGCGTGGCGCTTCGGCGTGACGAGGATGCTGCAGTTCCCTTCCTCATCCAGGCTGGTAACGGAGCAATCCTCGAGAAGGCTGCCGTTCCGATAGGCAAAAACCTGCACGCCCAAGGCGTCGTACGGCGTGGCGTCGTCCACGATTTGGATCGGGTATCTATGCTCCTTCGCGTCTCCCGGGTCGCAGTGTTCGGGGAAAAAGTCGTCCGCCAAGCCGGTAATCACGGGCGCTTTGTTTTCAATCGGTATCCGAATGGTGACGACGGCCCGGCTTTTCACGCCAGCCCGGGTCACCGTGTATTCGAAGGTATCCGTGCCGGACGTATTATAGGGCGGGGTATAATTGATCCTGGCGCCGTTTGCGGCCAGCACGGCGGCGCCCGGGCTTCCGTCGGCGCCCGTCAGGGTGGGCGCGGTCAGGGAATCCGGGTCAATCTTAATTACGTAACCATCAGCCGTATCCGGGCAGGCGGCCCCTTTGAGCACATCCAGCGAAACCGCCTCCACCGCGCTTGACGGAAACTGCTTTTGAATCACGAATTCCTCGTCCCGCAATGTCACGGGGGAATGAAGCTTGTTTATGACCATCGCGACATCATAATGGACGGCGGCGGACGCGCCCTGGGCGTCCGTTACGGTGACGGCAAAGGAATCTTCGCCATGATAGCCCTTGTGTGGAATATACTTGAGCATGGGGCTGTCCGTCCCGTTACCGGGGAATGTTACCATGCCGAAGGACGGTCCCATGCCTGGGACCAGGCTGAATGTCAATTGCGCGTAAGAATGATCCGCGTCGTATGCGATTTTCGTAAGATCCATCTCGTGGAAGGTACCCTCGTCGATCGTGAAAACCGGCGGCGCCTCGCCCGGCATCTCTCCTTGGGAGACGAATGCCGGCGCGTCGTTTACATAGGTTATGGTTACCGGGATCTCAACCGGAACAGAGTCTCCCCAAGGGAGGCCGCCGCTGTGGCTCTGCGCGGCAACCGTAATGGCGTCCGACTCCGTGGCCGTGCCGGCCGGCAGATGATGATCGGCGCCATGCCGATAGGCAAGGATCGGGCCAACGCCGCCCAGCCAATATGCTTCGCCTCTGCTTTCTTTGGATTCTTCCAAAATTTGGAAAACAACCTCGCCGCCGCTCTCCAAGCTGCAGAAAGCCCGTAAATCTATAATACACTCCCCGTGTTCGTCCACCTTCACGGCAAGGCCGTCCGTATTCCATACAGGCGGAAGGAAAGGCGGGTTCGTTATGCCGTCATCCGCGTTCAGCTCGGCTGGGCCGCCGTCGCCGTCCTCCGCAGGCAGCCCGTCACCGGCGGGCATACCGCCAGCCGTTTGGGTTTCCCCATCGCCGTCCGGGAAAGCACTGCCGTCCCCAGGCGTTTTTTCGCCCTCGGGAATGCCGCTGTTCTCTGGATCGGCGCCGTCCTCAGGCGGAATGGAACCTTCGCCCCAGCCATCCGCCGCCAGTTCGGTATCAACCCCGGCATCAAAAGAGCTATCGGCGAACGCCGCAACCGCAGCAAAAGAACCGCCCGGCAGCATCGTCACGCAAGCCATGAGAGCCAACAGTTTTCGTAAAAAACGGAAGGGGTTCTTCATTACTTCCCACCTTATGCCCCCGCGCCGGAGAGCGGCTTATATAAAAGGATAGCCCTATCAAAAGGGGGTTGTATCCATCAATCGCAATGGTTACAAAGTTTCTACA
>Ga0082212_10003566_pt1 | contig 21995 bp, 7 predicted proteins | sample TergutNt197P3_FD_71548 | JGI IMG/M metagenome (GOLD analysis project Ga0082212, IMG submission 71548) | Neocapritermes taracua P3 segment gut microbial communities from Petit-Saut dam, French Guiana - Nt197 P3 | ecosystem: Host-associated > Arthropoda: Insects > Digestive system > Gut ...
GCAAAAAAAACAATATTTTCCGGGGGGGGGGGGGGCCCCCCGGGGGGAGCCTTTAGACCCTTTGCGGCCGGGGGGGACCCTCGCCCTCCATTAGAAACTCCCCCCCATGTCCCCTTTCCTCAATATGCTTTCCGAGTGGCCGCCCGCGCGTGTGCAAGAGCTTATCACCTCGCGGACAGAGGCGCACGTCCGCGCCGCGCTGGCGGCGGCGGGGCAGTACGACCCTGCGCATCTGGCGGCGCTGGTCTCGCCAGCGGCAGAGCCGTTCATCGAGGACCTCGCGCAGCTTTCGGCGCACTGGACGCGCCAGCGCTTCGGTCATGCGGTGCAGTTTTTCGCGCCGCTGTATGTGTCGAACTTCTGCTGCAACGGGTGCCGCTATTGCGGGTTCAACCATGCGACGCAGGACACCGTGCGCCGTGCGCTCACGCTGGAGGAGGCGGAGGCGGAGGCGGCGTGCCTCGCGTCGCAGGGCTTCGGCCATCTGCTGCTGGTCTCGGGCGAGGACGCCAAGCATGTGCCGCCGCCGTGGTTCGCGGATTTGACGCGGCGCATCCGCCCGCGCTTCGCGTCGGTGCAGGCGGAGATTTACCCGCTCACGCGCGAGGCGTACACGGCGCTGGCGCAGGCCGGGGTTGACGGCATCACCATGTTTCAGGAGACCTACAACCCCGAGGTGTACGCGCACTTCCACCCGAGCGGGCCGAAGCGCGATTTCGCCAACCGTCTTGATGCCGTCGAGCGTGCCGCGCAAGCGGGCATGACGTTCATCGGCTTGGGCGCGTTGCTGGGGCTCAACGACTGGCGCGAGGAGGCGTTCTACCTCGGGCTGCACGCGGCGCATCTCCAGCGTAGGTACTGGCGTGCGTCAATCGGGTTTTCCTTCCCGCGCCTGCGCCCTGCGCACGGGGGGCTGCCGCCGCCGCACCCCGTGTCCGACGCGCACCTCGTGCAGATGATGTGCGCGTTGCGCGTCCAGTTGCCGGACGCCACGCTGACGCTCTCCACGCGCGAGCGGTCGGACTTCCGCGAGCGCATGATCCGCGTGGCGGTGAACAAGATTTCGGCCGGTGCGAAGACGACGCCCGGCGGGTACGCGCAAGCGACCGACGCGGAGGCGCAGTTCGAGGTCGCCGACCCGCGCCCGCTTGCGGATGTCGCGGCCGCGATTCACGCATTGGGCTTCGACCCCGTGATGAAGGACTGGGACAGCGCGTATGCGTGGGGAGTGGAGTAGGGGGGGCTACGGGACGGCGGGACTGCGGGACTGCGGGCAAGAATGCCCTTGAAGGGGCGCATACAGCCAGCACCACCTTTGGACTGCGGGCAGAAATGCCCGCACCACCTTTGGACTGCGGGCAGGAATTCCCCATCACCTTTGGACTGCGGGCAGGAATTCCCCATCACCTTGGGGGCTGCGGGACGATGGCTGTAACCCATGGGTTCCGCACCTTCCGCGCCGTGCGCTACCTTACGCGATGGGGTGGAAGAGGTTGAAGAAGTTTTCCTTGAGCTGCTGCCACTTGGGGCGTTTGCGCCATTTGGGGTAGAGGATCTCTTCGGAGGCCATGAGGTCGTCGTGGAGGGTGCGCCGGAGGCGCTCGGCGAAGGCGTTGCCGAAGATGACGAGGTTGGTCTCGTAGTTGAAGAAGAGGCTGCGGGGGTCGAGGTTGGCGCTGCCGATGACGGCGATGCCGCTGTCGATGACCAGCGCCTTGGCGTGGATGAACGGGGGCCTGCGCTCGAAGATGCGCACGCCGGCGGTCAGCAGGGGGGCGTAGAGGGCGCGCGAGGCGAGGCGGATGGTGGGGTGGTTGTTCTCGGCGGGGACGAGGATCTTCACGTCCACGCCGCGGAAGGCGGCGTGGCGCAGCGCGGTGATGAGGGTCTCGGGGGGGACGAAGTAGGGGGTGGCGAGGAGGATCTGCTTTTGCGCGAGGCTGACGGCGGCGAAGAAGGTGTTGAGCGCGGCGTGGGTCTCGTCGCGGGTGGGGCTGCTGTTCTGGAGGCGGGCGGCGCAGTCCCCGGCGCGGGCGGGCGGGGGGAAGTGGCCGGGGTGCAGGAGGTCCTCGAGGGGGGTGCCGGCCATGTAGTACCAGTCGCGCAGGAAGGTGTACTGGAGCTCGGCGACGATGGGGCCGCGGATGCGGAAGTGGTAGTCGATCGCGCCGGGGCGGCCGCCTCGGGGGAGGTAGGCGTCGTGGAAGTTGATGCCGCCGGTGAAGGCGTCCGTGCCGTCGATGACGAGGATCTTGCGGTGGTTGCGCAGGTTGAGCTGGAACGTGCGCTTGAGGATGCTGGCCTGCGTGAAGCCGGAGATGTGGAGGTTGGGGACGTTGCGGTGGCGCCAGAAGAGACCGCGGACGCTCGCGCGGGCGGAGCCGAACGCGTCGTAGAGCACGCGCACGGTGACGCCGGCGCGGGCGCGCTCGGCGAGCAGGGACATGAGGCGTTTGCCGGTGGCGTCGTCGCTGAGGATGTAGGTGAGCAGGTGGATGTGGGAGGCGGCGGACTGTATGGCGCGGAACATTTCGCCGAGCGCGGCCTGGGCGTCCTCGATGAGGCGGATGTCGTTGCCGCCGAGCAGGGGGTGGGTCGGGGCGAGGCGGTCGAGGATGCGGTCGAGCTGCGCGGCGGCGGGGTCGGCGGGGCGGGTCTGGAAAGCCTGCGCGCCCGCGCCGCCGCCGGTCGCGCCGCGCAGGCGGCGGCGGAGGAAGGAGCGGTCGGAGGTCTGCTTGCGCCATGTCTTCTCGTGCGTGGTGTTGATGCCGAGGAAGAGGTAGGCGAGCGGGCCGAGGAGGGGGAACAGGATGACGAAGACGATCCAGAGCAGGGAGGTGCGCGCGTCGCCGGGGGGCCTGCGCAGGATGTGGGAGATGGCGAGCGCCACGAGGGCGGCGTACACGACCGCGCCGAAGCCGATGGATTCGGGGAGGGTCAGCGGCAGGGCTGTGCGGAGGGCGGGCATGGTTAGTGGTCAGTGGTTAGTGATTAGTGGTTAGTGGGTGGTGGGTGGGGGTTAGTTTTTCGTTTCGATTTTGTCCAGTGAGAGGTCGCCTGTGATTTTCCAGACGTTGCCGTCGCGGTGGAGTCTGAGGTTGCGGCCGGGCAGGACGCTCTCGAGGCCGGCGTTGATCAGGCGGCAGGCCTTGCGCTCGATTTTCCGCCATGCGTCCTGGGGGAAGTCGGCGAGCGTGACGGGCTCGATGGTGACGACGTAGCCCTTGCCGAGGCGGGAGTTGAAGCCGGGCGTGAAGGTGGCGGTGATGCGGAAGAGGCCGTCGTTCTGCGGGTTGCCGGTCTCGCCGTGCGCGGGGCGCGCGGGGTGGCGCGGGACAATGCCGCCGTACTCGAGCTCCAGCCGCTCGTCAACCCGCCTGAGCAGGGTGTCCAGTTTCTCTTCCCAATGTTCGACCCGTGGATTGCGCATAAGCCTGTCCGCCTCGTTTGCCACACAGTCTAACACACTGGGGGGCGTAGTTACTTTTACTCATTCCACATGCACAGGATACGAGCGCTTGACGGTATATGCGCCCCACTTCTCGGGGAGGAGGTAGAACCCCGCGCCGTAAGGCGTGATGGGGACGCCGCAGTCACAACTCGGTCGTAGTACCAGCACCCCCTGGTGCGAGACGGACGTGGCCTTTGGCTTGCCGTTGGCATCGTAGTCATAGAGGTTGAACTTACCACTGAACAGGCCCGTCTTGGCGTTGGCGGTGAGGGTCGCGGCGGTGGGGTTGCCTTCCGTGTAAACGTACTCGCCAGTCGCCTTGTCGAGCGCGGGGGCCTTGGCGGGGGGGAGCTTGAGCGTGCCCTTGCCGCCGTCGATGATCTCGACGGTATTGGTGTGCGCATGGAACGCGAGTCCGGCGTAATAGTCGTACAGGCTGGAGAGGGGGCTGTAGAGGGCGCCCTCGGCAGAGAGGGCCATGGCGAAGCGGTCTTCGGTGGCGGGGGCCTTGCCCGAGGGGGTCTTGCCGGGGTAGCGCCAGCAATAAGCCCCCCAGAGCGCCCCATTCGCAAAGACAGCCGAATAGCCGGAACAATACCCTTTTGCGCCGTAGAGCGGGAGGAAACTGGATATTCCTGATTCGCTGGCAAATATGTACAATGTTGTGCTGGCGCTGGCGGATGTGCCGTCCGCCAACTTGCCGGCAATCTTAACCGCACCTTTGGTGTTTACTGTCGCGGTGAGGTAGCCGTAGCCTTCGGGGATGTTGTCTGCCGTGCCAGTGCTGCCGGGGATAAGCATCCCATCGAGCGAGAGGGTGTAATAGCCCACGTATTGGTCCAGTACGGCCAATGCGTCGTTGTAGGCATCGTCCTTCTTATTGATGTAGGGGTTGCGTTGTGCCAGCACGCTGTAAACATCATTGGCCTTGCCAAACATAAACAGGGTGTCCCACGCCATGCCGCTGTCGAGTTCTAACATGAGCATCTCGCCCTTCTTCGTCTGCGCGGAGACCGTAAAAATGTCGTTGGATTTGGCCGACCACGACGGCGCGGAGAAGCTCCACGTGCCGTTTGTCGAGACCACCTTAGCCGAGAGTTTCCCGACGGCGGAAATGGTTGCCGTGAATGAGCCGCAGATGTCTGTTTCATCGCGGTCCAACAGGTAGCCACTGAATGTGCCTTGCGCATTCCAGAGCAACGGATCGATCGTGATGGGGAGCGTCTCGCGCTCCACGCTTTTCTTGCTGTTGGCCATGCTTGTGACTTTGATTTTCGGGGTGAACGTCCCCGCCTTCGTCGGCACACCCGAGATGACCCCTGTAGCGGCGTTGATCTTCAGGCCCTGGGGCAGCTTGCTTGCGCTAAACTTCACGGGCTTGGCCGCGTCGTTGACCACAACCTGCATGGCGAATGGCACGCCGACCATGGTGTTCGGCGAATACTCGATGTCCTCGATTTCTGGGTCGGCGCACTCCGCCTTCATGCGGAACCGCGCGACATACGTCGTGTCAATTATCGGCGCGACCTTGATTAGGGCGGTATCGTGAACCTTCCCGTCGCTATCCGTCCAGTCCACGAAGAGCGCGTCCTTGTCCGGCTTGGCCGTCAGCGTCACGGGCTTGCCGTTGACGACCTCGGCGCTTTGGGGCGATACCGTGCCAGGGCCGTCGGCGAAGGCGTAAACCATCACGTTTGAGCGCACAGGAGACCATCCCGCATAGAACATGGTGATGGCAGAGACGCGTGTCGAGGCGGTGATGGGCGCACCCGTGCCGTTTGGATTATCGAACCAGCCGAGGAAGGTGTAATCGTCATATACGGGCGTGGGCGGCAGGATGTAGGGGCTGTCATACGTTTGCGTTACAACCTGAGTCTCGGGAAGACCGCCGTTACCGTCGAAGGTGACGTCAAATGTACGCTCAATCCAGTGGGCATAAAGCGTGTGGCTAGAGGGCAGCGTGACGATTGTGGCGGCCGTGACCAACACGCCTTTACCGTCGGGTTCGGTGCGCCAGCCGAGGAACGCGTGGTCTTCGCGCTCGGGCACAGGCAGAACCCCGTAGGGATACCCCTGCGACACGTCCTTGGTGGCGGGTGCAACCGTGCCCCCCTGAGGATCAAACAGGATGGTGTACGTGTTGACAAACGTCATCCAGTGCGCATAAAGCGTATGTGGGGTGCATTGCCTGACGGTCGTTAACTCCGTCACCTGCGCGCCACCCGTTTTGTCGGTGAACCATCCGATAAAGGCATATCCTGCACGGGTCGGGACTTCACTCGGGAGGACGTAGTGCAGGCCATACGTTACGGTCACGGGCTGTGTCGGGGGTGTGCCACCGTTGGCGTTGAACGTTACGGTGGTCGTTTTTGCCTCCCATTGCGCATAAAGCGTGATGTCTCCCATAACCATGACGGGGGATGGCACCCGCACGTCATTCGTGAACCATCCCGTGAAGTTGTAACAGTCACGCCTTGGATCGGGAATGGCATAGGATGTCCCGCAGGACACGGTCTTGCTCATCGGCGAAACGCTGCCCCCTTGGGGGTTTAGCGTGACGGTGAACATCTTCACTGTCCACCGTGCATACAAAGTGTGTGGCGCACATCGGCTGACGATGGTGTCGGCCGTCACCTTGTTGCCGCCTGTTTTTTCGGTGAACCAGCCGTCGAACCCGTAACAACTTGACGGGGCTGGCGGGGTTGGGGTAGGCAGGCTCCAGTAAAAATCATTGTATGTCACGCTTTTGCTTTCGGGCGAAACCATGCCGCCATTCGCATTGAATGTCACTTCATACTCAACAGACCTCCAACGCGCGTAAAGCACACGCGGGCTCGTTTCGGTGACGATGGTGCCGGCGGTCACCTCTGTGCCGCCGTTAGAAGTTGGAATCGTCCACCACCCGGCGAACGTATAACACGAGCGGATCGGCTCTTTCGGCAAGATGTACGCGTTACCGCATGTCACTTTCGTGCTCTGCGACTTGGGCGTGCCGTCGGAGCTGCTGAATGTAATCGTGTAGGTCTCAACCGTCCAGTGCGCGTAAAGCGTATGGTCAGCGGTTTTGTTCATAGACGTGGCGGAGGTCACCTGTGTGCCGCCAGCCGGCAACGTCCACCACCCGGCAAAGGCGCGACACTCCGCATCAGGCAGGGTTGACGGCAGGATATACTTGCCGCCGATGATTTGCGTCACAACCTGATTTGCGGGCGTTCCGCCATTTGCATCGAACGTCACGAACACCTGCGTGTTCACCGAGAAGGGAGCGGAACGCGCCTTATTCGTATCCTCCTCCGCTCCGCCCCCCACGGAAGAAAGATGAATACAGGCGCGGAAGCCAGTCTCCGCATCCTTTTCGTGCGGGTATAAGTACCAATTTCCTTCACGAAATGCGGAGCGGCATGTTTCCGCATAAGACCCCCAAGACCCCCCGCGGACAACCCGGTGGGTGGGCTTGCCGGATGAGCTATAGCCGTAGCCGTAAAGCTTGTCGTTGAGGTTCTTGTGCCCTTTGGGATCTGTCACAGCGGCATCTTTATACACCCTGACCCAATAGTACCAATACGAAACCAGAAAAGAATTCGTATAGGTCCGTCCCCCTGTATTATAGGTGTAGTACCATTCCCCATTGTCCTCCGCATCATACTTCAAAAAAGTCCCATTTCTATCGGCATAATCATCAGCCCCACCCAGCCCCCATGTCGCGTCACCCAGAAAACGCTCCTCATCTGGAAGGTTGACCCAGTCATCCCAAAAATCACCATAATTATAATGAGCAAGCCAGTCCAAGCACCATTCAGACACGTTACCGTGCATATCATACAGCCCCCATGCGTTCGGCTTGTACATGCCAACCTTGGTGTGACCGTAAAGCGGCATCTCAAACCCGTAAAACAAAAAGCTTCCCTTGCCGTCAGACCAGTTGAAATAATACCGCCCCAGCTCATCCAGATTCGGGCACAGGTCCTCGTCCGTCAAATTCTTCCCGCTATTCAAGGCCGTGGTTGTCCCGGCGCGGCAGGCGTACTCCCACTGCGCCTCGGTAGGAAGGTCAAATGTCAGCCCCGTCTTCGCCCGCAGCTTACCCATGAATGACGAGGCGTCCACCTGATTATTCGTCGGCCACTGCGCCCCCTGCGAAACCCCGCGAATGTCATTGTAGGAAACATTTTCTACGGGCTGTGTATCTCCTTCGTTTGCAACAACAGAAGACACCACTGAGGGGTTTGTCCCCATGACCAACTCATATTGCTTTTGCGTCATCTCAAAAATGCCGATGTAGAAATCCTGTGTTAGCGTCACGTGATGCTGCTCTTCCCAGCCCCATTCGTCATCATACCCAACATTCCAATTATCCGACCGCCCCAACTCACTGGTCGGGCTCCCCATGGTGAACGTCCCTTTGGGTATTTTCCGTAACACCAGCTTTGTCGTCTTGTATTCATCCGTCCAGCCACCGCTCGGCACGGCAGAGAGCGTTGTCACGGGATAGCTCGACGCGCTCGGGCCGCCCGCGAGATTGATTACGATGTACTCCCCTGTCTGCTCGCCCGACTTCCCGTTATCTGCGGTCACTTCAACAACCACATTTTCGGAGTAATGCCCCGGCCAGTCCTTGCCCGCGTCCCACGTGATGAGCTTGCCGGCGCCCTGCGTGATGTTCGCGCCTACGGCTCCTGTCAGCGTCACCGCAGGAAGGGCTGCGCCCCCGTCGGTCAGGTTGACCGAGATGGTCAGCTTGCCATTGTCGGCATCCGCCACATCGTAACGGATGTCCACCAAGGCCGTCCCCGCACGTTGCGTCGCGGTGACGTTCGAGACCACCGGCATTGCGGCATGGGAAAGACCCGCCGTGAGCGTGACAACAAGGGCTGTGAGGGTGAGCCGTTTTTTCATATTTGCTTTTCCATTCTCTAAAGGGTTAAAGACATATAAAAAATAGCACACGCAGCGCAGGAGAATCAAGATGAAAGTGAGAAAAGCTGAAACGGCGTAAAAAATCGCTTGCCGGGGCATTCGCGGCTTGCCACGGGGTGTGCGGTTTTGCTATTCTATACCGTTTCTAACAGATGGGAAGAGGCTCACAGATTATGTCTATTGCTTTAGGATTGCCGAAGGGAAGCCTGCAGGACGCGACCTTCAACATGATGCGGAAGGCCGGGTTCAACGTGCAGGTGGGGTCGCGCTCGTATGTGCCGCGCGTGGACGACCCGGAGCTGCAGTGCCGCCTGATCCGCCCGCAGGAGATCTCGCGCTACGTCGAGCTCGGGCTGCTGGACGCGGGCATCACGGGGTACGACTGGATTTACGAGAACGGCTCGGACGTCCATGAGGTCGCGGAGATGTGCTACTCGAAGGCGACGTCGAACCCCGTGCGCTGGGTGCTCGCCGTCCCGAACGACTCGCCCATCCAGGGCGTGAAGGACCTGCAGGGCAAGCGCATCGCCACCGAGGCCGTCGGCCTCACGCGCCGCTACCTCGCGCAGCACGGCATCGAGGCGGAGGTCGAGTTCTCGTGGGGCGCGACGGAGGTCAAGGCCCCCGAGCTGGTGGACGCCATCGTCGAGCTCACCGAGACGGGCTCCTCGCTCCGCGCCAACAACCTGCGCATCGTGGACACGATACTGACCTCCACCACGCGCCTGATCGCCAACAAGAAGGCGTGGGAGGCCCACGGGAAGCGCGCGAAGATCGAGCAGCTCGCCATGCTGCTGCAAGGCGCGCTCGCCGCGGAGTCGCGCGTGCTGCTGAAACTGAACGTCGCGCAGGCCAGCCTGCAGGAGGCGCTGGCCATCCTGCCCGCCCTGCACTCCCCGACCGTGAACCGGATCAACGCGGAAGGGTGGTTCGCGGTCGAGACCGTCGTCGAGGAGAAGGTCGTGCGCGACATCATCCCGCCCCTGCGCGCGGCCGGCGCGGAGGGCATCATCGAGCTGCCGCTGAACAAAGTGATTTTTTGAACAGAAACGGAGCGGCGGGGACACCCCGCCGCCAATTGAGGAGAAAGAAACGTGGGATCCATCAAGAAGAAACGTCGCGCGAAAATGTCGAAGCACAAATATCGCAAACGTTTGAAGTCAAACCGCCACAAGAACAAGTAGCCGCCTGTTCCTGCGTGGCAGGGCTGGGCGCAGATTGCTCAGGGCTTCGCGCGTTGCGTTTTGTGCCGGACGCGAGGCGTCCGCGTGTCAGGCCCTGGGGTTTGCTTTGCGGGGAATCCCCGCAAAGCCCAAACAGAGGAATCACATGAAGAATCCGGGACGGACAGACGACCTGCGCCGATTTTGGGATCGTGCGGTTTTTGTGTTTGCGTTTGGCGCGGCGCTCGTGTCCGCAGGCTGCGCGGCCCGCCCGCCCGCGCCGTGCGGCTGGGACCGGCTGCCGGGCGAGGGCGCCGCGCCCGCAAAGGCGGGCGAGGCGGATGATGAAGAGGCGCGGTTGGCCGGGGCCGAGGCGCTCTGCCGCCAGGCCGTCAGCTTCGTGAACGCGCAGGACGTGGCCGACACCAACGCCCTCAACCAGGCGATCCACGAATCCTTCCGCTGGGCCACCCGGCTCGTCCCCGACAACACCAACATCCTTGAGGCCGCCATGTTCCACCTCGTGGACCGCGGCCTGCTCAACGAGACCTACGACATCGCCCAGGCCTACCTCGCGCGGAACCCCGACAACCACCCGGTGCGCTACGCCGCGGCCTGCTGCATGGACGCGCTCGGCAAGTTCGACGTCGCCGCCGGGCAATGCGCCATCATCCACGCCGCGTGCCCGGACGACCGCGCGGTCGAAGAGACGCTCGTCGGCCTCTACTTCCGCTCCGGCCAAGACGAGAAGGCGTTCGAGGTGTTCCGCGCCGCCTTCGCGCGCCGCCCCGACAAGGCCAGCAAGTCACTGCCCGTCAGGTGGGCCATCGCCTTCACCTCCCAGCACCGCGACTTCGCGCGCGCCTTGCAGTGCGCCGACCTCGCCCTCGAACTCTGGGACCTGCCCGCCGAACGCTCGCCCATCCTCGCGCTGATGGGCGAGTGCCACATGAGCCTGACGCGGATGCAGGACGCCGCAGACGCATTCTGCCGCGCGATCGCGGAGGACAGCGAGAACATCCTCGCGATTCAACGGCTCGGCATGTTGTGCATGCAGTACCCCGAGCTCAAAGATTCCGTTGATGCCGCGCTGGGGGGCGTGAGGCAGGCGGGCGTCGTCCGGCTGCTGCTCCAGGCCTCGATGCAGCAGGCCACCGACAAGCCCGCCGCGTTTGAGACCCTCCGCCAGGCCTACAGCCAGAGCATGTGCGACGGCTACTTCCCCGGCGAGAGCTTCTACCTCTGGAAAGTGATGCTGCTCGACGCGGAACAGCGCAACGACGAGGCACTTGTGATCCTGAAAGAGGCCGTCGCGGTCCATCCCGCTTCCGCCGAAATCAAGAACTGCCTCGCCTACCTGTTGGCCGAGCGCAACGAGAACCTCGAAGAGGCCAACCGCCTCATCAACGAGGCCCTCATCGATTTCCCCCAGAACGCCGCCTATCTGGACACCAAGGGCTGGATCATGTTCAAGCGCGAACGCCCCTTCGGCGCGATACAGTACCTGCTCAAGGCCGCCGAGCTCCAGCCCGACGAGCCCGTCATCCTCGACCACGCCGGAGACGCGCTCTCCGCCGTCGGCCACAAAGCCGACGCGCTGGAGTTCTGGAAGAGAAGCACCCGCGTCTCGCCCAACCCGGCGGTTGACAAAAAGCTGGCGCAGTGACCTTCCCGGGACCGGGCAAAAAAAAATGATTTTTTTTCATTTTTGCGCTTGCATTGTCCTGCGGAAATTGATATAGTGTTGCCCATTCTAAAGCGAGCTTAGCTCAGTTGGTAGAGCGCCACCTTGCCAAGGTGGTTGTCGAGGGTTCGAATCCCTTAGCTCGCTCCATTTTATTGTGTGGGGGCGTAGCTCAGTTGGTAGAGCAAGTGACTCTTAATCACTGGGTCCACGGTTCGAGTCCGTGCGCCCCTACCATTTGGCGGGTTAGCTCAGTTGGTAGAGCATCGGAATCATAATCCGCAGGTCGGGGGATCGTGACCCTCACCCGCCACCAACTTGAAATCCCTTGAAAACGCCGAGTTTTCAGGGGATTTCTTCTTTTTCAGGAAGAGGAATTGCAGATTGGGAAAACAGCCCTCTGTAACCCTGCTTTGGACTGCGGACGGCGGGACTACAGCACTCTCCCGCAGTCCCCCCAAGGTGGCACGGGCATTCCTGCCCGTGGCTGACTGCTGGACTGCGGGCAAGAATGCCCGCACCACCTTTGGACTGCGGACGGCGGGACTACAGCACTCTCCCGCAGTCCCCCCAAGGTAGGTGGCACGGGCATTCCTGCCCGTGGCTGACTGCTGGACTGCGACTGTGGGCAGGAATGCCCGCACCACCTTCTCCTATAAAATCCTGTTAATCCTGTCTAAAAAAAACAAGCCTGTAAAATCCTGTTAATCCTGTCTAAAAAACAACTGCGGGCAGGAATTCCCCTGAAGGGGCGCATACAGCCCGCACCACCTTGGGACTACGGGACTACCCCCCTTTGTTTGCCGCCATTCTGGTATTGCAATACCAATTCGGGTCATTTATAAAAAACCATCCTCTTTGAAGCCATGTTAAAACGCTATTTATTTTTAGTTATACACTTAATATTTTAGCTATAATTTTGTTTTTACTTTAGGATTTGGAATAAATTTCAAAATCAAATTTAATCCAAAAAAATAATTTGTAATAAATATTTTAATATTTTCTGGTCTAATTTTAATATTTTTTCGAGAATTCTGTTGACAATTCCCCCTGAACCTAGTATCCTTATAAACATCATTGGGCTTCATAGGTTTTTCCACGGCGGTGTCCGAGCGGAAAACCGTTTTTGTATAACAATAGGAAGGAAAAGATGATTATGATTAGAAAATCAGATATGTTGGCGGCGATGACACGCCGTTTCACGCAGGTGAAGTGGGCGGTCATGGCGGCGGTGACGCTGCTGGGGGCCGCGGGGGCGATGGCGCAGGTGACGGTCATCACGACGTGGTCGCAGTTGCAGGCCATCAACAACAACCTGGGGGGCAATTACGAACTGGGTTGCGACTTGGTTTCCACCGGCACGATGGCGACGGATTACGACAATTGCGTCGGCGCCGGCGCGACGTCGAAGTGGACGCCGATCGGCGTTGACGCAAATAACGCTTTTACCGGCACATTCGACGGCAAGGGTTTCCAGATTTACGACTTCTGGGTTTCGCGCGGCGACGTGCGCGAAGTGGGCCTGTTCGGCAACGTCCACGGCACGGTCAAGAACGTGACGCTCAACATCCACGCCACCAAGGGCGTGAAGAACACGAACCCGAACTCTGGCCAGCAACCTAATGCGGGCGGGCTTGTGTCATGGCTGACAGGCCCCGGCGTGCTTGATGGAGCCACCGTCAAGGGCGGTCCCGTCCAATGCGACAATGGCGGCGCGGGCGGAATCGTGGGTGTGTCCGCCATTGCGGGCTCCAACCTCCCGACCATGAAAGGCAATTTGAGGAACGAGAGCGATGTCATTAGCAGCGGCGCCGCGGGCGGCGTTCTGGGAAGCGTGAACAACACGGATATAACAATCCCCGTCGGTACGACGATGGTGAACACGGGCAACATCTCCGGCGCGGGCAATATCGGCGGCGTAATCGGTTCCATGTCCATCAAATCCGCCATCACCTTTGACGGTCGGCCCAATGCGTCGGCCGTTTATGTCAGCAATTCCGGCGCGGTCGCGTACACGCAGGCCGGCAGTATGGGATATGTCGGCGGTTTGTTCGGGTACGCCTTCGGGAGCGGTGCGCGCATCACGATTCAAAATTATGAGAATACCGTCAACGTTCCCGGAAGGCGGCGGGCGGGCGGCATCGTGGCGGATACGGCGGGCGACGTGCTCATCACCGCGTGCCGCAACTTCGGCGCCGTCTCGACGGATTACACGACGGCCGCGCCTGCCGGCGGTTTCGCCGGCGGCATTGTCGGGGCGACAAGCTCGACCGACCCCGCAGTCCAAGTCGTCAATTCATTCAACGCGGGCGCGGTTTCCGGCCAACAGGTCGGCGGCATCATCGGCGCGATGTTCCGCGGGTCGGTCAACGGCGCTTACAACATCGGCGCGGTTACCGGGACCGGTCCCACGGCCCAGCAAAGGGTCGGCGGCCTGGTGGGCTCGCTTGAACACAGCACCACCACGACGGCCATCAACAACTGCTACAACCTCGGCGCGGTCAACGGCGAAAACGCCGGCGGCTTGATCGGTTCTATTTTCGGCAATTCGAGCGCGGCGAACAGTTACAACGCCGGCCGCGTCAGCGGCAATGGCGCCGCCGCGGTTGTCGGGTCAAAAGTCGGTGGCAGCGGTGGCGCGAACGTCAACATTTACTACGATTCGACCACGACGGGCGTGGGGCAGAAGACCCTCGCGAGCGTGAACGCGCAAGCCAAGACCACGGCGAATCTCGCTTCCGGCACCTTGCAGACGGGGCTCTCGTCTCCCGCTTGGGCGATCGGCGGCAATCCGAAAACGTACCCCTACCTCGCGTGGCAGGGTTCGGCCATGCCCATTTTCACAAGCATCACCCCGGTCGTGGACAGCACGGCGGGCGCGACGTACACGGTTTCCGGCGCGGCGTCCCCGTCGCAGGTGTTCATGAGCGGCACGGGCTTCAGCACGACGTTCAGCGGGTCCATCCCGGCGGGCACGGCGAACGCCAGCGGCAACGTCTCCATCGGCCTCATGAGCGCGGACAACATCGTCGGCTTCACCTTGGTCGCCCCGCCGACCGCGCCCGCGCATTCCAACTGGAAACTGAACGCGGGCAAGACGTTCATGGAACACTATGCCCCGAACACCACGACGCCCGACGGCTGGAAACTCGCCGTCACAGTGGGCGCGAACAACAGGGTCACCATCACCAACGTCGAGGGCGATTCCAACAACACGCTGCCCGGGGGCAACATCACGGTGGTGCCGCTCGACGACCCGATTTACGAAGACGATTGGAACACCCCCGCCACGCTCATCGCCATCGCCGATGCCACCGGCAACCAAACAACTTCATGGTTCTCCATGCGTGCTTATTTGGTGACCCCGACCACCGTCCTCAAATTTGCGAATTCGCTGGAGCACATCGGTGACCTTGCGTTTATGCACTGGGATTTGACCACGCAACTGGTGTTGCCGCAAAACCTCAAAACTATCGGCGCTTATGCGTTTGCCGATTGGCAAACATACAACGCACCGTTGACGCTGCCCGCTTCACTCGAATCGATCGCTCATAACGCGTTTTACCGCTGGGATTCTTTCAACCAGCCGTTCTCCGTTCCAAACAGCGTGACATACATCGGAGATTATGCATTTTATTGTTGGTATGCTTTCAACCAACCTTTTGTGATACCGTCGGGGATATCCATGCTGAACGGCCATGCGTTTTTTGGTTGGCATGCATACAACCACCCCATTGTCATCCCCCCGAACATCACGAACGTAGGGGACAGGACGTTCTGTAGTTGGAATTCGATGTCGTACCCGATCGTGATTCCCGCGACCGTGATCAATATGTCGGGCATTCAACATTTCGGCTATGACGACAACCTGCCGTATGTGCTTTTCGAAAGCGGATACCCGTTTAATTGGCCCGGTCCGGGAGGTTTATCGCCGTATATCAGCATGGAGTCGGTTTCCGTCCCGCCATTCTCCTCCTACATCCTGCGCGAAAACGTCGCCTCTTGGGCGACGGGCATAGGCACGACGACCGCTTTGTTGCTCGGCGGCAACAGGAGTTTTGGCAGCCAGCCGATCCGCGTGACGGTGCTTGAGCTCTCCTACGACGCCAACGGCGGCTCCTTCACGGGCGCCTCCACGCCCACGCCGTTCAACAACCCGTATTGGGTCGCGGCGTACAACGCCCACGGCGGCGGGTCGCTTTCGCCGACGAAGTTCCCCGTTTTCCCGGGCGTCACCCCGCCCACGGGCAAGTCGCTCACGGGCTGGAACACCGCCGCCAACGGCAGCGGGACTCCGGTGCCGCTCGACGCCACGGCGCAGGACATCACCTTCACGGGGGACACCACCCTTTACGCCCAGTACAGGCAGCTCGACCCGTGGGAACTCTACGACTGCTGGGTGATGACCAACGACTTCCGCATGGCGCACTACGTGGGCGGCTCGCCCGACGGGTGGGATCTGATGGTCTCATCGAACAGCCTCGGGCAGGTGACGCTCAAGGAGGGCGCGAACCTTGGCAACACGGCTCCCGTGGTCACGGCGGGCGAGTATTTCCTCCTGCCGTTGGGGGATCCGATTTACAGCCTTGAGGGCGATTCGCTGTCGCTGGTGAAGATCGAGGATGTGGTGGGGCTGATGACGCCCTCCCACGACTCCCCGTTCTCGAACCTCAACGGTAGCCCCAATCCGCGCCAAAACATCACGGACATGACGCTCCCGGCGTCGCTCACCTACATCGGCCACGGTGCGTTCGGGGCTTTCTGGAGCATCACGAACGTGGTGGTGGTCGGCGACAGCGGGACGGTCATCCCGTCGGGGGTGACGCACATCGGGGCGAGCGCGTTCACGCAGTGGCAAAAGTTCAACCAGCCCGTCGTGGTCCCGGCCGGGGTGACGGACATCGGGGTCAACGCGTTCTCTATTTGGGTTTTGTTCGACAACACGTTCACGCTGCCGGACGGGCTGCTCACCATCGGGAAAAGCGCGTTCGCGCAGTGGCATGTGTTTGACAGCGCATTCACGCTACCCGAGGGGCTGCTCTCCATCGACGACGCGGCCTTTAGCGGCTGGTTTGCGTTCAACCAAGACTTCACGATCCCCGCCTCGGTGACGAACATCGGGAGTGATGCGTTCCGCAACTGGAATATCTACGATAAGGCGCTCATCATCCCCGCAAACGTGGCGACGATGGGTGAAACCGTGTTCGTAGGCTCCACGAAACTCAAATACGTCCTCTTCGAGGGCGAATACCCTACGGGCTTGGTAACCCCGTACCGCTTCATGAGTACGCCTCCCAACGCGATGACCGCGCCGAACTTCGCGACGTGGGTGACCCGCGAGAACCTCGCGGACTGGAACAGCCACGCGGCGGATCCGCACCCCAACCCGTTCGTGGTGGAGCAACCGTTCATCGAGGGTGGCCTGATTCAGAACGGCGCCGCGACACTGGACACCTGGCCCATCCGCGTGATCGAGCAGGAAATTTACTTGGATGAGATGGACGGGTTGTTTTTACGCATGTACGATAAACATGTAGCGTACACTAACTATTATTGGGATTCTTCCGCCACGATTAAAACGTTTGTTACCCCGTGGCCACCCATGGGTTATACCTTCTTCGGTTGGTACACGGATCCCGTTGCGGGCGTGGAGTTCACGCTCACGACAGTGGACAACACCTGCGACCGCGATTTCACCCTCTACGCGCGTTACACGGGGAACTCCTACGTCGCCACGCTGGACTTCGCGCCCGGCACGGATGGCTCGACGACTGCGAACGTGACCTACGGCGACCCGATGCCCGGCGGCCTCACCCCGCCCACGCGCCCCGGCTATGACTTCGGCGGCTACGAATACGGCGGCAAGAAGTATTACAACGGCGACATGACCTCCGCCAACGATTGGGACATCGCGGGCGACGAAACCCTCACCGCCATCTGGACGGCGAAGGGCGACATCGTCGTGACCTTCGACCCCAACGGCGGCGCGGTGAACCCGACGTGGAAGAACGTCACCTACCTTCAGGATTACGGCATCGGCGGCGTCTGGCCGACCCCGGCCCTCGCGGATTCGGTGTTCATCGGCTGGTTCAGGGGCAAGCTGGTGACGGCGGCGACGCAGGTCACGGAAGCGGGCAACCACACCCTCACGGCGGCGTGGTTCGTCCCGAAAGACCCGCTCACCGAGGACGACACCGAGATCGGCGTCATCATCCCCGGCAACCCCATCGACGGCCTGACCAACGGCGCGCCCGTGGACATCACGGTTGACCTGCCCGACGGCACGACGACGAACATCACCGGCCACCTCGTCTATGACGGCGAGGAAGAGGAGGACGACGGCTTCGGCCCCTACATCGTCGTCATCGACGAGGGCGAGGAACTGCCCCCCGGCGGCACCGTCACGGTCATCACCGTCAACCCCGACGACGATGACGAGATCGTCATCGAGCTTCCCGACGGCGGCATCGAAATCCTGCCGACGGACGACCTGACCCCCGGCACGGTCATCTACACCGAGGTCAAGGAGCAGGGCGTCGGCACGTTCACGCCCGTGGACGATGAATCGTTCGATTACGAGACGGCGGTCGTGGTCATCAACCTCGACAACGGCACCATCTCGACGAACTACCCCGGCTACCTCATCCCCGACGGCGATGGCGGCTACACCGTCGTGCTGGTCGGCCCGGTTGACCCCGACCTCATCGGCACGGACGTTGACATGACCATCACCGTCAACGGCGTGGACTACCCCGCCGTGGTGGACGTGGTGCAGGGTCCGAAGGTGGTCCTCAACGACCCCGTGCTCACGGACGAGAAGGACATCGGCAAGATCGTGTTCGACCCGGAGAACGAGGGCGACCTCGGCGTGACCAACGGCGCGCCCGTGGTGGTCGTCATCGAGCTGCCGGGCGGCGGCGGCACAATCGAAGTGCCCGGCACGCTCGTGGACGTTGACGGCGACCTCGTCATCCGCATCGACGAAAACGAGCCCGACCTGCCCGAGGGCGGCGTCATCATCGGCGTCATCGTGAACCCCGAGGCGGACATCCCCGCCGACCTGCCCGCGGGCGGCGCGGTGGACGAGAACGACCGCGAGGGCGGCGACGGCACGATCGAGCAGCGCGGCCTGAGCGTCACGCTCGACACGAACAAGGACGGCGTCGCGGGCGTGGAGACCTCGACGCGCGACGGGCTGGTGTATAAGGGCTACGCCTACGGCCCGCTCGGCACGCCCACATGGGCGGGATGGGACTTCCTGGGCTGGTGGTACCTCGGCACGCCCGTGGACGCGGACACCCTCGTGACCGCGAGCGACGACCACACGCTCTACGCCTCGTGGATCAAATTCTACGACCCGATCGGCGGCGAGGACACCGAGATCGGCGTGTTCATCCCCGGCGGCCAGACCCCCGGCGTCACCAACGGCGCCCCCATCGATGTCGTGATCGTCATCGACAACGGCGACGGCACCACCACGACAAACAATGTCACGGGCTACCTCGACGGCGGCAGCGAGCCGGACGACGGCCTTGGTCCCTACACCATCAACCTCGACGAGCCCCTGCCCCCCGGCGACTACACCGTCATCGGCGTAATCACCAACCCCGGCGAAGAGGACGAAACTGGTTTCGACACGGACATCCCCGTTACGATCGACCCGCCGCCCACGCCGTCGGAGTGGTACGTCCCCGAGGGCGCGTACTACTACACGCGGCTCACGGACGAGGTGCTGGCGGTCTATACCCCGCCCACGCCGCTGACGGGTAGCCTGCACGGGACCATGGTGCGCGTGCTCTTCGACAGTCTCGACAGTTTCCCCGGCCAAGGGCCGTTCACGGACGGGGTTTTGCCGAGCGAGATTTTCGGCACGCCCACCGGTGGCTACGAGGACGCGTACCTGCGCGCCCGCCCGGACGGCAAGTATGACGTGGTCAACCCGTACCCGATCCACGACGGCTTCATCACCGGCTACGATCCGATGAAAGAATGCGACTACCTCGTCACCTTCGCCATCGCCGGCGACGCGAACGAAGGCTCCGCCCTCATCCGCCTCTACCACCCGCCGGAAGCCGAATTCGACGCCGACCGCGAATGGTACAGCCTCGAAACCAGCGCCGACCTGGGCTGGTACTTCCGTGGTGACCTGGAACTCAACACCGGGGGCTTCGCCGAAGCCAACGACCTCGGCCGCGACGACCTCATCCACGGCATCATCTACACCGACTCCGGCAAAACGACCAGCGTGCCGTTCACGGGTTACATCCACGACGAATACTTCCTGCCGGAGGACGACGTCGCGAAGGCGCGCCCGCTGCACCGCATCATCGCGGACGAACTGCCCGACCTGCCGGAAGGCGACTACGAAGTGGTCATCTTCTTCGACAACACCCTGCCGTGGCCCGGCAGCCCGTGCGACCAGAACTATGACCCGCTGGCCGCCGAGCACTGCTGGTTCATCGAAGGCACGGTTCATGTCGGCGAGCGCGCCCCGTTCCGTTACGAGTTCGCCAACGTACTGTACGCCGAGCGCCCGTACCAGTCCCCCGCGACGTACTTCCCGGAGGACCCGCTTTATTCGGGCAACTGGCTCACACGCGAAGGCACCGTGTTGTTCGCCGGATGGCCCGTGATGGATGTATTCCTCGAAGACTACACCGCGCAGGCCGGCGAGAACAGCGCCACCGTACTCATCAACGGGACGATCCCGCGCCAGTGGGCGCGCGGCGCCGCGTACCCCACGCGCATCGACCTCACCGTCACGGATCATGGCGGCGAGCATCACGTCGGCACCTCGCTGGAGTACATCTACATCGCGCTGCCGCCCGGCGTGTCCGCCAACCCCGGCCTCGCCCCCGACGGCTACGGCTCCATCGGTCATTACACCCTGCCCGGCGACCTCAACCCCGCCGACACCGCCCTGACCTACCCCGGCGACATCCCCGCCAAACACCCGGACGGCAAGTTGATCGTCACGCTGTATGTCACGGACGGCACCGAAGGCTCCTCCGTCATCCCGCCCGACCCGATTGTCGGCCCCATCCACGGCTACATCGACACCAACGGCAACATCATCCCCACGGACGAGTTCGGCAACGTGATTGACTTCCCCTACTTCCCGCCCGGCGACGGCTACCGCCTCGTCGTGGTGGCCGAAGAGCGCGGCACCCCGCGCAAACTCGGCTGGGGTCCCTTCAACCGCGCGCCCGGCACCGTGGACTACGTTGACGGCGTGAACCCCGAGGACGACGACATCATCATCGGCACGTTCGACCCGCCCGTCGGCTTCGACGGCGACCCGAGCGAACTCGACGTCGTGGTCATCATCGACAACGAGCCCGTCGAAGGCGCGTGGATTGACGAGGAAGGCAACATCCACATCCCCGGTCTGCCCGACGGCATCGAGCCCGGAAGCACCATCGAGGTCGAAATCATCATCAAGGACGGCGACGGCAACGAACTCTACTCCAACGAGGAGGACCCCGAGATCCTCGACGTCTATAACCCGCCCGGCGTCACCATCACCGACCCGCTCGAGGTTGACGACGACGACACGGACATCCCCGTCGGCACCTTCGACCCCGGCGACGACCCCAACGTCCCGCTCGACAACGGCACCAACGTCACCATCGTCATCATCGGCGACGACGGCGAGGAGAACCCCGTCCCCGGCAGCATCGACGACGACGGCAACATCACTATCGACGAAATCCCCGAAGGCCTCTTCGGCGAAGACCTCGACGTCATCGTCACCGTCACCGACGACAACGGCAACCCCATGGGCGACGGCAAAGGCAAGATCACCATCCGCAAGGGCAAGATCCGCATCGCCGACGCCGCCACCGCCGAGGAGGACGACCCCGTCGTCGGCAAATACACCGACCACGGCATCGACGACCCCGATGTTCTCACGAACCTCACCGTCGAGGTCTGGATTGGCGCGGAAGGCCCCTTCCCCGGCTACATTGACGGGAACGGCAACATCCGCGTCCGCGGCAGGATCCCCGAACGCCTTGTTGGCGAGGACGTGCCGATTGAGATCGTCATCAGCGACACCGTCGAAGGCAAGGACGGCCCCGCCAAGCGCGTGTACAACCGCCAGTCCGGCCTCATTGACATCATCGCGCCCACTCAGGACGGCACGCTGGTGATCACCTCGATCACGCTGACCACCGACGAGTCGTTGAACGAATGGGTCACGATCACCGTTGACGGCTGCCGCAACTGGAGCAAGGCCTACTCGCTGTTTGGCGACGCCGTGTTGTCCAGCCAACTCAACCCCGCCAACACCGACCAGATGGGCGGCGCGAATTGGTACCGTCCCACGAAGGTCCAGGCGAAGAACGGGGACGAAGCCGTCTTCATCTTCCCGAAGCCCGTTGAGGAGCGCTTCTTCTACCACGCCCGCGAGATTGCGCGGTAACCCACCCCGAATTGTTCAAACCCGTGGCAACCCATCCGGCTTGCCACGGGTTTTCAACTTAATCCCGACCTCCCGCGGCGGCTCGCGGGGACGCCCGCCCTCCATATTAGGACACTCTCCTGTTGCGGCGGCTGAGGACAGCCGCCCTCCAGCGCGAAGCATGGAGGGAAAACAAAAAACTGGAGGGCGCGTGTCCTCACGCGCCGAAACAGGAGATGTGCTGATGTTAAGTGATTTTATTATATCGTTCCATGCGCGGGTTGTGTTTTACGCGTATATAGTGTTTTAACTTGACATTAGCACACGTTGTGACAACCCCAACGGGGTTGAACAACAAAGCCCCGGGTTGCCGAGCAA